>Ga0207701_10008406_pt1 | contig 10196 bp, 9 predicted proteins | sample KBSSwiSSwithPhiX_FD_184294 | JGI IMG/M metagenome (GOLD analysis project Ga0207701, IMG submission 184294) | Switchgrass rhizosphere bulk soil microbial communities from Kellogg Biological Station, Michigan, USA, with PhiX - S5 (SPAdes) (version 2) | ecosystem: Environmental > Terrestrial > Soil...
TTTTTAATGACTTGTTGTGAATAACCGTACCGCTTAATGAAGGGTCTAAAAAACATTTTACATAAAGCGGGATATTTTTGTTTTGAAGCGGCTTTATTGTTTTTGGGTGAATGACCTGTGCGCCGTAATAAGCCATTTCAATTACTTCGTTATAATTTAGTTCATGAATTTCCGTAGCATCAGGAAATTGTTTTGGATCGGCACTCATTACGCTGGGCACATCTTTCCAGATCGTTTGATTCTTTGCGTTTAAAAGATTTGCAAAAACGGCGGCGCTATAATCGCTGCCTTCTCTTCCAAGTGTTGTGCTTTCGTTTTCATCAGTAGAACCAATGAAGCCCTGGGTAAGAACAATGTCAGCGCCATTAAACAATTTAACAATTTGACTATTGATCCTTTCTTCTGTAAATTCCCAATCAATTGCAGCATCACGGAAGTTATCATCTGTTCTGAAAATATCTCTTACATCAACCCATTTATTTTTTATCCCAGTTTCATTTAAGTAGTGACTGACGATAGAAGTGGAGAGTAATTCGCCAATACATACCACCTGGTCGTAATAATAATCATAGTCTCTAACTGGTTTATCATGGAGCAGCCATTCGATTTCTGTAAAAAAATTATTTAATTGTTCTTCGCAGGCTACAGCATTTGTTACCAGTAAAAATTTAGCAGTATTGAGATGTTGTTGTTTTACCTGTTGGAATAATTGTAATGCCTCGTCTTTTTTACCTGCATAAAATGCGTCTGTTACTTTTTCGAGAGCATTGGTGGTTTTGCCCATAGCAGAAATGACAACTAAAATTTTTTCATTGGGATATAGCTTAAGGATGTCGCCAACATTTTTAACTCTTTCCACGCTGTTTACCGATGCGCCTCCAAACTTAAAGACCTGCATTTGATTTTAGATTTACGGTTTCAGATTTCGGATTTGGCGGCAAAGATAACTAAGCTGTAGCTTCTGTTTTTTAAGGGTTATCCTATTAAAATCTAAAATCAACAATCCGAAATCTAAAATCCTATATTACCTTACTTTTGTTAACCTTAATATCTCTTATGATCATAAACAGGCAGGTACTTACATTAGATGAATTTACAATTCAACAATACCGAAATTACCCGGGAGCTACTGGTGAATTGAGTAGTCTTCTTAGAGACATTGGTCTTGCTGCCAAGCGGGTGAATGTAGAAGTGAATAAGGCAGGGTTGGTGGATATTCTTGGCGATGCCGGTTCTATAAATGTGCAGGGCGAAGAAGTGAAGAAGCTTGATGTGTTTGCGAATAATCAGTTCACGGGTGTGTTGAAACATGGCATTAGTTGTGCCGGTATTGCAAGTGAAGAGTTGGATGATATCATAGTGTTTGATGACGAGGTGAGTAATAATTCAAAGTATGTATGCATGTATGATCCGCTGGATGGAAGCGCTAATATTGATGTGAATGTTTCTATCGGAACCATCTTTGCTGTTTTTCGCCGTTTAACTGCAAAGGGATCTCCCTGCGACCTGGGAGATTTTTTACAAAAAGGAGTTAACATGGTGGCAGCGGGTTATGTGATCTATGGTTCAAGCACTATGCTTGTATATGCAACGAGACGTGGCGTAAATGGGTTTACTCTTGATCCATCGATTGGTGAGTTTACATTGAGCCATCCTGATATAAAATGTCCTGATACAGGGAACATATATTCCGTTAATCATGGCCATTTTTTCCGGTATGAAGAAGGAGTGAGAGATTATATTCATAAATGCCAGGCAAAAACAAAAGAAAACGGCGGCCCATATACGCAACGATATATCGGCAGCATGGTTGCTGATGTTCATCGCAATCTTATAAAAGGCGGGATCTTTATGTACCCCGGAACAACTGATAAGCCAAAAGGGAAACTAAGATTGCTATACGAGTGTAATCCGTTTGCCTTTATCGTTGAACTGGCAGGTGGTAAAGCAACAAATGGTAAAGAAAGAATTTTAGAGGTGCAGCCAACAGAACTTCATCAACGTTCGCCATTTTTTGTTGGGAGTAAAGGGATGATGGAGGAGTTGGAGTCCTGCCTCTAATGTGCCAATTTGTAAATATGTCCCGATAGCTATAGGGATGCTAATGAATAAATTTATGGGAGATAAAATAGAAATAATAGAGTACAATAAAAGATATCAGCCAGATTTTAAAAGATTAAATCTTGACTATTTGGATAAATACAATCTTACTGAAAGTCATGATATGATCATCCTGGATAACCCTGAAGAGATAGTTCTTGGAGGAGGAGGCTTTCTTTGGCTGGCCAAAGCGGGAGAAGAAATAGTCGGAACGGTAGGAATTATGAATGAAGGTCATGGTGTTTTTGAATTAATAAAAATGTGTGTTGCTGAAAGCTGGCGGGGGAAGGGGATCAGTAAATTATTAATGGAGACTTGCTTGCAAAAGGTAAAGGAGCTTGAAGGGGAGAAGTTATTTCTTTTTTCAAATCATCAATTAGAAACGGCTTTGAAACTCTATACAAAATATGGATTCAAAAATGTGGAAGTAACAGATTCACCATTTGAAACTGCCGATGTAAAAATGGAACTCGAATTTTAATTTTTGAAAAATGAAAGAAACGATCATAAAAGTCAAAGAGCTGGTAAAGAATTATGGAAACTTCCAGGCGGTAAAAGGGATCAGTTTTGATGTACATGAAGGAGAAATATTCGGCTTGCTGGGGCCTAACGGCGCCGGTAAATCAACAACGCTGGAGATAATTGAAACGCTTCGGGAGAAAACAAGTGGAGAGGTTTGGGTAAATGGATTTAACCTAGATAAAGATCCGGATGAAATTAAAAAGATCATCGGTGTGCAGTTGCAAACAAGCGGATATTACCCCAATCTTAAATTAGTTGAATTGATCGCTTTGTTCAACGGACTTTATAATCGGAATGCAGATCCAATGAGTTTATTAGAGATGGTGAACTTAAAGGATAAAGCCAATGCAAAAGTGAAAGAATTAAGCGGCGGACAAAAGCAACGTTTTTCTGTGGCAACAACGCTTATCAATGATCCTAAGATTGTTTTCCTCGATGAGCCGACAACCGGTCTTGATCCACAGGCAAGAAGAAATCTTTGGGATCTTGTTAGAAATATTCGGGATAAAGGGACGACCGTCATCATTACCACCCATTATATGGACGAGGCCGAGGTGCTTTGTGATCGTGTTGCCATTATTGATGCAGGCAAGATAATTGCATTAGATTCACCCGACGGGCTTATAGATCATCTTGTATCGTCTGGTTTTGAAAGACCAAAAGAAGTAAAGAAAGCAAACATGGAAGATGTATTTATTCATTTGACTGGACGTTCATTGAGGGAGGAGTAAACCCCCTGTCCCCCTAAAGGAGAGACTTAGATCGAACAATCTTATTTTTATGTGCTATAATTTTTAATAAGTATGTCTAAAGTAATTGAAACGAATTTAAGTTACCCGATAGGTCAATACCAGCAGCAACCATTTTCTATTGATCAAAAAGTGGAGTGGATGGCGGATATAAAATTTTTACCGCTGCAACTGGAGACTGCAGTTCTAAATCTTGATGAATCACAATTGCATGTTCCTTACCGCGAAGGAGGATGGACGATACAACAGGTTGTTCATCATGTGGCGGATAGTCATATGAATGCTTATATCCGTTTTAAAGTTGGATTAACGGAAGATAATCCAACGATCAAGCCTTATAATGAAAAACTTTGGGCTGAATTCAGCGACGTACAAAAATTGCCGATCAATATTTCACTCACCTTATTGCATGCACTTCATCTTCGCTGGTATGAGACCTTAAAATATGTAACAGATGAACAATGGAATAACAGAACAGTTTTTCATCCTGAACATAAAAAAACGATGCGTCTTTGGTTTTTACTTGGATTATATGCATGGCATGGTAAACATCATGTGGCGCATATAACTTCATTGAAAGAGAGAATGGCATGGTGAATAATTAATAGTTAACAATTAAAAATTAATAATTGTTTGAAGTGGAAAATACTTTCTTCAGAATATCTTTTTAATGATCTGTGGTTTAAGGTCCGTAAAGACATTTGTGAAACACAGGAAGGAAAGATCATCAACCCCTATTATGTTTACGAATTTCCTGAATGGGCTACTGCATTTGCCTTAACAGAAGATAATAAAGTAATAATGGTTCGGCAGTATCGTCACCCGGTAGGAGAAGTTATAATTGAATTGCCAGGGGGGTGTGTTGATGATACAGATAAAGACTATCAAACTGCGATCGCAAGAGAATTACTGGAGGAAACAGGTTATACATTTACTTCTTATGAATCGCTGGGAAAAATTTCAGCCAATCCTTCTACCAATACGAATTGGATGCACATGTTCCTTGCAAAAGGAGGAAAGAAAGTAGAGGAGCAGAAACTGGATCATAATGAGGAAATAGTTGTTGAATTATATTCAATCGATGAACTAAAGAAGATGATCCGTGAAAATAAGATCATTCAGGCAATGCATATGACCTGCATATTGTATGCGCTGGAAAAATTAGGGGAGTTGTCGTATTAAAATTTATTCGGGAAAAAAGCAATGGAACGAAGCTCCTTTTCCGGGTTCAGCTTCAGAAGTGATATACCCGCTGTGCATCTCCATTATTTTTTTACAGATCGCAAGTCCCATTCCTGAGCCTTTGTGTTTAACCTCGTCCGGCAACTGGGTAAAAAGTTCGAATATCTTATCAGTAGTTGCAAAACCAATACCATTATCAGTAACTGTTATGATCGTATAAGGGATTTCCGTTACATGAACAGGTACATTTTTTAGTTCATTGATCTTTGTATGTTTTATTTTAACAAAAGGATATTCACCCGGTTTTTTGAATTTGATAGAATTATCAATGAGATTAGTGAGTAACCTTGAAAAAAGAACCGGATCGGCCGATAATGCTGGCAGATATTCGATCTCGATCTTTGCATTCGTTTCTTCTATCTTTTCTTTGGCTTCTCTTATTATGTCTTGCAAGATCATTTTGGGAAAGATCAATTCTTTATTGATGCCGGCATTATACAATTCAAGATAATTATTGATGTCGTTTGTCAGCAACTTCATTTTTTGAACTGCTGATTGTGCTCTTCTAATATTGGCCCGGCCGGAGTCGGATAAATGCCGGGCATCACTTTTCATTATTGTTTCAAGGTTGATATAAACTTGACGCAGCGCTTCATTGTAATTGTTGGCAGTTATGCTATTAAAACTTCTTAATTCAGAATTTAAAGAATTTAATTCCTTATTCATGGTGAGCAGGGATTCGTTCAGATCCATGATCTTTTTCTCTGACTCCAGTGAAGCGGTAATATCTTTATTAACACCTATTATTTTTTCTATCTCCCCTTTATTGTTTTCAAGGGGAGTTGTTTTTATTCTTATATTTTTTATATCACCATCAATTTTTAAAGAAATGGTTTCTTCAAAGGGCTGAAAAGATGTTTCGATGACATTTACTAATTTCTCTGCAACACTCCGCTCTTTTTCAATTGTATGATCCAGGTATATTGCAGGCTTGACTTGTTTACCTTTTTTCATATTAAATAAGGCATACATACCGTCACTCCATAGAAATTCTTTTGTTTTGATATTGTATTCCCAGCTTCCTATTTTGGCAAGTTCTTCGGCCTGTTTTAAAATATTATGCTGCTTCGCAATTTCTTCTTCTCCTTTTTTTTGTGCAGCGATGTTTTGAACAACAACTACGATCTTAGTTACATTACCTTTTTCATCCCGCTCAAACACTTTTCCCCTTGCAGATAACCATATCCATTCATCCTGATTGTTTTTTACGCGGTATTCAACTGTTGCAATATCACCATTTGAAAGGGTTTTAAAACTGTCAGCATATTTTTGCAGGGAGATAAGGTCTTCCGGGTGTACAAGCTTATGACGATCTTCGATGGTTTTTTTTGAAAGTTCATCAGCATTAAGACCGCTTATACTATACGGTTCACGGTTAAAATAGATGACTTTACGGGAAGGATATTCCTGTACACTTACCATATCAGGAATGGCATCTGCAATACTTTGGAGCAAGTCTTTGCTTTCTTTTAATTGGGTCGTACGTTCAAGTATTTCCTGCTCATTTCTTTTTCGTTCTGTAATGATCTCACCGGTTAAAAGAAATCCATCATTAAGCTTAACAATAGATTGATGAAACCAATCGTTGAGTCCTTCTTTATCATAATAAAATTCGTTTGTTTGCGATAGGCCGGTTTCGGTTACTTGTACATACTGGTCAAATAGACCGCTTTCAAATACACCAGGGTTTAGTTGCAACAGGCTCTGGCCAACCCTATCGCCCATCATCTCGATGAACTTTCGATTGTTAAGTATCCATATGAAGTCAATTATTTTTCCCTGTTTATCACGCACTGCCTTGTATACCTGTAAGAAGTCAAAGGAGTTGTCCAGCGTTGCTTTTAAAAGCTCCTCATTGCTTTTTAATTCATCCCCTGCGTTTTTATTTTTAGGAATCTTTGCAGGACTAATTATTGATTTAATCCCCGATTTTTTATCGGACACAAGTGTGTTTTTTTTCTTTAGATCCATCTTGGCAGTAAGGTTAAATAGTCACTTAAAGCTAACAAATCCATTTGAATTAAGATATGCTTTCTAAATGTTAGGCCTTTGACCTTTTTGCAAATCATATAGCTATCGGATCGATACTGCTTTCAATTTTGATCCCGAAATAAGATGTTCAATCCTACTAAGGGGTGTGTGAAATAAGATATAAGCCTTCCCTATAAAATAATCTGTTTTTTTTTGGTAGTATAAATAAAGTTATTACCTTCAATTACCTCTTGGATAATTCCTAGATCCATCTGCGTTCTACATAAGATTTGATATTTAGATGTGGTTTGGCTTTACACAAAGTTTACCACGCAATGATCGAGTTTGATTATTGCACAAACTAACCTACAACCGGCAATGATTTTTTGAACAAATTATTATAAAAAGACTTATTATAATAAAGGTGTTTATTATAATAATGCTGATGGGCCGCCGATCAAGAGATAGTTAACCATTAAACCTTTAGGCCCTTTTAAACATGGAGCTTCAAGTAAAATTGAAGCTCTTGTTTTTTATATGCTGTTCACTTCACCAACAAGAAATACACTGCCGCAAACAAGTATCAGATCATCTTTATGTGCTTTTGCTTTTGCTTCCTTGATCGCTTCATTTACATCTGTCATTGTTTTTCCGTATAAATTAAATTCCCCCGCTTTTTCTTTTAATGTTTCTGCGGGCAGGGCTCTTGGAATATGAGCCTGGGTAAAATAATAATTTGCAGAGTGAGGCAGAAGTGATAAAACAGTATCGATCTCTTTATCTTTTACCATGCCAATGACGATATGCAGATCATGATGCTTTGTCAATTCAATTTGCTGAACGATCTGTTTTATTCCGTCTTCATTGTGCCCGACATCTAAAATGATAGTTGGGTTTTCATGAATAATTTCCCAACGACCATGAAGCCCCGTAATTTTTTTTGCTTTTTGTAAACCATGCCGGATTTCATCTTCATTTAATTTATATCCGCTTTCGTTTAAAACAGAACAAGCTTCAAGTACATTTAATAGATTTTTGCTTTGATAAATCCCTGGCAGATCAAGATGGTATTTTTTGTGATCTGTTTTTCCCTGCTCAGCAACTTCAACTACCAATTCATGTTTTTCCCATTCCCAGCCTGCTACATTTCTTTCTTCTGATGCCAAATGAAGCGGGGCATTTTTTTCAGCAGCGATATTATGAAAAATTGATCTTGTTTCCGGTAATGTTTCACCAATGACAACCGGAACTCCATCCTTTATAATTCCAGCTTTTTCAAAAGCAATTTTTTCCAACGAATCACCAAGTATATTCATGTGATCCCAACCGATATTGGTGATAACAGAAAGTTCGGGAGTAATAATATTCGTACTGTCAAATCTTCCGCCAAGTCCAACTTCGACAACGGCAATATCTACCTTTTGTTCCGCAAAATAATCGAATGCCATTGCCACTGTTATTTCAAAAAAGCTGGGCTCGATCTCTTCGATCAATGGTTTTATCTTTTCAGTAAAGGCAACTATAAATTTTTCAGATATTTCATCTCCATTCAATTTTATTCTTTCTCTGAAATCTTTTAAGTGTGGTGAAGTGTACAACCCTGTTTTGAAACCTGCTGTTTGTAATATTGCAGCAAGCATATGGCTTACCGATCCTTTACCATTCGTACCCGCAATATGTATGCTTTTAAATTTTTGTTGAGGGTTTCCAAGATGTTCGCAAAGTGTAATAGTATTGGTCAGATCTTTTTTAAATGCAGCAGCGCCAATACGACTGTACATCGGCAGGCGGGAAAAAAGATATTCTATTGTTTGTTGGTAATTCATTTGGCGATATAAAAAAATTATTCAGGCTTTTTTATTGAAACGATTTTTATGATCGCGAAAAGTATCGCGGCCGCTTGTGCGATGGATCCCAGCGTCAGTATCTCATCTGCACTGGGCCAATGGCGTATCTTGAAGAGTGCACCGATGATATTTATTAAAAGGCCAATAAAAAAAATGAAAAATGGCCATTTCAGGTAGTATAATGCTTTCATTCAATCTTTAATTAATGATTTATAAAGTTGATAATTCTCTTCATCAAAACAGACAAAATACACTTTACTTATAAAAGTATCTTGTTTTAAATAAAGCACAACTGTATTTACTGCGATTTCAGCAGCTTCTTTTTTTGGATATCCATAGATCCCCGTACTGATATTGGGAAAAGCAATAGAAGATAAGCTGTGTTTGACGGCAAGCTTTAAACTATTCTGATAACATGCAGCAAGAAGATTTGCTTCATTTTTTTTGCCATTGTTCCAAACTGGCCCGACAGTATGAATAACAAATTTTGCAGGTAAGTTTCCACCAGTAGTTATCACTGCTTCACCTGTTCTACAGCTTCCTTGCTTGGCAATGATCTTTCTACATTCTTCAAGTATCGCTGGGCCTCCTGCACGATGTATAGCACCATCAACACCACCACCACCCATCAGGCTTGAATTAGCTGCGTTTACAATAGCATCAACTTTTATTTTGGTGATATCTCCATTTATTAATTCGATCTTTCCCATAAACCGAACAAAAATAAAAATGCCATCTTGAATAACAAGATGGCATACACCCTTTAATCTTAAAGCCTATCCGCCTGTGCGGATATTAAATTCATATACAACAACCGATTCTTCACCGGTTCTGTTAAATCGATTTCTTCTCAACCAGTCCCTGATAATATCTTTTGCTTGAGGGTCACTCATCAGCGATCCGTTCTTCGTTCTCAAAAGCGTACCAACACCGTCAGCAGAAACCTGTATTTCAGCTTCCACTTTCCCAGATATATTTTCACCTGCATCTAATTTACCAGAAGTTACAATTGATCTGCTACCGCTAACTCTTCTTGGGCCATTGCCTGTGCCAAGCCCGGTGCCGTTACCGCCACCAGTACCGCCGCCTGTGCCACCACCATAACCCGGACCCTTTCCAACACCATTGCCGTTTCCATTGCCCCCGGCAATATCATATTTATCAGCAGTGCCGCCACCCGTTCCTGTACCCGAAAGTGTTTTACCAGCCACAGCCTTTGGTCTGGGAGGAGCTGGAGTTTCAACTATTGGTTTAGGATTTGTTTTTACGATCGAGGCATTTTGATTTATAACCTTTGCCTGAGGTTTAGTAGCTACTGTTTTATTTACAGCAGGAGCCTCTGGATCTTTATCATCGGCCCGTAATTCTTTCGTCTCATCAGGTACACCGGGAGGCACAGAAGCTTTTGCAATACCTCTTTCCTGGTCAGCTTGTACTTTATTACCACCACCGCCGCCGCCTCCAAATTTTACATCCGGTGGAAAATCTTCCAGCTGAACCTCCACATAAGTTAATTGGGGAGGAATTTCAATCTTGGGCAAGGGCCATTTCCAAAGAATAAAAGTAAAAAGCATGGCCAGCGCCACACCAACCGTGATCATCATCGCCTGCCTGTTCTTTTCCCTTTCAAAACTTTGCATCATAGTGGTATAGTAATTCATACAAAAGTAACCGGGTGAGTTTTTGGATTCAAGCTATTGTTGTTCACACCTGTTGATTAAACGATGCAAAGCATGTGCAACTTGCCCTGACAGAGTTATTTTAA
>Ga0207701_10008407_pt1 | contig 10196 bp, 7 predicted proteins | sample KBSSwiSSwithPhiX_FD_184294 | JGI IMG/M metagenome (GOLD analysis project Ga0207701, IMG submission 184294) | Switchgrass rhizosphere bulk soil microbial communities from Kellogg Biological Station, Michigan, USA, with PhiX - S5 (SPAdes) (version 2) | ecosystem: Environmental > Terrestrial > Soil...
TGAAGGCGTTCGTATGCTAGACCAACGCCTTCTACCATCCGAAGAAAAATACTTGATGCTGCGCTCTTATGACGAAGTAGCAGAAGCGATAACCAAGATGGTTGTTCGAGGCGCTCCGGCAATTGGCGTTTCCGCCGCGATGGGAATAGCGCTGGGCGCAAACCAATCAGTTGGGACATCGGTTGCCGATCTTGAAGACGACCTTACTTATATTTTCGATGTCATGGGCAAGACCCGCCCTACCGCAGTCAATCTCTTCTGGGCCATCGAGAGAATGCGCGCGACATTTCTTAGATCGAAGTCGATAGGTAATGTCGAAGACATCAAAAAGATTTTGACGGCTGAGGCGCTGGCGATATTTGACGAAGACATCACGGCAAATCGCTCGATTGGATCATACGGTGCTCCCTTGATCCCAGATGGTGGAACAGTCCTAACTCACTGCAATGCCGGCGCGCTCGCGACGGCAGGTGACTATGGAACTGCCTTGGGTGTTATTAGAGGGGCTCGTGACGCAGGAAAAAAGGTTGCTGTTATCGCTGATGAAACAAGACCATTTCTCCAAGGTCTACGACTAACCGCCTGGGAACTTGCGAAGGACAATATTCCGGTCACTGTAATCACTGATAACATGGCCGGTCACGTGATGAAGAGCGGAAAGGTTGATGTTGTAGTAGTAGGTGCGGATCGCATCGCTGCAAACGGCGACACCGCTAACAAGATTGGCACCTATATGGTTGCGGTGCTGGCAAAGGAACACGGAATTCCTTTTTACGTGGCGGCCCCGATGACAACATTGGACCTTACTCTTTCCACTGGCGCGGAGATCCCAATTGAAGAACGTGACCGCAGAGAAATCACCCACATCAAGGATTATCAACTCGCGCCTGATGGCATCGATGTGCACAATCCAGCGTTTGATGTAACGCCCAATCAGTTGATCACTGCGATTATTACCGATAGAGGTGTCGCGAGAGCTCCGTTTGTAGAAAGCTTGAAAAGCCTTGCGGAGATTAAAGAAGTGAAAGAAGCTGCGGGCTAGGCAGTTGCGTAACGACTGGTTTTCCACCAGTCGATTGTTCGTTGCAGTCCTTCTCGTAAGCCTACAGTCGGTTCGAAACCGAGGAACTCGCGAGCTCGTGATATATCGGCGAGACTGTGTCGAACATCACCGACTCGTGCCTCGCGATAGTCAACTTTTACGTCCGGCTTTCCAATCAAGTCTTTTAGTTCAGCCAACAGCTCATTGAGCGTAATTCGCTCACCAATTGCGACGTTCAGAACTTTCCCTGCACCCTGACTCGAAGTGGCAGCCTTCAGGTTAGCGGAAACAACGTTGTCGATAAATGTGAAGTCTCTCGACTGCTCACCGTCGCCAAAGATCACAGGACTTTCGTTCGAACAGAGAGAACTAATAAACCGCGATACCACACCCGAGTATTGCGAACCTGGATCCTGCCTGGGACCAAAGACATTGAAGTAACGAAGCGAGACCGTTTCGAGTCCATAAACTCGAGTGAAGACCTGGCAATAATATTCGCCGACAAGTTTTGCCACCGCATATGGCGATAAAGGATCGGGCGACATATCCTCAACCTTGGGTAGTGTCGGCTGATCTCCATAAGCTGAACTGGAGGCGGCATAAACAATGCGACGTACCTTTTGTTGACGAGCTGCGAGCAACAAGTTGAAAGTACCGTCAACGGACGCTATGTGTGTTTGAGTGGGGTTCTCCACCGAGCGAGGCACGGACGGAATCGCTGCTTCATGAAAAACGACTTCGGCACCTTCCAGGGCACGATTCATTAATTGAAGGTCTGCAACACTGCCTTCAATAAACTCAATATCCCCAGACAGCGCGTCGATGTTTTCGCGATATCCGGTCGAAAGGTCATCGACAATTCGGACCTTTGTGCCGCTTGCGGCAACGTTTTGAGCTATGTGCGAACCAATAAACCCGGCTCCGCCTGTGACAACGACTATTCCCGACAGTGACATTGAGTGGTTTATTCCCCCGCCCTTAGCGTCCAACACCTACGTACTCAAAGCCTAATTCCCGCATATCTTCTGGATCGCAAATGTTCCGCAGATCCGCAATCCGGGGTTTATTCATGAGATCACGAATGCGTGTCATATCCAACGCTCGGAACTGGTTCCATTCGGTTACGATGATCAAAGCGTCAGCTTTCGTAACTGCTGCGTATTCGTCATCAGCATACACGAGGTCAGGAAGGATCTTCATCGCTTCAGATTTTGCGACAGGATCGTAAGCATGAACGACGGCGCCACCTTCTAATAAACCACGAATAATCCCGACTGACGGAGCTTCGCGCATGTCATCAGTTTCAGGTTTGAAAGCTAAGCCCAAAACAGCGATTGTCTTGCCCTGCAAGTCACCGACAAGCTTTCCTATTTTGGTAAGCATTTCGCTTCCCTGCCGTCTGTTCACCTCAATAACGGCATCGACGATCAATGACTCTGAACCGAAATGGCGCGCTACGGAAGCCAGCGCCCTCGTGTCTTTCGGGAAACACGATCCTCCAAAACCCGGACCAGGATGGAGAAACTTGCTACCGATTCGTTTGTCCATGCCGATACCACGAGCGACGTCATGCACGTCACAACCAATCCTTTCACAAAGATTGGCAATCTCGTTGATGAATGAAACCTTGGTGGCGAGAAATGCGTTGGCCGCGTATTTCGTGAGTTCAGCGGCTTCCAGTGAAGTAATCACAAACGGAGCTTCGATCAGATAGAGTGGACGATACAAGTCTTTCATAATCGCCACGGCTTCTTCGTCTCGACTACCTATCACGACCCGATCAGGGCGCATGAAATCGCTTATTGCTGCACCTTCGCGCAAGAACTCAGGATTCGACACCACACCAAAATTTGAGCGTGATTTTTTACGCTCGTTGATAAGTTTACGAATGTGTTCGCCAGTTCCGATCGGGACAGTCGACTTGGTAACGACTACCTTATAGTCGTTCATGTAGTCTGCTACTGAACATGCAGCAGCTTCGACGAAACTGAGATCCGGAGATCCATCAGGCTTAGGAGGAGTTCCAACCGCGAGGAAGATAACAAGTGCTTGTTCGATAGCTTCAGCAACGTTGGTCGTAAATCTCAAGCGCCCTGCTTGAGCATTCTTAGACACGATTTGTTCCAACCCTGGTTCGTAAATGGGCATTATGCCCTTGATGAGACTCTCAATTTTTCCGGCATCAATATCAACACAAGTTACGTCAACACCGAACTCGGCGAAGCAGGCTCCTGTTACAAGACCGACATAGCCGGTACCAATCACCGCAATATGCATTTAAGAGATTACCCTGGGGCCCTTTCTGGATCACCTTACAATCAAAACCTTGCGGGTCGCACGATTCCAAGATCGCGTGACCCGCAAGGTCGATTAGGTGACTGTAGCGCTAACGAGTGCCACAGTCGTATTTGATTGACTCAATTGACGGAACTACTTGGTGGGGCTAACCACCGTGACGGAACCGTCGAAGTTAAGATCGTTGTTATGGGTTGTGGCCCAGATAACTGCCGCAACTGCGCCACCGACAGCCAAGAGCAACACGGCTAAGGCACCGCCACTCATGCCACCGTCGTCGTCCTTATCCTGCGGATTCGGCGTTCCAGCCATTGCACTCTCGCCTGCGGCAATCTGCTTGACAGTGCCGCCGCTGCGAAATTGTGCTAAGCCAGCTTCTGTTGAAATTGAAGTGCGACCACGAGATGCATTGACCGTAAATGAGGTGGCTTTGGTGCCATCAACTACGACCGTTCCATCTTTAGTGGTTAGATTCACTGAAACACCAGTGAGTGTGGAAACATGAGCGCTACCAGTTTCGAGCATTGCGTTAATGCTGTTGTCTGAAAAGGTCAGACGGAGATTGCTATTGGCTGAGAGCTCAACTCGCCCCAACTTGCCAATGCTCACTGATGCGCTGCTCTGATCCGCAGTGCTGATTGTTGAATCTGAGAACAAGGTGCCGCCGGAAATCACTTTCTGTCCGTTCACGGTAACCTGTCCTGAGACCGACAATTCACCTGATGCCTTTGCACCAGGAGCGGCCAAAACCACCATTGAGTAAACACTCAACACGGCAACCGCTACACAGACCGCGATGAACTTGCGGCTCCAAGTTTTGCTAGTCATTAACTTTCCTCCCGTATAGTGAAACAAATAAGTCTTTAGTGCGGGCCGCGACGGCCTAACAGTCGTGGGAAAACCAGTGCAAAAAACCAGTCTTCGTTAGCTACTCGGTGCGAAGGCTTCTAAACTTCAAACAATATGGGCCACAAAGCTGCTAACACTTTGCATTTATTACACGAATAGAAGCCCTCTGTCAACAATCATTTGGCCTGAGTTTGCCACGAAACTGTGCTTTTTTCGGGTAGTTGGAGCAGCTATCACCGCCCTGACATTCGATCCAGATATTTCTCACGTTCGCGGCGTGGCGGACTAAGGTACTACTCTTCGGCTCCGATTAACCGTCTTCGGATCAACTTCCTGGGTGCCTACTTCCTTTTTCACACTTAGCGAGCTTTTTTCCGTAGCTTCGGCTTGTTCGTAAGGATCGAGGCGGGCAAACATGTAAAACAACTCACCGGATCGTATTGTGCCCAGGAATCTAAAAGTATTCTTAATCACTTCACCAACCTTGAAGCTGTTCGCCAACCGAGGTCGCTCAAATAGGAGGCCGGATTCGTCCAGTGTCACCGCTTCCAATTCGGGCAGATAATCATTGTGCGATTCTCTCGCCAAACGAACGGCCATTTGCCTTAGAGCCTTGATTCGGTTCGAGTTCCGGCGGTAGTAGGTTGAGCTTATTTCGCGTCGACTAGCGCGATCATCGACAACTTCCTGTTCATTTCGAAGGTAGCCTAAATAGGCCCGAACGACAGGTCCGAATTCGTCAGGAGAGTAAGTGCCTCCCTGGGCCGAAAGAGAGATTGGAACCAAAAGAATGGCAATCAAAGCCAGGGTTAGTTTTGCCGCAATTGTTGGCATTTGATGGGCCTGACCGTCAGACAAGTATGATAATTTCCTTATGTCGCGGGATTATAGCAGCTAAATTGCGGACAAAATTGCGCCTATCTTTCGGCAATGTTACATTGATCTTCGATTTCAGTGAAAGCATCAATGGCTTCGCCAGAACTCCCAGACTCAACCCGAAACAACAGAGTGGCCCTTGGCGTTTGCGGAGGAATCGCCGCCTACAAGGCCGCTGAAGTCCTCCGTGGCCTTCAACGTTCAGGCTGCTCTGTCCGCGTGGCGATGACAAGACGCGCCTGCGAGTTCGTCCAGCCGCTTACCTTTCGCGCGTTGTCAGGCTCCCACGTTATCGTCGACGATTACGCACCGGATAATCCCGATCCAATCGCGCACATCACCTTCTCGCAGTCCGTCGACCTACTGATCGTTGCGCCCGCGACTGCCAACATCCTCGCTAAATTTGCCAACGGTATTGCAGACGACTTTTTGACCTCAACTTATCTGGCCTGTACGAGCCCGGTCCTGGTAGCACCAGCCATGAACACTTCAATGTGGCAACACGCCGCTACTCAGCGGAACTTGACGCAACTTCGCGCCGACGGTGTTCACATTGTAGAACCCGATGCAGGTGAAATGGCTTGTGGCACAATCGGCCCCGGACGGCTGAGTGAGCCTGACCGAATTGTTGCGGCGGCTCTAGAGATACTGAGTCAACCAATCAGCGGTGATCTGAACGGTGAACGGTTTCTGATCACGGTTGGCGCGACGCGCGAGGAGATCGATCCAGTCAGATTTATTTCAAACCGATCATCAGGAAAGATGGGGTTCGCACTGGCTGACGCCGCATACCGTCGTGGGGCTCAGGTAGTTGCGATTGCAGGAACGACAAGCGTTGAGCCACCAAGAGGAATTACGGTAATTAGAGTGAATTCCGCACAAGAGATGTCGGCGGCGGTACTCCAGGAAATTGACAAGGCAACGGTCTTCGTTGGTGCAGCTGCAGTTGCTGATTACAAGCCATCGAATCGAACAGATCAGAAGATAAAAAAACACTCAGCTTCGCTAACCCTGGAACTTGAACGTACCCCCGACATTCTTGCTCAAGTTTCATCCAATCGAAATGAGGGCACACTTGTTATCGGATTTGCAGCCGAAACTGAAAACGTCCTTTCTCACGCTGAATCAAAACTACGTTCCAAACACCTTGATGCGATCGTTGCAAACGACATCACTCGACCTGACTCAGGATTTGATTCGAACAACAACGCAGTTACGATCCTGACAGCTGCGAACCTAGTGTCTCCGCTGGAGCTGCCATTGATGTCGAAAGCAGATACAGCTAATCGCATTCTTGATGTTATCGTTCGACTTCGCTCTGAGAAGACAAGGGCCAAAACCTCATCGAACTGAACATGAATTCTAAGATTGACCATATGGATTCCGCAGAACTTCAGGACCTGATTAACAAAACTAAAAAGCAGCTACTTCATCTCCAATCACTTGGTGTTGAAGGAATCCAATTGACACAAGCTGCAGAACCAGAGAGGCTGAAGGCAACAGGGGAAACTTTCGACGATATTCATCTTGATATAGGAAACTGCACCCGGTGTCCGCTTCATCGCGACAGAACCAATATTTGCCACACTGAAGGGAACCGCAATGCTCGACTGATGTTCGTCGGCGAGGCGCCCGGTGCTGACGAAGACATGCAAGCGCGTCCATTTGTCGGTCGAGCCGGACAACTGTTAACAAAGATTATCGAGGCTATCGGACTGAAGCGCGAGGAAGTGCTGATTGGCAACGTCAATCGATGTCGACCACCTGGGAATCGCGCGCCGATGCCCGACGAAGCTGCGGCGTGCAAACCGTTTCTGTTGCGTGAAATTGCGGCCGCTCAGCCAGAAGTGATCGTTGTCATGGGCAACACCGCGATGAAGAATCTCCTAGACACTCGCGAAGGAATTACTCGACTGCGCGGCATTTTTCAAGACTATAAAGGCATAAAGGTGATGCCGACGTTTCACCCGGCCTACCTCCTTCGCGATCCATCAAAGAAGCGCGAGACCTGGGAAGACTTGAAGAAGGTCCGCGACTATCTCGATAGCACAGCCAAAAACAAATGAACGTCGCGGCTGTCGTCACTGATGTTTTTGCGTTAACTTCTTCCCCGTGCTGAACGATTCAGGAACTGCAGTATTAGCTCAACCTCACGATGAAGCATCAACTTCGGCAACTCCTTATGTCGAAGTCGCTGTTCCGTTACACGTAAACAAGACTTTCATCTACCGTCTGCCGGAGCGCTCAACGAATGCCCAGGTAGGCGCTCGCATCCTTGTACCCTTAGGTCGCAACCTGGTGGTTGGCTACGCTGTTGCCCTTCACAAACATCTTCCCTCCGACATCGGCTTGGCCGAATCAGAAATCAAAGAAGCCGGAAATGTAGTTGATGAAGTACCCATTTGTACTCCAGAAATCCTGAACATTACGCGATGGGTTTCCGAGTATTACGCTTCGCCGTGGGGTGAAGTCATCAAAGCTGCCCTGCCGCCTGGTATCAGCCCTTCCATTTATGAGTTCATTAGTCTTACCGAAAAAGGAAAGGTCGAACTGCAACAGCGTCCGAATGACGAAACGTTGACGCGAACGATACTCAAGTACTTATCTGAAGCTGGAAATGCGCGGCGAGATACGCTTCAACACTTAGCTTCCGAGAGCCAACTCGCCAAAACCATTCGCGATATGGAGCAAGCTGGACTGTTAGAACGAAACCGGAATGAAAGTGGCTCGTTTGTAAAAACTAAACTGGTACGGTTTGTTAACCTCAATCAAACGATAAGCGCTGACTCACCAAAGCAAACTGATGCACAGCAACGCGTGATCAAGTCGTTACAGACCCACGGAAAAATTCCGCTTCCGAAACTCTTACAGGACGCAGCCGCAAGTGTCTCGACGATTAACACGCTGGAGAAGAAAGGTCTCATATCGATCTCGACTGAGGCTGTTCGTCGCGATCCTTTCTACGAACCAGTCGCCCAACCTCGTGAAACATACACGCTCACCAGCTCACAACAATTGGTCCTGGATGAAATCGAACTTGGTATTACAAAGGGATCGTATGCTGCCTATTTGCTTCATGGTGTAACTGGCAGCGGCAAAACAGAGGTTTATATTCGGGCAATGCGTTCGGCGCTCGATCGTAACAAGTCGTCGCTGATGTTAGTTCCAGAAATAGCGCTGACTCCAGTGTTCTCCCGTCGTTTGCGCGAACACTTCGGTGATGAGGTGGCAATCTTTCACTCTTCACTGAAGCGCGGCGAACGCTTTGACGAATGGACGCGAGTTAGAGACGGCAAGGCCCGAATAGTAATTGGCACTCGCTCGGCAGTCTTTGCGCCAATCCAGAACCTCGGTCTTATCGTCATCGATGAAGAGCACGAGTCGAGTTATCGTCAACAAGACTCCCCTTACTACAGTGGCCGCGACACCGCGATTGTACGCGCACAAAAAGAGTCAGCTGTTGTCGTGCTCGGATCAGCGACCCCGTCTTTGGAGTCATTTCAAAATGCTCAAAATGGAAAGTACACCTATCTCAGTTTGCCCGAGCGAATCGGTGCCAGACCGATGGCGAGCGCTTCGATCATAGACATGAGGGACGTCTTTGCCCGGCACGGCAAGCCAAGCGTTTTCGCGGACGAACTCCTCGAAGCCATTCAAGAGACTCATGACCGTGGCGAACAATCAATCATCCTACTTAACAGACGCGGTTATTCGAGCTTTGTTCTTTGCCGATCCTGCGGTGAGTCAGTTCAGTGCCCGAATTGCGACGTAACACTCACCTACCACCGAAGCGAACGAGTTGTGATTTGCCATTACTGCAATCATCGTCAAGGCGTTCCAAAGGTGTGCCCGCAATGTGGAAAGGACTACATCCACTTTGTTGGTGAAGGCACTGAACAACTTGAGGAGATGTTGAAGACAGCATTCCCAACGCTCCGCATTGCACGCATCGATCGCGACACAACTACCAACCGCCGCCGCTTTGAACAGTCGTTGCGAGATTTTAGTGAGGGGCACATCGATACCCTGGTCGGAACTCAGATGTTGGCTAAGGGTCACGACTTTCCGAATGTAACTCTGGTTGGTGTCGTCAGCGTTGATGCAGGCCTGGCACTACCAGATTTCCGTGCCGCCGAACGAACTTTCCAGCTGATAACGCAAGTTGCCGGTCGAGCGGGAAGAGGCGATCGACCCGGTCGAGTGTTGATTCAAACTTATCATCCAACGCACTACGCACTTCGCCACGCTTGCGCGCAGGACTACGAGGGTTTCTACAACGAAGAAATACGCTATCGGCAGAACCATTCCTACCCGCCCTTCGTCGCTCTCGCCAGTCTGTTAATACATGGACCCGATCTCACCAAGGTCCGTAATGACGCATTGGAATTGCGCAAACAACTCGACGCCGCCAACCAGGATCGGACAGCGCGAGTACTCGGCCCAGCACCAGCCCCCCTTGCCAGGCTAAAAGGCGAACATCGCTTCCAAATACTGATTAAATCGAGAAGCAGAAAGCGTCTGCGCGAAGTGGCCGATGCAGCTCTTAAAGCGCTCGCCAACGGCGGAACAAACCTGCGATCGATCAACCTCGAAATCGATCCAAATTCGATGATGTAGCAGGGTGCGCGTGATACGTGCGTTGCGCTACACTCCGACCCATGAAACTCTCAGAACTCGCGAACCAAACAGGTGCGCGGATCGAAGGTGACGATCTCGAGATCGTCGGTGCAGCTGGTCTTGACGAGGCGCGCGAGGGGCACGTCACCTTCCTTGCAAATCCACGTTACACTCCAAAGGTCAACACCACGTCCGCCTCGGCGATCTATCTGGCGGAGGATGTAAAGACGGAAAAAGCGATTTCGATTCTTCGTGTCAAAGATCCGTATCTAGCCTACACACGCGCGCTTCGCATTTTTTATCCAGAGAAGATACTAAAGCCTGCAATCCACCCCACGGCCGTAATCGATCCAACAGCTCGTGTAGCAAGCAATGTCTCCATCGGAGCGTGCGTTGTTATTGGTAGCAATGTGTCCATCGCAGATGGTGTTTGCATCCATCCAAACGTGACGATTTATGAGGACGTTAGCATCGGAAGAGATTCGGTGATTCACTCCGGAGTTGCGATTCGGGAACG
>Ga0207701_10008408_pt1 | contig 10194 bp, 5 predicted proteins | sample KBSSwiSSwithPhiX_FD_184294 | JGI IMG/M metagenome (GOLD analysis project Ga0207701, IMG submission 184294) | Switchgrass rhizosphere bulk soil microbial communities from Kellogg Biological Station, Michigan, USA, with PhiX - S5 (SPAdes) (version 2) | ecosystem: Environmental > Terrestrial > Soil...
ACCACGAATCCGAACAGGGTCACCGCGAGCTCCTTCTTCATGTAGACCGCGAAGATCCCGACGAGGAGTCCGGCGATGACGCTCTTGAGGGACGAGAGCATCACGATCGTGCCCAGCTGGTCCCGGACCGACGGCGTGAACCACGCGGTCAATCCGTCGAGCGCCCCGAGGACCGCTCCGAGGAGCATCGCGAAACCGATCTTCTTCATCTTCTATTTCCCCCTTCGAGGAGCTCATTAACCGCGGGCGCACCGATCCTTTACGGATTCCGCGAAAAAAGGGTCAGACCCCAAAGGGGTCTGACCCTTTTCTCATCTCCCCAGGACCACGAGCATCGCCCCCCGGACGATCAGGTAGGTGGCGACGAGCCAGAAGGCGACCCTGTGGCGCGCGTAGAGCCTTCGAGCGCGGTCGCTCCACCCCTCGTCGTGGGCCTCGACGCGCAGCCCGTCCAGGTAGCGGTTGACGTCGGCGACGATCTCGAGCACGCCCGCGTATCGCCCCGCGGGATCCGCGGCCGTCGCCTTGCCCACGATCGACCGCAGCGCCTTGGGAGCCTCGTCCGGGAGCAGAAATCTCAGCAGGGCGCCCAGCGACCACACGTCCGAGCGCGTATCGACATCCGATCCCGCCGCCTGTTCCGGCGACATGAAGCCGGGTGTGCCCACGATCTCCGCACCGGCCGAAGCCCCCACCACGTGGGCGACGCCCCAATCCATGACGAGGACCTCACCGAACGGGCCGACCATGACGTTCTCGGGCTTGAGGTCGCGGTGGAGGACCCCGCGGTCGTGCGCGAACGCGACCGCCTCGCAGACCCGCACGAACAGGCGCAGGCGCGCCGGAAGCTCGCGCACGCCGGCCAGCTCCCGGTGGAGGGGCCGACCCTCGACGAATCGCATCGCGTAGAAGACCCGGCCGTCGGGGAGGCGTCCCACGTCGTGCACCGGCACGATGCCCGGGTGCTCCAGCCGAGCGAGGATCTTCGCCTCGTCGGCGAGGCGCCCCGCGAGCCGGCCCTCGACGTCGTCGAGGTCGAGCACCTTCACCGCGACGTTCCGATCGAGCGCCTTGTCGCGTGCGAGGTGGACGCTCCCCATCCCTCCGCGCCCGACGCGACGGATCAGCTCGTACCTCGTCTCGGAGAGGTCCGGGGCTTCGATCGCCTCGCGGAGCCGCCCGATGGCGCCGTCCGACAGCGGCCCGCTCACGACGGCTCGATGCCGAGAAGCGTCCGCGCTTCGCGCCGGAACTCCTCCTCGCTGACCGTCATCTCACGCAGGGTCTCGAGCGTGATCCGCCGCATCTCGCGCCGTGCGAGGGCGAGGTGATTCGTGACGTCGGTGACCTTGATCGCAAGCGCCGAGGCGATCTGCACGTAGGTCGGCCGAGGCTCTTCGCCGCGGATGTCGTAGAGATCGAAGACCGCGAAGACGTGCGGCTTCAGCTCCTCACGCAACCGCGCGAGGGCCGCGGCGAACACGCTCCGCACCCACTCGGCCTCGAAGAAGGCGTCGGGATCGTCCGGGACCGCGGCGGAGGCGATCTCCGTCTCGGCCGCCGCGAGATCGAGCGAGACGATCTCGTGCCCGCCCCCCCGCTTCAACCGCCGGCGATCGCGGTCCTCGTTCATCACGAGGGCGTCGAGGCATGTGCGGAGATACGTGCGGAGCCTCGCCTTGCCCGGGTCATACCCCGCGAGCACGTCGTCCTCGACGAGCCGCGCGAAGAACTCCTGTGTCAGCTCGGCCGCGTCGTCGTGGGACTTGTGCCACCGCAGCCGTAGCAGCTTGTAGACCGGCTTCCAATACGTCTCCGCGATCCGGGACAGGCCGAGCTTCCGCTCCTCCGCTTCCCCGCTCCGCGCGGCGACGACGGCGGACCAGCGTGTCGGCGGGAACCCCATCCGGCAGAGTCTAGTTCAGGGGCAAACCGGGCTCCCCGCGGCGATCTCGGCATCGCGCAAACCGGACTGACTGGCCACCCCTTCGTCGTACGTGCCGGGCACGTTGCAATTCACCGCGCGTTGCAGGTACCAGTACCCGTCGCCCGCGTGCGGGATCTGGTTGTCGCTCGCGAAGCCTCCCTGGTCCGCGAGGCAGAAATTGACCGACGTGGCGTAGTTGCCTCCGCTTTGCCGGAGACTCTGGATCTCACCGCGCGTGATGCTGTACCGCGTCGCCTGCGGGACCGGCGTCCACAGCAGAAACACGACCACGTCGCTCCTCGACGCGGTCAGCACGCTCACACCCGTGGGCGCCGGGACGTTGTCCGCCACGGAATCGCAGTTGTTGTCGATACCGTCGCAGAGCTCGGGGTTCCCCGGGAACCGCGCCGCGTTGTTGTCGTCGCAGTCGTCGTTGTTCGCGACGTATCCCGCCGGCGCCGTGCAGGCGACGGTCGTGACCGACACATTCCCGTGCAGATCGCCGTCGAGGTCCCGGTACCACGTGGCGTTCCCGCACGGCGTGCGGAAGTCCGCGAGGGTCCTCGACGTATCCCCCAGTCCGAACCAAGGAGTCCGAACGAAAGCCGGATTCGAGCCGCGCACGAAGCGCAGGCGCCAGTGATAGGTGGTGAAGGGGGACAGCCCGCTGACGATCGGCGCGCCGATCTGCGCCCCCAACCCGGTGATGTCGAAGTTGGGGATGTCGAGCAGGCCCGTTCCGTCGAAAGGAACGCCGACAGGCTTGACCTCGACCTGCACCCCCGTGCGCGTGCGCCCCGTGGGAAGGCCGAAGAAGAAGAAGAGTTGGACGCGCAGGTCGCTGTCCACGAGTCCGAGGGGCGAGACACGGCGCGTCCCCGCGCCATTGTTCTGGAGGAACAGACGGAACTTGCCGTGCCCGCCGTTCCCGTAGAAGACGTGCGCCTTTCCCTGCGCCGTGCTCCCGCCCTCGCTGTTGACCCATTCTCCGATGAGCACATCCGAGTAGCCGTCGGCGTCCACGTCGCCCGCGGGAGCGACCGCCCGCGCGAACTGGTTCCCGGCGGCGCCGCCGACCGCGCTCCACGCCGGCGTGGGCGAGAGGCCCGAACCGGAGCCGAGGAATACCCACGCCTTGCCGGTGAAGTCGTTGAACCCTTCTTGCCAGCTCGAAGCGCCCACGACGACGTCCGAATACCCGTCGGCATTGACGTCCCCTGCCGACGCGGCGCCCGCGGGACCGTTCCCGAGAAACGCGTCCACCTGATCGCTCTGGAACGACCACACGGGAGCCGCCGAAGGACCCGAGGGACCGCCCTGGTAGACGAACGTCCCCCCTTCGGACGCTTGTCCGTTCGTGTACGCGGACACGCCGAGGATCACGTCGGCGTACCCGTCGCCGTTGACGTCTCCGGCGGAGGCCACCGCGCTCCCGAGCCTCCAGCTCGCATGGCCGCCTTCGGGGGACCACGGCGCCGCGGTGTTGGAGAGGCCGGCCGCCCCTCCCATGAAGAGGAAGGCCCGCCCGGCGTCGGCGCCCGCGGCACCGTCCCAGTCCGGCACGCCGACGATCACGTCCGAGTAACCGTCGCGGTTGACGTCCCCGGCGCTCGCGACGCCGTCACCGAAATGCGCGGACGCTTGCGCGATCGCCGTGCCGAATCGGACGAGCGCGCCGGGCCCGGCGGCGCTCCCGAGCGCAACGAACGCCGCCCCCTGATCCATGAGCGTGCCGTCCCACAGCTCGGCGCCGACGACGACGTCGCCGTAGCCGTCGCCGTTCACGTCTCCCGCCGAACCCACGGACCAGCCGAGCTGCGCCTGCGCCTGGTTGGCTTCGAGCGTGTACCGCGTTCCGGTCAGTCCCGAGCTGCTCCCGCGGTACACGTACGCCACCCCCTCGTTCGGATCGGGCCCGTCGTAGAGGCTCGCGCCCACGATGACGTCGGCGTACCCGTCGCCGTCCACGTCACCGGCCCCCGCGACCGAGAAGCCGAGCCATGCGCCGTCCTGGTTTCCTTCGATCGTGAACGCCGGGGAGGTGTTCAACCCATTCGCCGAGCCCTGGTACACGAACGCCGCCCCTTCGTCGGCGTTGCCGTTGTCGTACTTCGGGGCGCCGACGATCACGTCCCCGGCGCCGTCGCCGTTGACGTCGCCCGCGCCGGCCACCGTCCATCCGTACTCCTCGAACGCCTGCCCGGGCGTCACGCCCCAGTCCGCGGTCGACTTCGGCCCGCCGGGCCCTCCGAGGTAGACGCGCGCGTTGCCGGAGTCGCTCTGCGCGTCGTTCCAACCGCGCGCGCCCACGATGACATCCGCATAGCCGTCGCCGTTGACGTCGCCCGCGGGGCCGACGGACGCGCCGAGAAAAGCCCCGGCCTGCCCGCCGTCCGTGAACCACGAGGGGATATTGACGAGCCCCGAGGCGCTGCCGTGAAACACGAAGGCGCGCCCCTCGTCCGTGAGCGTCGCATCCCAGGATTCGGCGCCCGCGACCAGGTCGGCGTAACCGTCGCCGTTGACGTCGCCCGCCCCCGCCATCGACGTGCCGAGGTGCGCGTTGTCCTGCCGGCCGGAGTACGACCAGTTCTGCGTCGCGTCCGGGATCGAGGCCCTGCCGAGAAAGACGAACAGGCGACCGTCGTCGGTGTTGAAGGGCGGGGTGTCGTACGTCGGCGCGCCCGCGCCGAAGTCGGTGTAGCCGTCGCCGTTGGTATCGCCCAGCCCCGCGATCGAAGCACCGAGCTGCGACCCGCCGGCGCCGTAGAACGCCCAGGCCTGGTTCTGGAGCCCGGCCGCCGAGCCGTAGTGGAGGTGGATCGAGCCCTGGAACGCCGCACTGTCGTGATCGTGGTACGCGCCGATGAGGACGTCGTCGTACCCGTCGCCGTTGACGTCTCCCACGCCGGCGACCGCGTTGCCGAAGTTCGCGCCGCCGAAGTCGGAGGTGTAATAGCGGATCCAGCTGACACCGCCGGGCCCGGAGGGCCCGCCGTTGAATACGAGGACCAAGCCGTCGTCGAAGGTGTCGCCATTGTCCGCGCCGGGGAGTCCCACGATCACGTCGTCGTAGCCGTCGTGGTTGATGTCTCCGGCGCGCGCGACGCTGGCGCCGAAGTTGTCGAACGCATTATTGCCGTAGCTCACCCAGTCGGCGTTGAAGGGCGAGCCCACCGGCCCGAGCCCCCCCGCGCTGCCGAGCCAGACGAACGCGGCGCCGATGTCCGTCGAAGCCAGGTCGTAGGCGGGAGCGCCCACGAGCACGTCGCCGTAACCGTCGCCGTTGAAATCGCCGGCGGCGACCGCTGCGCCCATGTTCGCGCCGGTTTGTTCCGGCTGCGCGCTCCAGGCCGGGCTCGTCGCAAGGCCTCCCGCCGTTGCGAGGAAGACGAACACCGCTCCCTCGTCCGTATCGCCCCCGTCGTAGAGCGGTGCTCCGACGATCACGTCGGAGTAGCCGTTCCCGTCCACGTCCGCCGCGGTCCAGACCGAGCCTCCGAAGTTGCCGCCCGCCTGCGTGATCGACACGTTCCAGATCGGCGATGAGGCCAGGGCTTGAACGGTGATCGGCCACACGGCGCCGTCCTCTTCGAGGACGATGACGAGCGCACCGGCCTCGGCGCTCATGGTCACCGGAACGGGGTTCCCGATCGCGTCGGTGGCTTCGAGCGAGCCGTAGCGCACGACCGCTTCGCCCCGCCCATCGCGGAGCATGACGCTCTTCCCGTCGCTCCCCTCTGGGAATCCCCCCACACCGTCGAGCGCGAGACGCACCGAGACCGTCCCCTCGCGCGGCCTCCGCTCGAGCACGATGCCGTGCGTCAGTCCCGTCGCGTCGTTCTCGAGCCACTCCGTGATCCCGTCGCGCCTTATCGTGGCGCGCTCGCCCGTCGCGACGATCCCCGGGCCGACCGGCTCGAGCCCGAACGCGACGAGAGAGAGCGCGAGATGGAAGCCGTCCTCGCCCCGCGTGCGCGACTCGATCGTCAGGCCCTCGCCCTGCAGACGCGTGCGCAGATCGTTCGCGCGATTGGGAGCTTGGAGCACCCCGTCCTTGAAGGAGAAGCGGTACTCCGCCGCGGTGAGGCCGGCGAACGCCTTCTTCTGCCAGTCGTCGTCGACTTGGGCCGGTGCCGGCGCGGCGATCAGCGCGACCGAACCGATGAGCGCGAGCGTGCGGTGGAGCATGGCCGTCCTCCTTCGCGAGGAGGATTACGCCGCAGGTGCGCCCTTGTCCTGTCGCATGAAAAGGGGACAGTCCCCTATTCGGTGAGGTTCTCGCGCAGCGCCTTCGCGACCGCCTCGGTCGCGCTGTGCACCTGGAGCTTCGTGTAGATCCGGCGGATGTAGGTCCGCACGGTGTCGATCGACACGTCGAGCTCGGCGGCGACCTGCTTGTAGGCGAGCCCGCGCACCAGGGCGCCCAGCACGGAGCGCTCGCGCTCGGAGAGCTCGAATCCCGGCGGCGCCTTCTTCGGAGCCGGACCTTCTCGGAGGAGGTCGAGCACCGACCGGGCGATGCCGGGGGTCATGGGCGCTCCGCCCCCCGCGACCGCGCGCAGCTGCTCGATGACCTCCGTGACACCGGCCCGCTTGAGCAGATAGCCATCGGCGCCGGCGCGGATCGCCGCGAGGATCTTTTCGGGATCCTCGAAGGCGGTGAGCATGACGACCTTCGTGTCGGGGCGCGCCGCCTTGATCGCGCGGGTCGCCTCGATCCCGCTCATGCCGGGGAGGTCGATGTCCATCAGCGTGAGGTCCCACGGGACCGGGGCGCCGACCGGGAGGCACGTCACGTGGGTCACCAAGCTCGAGGCTTCGGCGTGGCTGCCGGCCAGCTCGAATCCGGGCTCGAGCGCGAGCAGGATCTCGAGGCTCCCGCGGTAGTGGTCGTCGTCTTCCACGACCGTGACGCGAAGGTTCACCGGCTCACCTCTTCCCGGGGTGAATCTGTCACGTCGGGGGCGTCCGCGCCTGTCGCACGTTCGTGCGACGGGGCCGGTTTCAACGTGCGCTTGTCCTCGGCCAGACCGTCGAAAACGAGGGTGAAGAGCGTGCCTCCGCCGTCGCGGGGAGCCCAGCTCGCGCCCGCCCCGATCTCCGCGGCGCGCCGGCCGATGCTCTCGAGGCCGAGCCCTCGGCTCGTCGGGAGGCCGGACATCCCCCGGCCGTCGTCCTCGACGCGAAGCCGCCACCGGCGCCCGTCACGATCGAGGGACAGGACGACCCGCCGCGCCTGCGAGTGTTTCGCGGAGTTGTGCAGCGCCTCCGCGCCGATGAGGAAGACGTGGCGCCGGACGGCGAGCGAGAGGCGCGCATCCGGCCAGGGCGCGGCCGGCTCGACGTGGAACTCGATGTCCCGTCCCATGAGGAGCGGTGTGGCGCGCGCGACGAGCTGGGCGCCCAACGACTCGAGCGTCGCGCTCCCGGGCCGGAGCGAGCCGACGATGTCACCGAGCGACTGCGCTAGCTCCTCGGCGACGCCCGCGATGCGCGCGGAGATCTGCGCGCGCGTTCCGTCGGGCGTCGTCGGACGCTCCGCGAGCCCCGCGAGGATGCGGATGCTGCCGAGCCCCGAGCCGATCGCGTCATGGAGGTCCATCGCGATCCGCGTACGCTGCCGCTCGAGGCGGAGGAGCTGCCCGATGCGGATACGGTAGGCGACCGTCAACGCTCCCGCGGCGGCGAGGCCGCACGCGAGGAAGAACCACCCCGTCCGCCACCATGGCAGCAAGACACGCATGCGGACGGGATGCTTCGACTCGGACCACTGAACACCGTCGAGCGACGCCTGGACCTCGACCTGATAGCGTCCCGCCGCGAGATCGACGAAGCGGAACGACGGCTGGGCCGTGGCGCTGGACCACGGCTCGTCGGGGCGGATGCGCGCCCGGTAGCGCAGAAGCGCGGGCTCGCGATAGGAGAGCGCGGCGAACCGGAGCTCGAGGCGGTTCCTCCGGTACGGAAGCTCGATGTCGTGCCCGGGGTCGAGCCTCCGGCCGTCCACCGAGACTTCGACCGGGACGACGTTCGGGGGCGTGGGCTTCGAGAATCGTGCGACCGGTGGGATCTTGACGAGGCTCCTGTCGGTCGCGAGCCACAGCGTGCCGTCGTCGTCCTCGATCAGATCCATGATCATGGCCGTCGGGAGACCCTGCCAAACACCGACGCGCTCGAGCACCGCGAACCCGTCGGGAAGATCGAGGCGCTCCTCGACGCGCGCGACGATCCCCTCCCCGACGATCCATGACCCTCCCTTCGGCGACGGGGCGATGCGCACCACCCACGCACCGCCGAGCGTCGCGGTTCCGGGGATCGGCTCCCACGTCCCTGCGTGACGGCGGAAGAGCCCCTTGCCCTGACATCCCGCCCACAGGTCGCCGCTGGGCATGAAGCGCAGCGTGATGAAGTCCGCCTGCGGATCCACGGTCTCGCAAGCCCATCCGTCGCGCCCTCGGTGACACACCTCCTTGTCCCGCGCGAACCACGGCGAACCCGAGGCGTCGAGGGCGACCGCACGCACGTACCCATCCGCCACCCGGCGCGGAGCGGCGGCGCCCCGGTCGAGCACCCACAGGCCGTCGGAGGTCGGGAACCACAATCGTTCTTCTTCGTCGGTGACGCAGGGGTCGCCGATCGAAGGGCGGCCGATCTCGAAGCTCCGGTGCGGGCGGCCGGAGCCCCATGAGACGAAGCCGCCGGGAGTCGTCCCCCACAACGTCCCGTCCGCGGCGGTGCACACCGCGTTGACGTGCGGCTCCGTCCGCCGCTCGAAGCGCCACCCCGATCCCGACCGGATCGCGTGCAGCGCGCCGTTCCAGCTCGAGAACCAGAACCCGTCGCGCCCGGGGCTCAGGCATCGCCCAAACGCCGGGAAGGTGTCCTCGAAGCTCACCGTCTCGGGCTCGGGGAGGTGGAAGACCCCGGCGACGCTCGCGACCCAGAGGGATCCTTCGCGGTCGACGAGGAGTGCGCCGCCTCCCCGGTCTTCGATCCGCTCCTCGGGCTCGCCCTCCTTCACGCGGATGAGCCCGACGTCGTAGCCAAGCCACAGAACGTCGTCCCGAAGCGTCATCGACATGAAACGCCCGGGCGTCGTGCGCTGGATCTCGCGGACGCGACCCTGGCGGACCTCGTAGACGTGTCCGCCGTCCGCGAGCCATGCGCCGGCGTAGATGGTGCCGTCTTGCTTCTCGACCGCGCTCAGGACTCCCGCGATCGGGGCGACGAGGGCGACGGCGTTCGTGGCACTCACCCTGTAGAGCCCACGGAGCGAGACGACCAGAGCCGACGATCCGTCCGCGGCCGGGAGCGGGTTGGTCCAAAAGGTATCGCCGCCGGGCGCCCGGAGCGGTGGGGACCACTCGGTGCCGCGCCGGTGGAGGACCGTTCCCCGGTATTGCGTCCAGAGACCTCCGTCGCGCGTCATGCACGCGCCCTCGGCCGCAACCGGCGAGCCATCGGGGCCGAGCTCGGGTGTTCCGTCGAAGCGCAGGATCCCGGGTCGCCCCGCGTCATCCGCTTTCATGAGCAACGGACGGCCGGCGGTCGCGGAGCCGGGGACGAAACGAGACAGCGGCCCGGACAAGAGCTTCGCCTCGGCACCGTCGTAACGAACCGGGCCCGCCATCGTCGTGATCCAGAGGAAACCCTCCGGGTCCTGCTCGATCTGGTCGGTGAACGAGCTCGGCAGGCCGCTCCGCCAGTCCAGCTTGCGATAGACGCGGACCCCCGCCGACACGGGAACCGCGAAAAACGTCAACAGCGCGATGACCGCGCACCCCGCGCGGAGCCTCATGCCGGGGAATGTACACAAGCCCTGACGATCGCGGACCCTCCCCGTCTCATCTTTAGTACCTTTAGAGGAGGTCGGACGGTGAGCGACCGGTCTCGGGGTCACGGTGGACAAGCACGCGTTCATGCGCGCCTGCCGCGAGGGCGGCGGGGAGATCGAAGGGGCCCTCCGGGCGCTCGACCGCTCGTGCTTCGCGATGCTGTTCCGGGAGTGCCATCGCTCGGTGCGGGACGCGGACACCGCCCGCGACCTCGTCCAGGAGACCTTCATCAAGGTGTGGCAGCGCTGCGCGACCTTCCGCGGAAGCTCGGAGCTCCTCCCCTGGGTCCGCTCGATCCTGCGTCACGCGATCCTCGACCACCTGCGCGGCCGCACGAAGGAGGTCGCCATGGAGGATGAGAACGGGACGATCCGCGAGGTGGAGCGGATGATCGCCGAGGAAAACGGCGAGCCGGAGGATCCTCTGAGG
>Ga0207701_10008409_pt1 | contig 10194 bp, 9 predicted proteins | sample KBSSwiSSwithPhiX_FD_184294 | JGI IMG/M metagenome (GOLD analysis project Ga0207701, IMG submission 184294) | Switchgrass rhizosphere bulk soil microbial communities from Kellogg Biological Station, Michigan, USA, with PhiX - S5 (SPAdes) (version 2) | ecosystem: Environmental > Terrestrial > Soil...
AATCGAGGAAGAATCGATTGCCACCGTCCCCATGGCCCACGACCCCGGCTGGGAAAAAGCCGGCGCAAAGGGAACGATCTAATTATGAATCAGGAAAGCAGGAAAACAGGAAAAGGTCTCAGAGATTCCGAAATCACGCAGCAGATTATTGCCGCTGCGATTCGCGTGCATCGCGCGCTCGGACCAGGCTTCCTCGAATCCGTTTACGAAGAAGCACTTGCCGTTGAATTTGCGCTCAGCGGAATTCAATTCATCCGGCAGTATCCGGTGCCGCTGTTTTATCGGGATCATCAAATCGGCGAACACCGTTTAGACTTCCTCGTCGAAGCAAAAACTGTTGTTGAACTAAAAGCCGTCAGCCGGCTCGAGGACATCCACTTCGCAATTGGCCGTAGCTATCTCAAAGCAATTAGTCTTGAAGATGGTCTGCTTTTCAATTTTGCGACTACTCCTCTAACAATTAAGCGCTTCTGCCGTGAGCGGACGAAAAACGCGTCACCTGACCTTCTTGCGTAACTTTCCTGTTTTCCTGCTTTCCTGATTCATAAATGCCTAACGGGTCTCCAGTGCCAATGTTCAATGTCCAGATTGATGGGGTCTGGCATCAGTTTCCCAAAGGCACGCGGGTGATCGAGGCGTGCGAGCAGGTTGGCGTTTTCGTGCCGCGGTATTGCTACCACAAAAAGCTTAGCTCTCCCGGCAATTGCCGAATGTGTTTGATCGAAATGGGATTCCCCAGGCTCGGGCCCGATCGCAAGCCGGAGCTCGGCGCGGACGGCAAACCGATCATCAACTGGATGCCGCGGCCGCAGATTTGCTGCGCACAGGACGTAGCAGAAGGCATGGCTGTTCGCACCGATTCACCGCTGGTGAAGGAATGTCAGCGCGGCGTCATGGAATTTCTCCTCATAAATCACCCACTCGACTGTCCGATCTGCGATCAGGCCGGTGAATGTCGTTTGCAGGAGTTCAGTGTCGATTACGGCAATTCGCAATCGCGTTTCCTGGAGAACAAGGTGAAAAAACCGAAGTCAGTGCAACTCGGTCCGCGGGTAACGCTCGATGACGAGCGTTGCATTCTCTGCTCGCGCTGCATCCGTTTCTGCGAGGAAATTGCCCATGACGACGTGCTCGGATTCGTCGATCGCGGCAGTCACACTGTGTTAACAGCGCATCCGGGCAGGTCCTTGGATAACAATTATTCGCTGAACACCGTCGATATTTGTCCCGTAGGCGCGCTGACTTCGAGCGATTTCCGTTTCAAAATGCGGGTCTGGTTCCTCAAAGAAACGAAGAGCATCTGCACAAGTTGCGCAACGGGATGCAACACAATCATCGGAACTCGTGAAGACGTGATCTATCGCCAAACACCGCGCGAGAATAACCAGGTTAACTCCTGTTGGATGTGCGATTATGGCCGACTCAATTACAAATATCTCGAATCTGAAGACCGTCTGCTGGAGCCGCAAATTTATTCCGAGGGACGACTGGTTCCGGCCGATTGGCCGACTGCTATTGGGCAAGCAGCGCTTCACCTAAAACGGTTTTCCGGACCCGAGATTGCATTTGTTGCTTCTGGCCGGATGACAAACGAAGAGCTTTGGCTGACTGCGCAGTTGGCGAACTCGTTAGGCGTAAAGTGGATTGATATCGTCCCGAGACGGGGACGCGGAGACAAGATCTTGTTAAGTAAAGATCGCAACCCGAACACAAATGGCGCCCGGCTGATCCTGGGTTCACGCTCCGCACCCGGGGCAAAACTCACCGCGATTGCCAACGCGGCGAGGTCCGGAGAAGTCAAGGCGCTGGTAATCTTGAAGGAGAACGCGATGCATCTGGGTCTGTCGATCGAAGAACTGGGGCGACTGCCCGCACTTATTGTGATGAATAATTTGCTAAACCCAGCGACGGCAAAGGCGAGAGTTGTTCTGCCCGCGTGTGGTTTTGCCGAAAAACGTGGCTCAATGATCAACAGCAAGGGCCGATTACAACGGTTGAATCGCGCTACGCGGCCTCCCGGTAATGCTCGCGATGATTGGGAGATTTTACGCGACCTTCTTCAGGCCACCGGCGGCGGCGACTCGCTTCATTCGATCGAAGAGGTTTTTCGTCGGATGAGCGAAACAGTGCCACACTTCGCCGGCTTGAGTCTCAGCAGGATCGGCGATCTCGGCGTGCACATCCTTGAAATTGAAGAATTGCCTCCGACGCATCCACAAGACGAGAAAGCAATCGAAGAAGCGATCGAAATTCAGGCAAGGCGGCGCGCGGTTCAGGAAAAGGTGCGCGCAACGCGAGCGCATATGGGCGCGTCGAGCATTGAGCGCGACACGGCGCCCCGGCGGTAGATCAACGACGATATGGACTGGTTTTTCATCATTACGTCGCTGGTGAAGATCGCAATTCTGCTGGGGGTGATCTTATTCATGGTGTCTTACACGGTCTATGCAGAGCGCCGGGTCAGCGCGTTTATTCAAGATCGAGTAGGTCCGAATCGCGTAGGACCCGCCGGTCTTTTCCAGCCGATTGCGGACATGTTCAAGCTGCTCCTGAAAGAAGATTTCACACCGCAAGCTACGAATACGTTTTATTACTGGCTGGCGCCGTGTCTCGCCGTAATGCCGGCCATCATCACCATCGCGGTGGTGCCGTTCGGCAGCACGTTGTTCGGTGTCCCGATGGTGATTGCCGACGTGAACGTCGGGATCTTTTTTGTATTCGCGATTTCATCGTTAGCCGTTTACGGAATCGTTATCGGAGGTTGGGCCTCTAACTCCAAGTATCCTTTCCTCGGCGGCATTCGTTCCAGCGCGCAAATGCTTTCGTACGAGCTTTCGCTCGGTCTCGCCGTTATTCCGGTTTTTCTAATCGTTGGGAGTTTGCGGCTGACGAGCGTTGTGCAGTACCAAATCGACCATGGCTGGTTCATCGCTCCTTTCGTTGGGGACTGGATGAATCCATGGAAATGGCTCCTCGCGATTCCAATGATCATCTCGTTCCTCGTGTTCATGATCGCGCTGTTCGCTGAAACAAACCGGTTGCCATTCGATCTGCCAGAGGCTGAACAGGAGCTCGCCGGCGGCTACAACACGGAATACAGCTCGATGAAGTTCGCGCTTTATTTTCTCGGCGAATACGCCGCGATGATCACCGGGTCTGCTGTCGTGGTAACGTTATTTTTTGGGGGCTGGCATTTTCCGGGCATCCCCGATGGCTCCCACGGATGGATCTTTGGCCTCATCAACATCGCGGTCTTTTTCGCAAAGGTCGCTGTCATCATTTTCTTGTTTTTGTGGGTACGCTGGACCCTCCCGCGGTTTAGATGGGATCAGCTGATGCGGCTCGGCTGGCTTTTCTTTTTCGAGATTGCGCTCGTGAACATTTTTTTGGTCGCAGGGATTCTTTCCTGCATGGCAAGGTTATGAATCTGGAAACCATGAAAGAGTGAACAATCATTCTGAATTCCTGGATTCCTGGATTCCAGATTAATCAACTATGACCATCACTGTTCCACGACCGAGATTGAACTGGCGCGAGCGACTGTATCTGCCAGCGATTGCCGCCGGTCTGGCAATCACATTTAAGCATTTCAAGAATATGCTGCTCGGACGCACCAAGGTGACGATGCAATATCCGGAGCAAAAATGGGACAATCATCTACCCGATCATTACCGCGGCGCACCCGCCTTGGTGCGCGACGACGGCGGCCGAGTCCGATGTGTTGCCTGTCAACTTTGCGAATTCATTTGCCCACCGCGCGCGATCAAAATTATTCCCGGTGAGATTCCGCCGTCCGACCGTTTCGCCAAGGTCGAAAAATTTCCTCAAGAATTCGATATCGACATGATCCGCTGCATCTACTGCGGGATGTGCGAGGAGGTTTGTCCCGAGCAGGCGATTTTTTTGCGCAAAGATTACGCCATTACCGGCTTCACACGCGCCGACATGGTGCATAACAAGGAAAAACTTCTCGAGATCGGCGGAGTGATGCACGGCGTTGTGCTCAAATGGAACGAAAAAAAGTGATTGGCCAAATTCGCAATTACAACTGATGTCGCCGTTTTTATTTTGGATTTTTGCAGTGTTGACCGTGATCTTCGCCGCGGCTGTTGTCCTCAACCGTAACCCGGTCGCAAGCGCGCTGTGCCTGGTTGTTTCATTCCTCGGACTTTCTGCGCTGTTCATGTCGCTCGATGCATTTTTTATCGGGATTATCCAGGTATTAGTCTACGCGGGCGCGGTGATGGTGCTTTTTCTTTTCATCATCATGCTGCTCAACATCCGCGCCGAGGAACGACGCGGGATCAACTGGATCGCCGCCGCTGGCGGCATTGGAGTCGCCGTGATTTTGTTCGTTCAGATTTGGGTTGTTATTGGGCACTTTCAACCTGCACAACGGATTTTTCCGCCGCTGGCAAGGTCGACAACCGATGACGTCTGGAACATCGGCTGGCTACTTTTCAACAACTACAATCTCCCGTTCCAAGTTATCGGCGTCCTGGTGCTCGTTGCCACGATCGGGGTGGTCCTTCTGAGCCGACGCGAACCACGATAATATGATCACGCTCGGCGATTATTTGGTCGTAAGCGCGATTCTTTTCACGATCGGCTTGGCCGGCGTGATGGTGCGCCGGAACCTCATCGTCATTTTGATGGCGCTGGAGCTGATGTTAAACGCGGGCAATCTGTCGCTCGTTGCTTTCTCGCGATTTCGCGTCGGTTCGAATGGGCTGCCGGATTACAACACGCAGGTGTTCGTCTTTTTCGTCATTACGGTGGCAGCGGCTGAAGTAGCGGTCGGACTTGCGCTCCTGGTGGCGCTGTATCGCGCTCGACAAACAACGCATGTCGAGGACATCACCAGCCTGAAGTTCTAAAGCGGAATCTTATGAACTTGCTCGCTCCGTGGTTTATTCTTTTCGCACCGCTCGCTAGTGCTGCTGTAATAACACTGTTCACTCTTCGCTGGAGAAAGTTGAGCAGTGCGATTTCGATCGCCGCCGTGCTGATAAGTTTCGGTTTCAGTTGCGTGATCTTTGCAGACCGAACGACCGCTGCGGCTGAGTTCGTGTGGCTCGATCTGCCACCCATCTTTCGTGTGCCGTTTGGCCTGACGCTTGATCAGTTGAGCAGGACAATGGCTGTTCTCGTTTCCGGCGTCGGAGCGCTCATTCACATTTATTCGCTCGGTTACATGCGCGATGACGAAGGCAAGTCCCGCTATTTCGCAGCGCTGTCACTCTTCATGTTTGCAATGCTTGGGATCGTTTTCGCGAACAATTTCGTGATGCTTTTCATCTTTTGGGAATTGGTCGGGTTCACATCGTATGTCTTGATAGGCCACTGGTTCTTTCGAGACGCCGCAGCCGATGCAGCGAACAAAGCATTTATCACAACACGGATTGGTGATTTCGGATTCATGACCGGCATCCTGATGCTTTGGATGACCACTGGGTCAGTCGTTTTCGCCGAAGTCGCACCGCGAATGTCGATGTTCGGCGGGCATGCGACATTTGTCGCGATAGTCGCGCTGTTAATTTTCTGCGGCGCAGTCGGAAAATCCGCCCAATTCCCGCTGCACGTCTGGTTGCCAGACGCCATGGAAGGTCCGACGCCAGTGTCGGCGTTGATCCATGCTGCTACGATGGTTGCAGCCGGCGTTTACATGCTGGTTCGCGTCGCGTTCATCATTCAAGCATCACAAACCGCCCTTTTGGTTGTGGCGTGGATCGGCACCGTCACAGCGGTCATGGCCGCGTTGATCGCGACGCAGCAGAACGATATCAAGCGCATTCTCGCCTATTCCACGCTGTCGCAACTCGGCTACATGGTGATGGCTGTAGGTCTCGCCTCAAATGACGCAGCGATGTTCCACTTGTTCACTCACGCGTTCTTCAAAGCGCTGCTGTTTCTCGCGGCCGGCTCGGTCATCGTGATGCTTCACCACGAGCAAGACATCTGGAAAATGGGCGGTCTGCGCCGCAAACTTCCGATCACTTTTGCCACCTTCGGTGCCGGCGTCCTGGCGTTGATTGGCTGTCCGCCGTTCAGCGGATTTTTCAGTAAGGACGCGATTCTCGCTGTCGCTTATGAACACAACCTGCCGATTTTCATCGTGGCGTTGTTCACCGCGTTCCTGACGGCATTCTACGTGATACGCATGCTGGTCATTGTCTTCTTCGGCGACCCACGCAGCGACAGCGCACGGGAAGGCCGCGAATCGCCGCCCGTGATGACAACGCCGTTGGTCGTGCTCGCGATTCTCGCGACGCTGGGCGGTTTTGCATTTTTTGCTCGAAACTTTCTCTCGATGCCCTCCGAAAAGGAAGCGGCGCTATTCGTTCCCGTATTAGCAATCGTAGCACTGATTCTTGGAGTAGGACTGGCGATTACTCTTTATCGCGGGCGCGCAACGGAACCGCTCAAGGTCGAGTTGTTGCGGCGCAAATTCTATTTCGACGAGTTCTATGGCTGGGTGATTTATTGGACGCAGGAGCTGCTCGCTCGTGTGGCAGCTTTCATTGATCGCTGGATCATCGATGCGGCCGCGGTGGGCGGAAGCAGTCGAGGAACCTGGGGCATCGGTGCGCTGTTGCGACTAATTCAAGTCGGAAATCTTCAAGCGTACGCGTTTCTCTTCGGCGTCGGCGTTGTCGCTCTCATTTACTTTGCAGTCATGCGCTAATGGTCCTTTTCACGATATTCTGTCCCATCGTTGCGGCCGTCGTGATCATGCTCGGCGCGCCGGCACGGAAGACTGCGCTGGCCGCGTCGGTTTTGATGTTTGCATCGGCGCTATTTCTGTTTGCGTCCCTCGCCCGCGGTCACGCCGATTTTCAACACGTCACTTCATTTACCATATCACCCGAGTGGAAGCTGAGCTTCACTACCGGAGTCGACGGATTAAGCGTAATCATGGTGCTGCTAGCCAGCATCGTTACGCTTGCTGCGATTTGGTTTGCCGGCTCGATCGAGAAATATGAAAACGCGTTCTATGCCTGTCTTATGTTTATCTCTGGCGGCGCGATCGGCGCGTTTGCTTCAATCGATTTGTTTTTCTTTTACGCTTTTCACGAACTCGCGCTGATCCCCACATTTTTGTTGATCGGAATCTGGGGCAGCGGGAATCGCGTCGCAGCGGCGTGGAAGATCACCATCTATCTGGCCATTGGAAGTTTCATTCTGTTGCTCGGACTCATTTTGCTTTATCAGAGCTTTCCATTGCCCTCGCGGAGTTTTGATATTCGCGTGTTGCAGACTGCAGCAGTAATGGGCCAGATCTCGCCGGAGGCGCAACGGCATGTTTATCTGTTGCTGCTTATCGGTTTCGGAATCCTTATCTCTCTCTTTCCGTTTCACACCTGGGCGCCGGAAGCGTACGCCGCGGCACCAGCGCCTGCAGCCATGCTGCACGCAGGCGTGTTGAAAAAATTCGGACTGTACGGGCTTCTGCGTTTGGCCGTTCCAATGCTGCCTGAAGGCGCCCGTCACTGGGAGAGTCTGCTCATCGTGCTGTTACTCGGGAACATCATCTACGTCGGACTAGTTACCATCGCGCAGAAGCGGCTCGATTGGATGCTCGGTTATTCCAGCGTGATGCACATGGGCTACATTTTTCTCGGAATCGCCAGCTTTGGCGTTCTCGGCGTGACCGGCGCAGTTGTGTTGATGTTCGCTCACGGTCTCTCAATTGCGTTGCTATTTGGCATCGCAGGCGAGTTACGCAACCGAACAGGCACGTTGGATTTTGATGAACTCGGCGGTCTTGCGCGAGTGATGCCTTTCGCCGGGCTAGCCTTTGGGTTTGGCGTTTTCGCTGCAACCGGTCTTCCGGGTTTTGCCAATTTCGCCGGGGAAATCATGATCTTTTTCGGTGCGTTCAGGAACGGCTGGGAAATCGGGCGGCTTCACATGTTCCAAGTGGCGACAATCCTCGCGCTGTGGGGCGTGGTGATGTCGACCGTTTACATGTTGCGCGCCTACCGCAAGACTTTTCTGGGCACTATTCGCGAGCAATGGCAAAAACTGCCCGACCTTAGCCCGGGGTTGCGTATGCCTGTCGCGCTGCTCGTAGCAGCGCTTCTCTGCTATGGATTTTTCCCGCAACTGTTTGTGCGAAATATAACGCAGCGATTCGGGACTTCTCTCTCTGCGAACTCACATATGCAGAGCTGTAGCCACGACGCTGAGCTGCTGCGCTTCAGAGATCAACATGGCCAGGGCGCCTCGACACAGCGAGGCGGCTACCACATTGAGCAGATCGCTCGGAAATGAACCTGATCACCGCGCCATTACTTGAGATTGCGGTGCTGGTGCTTGGGATGTTGATCCTGATGATCGAAGCGTTTGCTGGAAAAATCGACAAACGCGTTTTGCCTTTCGCTGCAATCACCGGCCTTGCGATAGTTCTTTTCGCCAGTTTCTTCGTCGTCCCCTCTCCGTCGCCGGGCCATGCGATCGGTTTCTGGAATTTTTACACGGCGGATCGGCTGGCGATTTTTTTTCAGCAATTTGCGCTGGTGACGACCATTTTCGTTCTGATCATGATGATCGATTACGCGCCGGTCCTGCACAGTTCGTTTCCCGGCGCTACGTCTCAAGCAGGTCTCGGTGAATTTGTGGCGCTGCCTGTTTTCACCTGCGCCGGGCTGATGTACCTCGTTTCGGCAATCGACTTCGTTTTCATCTTTGTCGCGCTCGAACTCGTGACAGTGTCATTCTACGTGCTGGTGAGTTTTACCCGGCGCAATCCTGCCACGCTCGAGGCGGGAACGAAATATCTTGTACTCAGCGCACTTTCCACGGCGTTTCTGGTGTACGGAATTGCTTGGATTTTCGGCGCGACCGGTCAAACAAACCTCTATCGACTCACGGCGGCGCTGGCGAATCTTGGAAACAACTCCGGCGCAGCATTGTTAGGCATGGTGTTTGTTCTGGTCGCGCTCGGTTTTAAAATTGCGGCCGTCCCGTTCCAAATCTGGGTGCCCGATGTTTATCAGGGCGCGCCCACGCCGGTGACTGCTTATCTCTCCGTCGGTTCGAAAGCAGCGGGGTTCGTTGTGTTGATCCGCGTTTTGCAGCCGTTCATGAACTTGCCGCAAACACAAAGGCTGATTTTCGTGATCGCGCTGCTTACATTGATTTACGGCAATCTCGCAGCGCTGCCGCAGACCAACCTGAAACGGCTTCTGGCGTACTCTAGTATCGCGCACGCCGGTTATCTGCTGATTGGCGTGGTCTGTTTCGATGTCCGCGCGATTGCCTTCTACCTGGTCGCTTACTTGCTGATGACCCTGTTGAGTTTTGCAGTGCTGATAATCGTCGCGCAGCAGACCGGTGAAGAAATATCCGATTTTGATGGGCTCTCCAAACGTTCGCCGTTTCTCGCGTTCGCGATGTTAATCGGGATGGTGTCGCTTGCCGGTGTGCCGTTCACGGCGGGATTTCTTGGGAAGTTCTACATCTTCTACGCAGCAGTTCTCCAGCGTCAGATCGCGCTCGTGGTTGTAGGCGTAATCACAGTTGGCTGCGGATTCTACTATTATCTTAAAGTTGTTCGCGCGATGTACTGGCAGTCCGATTCAAAAACCGACGCCATTCCTGTGAACGGCCTCTCGCGCATGGCAATCAGCGCTCTGATTATCGCCACGATTTGTCTGGGCGTTTATCCGCAGCCGATTCTTGACGCCCTGAAGCACTAGCCACATTAAAGAGTCGAGAGAAAACAGGCCGACGCGTTGGGCACAACATCAAGTTTTTGCGTCGTTCGTCGCCTTTTTTAAGCAAAGCGAATGGCTGTAGCCGCGCTAATGGCCCAGCTACAGCACAAGTTATGGTGCAGCAGTAGTGTTACTGTTTAGTTACTACTTCCGGTGCAGGTCTGCTCATCTCAACCTGGGCGCTGACCTTTCGGATTTGCGCCGCTTGCTCTTTCAGTTGCGCAGCCAAAACCTCCATTCCCTTGTCCTGCCGGGCCATGGTTGATTTCAGCTCGGTGATAGTGGCTTGCTGCTTCTCAATGTTGGTTTGTTGTTCCTCGACTCGGCGGTGCTCTTTGAGGAACTCATTGAGCAACATGGCGTTTACGGCGTCGTAGCGGACGGTGAGGATATCGCCAGTCTCATCGCGGACAACCAGGTCCGGATTCACCTCGTCTACTTCTTCGGCGATCAACCCAAATTGCGGCGTGCTGGT
>Ga0207701_10008411_pt1 | contig 10193 bp, 7 predicted proteins | sample KBSSwiSSwithPhiX_FD_184294 | JGI IMG/M metagenome (GOLD analysis project Ga0207701, IMG submission 184294) | Switchgrass rhizosphere bulk soil microbial communities from Kellogg Biological Station, Michigan, USA, with PhiX - S5 (SPAdes) (version 2) | ecosystem: Environmental > Terrestrial > Soil...
GCCAGTGGCCGCCAGCCGATCCGCCGGGCGCCGAAAATCCCGCGACAGGAACGCGCCGGCCGCCGGCTCACCGGCGAGGTAGGAAGTGGAGAATGCGCGACCCACCGATCGGGACAATATACTCTGCGCCGGCGAGCGCCGCCGCTCGGCGCTGGCTGAACTGATTGGTAGCTCCATGCAAAAACGTCCCTTTCACCTCAGGCAGGCGCCGGGCTTCCTCGGGCTGGCGCTGGCCTTTGCGTCGGCGAGCAGCGTTGCAGTCGTCGGTCCATCCTTGGTCCCCCCCTTCATCGGACCCTCGACCTGGTTCATGACCGCCTCCGCCCGCGCCGCCGGTCCCCCGCCGCAGCCGTCGGCCGCGCAGATCCAGCTGGCGCTGGCCAAGCTGGGCGTCGCCGGCAGCGTGCTGTACGTCGCCGCCCACCCCGACGACGAGAACACCAGCCTGCTGGCCTATCTGGCCAACGGCCTGCACCTGCGCGCCGGATATCTGTCGCTGACCCGCGGTGACGGCGGCCAGAACCTGATCGGCCCCGAACAGGGGCCAGAGCTGGGCCTGATTCGCACCCAGGAGCTGCTGGCCGCGCGCCGGATCGACGGCGCCGAGCAGTTCTTCACCCGCGCGCGCGACTTCGGCTACTCCAAGAGCCCGGACGAGACCTTGCGGATCTGGGGCAAGGAGGCGGTGCTGGCCGACCTGGTCACGGTGATCCGCCGCTTCCGCCCCGACCTGATCGTCACCCGCTTTTCCCCCGAGCCGTCCGACACCCACGGCCACCACACCGCCTCGGCGATGCTGGCGGTGGAGGCGTTCCGCGCCGCCGCCGACCCGGCCTTTCACCCCGAGGAGCTGAGCCGCGAGATCACCACCTGGCAAGCGCGCCGTCTGTTGTGGAACCGGTCGACTGTGATGGGAACCCTCAAAGGGTTCCCAAACCCTCCCGCGAAGAGCTCGGGCGAGGCAAGCTCGCCCTCGCTCACGCGATCCAATATCCGCCCTGGCGACGATCTGTCCGCTTTCGACACCCTGGACGCGGGCGGCTACAACCCGCTGCTCGGGATCTCCTACGGCGAGATGGCGGCCGACAGCCGCAGCATGCACAAGAGCCAGGGCTTTGGCGTCGCCCGCAACCGCGGGCCGGTGGTCGAGTACTTCAAGACCCTGATCGAAGCCGGCGGTGAGCCCGGGCGGGGCTCGCCCTGGCGCGGTCTGGATTTCTCACTGGCGCGCTGGTCGGGCACCGGCGCGCTGCGCGCCGCGATCGACAGCGCGCAGAAGCACTTCGATCCCGCTCACCCGGAGGCGTCGCTGCCGGCGCTGGCGGCGGTCGACGGCGCGCTGGATACCCTGACCGACGCCGGCTGGCGCGCCCGCAAGCGGCGCGAGGTGCAGGAGCTGATGCTGGCCTGCGCCGGGTTCTTCGCCGACGCCACCGCCGCCGACTTTCGCGTGGCGCCCGGCGCCGAGGTCGAGATCACCGCGAGCGCGATCAACCGATCCGCCGCGCCGATCACCTTGCGCGAGGTGCGCTTCCCGGCCGGCGCCGGCACCGTCGCGATCGCGCGCGCCCTGGCCGCGCCCGGCGGCGGCGCGGCCGCAGCCCCCTTCGAGCTGAAGCGCGCGCTGCGCGTCCCCGAGGGCGCACCGCTGTCGACGCCCTACTGGCTGGCGTCTCCGCCGGAGCCCGGGCTGTTCACCGTGGACGACCGCGCCCTGATCGGCTTGCCCGAAGATCCGGCGCGCTTCAGCGTCGACTTCGTGCTCGAGGTCGCCGGCCGCGCGCTGGTGGCGACCCGCCCGATCGCCTTCAAGTGGACCGACCCGGTCGCCGGCGAGCGCTACCGCCCGCTGGAGATCACCCCGCGGGTCTCGGTGCGTCCGGACACCCCGGTGCTGATGTTCCCGGAGCGCGACCGCAAGCCGCACCCGCTGGTGGTGCGCCTGGCCGCGGGCGCCTCGCCGGTGAAGGGCGCGCTGCGCATCGAGGCGCCGCCCGGCTGGCTGGTCGACCCGCCGTCGGCTGGGTTCGCGTTCGACAGCCAGGGGCAGGAAAAGGAACTGGCCTTTCAGATACGCCGCGACCCCAGCGTGGTGCACGATCTGACGCCGGGCACCCTGCGCGCGGTCGCCGAGGTCGGGGGCGCAGCCGCCAGCGACCCGGGAGCGGCCCGCTTCGCCCGCGGCGTGGTGCGCATCGAGCATCCCCACATCCCGATCCAGACCTGGCTGGCGGCGGCCGAGGTGCGCCTGGTGCCCCTGGCGCTGGAGACCGCGGGCACGCGCATCGGCTACTTCCCCGGCCCCGGCGACGAGGTGCCCGCCAGCCTGCGTCGCGTGGGATACGACGTCACCCTGCTGGACGAGCCGGCGCTGCGCGACGGCGCCGCCGGGCTGGCGCGCTTCGACGCGCTGGTGATCGGCGTGCGCGCCTTCAACACCAGCGAACGCCTGCGCGCCGCGCACCCGACGCTGATGAGCTACGTCGAGGCGGGCGGCACGCTGGTGGTGCAATACAACACCAACAGCCGCCTGGCGCCGCTGACCGCGCCCATCGGCCCCTACCCCTTCGACATCGGCCGTGATCGCGTCACCGACGAGACCGCCGCCGTCACCCTGGCTGGCGGCGCGCCACCGGTGCTGACCACCCCCAACCGGATCGGCGCGCGCGACTTCGAGGGCTGGATCCAGGAGCGGGGTCTCTACTTCGCCGAGAAGTGGGACCCGCGCTACCAGACGCCGCTGGCGATGAATGATCCCGGCGAAAAGCCCCTGGCGGGCAGCTTGCTGTGGGCGCGCCACGGCAAGGGGACCTACGTCTACACCGGGCTGGCCTTCTTCCGGCAGCTGCCGGCCGGAGTGCCGGGCGCCTTTCGCCTGTTCGCCAACCTGATGGCGCGCGCCAAGGCGACCCGTGGCCACTGAGGCGGCCCCACCGCCGCCCGCGGGCCCCGGGGCCGCGCCGCCGCGGGACGAGATGCACGCCGCGCCCCCCTTCGCCAGCTGGCGCGCCATCTATGCGGTGGTGCTGATCGCCCTGGGCGCGCAGGTGGCACTGTACGCGGCGCTGACCGCGATCTATCGATGACCGCGCTCGACTGGCTGGTGCTGTTCGGGACCCTGGGCGCGATCGTCGCCTACGGCGTGTGGAAGACCCGCCACACCCGGGACATGGCCAGCTACCTGCACGGCGGCTACGCCGACAACTGGGCCACCATCGGGCTGGCGGTCATGGCGACCCAGGCCAGCGCCATCACCTTCCTGTCGACGCCCGGTCAGGCCTACAGCGACGGGATGCGCTTTCTGCAGTTCTACTTCGGGCTGCCCCTGGCGATGGTGGTGCTCTCGGTGGCCTTCGTGCCGCGCTTTTATGGGCTGCGCGTCTACACCGCCTACGAGTACCTGGAGCAGCGCTTCGACCGCAAGACCCGGCAGCTGGCCGCCTTCCTGTTCCTGGTGCAGCGCGGGCTGTCGGCGGGCATCACCATCTACGCGCCGGCCATCGTTCTGTCGACGGTGCTGGGCTGGTCGCTGAACCTGACCTCGATCGCCATCGGCGCGCTGGTGATCCTGTACACCGTGACCGGTGGGACGCGCGCGGTCACCCAGACCCAGAAGCACCAGATGGTGGTGATGCTGGGCGGGATGGCGGTGGCGTTCCTGGTGGTGGTGGCGCGGCTGCCCCCGCAGATCTCCTTCGGGCGCGCGGTCGATCTGGCCGGGACCCTGGGCAAGATGAACATCGTCGATTTCTCGCCGCGGCTCGACAGCCGCTACACCTTCTGGTCGGGGATCACCGGCGGCTTCTTCCTGGCCATGTCGTACTTCGGCACCGACCAGTCGCAGGTGCAGCGCTATCTGTCGGGGCGGTCGATCACCGAGAGCCGGCTCGGGCTGCTGTTCAACGGCCTGCTCAAGGTCCCGATGCAGTTCCTGATCCTGTTCGTGGGGGTGATGGTGTTCGTGTTCCATCAGTTCCAGCCGGCGCCCATCTTCTTCAACCCGGCGGCGCTGGCGGCGCTGCGCGCCTCGCCGCGCGCCGGCGAGCTGCAGGCGCTGGAGCAGTCCCAGCAGGCGACCTTTGCCCGCAAGCAGGCGGCGATCGCCCGCCTGCAGGATGCGCTGGACCGCGGCGATCGGCCGGGCGCCGGCGCGGCCGCCGACACCGTGCGCGGCGTGGAAGGCGAGGACCGCGCGCTGCGCGAACGGGCGCGCCAGCTGGTGGTGGCCACCCTGCCGCGCGCCGAGCGCAACGACACCGACTACATCTTCATCTCGTTCGTCATGAAGAACCTGCCGCGCGGCCTGGTCGGCCTGCTGCTGGCGGTGATCCTGTGCGCGGCGATGTCGTCGACCGCCAGCGAGCTGACCGCACTGGGCCAGACCACTCTCGTCGACTTCTACAAGCGCAGCCTGCGACCGGGTGCCAGCGACGCCCATTACTTCCGGGTGGCCCAGCTGTTCACCGCGGGTTGGGGCGTGCTGGCGGTGCTCTTCGCGGCGCTGGCCTCGCTGGTCGACAACCTGATCCAGGCGGTCAACATCCTGGGCTCGCTGTTCTACGGCACGATCCTGGGGCTGTTCCTGGTCGCCTTCTTCTCGAAGCGGGTGGGCTCTGGCGCGGTCTTCCTGGCGGCGTTGCTGTCCGAGGCGGCGGTGATCGCGGTCTGGCTGGCGACCGACATCGGTTTCCTGTGGTTCAACGTGATCGGGTGCGCGCTGGTGGTGGCGATCTCCTGGACCATCGCGCGCGTGCCTGCCGGCCGTCGGGCGCTCAGCCCCTAGGGGTGGGCGCCGGCCGCGCCGGGGGCGCCGCAGCCGACTTCGATCACCTGGCTGCCGGGCGGCGGCGTGATCCGGAAGCTCGCGGCCGGGACCTCGACGTTGATGGTGCGATCCTTGAATTTGATCTCGACCCCGTCGTCGAAAGAGCCGCCGTGCTCGGCGAAGCGGATCAGCCCGGGCAAGCGCAATCCGCCGCCGGCGTCGGCGAAGTCTTCGCACGAGGTGCGCCACAGAGGGCCGGCGGCGGTCGAGGCCTCGGCGCCCAGGATCTCGCCGCGCCCAGTGTCCGGCGCGAAGAAGATCCGCCGCTCGGTGCTCCCGTCCTTGATGACCAGCACGTCGGCGCCCCGCGCGGCGTCCCAGGTCACGCTGGCGTTACCGGCCAGGTTCGCGACGCCCGGCGGCAGCTTGGCGTCGCCGAGCAGGATCGCCGCCACCTCCTCGGGTAACAGCGGGATCCGGATCAACGAGGCCACGTTCTCCGGACAGGCCGGCCCGCGCTGCAACCGATTGCTGTGCATATCCAGCAGCTCGAACCGAGCGCCCGGCTTGTTGGCGCCAGCATCGGCGTCGGCGGGGCCTTGTTCGCGCCCACCCACCTGCGTGGTGAGGATCGACACCGTCCCCTGCAAGCTGACCTCGGCCTCGATGCGCAGGCCGCCCTGGCGCTCGACCAGCATCAACACCGTGGCGCGCAGCCGCTCGCCGCCGATCCAGCTGGTGGCGCGGGCGCGCGCGTTCATCGATCGCAGCGCGGTCTGCCGGGCGGCCAGCACACTCAGCAGCTGATCGGCGGTCGGCGCCGGGCCCGGCCGCACCGCCGGCGGATGCCCCGCGCAGCAAGCCAGCGCGCCCAGCGCCAGCAGCAACGCCAGGCCCTTGGCGCGCTCGCCCATGTCAAAGATCCGCCCGCGTTTCATCGCCCGCGCTTATCGCCCGGCGGCGCTCTTGGCGTCCAGGGTGCGCACCCGCTCTTGCAGCTCGCGCGCCAGGCGTTCGGGCGGCGACAGCTTCAGCGCCTTGCGGTAGGACTCCAGCGCGCGCGCGCGGTCTTGCCGGCGGGCATACAGATCGCCGAGATGCTCCAGGATCTCCGGATCCGCCGGTTCGAGCCGCGCCGCCTGCTCCAGAAAGGCGCTGGCGGCCGTCAGGTCGCCGGCGCGGAAATGCGCCCAGCCCAGGCTGTCGATGATCGCGCCCGAGCCCGGGTTCAGCGCCGCCGCCGCCTGCAGGCGCTTGAGCGCGCGCGGCGCCTCGAAGCCGTGGTCGGACGCCACGAAGCCCAGGAAGTTCAGGGCCTCCACGCTGCGCGGCTCGCGCGCCAGCAGCTTCTCGGCGAAGGTGATGGCGCGCCGCCAGTCACCCCGCCGCTCCTCGACGCCGGCGCGCGCGATCAGCAGGCGCGGCTCGTCGGGGGCCCTGACCAGCGCCTCGTCCAGCCGGCGCGCCGCCATGGCGGCGTCGCCGCGCTTTTCGTCGATCGCGCTGCGGGCGATGACGATCTGCAAATCGCTGTCGGGGCGGTTCGGCTTGCCCGGGCCCCCGCCGGCCGCGGTTTCGGGGCCCGGCTTGGCGGCCGGGATGCTGTCGAGCGCGCGCACGGCCTCGTCGGGCTTGCCGTCGTCGCGCAGGAGCTCGGCGGCGCGCAGGTGCGCCTCGATCACCTCGGGCGCGTCGGCCGCCACCGCCAGATAAGTCGTGACCGCGGCCGCGCGCTGGCCCTGATCGGCCATGGCCTGGGCGATCAGGATCGCGGCGCGTCCCGCCGGCGCGCCCAGCTTGAGCGCCTTCTCCGCCAGCGCGCGCGCCCGATCCGGGCGCTTGGCCGCCCGCTCGACCCGGCTGGCGACGATCAGCAGATCAGCGCCGCTGCCCTCGGCGGTGAAACGCTCGCCCAGCTCGACGCTCTCGGCGGCGTCGCCGCGCGCCACCAGCCAGCCGGCGAACGCCTCGGCGATCTCGCCGGGTGCGTCCGAGCGGTCGATGGCGCCGCGAAAGCTGGCCTTGGCGGCCGCGATCTTGCCCTGCGCCACCTGCAGCTCGGCCAGCAGCAGGCGCGCGTCGATGTCGGCAGGCTCTTCTTCCAGCGCGCGGGCGATCGCCGCCTCGGCTTGATCCAGCGCGCCGCGGGTCCAGGCCAGCGCGGCCAGCTGGACGCGGCCGCGGATGCTGTCGGGGCTGACCTCGGCCAGCGCGCGGCAACTCTCGAAGGCGCCGTCGATGTCCAGGCCGACGATCTGCGCGTCGGTCAGGGCCATGTAAGCCCGCTCCAGCGCGCCCGCGTCCTCGCCCCCCGGGTTGTCGCGCCGGGCGATCTCGACCGCGCGTCGCAGGCTCTCGAGCTGCCCGCCCATATCGCCACGCGCCTCGCGCACGTGGGCGCTGGCCAGCCAGCCGTCGACGGTCGGCTCGGTGCGCAGGGAATGCTCGACCTGTTCGGTGGCGTCGTCCAGCCGGCCCAGGCGTACGAACAGGTCGGCCAGGTGGGCCCGCACCTCGGCCGCCTCGTCGTCGAAGGGCAGCGCCCGCTGCAGCTCGGCGGCGGCCTCCTCCCAGCGCTCTTCCTCTTCGTACACCAGCGCGCGGGTCACGTGCTCGTAGGCCTCGGGGCTGACCGCGCGGGTCAAGATCACCCGCCCATTCACGATCTTGGTCACCGGCTGCCCGGTGGTCGCGCAGCCGACCAGCAGCGCCGCCGCCAGCACGGCGCCGGCGAGATGTCTCGGGATCGTCACAGCGGTATGTTTCCGTGCTTGCGCGGCGGGTTGGTGTCGCGCTTGTTGCCCAGCAGGGCCAGGCCGCGGCACAGCTTGGCGCGGGTCTCGCGCGGGCGGATGATCTCGTCGATGTAGCCGAGCTGGGCCGCCGCGTAGGGGCTGGCGAACTTCTCGCGGTACTCCTGCAGATAGCGGGCGCGCGCCGCCGCCGGGTCGGCGGCCTTGCTGAGCTCGTCGCGAAACACGATACCGACGGCCGCCTCGGGCCCCATGACCGCGATCTCGGCGGCCGGGTAGGCAAAGCTGAAATCGCCGCGGATGTGCTTCGATGACATGACGTCGTAGGCGCCGCCGTAGGCCTTGCGGGTGATCACCGTCAGCTTGGGCACCGTGGCCTCGGCGAAGGCGTACAGCAGCTTGGCGCCGTGCTTGATGATGCCGCCGAACTCTTGTCCGGTGCCGGGCAAGAAGCCGGGCACGTCGACGAAGGTGACCAGAGGAATGTTGAAGCAGTCGCAGAACCGAACGAAGCGCGCCGCCTTGAGCGACGCGCCGATGTCCAGGCATCCAGCCAGGTGCGCCGGCTGGTTGGCGACCACCCCCACCGGGCGTCCGTCCAGCCGCGCCAGCCCGACCACGATGTTGGGCGCGTACTCCGGCTGGATCTCGAAGAAGGCGCCGTCGTCGAAGACCCGGGCCAGCACCTGCTTCATGTCGTAAGGCTTGGACGGGTCGACCGGGATCAGATCGTCGAGCGCCCGCTCCTCGCGCTCGGGCTTGTCGCGGGTCGGCAGGCGCGGCGGATCCTCGCGGTTGTTCTGGGGCAAGAACGTCAGCAGCTGGCGCAGGCCTTCCAGGCAGGCCGGCTCATCGGCGAAGGCCCGGTGGGCCACCCCGGAGCGCGCCGCGTGGGTGTGGGCGCCGCCCAGCTCTTCCTTGCTGACCTCCTCGTGGGTCACGGCGCGGATCACCTCGGGCCCGGTGATGAACATGTAGCTGGTCGACTCGACCATGAAGATGAAGTCGGTGATCGCGGGCGAGTAGACCGCGCCGCCCGCGCACGGGCCCAGGATCGCCGACAGCTGCGGGATCACCCCCGAGCACAGGGTGTTGCGCAGGAAGATGTCGGCATAGCCAGCCAGCGAGGCCACGCCTTCTTGAATGCGCGCGCCGCCCGAATCGTTGAGCCCGATCACCGGCGCCCCGGCCTTGAGCGCCAGGTCCATGATCTTGCAGATCTTGCGGGCGTAGGACTCGGACAGCGAACCGCCGAACACCGTGAAGTCCTGCGCGAAGACGAAGACCGGGCGCCCGTGCACCGCGCCGTGGCCGGTGACCACGCCGTCGCCGAGGATCTTGTTCTCGGCCATGTCGAAGTCGTGGCAGCGATGGGTGACGAACTTGTCGATCTCGACGAAGGTGCCGGCGTCGCACAGCAGCTCGATGCGCTCGCGCGCGGTCAGCTTGCCGGCGTCGTGCTGGCGCTGGACCCGCTCGGCGCCGCCGCCCTCCAGGGCGCGCTTCTCCAGCGCCGCCAGGCGTTCGACCGGCGACGGCATCGGCGGTGTTCCCTCTTCGCTCATCGTTCCGTTGGTCCTCGTTCCTGGTAGTTCTAGCCGGGCGGCTCGGGCAATCCCAGTCGCTCGGTCACATAGGCGCGCAACAGACGGCGGTCGTCCTCGCCCGGCCGCAGAAAGGCCAGCTCGCGCCCGCCCGCCGGCCCACCGGCGCCGCCCTCCTCATCCTCATCGTCATCGCCGCCCGCTTCGACCCGGGCGTCCATCCGCAAGCGCTCGCCGCCGTCGGGCAGGGCGAAGCTGATCGCGACCGGGCGCCCGCGTTCGAAGGGGGCCGGCCGCTCCAGCGCCAGCCCATCCTCGCCCAGGTTGGCCGCCAGGCGAAACACCCGCTGGCCAGCCGCGCGAACCTCGACGGTGACCGCGATGGGGGCGCGCAAGCTCAAGCCGGCATCATAACACCCCGATCGCATCGAGCACGGCGTCGTGCAGGCGGGGGCGCAGCCGGCGAAAGCGGTCGTCGCCGGGCGGCGGCACCCGGGGGTGGACCCGGTTGCTGAGCAGCACCACCCACAGCTCCCGCTCCGGGTCGATCCACAGCGAGCAGCCGGTGAAGCCCAGGTGGCCCACCGCGCCGCGCGAGATGCGCTCCCCGGCCTGCGATCCCGCGGGGGCCGGCCCGTCCCAGCCCAGCCGCCAGGTCGATCCGGGGATGCCGGCGGGCGCCCAGAACTCACGCATCGCCTCGCGGCTGGCGAGGTTCGAGCCGGTGGGGCTCTTCCAGGCGGCGCACAGCGCTCCGGCGAGAATTCCGAGATCGGTCGCGTCGCTGAAGAGCCCGGCGTGACCGGCGATACCGCCCATGGCGTAGGCGTTCAGGTCATCCACCTCGCCCAGGACGATGCGCCGGCGCTCCGGACACTCCTGGGTGGCCGCCACCGAGCGGTTGGCCAGCAGCCGGGCGCGCGCTTCGGTGTCGGCCAGGTTGACGAACGTGCTGGAGCTCAGCCCCAGCGGCTGGAAGATCCCGCGCGCCGCCTGCACGTCCAGGCGCAGCCCGCCCGCGCGCTCGACCAGCCAGCCGAGCAGGATGAATCCCAGGTCCGAGTACAGCGATCGCGACCCGGTCGGGTATTCCAGCGGCTCGTGCGCGGCCAGCAGCGAGTCGATCTCGCG
>Ga0207701_10008414_pt1 | contig 10190 bp, 8 predicted proteins | sample KBSSwiSSwithPhiX_FD_184294 | JGI IMG/M metagenome (GOLD analysis project Ga0207701, IMG submission 184294) | Switchgrass rhizosphere bulk soil microbial communities from Kellogg Biological Station, Michigan, USA, with PhiX - S5 (SPAdes) (version 2) | ecosystem: Environmental > Terrestrial > Soil...
CGCTGCTCTTCGGCCGCGCGCGCTTCCGCCGCGCGACGAACCGATTGGTCTGCGGCCCGGTGCGCCTCCAGAGCTCTGGCTTCGGCCTCGGCCTGCGCCGCTTCCGCAGCGGCGCGACGGTCTTCGGCAGTCTTCGCAGCGGCGATGGCTTTGGCGGCTCGCTGCTCTTCGGCCACCCGTGCGTCGGCGGCAGCCTGCATCGCCTTCGCAGATTCCGCGGCAGCTTTCGCTGCTTCCGCAGTCGCTTTCGCGGCCCGCTGATCTTCGGCCGTGCGCGCTTCTGCCGCACGACGAACGGACTGCTCCTCCGTCCGGAGCGCCTCTACTGCTTTGGCTTCGGCCTCGGCCCGCGCCGTTTCCGCAGCGGCGCGACGGTCTTCGGCAGCCTTTGCAGCGGCGATGGCCTTGGCAGCTCTCTCCTCTTCGGCCACTCGTGCGTCGGCGGCAGTCTGCACCGCCTTCGTCGCCTTCGCGGATTCCGCGGCGGCTTTCGCTGCCTCCGCGGCCGCTTTCGCGGCCCGCTGCTCTTCGGCGGTGCGTGCGTCGGCAGCAGCCTGCGCGGCCTTTGCTGCTTCCGCGGCCGCCTTCGCCGCGCGCTGTTCGGCGACGTGCGCGTTCGCGGCAACCTGCGTCACCTGTTCCGCTGATCGCTGCTGTTGTGCGACTCTCGCCTCCGCGGCAGCGATCGCCGCTTCCGCGGTTGAGCGGCGTTGCTCGGCCTTCGCGGCTTCGGCGGCTGCTCTCTCCGCCCGCTGCTCTTCGGCCGCGCGCGTTTCAGCCGCACGACGAATCTCTTGTTCGGCGGCGCGGTGCGCCTCCAGTGCTTTGGCCTCGGCCTCGGCCCGGGCTGTGTCGGCAGCGGCGCGACGTTCCTCCGCCTTGCTCGCTTCGGCGGCGGCGCGCGCGGCACGTTGCTCTTCAGCCGTCCGCGCCGCGGTGGCCGCTTGCGCGGCCTTCGCTGCTTCCGCGGCCGCTTTGGCGGCGCGCTGTTCGGCGACGTGCGCGTCCGCGGCAACCTGCGTCACCTGGTCCGCTGAACGCCGCTGTTGGGCGACCCTTGCCTCCGCCGCAGCGATCGCCGCTTCCGCAGTGGCGCGTCGCTGCTCGGCCGTCGCGGCTTCGGCAGCCGCTCGTTCCGCACGCTGCTCTTCGGCCACACGGGCTTCGGCGGCACGACGGACCGCTTGTTCGGCGGCTCGATGCGCCTCCAACGCTCTCGCTTCGGCCTCGGCCTGAGCTGTTTCCGCTGCGACGCGGCGATTCTCCGCCTCACGCGCGTCGGCTGCGGCCTGCGCGGCACGCTGCTCTTCGGCGATACGCGCTTCGACGGCAGCGTTGACAATCTTCTCGGCGGCCCGCTGAGCGGCGATCACTTCGGCCTGTCCACCGGAGCCGTGCCGAAGGTGGGCGTGCGATGTCTGCGCGTCGGCGTCTTCGATGGCCGGCGTCGCGTAGAGTTGCAGCGCCGAGGCTGGTTCTGTTTCTGTTTCGGCGGCGGGTGAATGGCCGACCTCAAAGTCGGACTCGATGTGATTGGCTGCGTGATTGACGAGATCCGCCTCGACGGACGGCGTGGCGGCAGCGGGCTCGTCCACCAGACCCCTGGCGAAGGTGGTCAGATCGGCCTCGACCGATGCGGCCAGCTCTCTCCTCTCGACGACGGCGCGTTCGAGATACTCCGCGATCTGTTTGCCAAAGACGTCCGGGTCGCATCCCACCGATTCGTCTTTCCCTCGGCGCAGCAGCGACCGCTTGTCGCGGGCCGGGGCACTTGGCGAGGCGAGAATCGGAACCGACAGCATCTGCACGTGCAGTGCAGCCGTCCCGAGCTCGCGCAATCGGTCCGTGAGCGCGAACTCGTCCTTCGGCAACAAAAGTGGTGGCGTCAGGATCAGATCTGGTACGCGATCTCCCAGCGCCGCGAGCGCACGTTCGGCAGTCTTGGCCGACACGAGCTCGGCCCCGAGCCCACGCACAATTGCAGTGAGCTGCGCGATCTGTTGCTGGTTACTTTCGATGGCAAGAATCACAGACATCGGGCAGGACTGCCTGCATTGCCAGTCCCGTACCGGCACACATCACAACGACGCACCTCGCATCTGGTGACCTGAAGGTGTTTGCGGTAACGTCAATTCCGCAGGCCGGATTACAAGTCTGGCAGAGAACGATCGCGGCGATCTCGAACGGTGGTCAGCGACTGGCGGCGTCGAGGGTCCGCAACTGATCGGCTGTCAGCGTCAGCCGCAGCGCGCCCACGAGCTCTTCGACCTGCGGCACGGTGGTGGCACTGGCGATCGGAGCGGCGATCGCGGGCTGCGCGGCCAGCCACGCGAGTGCAACCTGCGCCGGTGTCGCCTTCGCCTCCGCCGCCACATCGTCCAGCGCCTTCAACACGCCTAACCCTTTCGGATTGAGGTAGCGCGCGGCGGCGCCGGCACGCGGTCCTTTCGCCGTATCGCCCTTGCCGCGGTACTTGCCCGTCAGAAAGCCGGAGGCGAGCGCGAAGTACGGCACGACGGCCACGCCGCGTTCGACACAGAGATTCTGCAGCGGCCCTTCAAATTTGGCGCGCTCGACGAGGTTGTACTCCGGTTGAAGAACGGTGAATGGCGTCAGAGCGTGCACGGCACTGACATCGAGCGCCTCGCTGAGACGCTGGGCGGTGTAGTTCGACGCACCAATCGCACGCACCTTGCCCGAGGTGACCAGTCGATGAAACGCCTCGAGCGTCGAGTCGAGCGGCGTTCCGGGATCGTCACGGTGAGCGAAATACAGATCGATATAGTCGGTGCGGAGTCGTCTGAGCGACCCTTCGGCGCACGCAATGATCCGGTCCGGCGCGAGGCCGGCACTGCCGAACAGCTCGAATCCCACTTTCGTCGCGATGACGACGTCATCACGTCGGCCTCGCTGCGCGATCCAGTCGCCAATGACCGTCTCGGACTCGCCGCCGCTGTGTCCGGGCACCCAGCTCGAATAGGCGTCGGCGGTATCGACCATGCGGCCGCCGCCGGCGACGAAGGCGTCGAGCACGGAGATTGATGCGGAGCGATCGGCGGTCCAGCCGAAGACGTTGCCGCCAAGGATGAGCGGTGGTGTGGTCAGTCCACTTGAGCCGAGCGGCCGATCGGATGGTCGAGGTGTCATGAGCGATCCAGCGCCTCCAAGAAGGCCCGGGGCGTGACGATGGCGATGCCTTGATAGATCTTCAGCACGAGCAGATCCTGATCGCCGGTGACCACGACATCCGCATCGGCGGCCACGGCGGTCGCCAACACCACATCATCCGCGGGATCCCGACTGACCGGACGCCGCAACGGCAAGGGATCGACGATGCGAATGGATGAGCGGAATGCAGTGAGAAAAGCGGCAGTCGCGGGACTGAGGCCGAACTTATCGCGCAGCGTGTTTTCGAGTTCAATTAGCAACGGCTCGGAGGACGCGAGGATGCGGAGACGAATTGCCCGATGCAACAATTCGTGGCACAACCCGCTGGTGGCCAGTGCCGCCACCAGCACGTTCGTATCGAAGACGACGCTCACGACACGATCGTGAAAACGTCCTCGTCTGTGTAGATGCCCTTCGCCCGGGCTTTGGGGACAAGGTCGCGGCGCGCCGCTTCAAACGCGCCGGCCAATTGTTCCGCCTCGAGAGCGCGCCTGACGTACTGGCTCAGCGAAAGATTCTCAGCGCGGGCGCGCTTCTCGAGCTTCCGGCGCGTGCCCTTCGGCACGCGGATCGTCAGCACTTCCTCCATATGTATGACTGTGTCATACACATCGAGGGACGTCAATTCGCTGAGCGGTCCTTGGTGCCGCGGCCGTGACGTTTACTAACGGCGGGTTCCGGCGATTCGAGGTCGCGACGAAGGAATCACTGACAACGACGACACGCTGACCTGGTTGCGGCCGGCGGCCTTGGCCGCGTACAGCGCTTCGTCGGCCGCGTGGAACAGAGTCTCACCAGCGTCGCCGTCATTCGCCGCGATCGTGGTCGCATGGGTCACGCCTGCGACACCAACACTCACAGACAGCGTTCGCTCGGGAAACGGCACGCCGGCGAGTTTGGGAGCAGCTCCGCTCACTGCTTCCCGGATCGCAGTCGCGACACCTTGCGCGGACTGAGCTGTGAAGCCGGGTAGCGCGATGACGAATTCGTCGCCGCCAAACCGGCAGCCAAAGGCGTTTTGGGGAAGGCATTGCGCGATGACGGCGCCGACGAGCCGCACGGCGTCGGCTCCGGTGTGATGACCGTGGGTATCGTTCAGCGTTTTGAGACGGTCGACGTCGAGGACCATCATCGCCAGCGGTCCATCGGCGCGACGCGCGGATTCCACGGCGTCGCCGAGCCGCCGTTCGAAGCCGCGCAGATTGAAGAGACCGGTCAGATCATCCATCTCCGACATGCGGTGCAGTTTCCGTCGATCGTCCGCGAGCTTCGCCGTGACCACACCGATGGCAAGGAACAAGCCGATCTGCACGATGTCCGCTTCGGCGTAGGCGAACGTCAGCAGGCGGGGGTTGCCGATGTGGTACAGCACGATTGCTGCAGCGGCTGCCACCACTCCACCGTACGGGGGAACTGTGATGGCGGCGACGACGATCGGGATGTAGTAGAGGTGCTGAAACGGCGCCGATCCCGTCCGCGCGTCCACCCAGTGGATCACCAGCAGCAGAAGGACGATGAATGGGATTCGGAGGAAGTGGCGCACGTTTCTGGTCCTTGGTTCTTAGTCCTTGGTGCTTGGTCCGTCCTTGGTCCGTGGTCCGTCCTTGGTCCCTGGTCCGTCCTTGGTCCCTGGTCGGTGTCCCGTCCGCGCAGAGGACGCTGTGGACCCTGGATCATGAACGGACAATGGACTAAGAACGGACCAGGAACAAAGCACGAAGGACAAAGGACCGATCATTCGTAGCGCAACGCTTCGATCGGATCGAGCGCGGCGGCCTTTCTCGCCGGATAGAACCCGAAGAACACACCTGTGGCGGCCGCAACGCCAAACGACATGGCGATCGACTGGATGGTCACATCGGTCGGCCACTGCAGCAGCTTGGTGACGCCGTAAGACAGCCCGATGCCGAGGACGATGCCAATCAGGCCGCCGGCGAGGCTCAACACGACCGACTCGACGAGAAACTGCGTGAGCACGTTGATGTCGCTGGCACCAATTGAGAGCCGCAGCCCGATTTCTCGCGTCCGCTCGGTGACCGATACCAGCATGATGTTCATGATGCCGATGCCGCCGACGATGAGCGATACGGCGGCGATTCCCGCCAGCAGATACGTCATCGTATCTGTTGTTGACGTCAGCACGGTCGTCATCTCCGCCTGCGTGCGCACCATGAAGTCGTCGTCTTCGCCCGGCCTCAGCTTGTGACGGTCGCGAAGCACGGTTCCGATCTGCGCGGCAACACGATCGAGCGGCACACCGTTTTCGGCAGCCAGCGTGATGCTGCTGACGTGGGTGACTCCAAGCAGTCGCTTCTGCACGGTCGTATAGGGAACGATGGCGGTGTCATCCTGGTCCTGCCCGAACGCCGCCTGCCCTTTGCTCGTCAGCACGCCGATCACGCGGAACGGCTGGTTGTTGATGCGCACGGTCGACCCGGTCGGATCGGCGCCCGGCCCAAACAACTGGTCGCGCACGACGGAGCCGAGCACCACGACCTTGGCGCTGGAGCGAACTTCCTGCATGGAGAAGAACGAGCCGAACTGCACAGGCCATGAGCGCAGGTCCGTGAGCTCTTCGCCGGTGCCCTGCACCTGCGTATTCCAGTTCGCGTTCTCGGCAATGATCTGCGTCCGCGTGTTGAGACCGGGAGAGACGTATCGCACTCCCGGAATCTCCCGAATCGCCTCGGCGTCATCGTCCGACAGCGTCGTCACGGCGCCCTGACCCTGACGAACGGGACCGAACCCGCCGGCGCCGGCATTGACGGTGATCACGTTCGAGCCGGCGCTCTGGATCTGGCGCTCGATCGACGTGCGCGCGCCCGAGCCGATCGCCACCATCACGATCACCGCCGCAACACCGATGATCATCCCAAGCGCCGTCAGCGCGGTCCGCATCGCGTTTCGCCGAAGCGCCTTCAGAGCGACGATGAATGTCATGAGAAATGACATGCTGGTCCTTGGTCCTTAGTTCTTGGTCCCTGGTCCGTCCTTTGGTCCTTGGTCCGTCCCTGGTCCTTGGTTCTTGGTCCTGGTGCGACGACCCCTTCCTGATTCGCCTTGATCCAGCGTGGCCTGCCATCGGCGAAGCATCCTGGCGATGCTCTCGTTCCCGTCGATCAATTCGGCGGCCTCGGCCTGGGAGAGGTAGTTGCGACCCGCGGCGGCGTAATAACCGGACTTCAGTTCCCCGTTCGATGCGAAGGCGTATCGCAGAAACTGCAACATCTCTTTGTCCCGCCGGCGAAGGAATCCCTCGGCGATGTTGAACATCACCGACAGCGCCGCGTCGTTCATCTGGTCCGATAACTTCAGATCGCGCCGGAATTCAGGACGCTGCAGCAAGCCGCCAACCTGATCGCACTGCCGTTTCGCAGCCTGCCACACGCGCAGATCTTCGAATCGATACACACCCACGTCGCGGCGGGTGGGCACGTTGCGTGCCTCGTACCGGGGACTATCGAACCAAGGACTATCGAACCAAGGACTGTCGGACCAAGGACTGTCGGACCAAGGACCACAGGACTTAGGACGGACCACAGGACCAAGAACGGACCAAGCACCAAGGACCAAGGCCCAAGGACCTTGCGTCATGCCGCGCTCTCGACTTCGTGTGCCAGACGCTTTAGTTCTTCCGCTGCAGTGCGGCGCCGCGCGACGGGCACGTCACTGAGCACGCGGCCGTCGCGGAACCGGACGATCCGCGTGCCGTATTCCGCGATGTCCTGTTCATGCGTGACGAGGACGATCGTCAAGCCGTGGTCGCGATTGAGCCGCTGGAAGATGTCCATGACCTCGACGCTCGTTCGCGTGTCGAGATTGCCGGTCGGCTCGTCCGCCAGCAGCAGCTTCGGATTGTTGACGAGCGCGCGGGCGATTGCGACCCGCTGCTGCTGGCCGCCGGACAGCTGATTCGGATGGTGATCGAGCCGCTCGCCGAGCCCGACGGCACGCAGTGAGTCGGTGGCACGCGCGCGACGCTCGCGAGAGCTGCCGACGCCGGAATAGAGGAGCGGCAGTTCAACATTCTCGAGCGCGGTGGTGCGCGGCAGGAGGTTGAACCCCTGGAACACGAAGCCGATCGACACATTGCGCACGCGTGCGAGCGCGCGCTTATCCAGGGCCGCGACGTTCTGACCGTCGAGCACGTAATCGCCGCTCGTCGGCCGATCGAGGCAGCCGAGCAGGTGCATGAACGTGGACTTGCCCGACCCTGATGGACCGGTCAACGCTACGAATTCCCCCGGCATCACGTCGAGCGTGACGCCGCGCAGCGCCTGCACCTTCGTCTCACCCAGGTCGTAGGTCCGCTTCAGATCGGCGACGGAGATCAGCGACGCGCTCATTGCCGACCGCCTCGTCCCGCACCGCCACCGCCTTGCCGGCTCCCGCCCCGCCGCTGCGGCATCAGCGGTGACGTCCCCGCCGAAGGCGCAGCATCGGCATTCGACGCGACGACGCCGGTGACCACGGTCATGCCCTCGCGCAATTCATCGCCGGACACGGCGGTCGCCGTTCCGTTGCTGATCCCCGTTTGAATACGAACCGGCTGCGGCTGACCGTCGAGCAGCGTCCAGATCCGACGGGAGCGTTCGCCGCTGCCGCTTTGTGCGTCGCCCTGGGGGCGTCCGGTTGTCGCGACCGCGCCGCCCGTGCGCGTCCCGGACGGACGCTCCGCCGCACCAGGCGGACGGAACCGCAGCGCGGCATTCGGCACGGTCAGCACATTGTCTGCACGTGCGATTTCGATGGTGACGGTCGCCGTCATCCCCGGCTTCAACTTCTTCTCAGGGTTCGGCACGTCGATGACCGTCACATAGCTCACGACGTTCTGCACGACCACCGGCTGCAGTCGCACCTGCGACACGGTGCCGTTGAACACGTCGCGCGGATAGGCGTCCACCGTGAATCTCACCGGCTCGCCCTGGCGGATGCGGCCAATATCGGCTTCGTCCACGCTCGCTTCGACCTGCATCTGTGTCAGGTCCTTCGCGATGACAAACAGCGTCGGCGCCGACATGCTTGCCGCGACGGTCTGACCCACATCCACGTTGCGCGAGATGACGATGCCGTCGACCGGGGCGGTGATGATGGTGTGGTCGAGGTTGACGCGATTCTGACTGAGCGACGCGCGCGCCTGTGTCACTTGTGCTTTCGCGGACTGCAAAGACGCCTCAGCCTGGCGCGCGGTGGACTCGGCGGTGTCCACGTCCGCTCGCGGAACGAGCCCCTGCTTGAGCAGTTCGCGACCGCGCTCCAGCTTCAGCTGCGCGTCTTGAAGCGCGGCTTGCGCGCGGTCGACATCGGCCTCCAGTCGGACGATCGTCGCCGCCGCCTGGTCCACCTGTGCCTGCATCAACGAGGGATCGAGCCGGGCGATCACCTGGCCCTTCTTGACCTCGGAATTGAAGTCGGCGTTGAGCGACGCAATCGTGCCCGAGACCTGTGATCCGACCTGAACGGTCGTCACCGCGCCGAGGGTGCCTGTGGCCTCGACGGTATCCACGAGGTCTTCGCGCGAGACCACGGCAGTCGTGAACTGAGGACGATCGTCGTCCGCATTGGCGCGGTAATACGCCGCCAGCGACACGGTGACCGCGACGACCGCGATCAGAATCCACGTGGACCGTTTCCTCATGTAATTAATAAGACGTGGGCGATTCATGGTCGGGTTACGACATTTGTATGGCAGACGGCTGAGTCACCGCGTCTCCATAACGCTGTGTTGCGCCGCTGCGTCTAGAAGTAGGTGTGTAGCAACGGTCGAACCATGGCTAGCGGGGCCGGGATCGGGGATCCGGGATCAGGGATCCGCAGACCAAGGACCAAGGACGGACCAAGGACCAAGGACGGACCAAGAACCACGAACAAAGGACCAAGGACTTCTTATGAGGCAGCCCGCTGAGCAGCAGGCTTCGTGGCGCGGGCGAGATTGTGAGCGGTGTTGACGAGCGCCACGTGGGAGAACGCCTGCGGGAAATTGCCGACGAGGCAGCGGGCGTGGGTGTCGTACTCTTCCGACAGCAGGCCGACGTCATTTCGCAGCGACAGCAGCTGCTCGAACAGGCGTCGAGCGTCCTGCGTCCGACCAACCATCACGTAGGCATCCGCAAGCCAGAAGGTGCACGCCACGAACGCTCCCTCCCCTTCGGGCAGACCATCGTCTACGGTTCGCGTGTTGTAGCGGCGGAGGAAGCCATCGCTGAAGAGGTCTCGTTCGACGGCTGCCAAAGTTCCGTGGAATCGGGGATCGTCGGCGGAGATGAAACCCACCGTCGGCAGGAGCAGCAGGCTCGCATCGAGCTCGGTTGACCCGTAGGCCTGAACGAAGCTGCCGAGACGGAGATCAAAGCCGCGGGTGCAGATCTCGCGGTGCAACGCGTCGCGTATGCTGCGCCATCGATCGACCGGGCTGGGCAGCCTGGACGCCTCCGCCACCTTGATCCCGCGATCGAACGCCACCCACGCCATCACTTTCGAGTAGGTGAAATGCTGCGGATCGCCGCGCACCTCCCAGACGCCGTGATCCGGCTTCTCCCAGATCTCCGCGAGGTGCTGGAGCACCGCGCGCTGGAATCCCCAGTCGGCGTCGTGCGGTTGCAGGCGGCCGCGGCGTGCCTGATGCAGCGCGTCCATCACTTCGCCGAAGACGTCGAGCTGCAGCTGACCGTGCGCAGCGTTTCCAATGCGCACCGGCCTCGACTGCTCGTACCCGGAGAGCCACGTGAGCTCGATCTCGGGCAGCATCCGCTCACCGGCAACGCCGTACAGGACCTGCAGTTGCGACGGCGCTCCCGCAGCGGTGCGGAGCAGCCAGTCGCGCCACGCCCTGGCTTCGTCGTAGTACCCGGCATTCATCAGCGCCAGGAGCGTCAATGTCGCATCGCGCAACCAGCAGAAGCGATAATCCCAGTTCCGCGTGCCGCCCAGACATTCCGGCAATGACGTTGTCGGCGCCGCCACCAGCCCACCCGTCGGCGCGTAGGTGAGCGCCTTCAACGTGATGAGCGACCGCGTCACGA
>Ga0207701_10008415_pt1 | contig 10190 bp, 10 predicted proteins | sample KBSSwiSSwithPhiX_FD_184294 | JGI IMG/M metagenome (GOLD analysis project Ga0207701, IMG submission 184294) | Switchgrass rhizosphere bulk soil microbial communities from Kellogg Biological Station, Michigan, USA, with PhiX - S5 (SPAdes) (version 2) | ecosystem: Environmental > Terrestrial >...
CAGACGATGTTGTCCCCGCCGTCGCTGGAGCCCTGGCAAAGGCGCGACGTGACCGTCGGCCGCGTGTACGCCGCCAATACCTTCGGCGCCATTGCCGGCGCGGTCCTCACTCCTCTGGTGTTCATCCCGCTTGTTGGGACGCACGGCGCGCAGCGCATTCTGATCGTCGCTGCCAGCCTTTCCGCGGCGCTGACCATGCGCCCACTGTGGGCCTCGTCATCAGCGGCACCCGCACGGAAGGCGCGGCGCGCGTCAGGTCTTGCCGCCAGCGCCGCGCTGGTGTTGTTGATGGCGGGCGCTGTGGTCGCGGCCGTGACCGTGCCGCGCGTGCCGGCGGGACTGGTGGCGTGGGGCCGCCTGTTCCCGTGGTACGGCGAGCCGCCGGCGCTGTATGTGGGCGAGGGCGTGAACGCCTCCATCGCCGTGACCGAAGAACCCAACGGCTGGCGAAATTTTCATGTGAGCGGAAAAGTGGAAGCGTCCACCGAACCGCAGGACATGCGGTTGCAGCGGCTGCTCGGCCACCTTACCGCGCTGATGCACGAGCGGGGCCCGAAGAGTGCGCTGGTCGTCGGCTTCGGCGCCGGTGTCACTGCGGGCGCGGTCAGCATCCATCCCTCGATCGAGAAGATGGTGATCTGCGAGCTCGAGCCGCTCATTCCGCGAGTGGTCTCACGATACTTCGCGGACGCGAACTACGACGTGGCGACCGACCTGAAGGTCAGGATCGTCTATGACGACGCGCGGCACTACATGCTCACGGCGCGGGAGACGTTCGACGTCATCACCTCGGATCCCATACATCCGTGGGTGAAGGGCGCCGCGACGCTCTACACGAAGGAGTACTTCGAGCACGTGCGGAACCGCCTGAACCCTGGAGGCGTGGTGACGCAGTGGGTGCCGCTCTATGAGAGCAGCGAAGAATCGGTGCGCAGCGTGATCGCGACCTTTCTGCAAGTCTTCCCCGACGGCTCCGTCTGGCGTAATGACGACGCGAGCGGGCTGGGCTACGACGCGGTGCTCGTCGGGCGGACCGACGAGACGCCGATCGACGTCGATGCGTGGCAGGCGCGAATCGACCGCCCGGACTATGAGAAGGTGAAGCACTCGCTCGCCGAGGTCGGTTTCGAGACGATTGGCGACCTGCTGGCCACGTATCTGGGACGTGGACGCGACCTCGGCCCGTGGGTCTCCGGCGCGGCGATCAACAGCGACCGGAATCTCCGCCTGCAGTACCTTGCCGGCATCGCGGTCAACAACAACACCGGTACCCGGATCCGCGACTCCATGTTGCGCTTCCGGCGATTCCCTGAAGACCTGTTCACCGGCAATCCCGCCACTCTTGCGATGTTGCGGGAGCTCTTCCAGCAACCCGCAACGCCATGAATGCGGACCGATGGCTACGCCTCTCGCAGGCCGGGACTTCAGTCGCGGCGAATCGTGAAGGCCGTCAGCGCGACGTGAGCTTCATTCTGGCGTTCAGCGAAGGATCTGTTTCAGCGCACCGATGACGTCCGCCTGGTGCGTCGCGAGGGCGAAATGGCCAGCCCCGTTGATGACGAACAGGCGCTTTTTCGGAGCTGAGAGGTTGTTGAAATAGGCCTCGACGAGCGGCGTGGGCGCAAAGAGATCCTCCCGACCCTGGATGCCATAGCAGGGAATCTTGAAGCGGACCCCCGTGGTGGGAAGATCCGCGAAACTCAGCGCCGCACCGGACGCGGCCATACCGTCCTCGACGGCCTTCACCGTCGTCTCCGACACACCATTCGCCGTGGCGACCCTGCGCATGTCCGCGAACCAGGCCGTATCCGACGCATTCAAGAACTGGCGGATCGGGCGGGACCAGCCGAAATACTCTTTCCCGTTTTGCGGGTCCGGCTTGCCGATTGCTTCGAGAGCGGCCAGTGCGGTCGCATCTCCCTTCTCCTTGTAGCGGCGCTTGAGGAAGTCGAACTGAAATTGCACCGTGTCGGCCCATCCCGTCACCTGGCCCGTACCGACATACGCGTCGAACAGGTCCGGCCGCTGCTGCGCCATTCCTGTCGCGATGAGACTGCCCCACGAATGGCCGAACAAGATCAGCTTCTGCTTGGGAAAGCGCTGGCGTAGCTGCCGGGCGAGATCGATCCCGTCGGCGATGAGTCGTTCCAGCGTGACACCGGCGGCGCCGTTTTTCGCGAACGTCTGCCCTGCGCCGCGCTCGTCCCATTGGACCAGGACAAAGTCTCTTTCGTAAGGCGCGTAGACGGAGATGAAGGGCGACTGCACGTCCCCCGGCCCGCCATGCAAGAGCAGCAGTACGGGCTTCCGGTCATCGTCGCCTCGGATGGTCACCCATTGCTCGATTCCGCCGATCGTGACGAAAGAAGCTTCCTCGACGCGCCTGGTCTGCGCTTCGACGCATTCGTCGAGGAGCACGGCAACAGCCAGAAATAGGAGGACCTTTCTCATGTTGAACCTACGACTTAGCATGGGCCGCTCGTGTTCATGAACTCTCGTCGGGACCACATGGATCTCAGACGCCCACGGCGATGTGACCGACCTCATTCTTCCAGGCGTTCAGTCCCGCCCGTCGTAAAGCGGCGACAGCGAGCCCGGGGTAATCGCGCTCATCGCATCGACGCAGCAGCTCGCTGTATCGGCGATCGAGCTCGGCCTGCGCGATGCCTGGCTCGATGTCTTCGAGGTATCCATCCGCACCGCGCGCGCACAGACGCAAGTCGGACAGCAGCGCACCGTAGCCGGGTCCGAAGGCCGCCATGAACTCGCTGTCACGGCGCAGCACGCTCACCGATTCGACCAGCCGGCGCATGTCCTCATCATCGTCGTGCAGGGCATACCAGGCGAGTCCCAGCGGAATCACGTTGTCGATGCTGAAGGCGAACTCACGCGGCCGGAGGACCCCATCGTCGTTTTGATACACGCTGTAGCGCGCCATGCGCGTTTCCGCCCAGTCGTATCCGCAGATGAACAGCCCGCCCGGTTTCAGGATGCGTCCGAGCGCCTGCAGGAGCTCGGCTCGGAACGCCGCATCGAAGTAGATCAACACGTTGAAGCAGCGAGCCACATCGATATCGCGCAGGCCGGCGTGACGCGCGTCGCCGGCGAGGAAGGTCAGGTTGGCGCGTTCGAACCGCCGAATCGGATTGACCTGGAGAATGAAGCCGTCCCGTTGAATCTCGATATGCTGGCCCTCGCCGGCCTCGGGCTGACCGACGAGGAGCGCCCGGAGGGCATCGCCGTATCTGGCGCGTGTAGCGGCGCGGTCGCGGAAGAAGTCGTTCCACGCCTGGGGACCGACGTTGGCGGGCTGAAAATAGCGCAGCGTGAGATCGTGGTCGAAGCACGCATAGTGGCCGCCCTCCCCCACGACGAGATACGGCCAGAACGCCTGATCGAGACCGGTCACCCGCCATGACGGGAAACGTTCGGCGGTCTCGATGGCGGTCGTCGGCGGAAATCCGCAACCGAGATCGAGAAAGGCCGGCGACGCCGGCAGCGTCAACCAGCGGTTGTGCGAGACGTAGTCGTCGATCAGACGGTGACGCCCGCTGACGGTAATCGGCGGGACCATGCCGTCCCATGCGCCAGGAAGCAGCCCCGGCAGCACCTGGTCGCACAGCCGCGCCACGAACACCGACACGTCCTCGGCGGGAATACGTCCGGCGTGGAAATTCCGGCACATCCGCTCGATGAACGACCGCACCTCGTCGCGCTGATCGCCCGCGGCTGTCAGATGACCCAGCACCGCCGGTGAAAGGCGGCCATCGAAATACGTCCGATTGAGCGTTCCCGCAAATGTCGTGATGGTCATTGTCGAAGCCTGCGGGCGCCGCTCACCTCCTGACGCGGGCCCGAACGAACGCCCAGTCTACTGCCGGTTGAAAGCGAACATCCGCCCATCGAGCAGCCTCAGGCCGTGCGGACTTAGCCACGGTCCAAAACGGAGCGGAACGCTAGGCATGTCCAGCGCCAATCGGCCTCCACCCAACGGTTTCGCCCCTCCGGTCGTTTCTAAATGAGCATGCGCGGTGAGGTCACCGTGGACGGGCCGGCGCAGGGCTTGCCCGCCGTAGACCAGCGACTGTCAGAGCTGTTTGCCACACACCATCGACGGCTCTACGTACTGGCTCGCCGGCTGTCGGCGAGCGCCGATGATGCGAAGGATCTCGTGCAGGAGACGTTCCTGCGGGCCACGCGATCCTGGCGGACGATCCCGCCAGGCGCCGAGGAGGCCTGGCTCGTGCGGGTGCTCGTCAATCTGTGCCGCGATCGATGGAAGCAGGCGGCGACGCGCGCGAGGCTCGATCGGCACATCGACCGCGTGAGTCCGGCGCCTGGCGATGCGGAACGGGCGCTGGTCGCCCACCGGCTCGTGTGGCAGGCGATGGCCGTCCTGCCACCGCGGCGACGGGCGGTGATCGTGCTGCACGAGCTCGAAGGTGCGTCGGTCGCCGACGTTGCTCGTCTGCTCGGCGTCACGTCGGTGACCGTGCGATGGCACCTGGCCAAAGGTCGCCGCGACCTCCGCGAGTTCGTGCGGTCGGCGGGAGTGAAACGATGAACGACATCCAGCAATGGCTGCGCGAGGGTGATCCGAGCGCGCACGAAACGTCGCCGTCCGATGCCGAGATGGCGGAACTTCTCGTTCGTATGCCGCTTCACTTGGAGGACACAACGCCCGGAGCGCCGCTCCAGGCGCGATTCCATCGCTGGCGGTTCGCCACGGTCGCCGCGGCATGCCTCGCCGGCGTCTCGTGGTGGGGCGCACGCGAGTGGTACCCCGCGGAAGCCGCCCGGAAGGAAGCGCTGGCCGCCGTTTCGCCACAGCCGGCGCGAGAGCTCTACTTCACGACGCCGGAGGGCATCCGCGTGATCTGGATCTTCAGGTCGCCTGCATCGGAGTAATCAACCATGTCCATCACTGTCTGTCGCGTGTTCCTTGCGTTGTCTCTCGTGGTTCCGGCGTCAACGGCCTTCGCCCAGGAGGTTCACGACGACTCGGTGCTGCTCGCCGCAGTAGCGCCGTTGTCTGGCGCAGGATTTCAGAGTGCCTCGTCCAGTCCGGCGGCGCAGGCCTCGGCGGCGCAATCGGCCACACGAACGCCGAAGGTCAAGGGGTTCAGCATCGTCCTGCTTGTCGGAGAGGTGCAGGGCCGTGATAACGCCGTCGGCGGGCCCTCTGGCGAGATTCCGGCCGCGGTTCAGAAGGCGTTGAGCAGCGTGCAGGCGTTCCTGCCATATAAGACCTACCGCCTCTACGACGCGGCACTGCTGCCCACACCGCTCGGCTTCACTTCGACCTCCGCACTCATGCGAAACCCCGTCTCCGCGTTACGAACGCGCGTTCAAATCACCAACGCAACGCTGCCGACTCCTGCGCCGAAGCCGATAACCGTATCGGTTTCCTTGATAGAGCTCTTGCCCGATGCCGGAACGACGACGAAACCATCTGCCAATACACTCATCTTCGCCAACATTTCGCTCGACGTTGGCGAGACCGTGGTGGTCGGGACGTCACAGGTCGGTCGTGATACCGGTTTACTGGCCCTCTTGACCGCCATTCCGGAATAGACTTTGTTGAGTCCGGGAACCGCACCGGTGTCCGGGCACGAGCGGACGATCCGAGCGTGAGGAGTAAAACGCCATGTCACGACGGTCTCTGATTCTGATGACCCTCTTCGTGGGAAGCCTCGCGCTGCCCGCTGCGGCGCAGCAGACCACTCAGACTCTTCGTGTCGATGCATTCGGGCCGCAGGCCGAGGCGAAGGCTCCGCAGGCCACGCCCGACGCGATGGTCGCCCGCCTGATGTCGTTCGATCGCAATCATGATGGACTGGTGGCGCGCGACGAGCTGCCCGAACGCATGCAACCGCTGCTCGCGCGCATCGAAGTGTTCACGACCGGCGGCGGTCTCGACGAAAAGGAAATCCGCCGGCTGGCGGAGAATCCGGTCGCCACTCCGCAGCGCTTCGTCGTCCAGGAGGGTCACTACGGCTTTGGCGACGACAACGGCTTCGACACGCGCCTGCACATCGAGAGCGCGATCGAGGATCTGCGCCTCGCCGGCGCGACGCGCGACAAGGCACTCGAGATCGGCCGTCAGTTCTCGGATGAGTCGAAGGCGCAGGCACGCGCCGCACTGATCGCGACCGTCACGCCGTTGCTGACGGACGAGCAGCTCACCCAGGTCGTCGCCGCGCTCGACCTCAAAGCCAACTTCACGCTGCGGGCCGACTCGGATATCGAGGCTCGCCTGGCGATGATGAAGTCGCTCGTCCAGCAAATGGAGCGACAGATGCAGCGGCGCCAGCTCACCGCGGCGATTGCCGCATTCAGCCTCGAGCCCGAACAGAACCGTCAGGCGACAGCGGCAGTCGAGCAGTTCATTGCACGCGATCGCCTGTCGGATGCCGACCGCACCGCATTGCTCGATCGCATGGGCAATCTCTTGTCCGTGCAGGAGCGCGATGACCTTCGCGCCGCGCTCGAACGCCGGCCGATCATCAAGCAGGGCGCGCTCGTGACCGCTCGCGTGCAGGCAGTCAGCTTCTAAACTGCCGTCACTGTGCAGGCGACCAGCATGAACAGCCGGCTCGCGTGAAGGCACGGAAGACGCGTCATCAGACGCGACTCCCGTCAGCCTTCACCCGGTCCGGCCAGCATGTGATGCACGCAGGCGCGTCAGTCACTCATGCCGGTGGGCATCCGGCATCCCGAACCGGTTGATCGTGTCTCCCTCGAAGTCGAACTCGATCAGCACCGCCGGCTCGTTCCCGACGACGTGTCCGTCGTGTCCTGGGGCAACGGCCACGATGTGCGGTCCCTCGTAGACCTCGACGCACCCGTCCGCATACGTCACGTCGATCCGTCCCGAGATCAGGAAACCGACGTGCGCGTGCATGCAGTAGTCGGTGCCGACATGCGGACGGATGTCCGTGGACCACTTGAAGCCGGGCGGGTAGATCATGCGCTTGACGCGTCCCTGGCCGGCGCGTCCCACTTCGAGGCGCACGCCGCCCACATCACGCCGGACGTCGGCGCCACGGACATCGGCCATCGCTGCGCGGCTGGCCGAGGGATGCGCGCGGCGGCGCACGGCCGTGGTCCGTTTCGCGCGCGCCGCTTTCCTCGGCGCGGCCTTCTTCGCCGCCTTCCTGGACGGCATCCTGCGAGCCGCCTTGCGTGCCGCGGGTCTGCCGGACCGGGCCGGCGCTTTCCTCGTCTTTTTCGCCATAACTCCTCGACTGAAGATGTCTGGGACCGCGGACCGCGGTCGACGGGGGCGATGCTAGCACGCGTGCGCCACAGCCGCCGGAGTGAAGCGCTGGCACCGAGCGACGAGCACAGGGGGCGTTATCGAAGGCGAAATGGCATCGGCAGGCGATCGCGAAAGAGCAGGTATCGGGATCGCACGTCGGCCGTCCCCGACACCAGGACCACCTCGATATCATCAGCGGCCGTGAACTCACTGATCCACTGCCGGCAATAGCCGCGCGGAACCGCCAGCTCGATCCGTGAATCCGGGGTCAGGTCAGGGCACGCGATCACGATGGTACGGCGCGACTGTGACCGCGCAGGTCACACCGCGTGGCTCCGGAGAGTGAAGAGGATCGGCCGGACACGCCTCGGATTCTCTGCGAGTATCCTGCTCGCATGAATCTCGCGACAATCCCGACGTTCGCAGGCGGCGACATCTTTCACGTCGTCGTCGAATCGCCACGCGGATCGGCGTTGAAGCTGAAACACAACATCGAGTGGGACGTGATGTCGGTGGCGCGCCCGCTGCCGGTCGGCGTGATGTTTCCCTACGACTGGGGGTTCGTCCCGTCGACCGAAGCTGCCGATGGCGACCCGCTCGACGCCATGCTTCTCTGGGACGTGGCGTCCTACCCTGGCGTCGTGATCCCGTGCCGGGCCGTCGGCGTGCTCCAGGTCGAGCAGAATCGCCAGCGTGACGATCCGTCCCGACGGATACGTAACGACCGCATCATGGCGGTGCCGGCGGAGGCGCGGCGCGAGCGGGAAATCAATGAGGTCACACACCTTCCTGCTCGCGTGCGGCAGGAAGTCGAGCAGTTCACGCTCGCGGCGACCGCGCTCGAGGGAAAACAGGTCAGCGTGCTCGGCTGGGGCGACGCCGCGGCAGCGTTGCAACTTGTGCGGGAGACATCACGCCGATGACCGGGACGACGGCCCGACGTCTATACAGGCTCGATACGCGTCATCGCCCGTTCCCTGTGCCGACCGGTTGCGGGTTCGCTGGATCGACGTCACCCTCGCGAGGCGCCGATGTATCTGTCCCCGTGGATGATGGGACCTGATCGCACGGAGACGTGGCCGTGCGCGACCTCTGTCGCATGTCGGTCGATTCCGGCGCAGACTCTTGATCCCGATCGCAGGGCTTCGATCGCGATGATGGCTCGGTGACGTCCTTGCGCGTGACGCGGTCATCACGGTCGACGGCGCGCGAGTCGTCGGCGATGGCCGTGGCATTCGGATTCTGGGATTGCGCCACACCGTAGTTGCGAGTCCCCTTATTCGCCGTGGCGCCGGCTGTGCCCACCCCAGTCGTGACACGCGGGGATGCCGCGCCTCTGCCTGCATCTGCGCGAGGCTGTCCTGCCGGCGCCGGAACCGGAACCGCACCTGGCAGCGGCGAATCGCTGAACCAGGCATCGATCGGATGAAGGAGATTCTGAATGACGTCGGTATCGCTGTCCGAGCGCCACCACGCGACGAACAGTACGACGACGGTCCCCACGAAAAGGCCGACGCGTACCCGCTGCCGCCATCGCTCGCGTTCCTGCCACATCTCGGGTCGATCTTACCGCCGCTGATTCCGATCGCGTTCTCGAGGGCAATTTTTCCCGCAAGCACTGCCATACGCCGTCACTTGTGGGGTCCGCCTTCAGGCGGACCGTCCAGCCGGCGTCAGTGAGGCACCGCCAGCCCCTTCTGCACCGTCGTCAGCAGCGCTTCAGCCAGGCGCTCGTACGCGGCGGTCGTCGCGTGTTCGCTATCCCAGAAGGCAAACTCGGCGTCGGGCGCAAACGTTGGAACCGCCGGGCATGCGGCCGGATTGATCACCAGGCACAACGACGCGGGCGGGACTCCGGGCGGCACAGGCACGAGCACGTCAACGAGCGGGACGTCACTCTCGAACGTGCGCAGCAGCGTCCTGAACACTTTCGTCACGTCGCCCTCGATGATCATGAGGTCCGGCAGCGTCTTTTCGAGCTCCTTGATCCTCTTCCGTAGAAGCTTGTTGTGCTCGGTGGACAGGCCGGTCAGCAGCGCACGCTGGTCCTCTGGCAGCAGCGGCCCGTTGCCAAGGTCGGGCAGGTTCACCACGAGAAAGTGGCGAGCACCGAGCGAGTACAGCGTCTCTATCCCGGAGGCGATGTTGTCGACGACGGTCTCCGGCAGCTCGGGCGTCTGTGTGAGGTAGTCGTTGGAGCCGGTCCAGATGGCGTAGAGGGCATCGGGTGGAGCCGGGCGTCCGGCCAGCGATGCCCCGAAGAACACGACCTGCGTCAGAAGCCCCGGAACATTCACACCGGCGGAGTTCCTGAAGGCGCCACTGCCCGATCCGCCGAAGGCGAAGCTCACCGCTCCCTGCTGCGGCAGGACCGGCACGGTCAGCGAGGGAGGAATGACGGGCGGGCCGCCGCTCAGGAACGACCACAGATATTCGAACGCTACTGGACCGTTGGAAAACCGCCCCGCCGCGTACATCTGCGGCGGCGGAATCAGCACCGGCTGATGCGTCTGGATCGACCCGAGCAGATCGTTGCCGGTGTCCGACAGACTGTCGCCGAACACGATGAGGTGCGAGGGCGCCTGTGCCTGCGCGATCGCAGGAAGACACAGCGCGGCCAGGACGAAGGCGGTGCGGACCACACGCATGAAGGCGTTCGTCATGAGAGTCTTCTCCGGTCAGTCAGGACAACTCGGGAAACTTGACTTTATAGCACCTGGCGGTGTCCATCGCGAAGAGCTGGGGTCAGACCCTGCATTCGCAGTTTTTTCATGCTCTGACCCCATGTTCGACCGCACGTACTACACGGCGGGACAACTCGGGCCTTTCGGTTTCACCGACACCGGCTCCTTCATCGCACGGCCGCTCCCCGCGATTGACGGAGCGTTCCCGGTTCGACAGGCGACGTTCTACGCTCCAGGGGCGCCCG
>Ga0207701_10008416_pt1 | contig 10186 bp, 16 predicted proteins | sample KBSSwiSSwithPhiX_FD_184294 | JGI IMG/M metagenome (GOLD analysis project Ga0207701, IMG submission 184294) | Switchgrass rhizosphere bulk soil microbial communities from Kellogg Biological Station, Michigan, USA, with PhiX - S5 (SPAdes) (version 2) | ecosystem: Environmental > Terrestrial >...
GCGGGCGGCAAGAACGCTCGGGGGGCGCCGTACAACCGGAGTAGGCCGACCGCGTCGGAGGTGACGGCGTCGGCGAGGTCGGTGGCCGTGGCGGTATCGAGCACCTCCAGCGGGCCGGGTTCGGTCCAGGGTTGCCAGCTGCCGTCGGCGGTTGCAACTAAGCGGAAGAGTTGTTCGGTGCCTATGAACTCGAACCGTCTGAGGAAACCCGCGAGCTGATTCTCCTCGTATGTAGGGGCGATCTCGATGATTGAGCCCCGCCGGGTCCATCGGCCAGAAGAGCGGCCATCGGGCCCCACGCAACCGCCCGAGTTGGCCCAGTAAACGCCATCAGCCCGGAACGTGATGGATATGTTCAGGCCAAAACCATCACCGCGGGACCAGGTTCCCACAAACGGATCCTTGGAGGCGTTGGATGCAGCGGATAGCTCGGCAGTTAGGAACAGGGCGAGTGCGAGCGCCGCCAGTTGCAGCAGCCGCGGTGCAGAGAGTCTGAGTGTCACGGAGTCAGGGTGTCCATCTGCCTCTGCGGGATGCTATGCCAGCCACGGACGGTAGCGCCGCCGCCTAACGGCGTATGAGTTCATCGGCGGCGCGCGGGCGAACGCCCGTGTGCCGTCCGCTGCAACGAGGGGTTAGACGTCAGGTCGCATTCTGGCGCGGTGCGACTGTTGTGACCGGCCATGACCGTGGGCAGCACCTCAGCGGCAAGCTGTGAAGCCGACCAATGGCGCGTTAGCCACACGCCGACAGCGTAGGTGGTCAGATGCCACTTGAGGTTAGACATGCGGCCGCGACGCTGATGCACGTATTGGCGAGCCGCCACCGCTGCCACGCTCGAGCCAGGCGACATGGTGTGGATTGGCTCTTCGGCGATGAGCCAAGCGAAAGGGGTCCACGGGGTCAGTGGGTGTACGGCGACCGGTCTGTTGGCTTCGATGGTTCGCCAGACACTGAGTTGCTCTTGAGCCGATGCGGCGGAGTTCGGCGGCGTCGGAGTGCCGACAAGCTGAAGGCCGTAGACGTAAAGGCCCAGCGGAAGACCGGTGGTCGCTACCAAAGTCGGAAGGCACACGAGCGCAATACGAGGCGCGATCTTCTTTAGCAGAGCTAGAGTGGCCACGATCGTTGACCCTGACGCCTAACGGAGTATGAGTTCAGCGGCAATACCCGGGCAAACGCCCGGGTATTGTCCGCTGCAACGAGGGGTTAGGCGACCGATCACCGTTGGTTCAGAGCTCGTCGAGGAAGATTCCTGCCTGCTGGAGGAGCGAGGAGTCTCCTGGCGATCCATCAGCCGTCCAGTACTTGGTGTCGGCTGAGGGAATCCCGTGGAACACCGTGGCCCCGCCGTCACAATTCGTGTCCTTGTGGACGGAGCTTGGAGTCAGGCGGCCTCGCACTAAGAGGCGACCATTCGGCCACCATGCCTCGAACTCGCCGACGAGGTATTCGTAGGGTTGGTCACAGTAGCCAGCAGTGCAGCACTCGGTGTAGGAACCAATCTTGTACGTAACGCGGGCCTGCTCCCTGCCCGAGTCATAGAAGTAGAGCCAACTTCCGGTGCGCAGGAACTCGCGCCACCGAGGCAATGGGTTCTTCTCGATTTCGGACACCAAGTAGTCGACATTCTCGATTACGGTGTGGCGCCCGCGCGCCGCTAGATGCTCATTGGACATGAATGACCGCTCGCCGGTGATGCATGAGTCACGCACGCCGGAAGAGGCGCATGCCGCAAGCAAGAGGGTTCCGACAACGATAGGAGGGAGCTTCATCGTGGCTTGCCCGGTCGCCTAACGGCAATGGAGTTCAGCGGCCGCACCCGGGCGAACGCCCGGGTGTGGTCCGCTGCAACGATGGGTTAGGCGGCACGTCAAATCGACTCAGGCGCGCCTTAGGTCGGCCCGCGACCATTGGGAACTCGCGGCGGCCGCAATAGTCGGAAAACGAGGGCACCAGCGACAAAGAAGGCGACCGACCATAGTAGGTGCCAGTTGCCGCGCGCTTCCCACAGATCCGGGCGTGGGGTCGGCGGCCCACTTGCTGCCCAGTAGCTGTAAGCCGCGGAATTCAGCCAAACGAGCGCGATTGCCGTAAGGCCAAGGCACCCCACCCAACGGCCGGCGACGCGGAGGGTCTCTCTTCCTGATCGTTGCATGTGCCAGTGCGGTGCCCGTGACGCCTAACGGCGTATGAGTTCAGCGGCGCTGCCCGGGCGAACGCCCGGGTAGCGCCCGCTGCAACGAGGGGTTAGGCGGCGCCGCGAGAGGCTGCCGGGACAGTCCGAGCGCGTGGTCAAGGAGCATCAATGGGAACCTCCCCACTTGACTGCAACACAACGTCTGCTGTTACAGGACCGTTGTCCCAGCGAGTGAGACCGACTCTGCAACTCCATTCTTGTGAGGGACTCACCCAACGTAGAAACCGCTGAGAGCCACTACTGCCGTCGGTCGTCTCGAATCTGGTCCACACCTCGACTGCTGCGGGACCACTCTTTGCGGCCTTGCGAGTCCAGTTCTGACTCTCGGTCCAGGATGCGTAGAAGCGCTCTACTTCGGTCTCAGTGTGAGGGGTGGGTATGTCGAACCGGAGGTAATGGTGACCGCTGCCAAGGGGCTGGGCGAGCACATGCTCGGCCCATTCTGGAGCAGGTGGAACGGGTGGCCCCCATTGAGCCTCATCCTTGCACCCGGCGGCAGCCCAGAGAACTGCTGCCGCTAGCACGTGTGTCCGCGGCCGACGGTTGGTTGTCAAGGTCGGTTCCAGCGACGCCTAACGAGTTATGAGTTCAGCGGCAACAACCGGGCGAACGCCCGGTTGCTGTCCGCTGCAACGAGCGGTTAGCCGACAGGTCGAGGCTGCCGAATAGGAGTGTCTTCGCGGCCGAACCACTGCTTGCCTCGGTAGGACCATTCCCCCCGCCGGCCGGTGAGGTTGACTCGGACAAGTACGTCCTGTCCACGACGCCTGAGAACCTCCACGCTTCCGGCGACATCGTTGATCGGATCTCCGGATGCGCCGTGTCGAAGGTCGCAGAGGAGCGCCCTTGCGTGTGGTCCTGGGATCACGACCTTGGTACCCGCCACAAGTCTTGTCGGATCGGTGAGGACGAAGAGTCGGTACCCACCCCAGGCAAACGGAATGATCAGGTTGCCGCGGAACTCTTGAAGGTCCAGGACGGCGCTACCGCCAGGGATGGCGTGGCAGTCGTGCGGGTCAGGAGCGACATCACCTATCCACCAAGACGCGTGGTTGTCGGAGGTGCAACCACAGAGGAGCAGCATTGCGGCTAGGAGTGGACTCCGAAGCGGGTGCTGGGATGGTCGCAACTGCTTGCCCCTGTCGGCTAACGGCTTAGGAGCTCAGCGGCGCCACCCGCCTGAGCTCTAGTGAGCGAAGCCACTGCTGTTCGACGGCAGATCGCGAGTTCGCTGGTGAGGTCACCCGGGTGATGTCCGCTGCAGCGAGGGGTTAGGCGCCTCTCTCCACATCCATTTCAATGACGCAGTCCGGATTTGTTGGGTCACTCACGATGCTCAGCTCAGTTACGACGGCGCGCGTGACGGTGTTTGTGCAGATCTGGCCTTCATACTCTAGGCCAGAGATGTGGATGCAATCCGTATAGTCGTGACCACAGATGGAACATCGCGACGCGCTTACGATGCCGGCGATGCTAAGGCCGCGTATCTCGCCGGAGCGGATGCGCTGCATAACTGCGTCGTCGGTGATTGTGGCATGGGCGCGAAGCCCGATCTCATCTGGCCAAAGATCGGCCCAACCGACGATTGTCGTGGAATGTTCTAGGCACACCGGGTACCGCCCGCGGCTGTGGCGGGCCGCGCCAAGGGTCGTCAGGTCCTCGGCGCTGGTGCGGAGAAGATCAACGACCCGCTCCGCTTCGGCTTCGCTGACGGTGGTGCCGGTGTGAGAGTAGAAGACGGAGCCGTGCGGTGTTTCGGCTCGGAAGACGATGGATGGCTGCTCTTGTGAGACTCGGTCCTTCGAGCTCAGACGGGCGAAGAGCCAGTTCGCTATTAGACCAGTGAGAACCGAAACCGGAATGCCAATGATGAACGCGAATGTAGGGTCGGCAAGAAGCGATACGCCGCCCTTGCGAATGTAGTAGTGAATCGGCGAGCCGTCGTTGGGCTCGATGGCAACCTCGACACCGCCGGACCGCAGAGCCTTGACGAGGTCTAGAGTTGTGCGATTGAGCAGCCGAGCATGGCCGCCGGACGTGAGAGGTCGAGTTAGAGCGTAGACGGTGGCCTTCTTCGCTGACATGACATCCATATACCACGAAGGGTAGTAGAGACGCCTAACGGGATATGAGTTCAGCGGCGCTGCCCGGGCGAACGCCCGGGTAGCGTCCGCTGCAACGAGGGGTTAGGCGTCATGTCAAGAGCTGTTGAATGCCGCCGGAGTCGGGCCCTCGTAGCCGATACCAGAGGAATCTGAGCCCCGTGTGAGTGCGGATCGGGCCAGGGGTTGCGGAGATGCTCAGCTTCAAGCCGTCGGGCATCATGTGCTCTTCGGCCTCCCGCTTCGAAGTTGGGGCCCACAGGTAGCAGTACGAGATGTCCTCATCGTGGGCGAGGGCGCGAAGGAGCACACCCAAGCGACCAGCAGCGGCTTGGTTGTACAGAGACTCGAGCGCATCAGAGCTGAGAAGACGATCGGGGTTGACCACGATCAGCTGGCCATTTGTGGTGACGGCGGACTGCTGGAGCCAGCCCGTCCGCTGTGGCCATTGCTGCCTCCCGAGGAATGCCTGAAAGCGGGCGATCGCCTTGGCGAGTTCCGGATAGGACGCCTGCATGTCAGGGCTGGTGGTCATGACGCCTAACGGCGTATGAGTCCAGCGGCGCTGCCCGGGCGAACGCCCGGGTGGCGTCCGCTGCAACGAGGGGTTAGGCGCCAGGTCACCTGCATGCCTAGTCAGAAAGCCAAAGGTGTGTCCATCTGTGGCGCGAGTAGAAGAATCCGATCTCGGAGGACTCGATCCGCCCTGCCCCGATGCCATCCCGCTCGCTCTTGAGCGACGCCACTTCGTCTGCCTCGGAAACACCGTCCGAGGCCTCGGTCATGCGGTAGTCGCCGGGCGGCAGCCGCTCGACGAAGCTGTCTTCTGCTTCGCCCCAGTTGCGCAGCTTCTCAAGCTGCCATCCCGAGGAGCCATTCCGGGCAGCTACTAACAACGAAGAGTCCGCCGGAGTGGGCGGAACAGGGACAAGCACTAGGGCGAGATCTCGAGGACCCTCGCCGTCGAAATCACCACGGGCGACCAGGAGGCACGAGTTGCCTCCGTGCTCAACGCTGTACTGCCGAACATCAGATGGACTGTCGGACTCCAACGGCAGGCGGTGGCCAGGGAATCGTGTTCGAACTAGCCGCTGGAGGTCCGCTGGTATCGATGCTGAGCAGCTGTCGCGCGTCGAACCTACAGGTGACTTCGACGTGGCGGCTCTAGCGGAGAAAGGAGCAAGGAGGAGGAGAGCAGCTAGCGCGTAGCCCGGCGAGTGCCGAGGCATCTTTGGTCGACTGATCAAGGATTGTTGTTCTGGCGCCTAACGGCGTATGAGTTCAGCGGCGCTGCCCGGGCGAACGCCCGGGTAGCGTCCGCTGCAACGAGGGGTTAGGCGACCCGCCGCAAATTGTCACGTTGTCCACCCTACCGGAACAGATAGAAGGCCAAACTAGCGACGAGAGCCAGAAGGAAGGTGGCTTCCGGGATCCGCGGTCGCCCCATGAGTTCAATGAGGGCGCGGTTGCTCGCCCGCGCCCACCATCCAGTTCGAGCGCCGGCGTAAAGCACGACGGCCGTGAGCGCGAGTGCAGCGCCGAACTTGGTGACGTCCACGCCAAGATCTCAGGCTTTTCCGGTGCGATGCCTCAGGAGCCGCTACTTGGTAAACGGGTCGCCTAACGGCAATGGAGTTCAGCGGCCGCACCCGGGCGAACGCGCGGGTGTGGTCCGCTGCAACGACGGGTTAGGCGGCACGCCGCCTGCGGACCGAGGTCAATCTTCGCCGGAAGGGCCATGGAGCTGACGCTCATAGATGCTGAGAAGCAGGATGTCCTTGGGCCGGCCACGCCAGTGTGCAAGCGAGAGAACAATGCCCATGACGCCCAGAATGTTGATCAGCAACCAATGCATGAGCTGCACAGCGAGCATGATGGCGAGCGAAACCTCGAAGTGGGACACCGTTGGGGCAGTGTCAAATGAGTTCCCAAAATGCGTGAGGGCTCGCCGGTAGCCGACTTGGCCGGCGACAATCGCTGCTGCGCCCCCCAGTAGGTAGATCCAGCGAAACGTTCGCCAAAGAGCGCGCTTTCCGCGGAGTCTCCTGACGGCCCAGAGTTCGTCGGTGGTTTCAGGCACGGCGCATAGTCTGGCGAAGGTGGATTCTTTGGTTATCCGGCGGGTGCCAAGTTTGGCGAGCGTGTTTTTCGTGCCGCCTAACGGTGTTTGAGTTCAGCGGCAATACCCGCGCGAACGCGCGGGTATTGTCCGCTGCAACGAGGGGTTAGGCGTCACGTCGGGAAGTTTGAGGACTAGTCTTCTCTTGCTACCAGCGTGTTGGTCGACGGATCGAAGAGAAGCGAGAAACTGTGGCGTCCCTGTTGCCAGGTCTGAGGCCGCCGGTGTTCAAACCACGCTCGGATTTGGCGAAGGCCGGTGGGTTGGAGTCGCTCGCGCACAACGGCCTTGAGCGTAGCTGGAACCGGAAAAACGTCAAGCGACCACGTGACGTCGTAGAAGCCAGCCGCAACCATAGAGGCGCTACCGCTGAGCCCGATGGGCAGATTGCGATACTCGGCCCGAAGTACAGGCAGGGGAGCAGCTGAGTGCAATAGCTGCTGAAAGTCGGAAGCGAAGATGGTTGGTTTGTCGTGAAAGGCAATGGAGAGACTCTGCTCCTGTGGCGTGTCCGCGAGGGCCTCGCTGAGGAGCTCGGCGCCGATCGGGAAGGCGAGGCGCTTCGGAATCTTGGCTCGGTATCGGGTGGGAATCACGGGTGGTTCTCGTGACGCCTAACGGTGTCTGAGTTCAGCGGCCTCACCCGGGCGAACGCCCGGGTGAGGTCCGCTGCAACGAGGGGTTAGGCGTCTGATCACGGTGGCGACAGGTCGGGATCACCCTTGCCAGTGAGCTCGCGGTCAACGCGCCTGACGTCCACGCCCTTTGGAACAGCGATCTGAAGCTCGTCTAGGTAGTAGCTGTGGTGAATGTAGCGGATCTCATTCTTCGTTGAGACGATCAATACCGGGCCGTACTGCTTCGCGACGAAATCAAGACCCCACTGGGACGCTGGAGTCTCGCGCCAATTCGGGTCGGGCGAATGGTAGCCGCGGGCTCCGCCACGAGCCGTACCCGCCACCTGAACCGCTGAATCGGGCGACTGCTGGAGAACTGCCCCAGAGGCGTTTGCTGCACGGACCACGACGGTGGTGATTCCTGGCGCGTCGAAGGTACGCAAGATCCGCGAAGTGCACGCTGTCGCTGAAAAGAAGATCACGATGGCAAGCAGGTGCCGGCCTGATCTCTCTGGGGAGCGGTGCTGATGAGTCACGGAGAGTTTCGTCCAGACGCCTAACGGTGTATGAGTTCAGCGGCAACACCCGGGCGAACGCCCGAGTGTTGTCCGCTGCAACGAGGGGTTAGGCGACTGGTCACCGCGTCTCACCGACTATGTATGGCCATTCACGCCCTGCTGGCTCTATTGGCTGTATCTCAGCCGCAAGCTCCCGGAGGCACCATTGCATCCACGAGATAGTCATCTCAAAGTCGCCCTTTGCCCCCTCGGGAAACTTCGATCTGCTTTGCGGTGCGCGTTTGCCGAGACCAGCGGACTGGTAGATCTCCGCTACGCGATGTCGGACACCAGAATCTTGAAAGCTACAGCCGGAGATGTTGTGGGCGAACTCGTTGCGAATTCTGCGTACGACGTGCAAGTCACGCGCAAACGCAGCACTGATGAGGCCAAGGCGATAGGCTGCATCGATACGAGAGCTGAAAGTCGACAGCGGCGCGTACGCTCCTTCGAGGAGTGTGTCCTGAGAGCTGGGAGCAGGAGCTAGGCGAGAACGAAGGAGTGTCTCCAAGGCCGAGTCCAGCAAGACGACCGCTACGATGACTGTGGCCCGGTCGCTCTCCTGAGCGAACTCACGGCGAAGCACTCGATTCCAATGAACTCCAGGGGACGGGGCATCCGTCTCCGGCGTCTCAGAAGTCGGCTGATCAGTCATGGATATTTCCCCAGTCGCCTAACCCAGCTATTAAGGGACCCACCTTTGGCGGGTAACGCGCGAAGCACGACTCTCATTCAGGACGCGCAACTCATTGCCTCGGCGGATCTTATCTGGGCGTCGGGCGGACACACTCCGGAGTCAGTTCCCGACATATCTGCGTCTCGTCGCCGCGGTGCAGAGTCGATTGCGACCGACCGATGACTGCCCATGAGCGTTATCCGCCACGAGTTGGCGCGTAATGCGCGCAGATCGTTTGCTGTGCGAGCCCGTAACCAGCCGCGAATCCTCGACTTATCGACGCGAGGCTCCGCGCGAGCGCTGCCGGGGTCGGACGGAACTTGGCGGGAATCTCTCACGCAGCGAGGCTCAACCGCGAGGACTCGTCGGTTCGGGATCAAGCTTCCTGACCGAAGTCCGCCGGACTCCGCACTCCCATCCCGCCGCGGTTGAGCACGTGGGTGTAGATCATCGTCGTCCGCACGTCGCGGTGCCCGAGCAGCTCCTGGACCGTTCGGATGTCGTAGCCGGCCTCCAGGAGGTGGGTGGCGAACGAGTGGCGCAGGGTGTGGCAGGTGGCGGCCTTGGCGATCCCGGCCCGTCTTGCCGCGTCCCTGACCGCGCGCTGCAGGGTGCGGTCGGGCAGGTGGTGGCGGCGCACCATCCCGCTTCGCGGGTCGCGCTGCGGGCGCGCGGTGGGAAAGACCCACTGCCAGTGCCACTCGCGTCCCGCACCCGGGAACTTGCGCTCCAGGGCGGCGGGCAGCCATACGCCAGGCAGGTTGACCGCCCGGTCGGCCAGCCAGAGGTTGTGCACCTCCTCGAGATGCAGGCGCAGGTCGCCTACGAGGCTCGCCGGCAGCACCGTGCGCCGGTCCTTGTCGCCCTTGCCGCCGCGCACCATGATCTCGCGGCGGTCGAAATCGAGGTCGTGGACGCGCAGGCGGAGCGCCTCGAGAAGCCGCAGACCGCCGCCGTAGAGCAGCGTTGCCACCAGGCGCTCCCGCCCCGACAGCCGGGCCAAGAGCTGCTGCACCTCGGCACGCGAGAGGACGATCGGCAGCCGACGCGGCCGCAGCGCGCGTAGGTAGTCGCGCGGCTGGCCGAGCTGGACACGGAGCACGTCGCGATAGAGGAACAGCAACGCGGCGAGCGCTTGGTTCTGCGTCGAGGGACTCACCCGCCCTTCCACCGCGAGGTGCGACAGGAAGGCGCGCCCGGACTGCCGGTGCCGGCTCCGGCGGGCAACACTCCGTGCCCTTGGGTGTCCCGCCCTCGATGGCACCCGGTGCGAGGCGCCGCGGAGCCCCTGCGAGCTCACTGTGTCCAAGCCGCTCTATCGAAAGATCAACGACAACTATAGACGGACGAGCGACGGGGATTTACCCCGGACCCACCGGGGCGACGGGTTGCCACGGAATCGACCTCACTGGGCGGCGTACCACGCGAGAAGCGCGACGGCGAGAAACACCGGCCACGCGAGGTGTCGGCCTTTGGACGCCAGCGCGATGACCGCGGCGGTGACGAGGCAGGTGACGGCGACGATGAGAAGGATGGGGTCGACTCGGGGCGTCGTCTGCCCTGCCGCGGCGGCGAGGATTGCGGCAAGGCCCAGCCACGCGACCGACGTCAGGTGCCAAGCGAACCGAAGTGTCCGTTTGGTGAACGAGTCACTGCCGAAGAGTCGAGGCAGGTCGTCGCGCCGAAAGAGGCGAATGATGATGTAGCGCTCGCCCAGCACCGAGTGGGCCACGGCGGTGAGTGCGAGGAGGATGGCTGCGATCAGCAGTCCGAGCTTCATGAGCGACGTTTAGACCTCAGGTGGGATCGTCCACCGCAACGAGGCGTCCGGCGTACGGCCCGACGACAGGCCGCGGATCGCTCAGCTCTGCGTGCCCAGCTCGCGGCGCTGCCGCTCGAGCTCGCTGACGACGCT
>Ga0207701_10008417_pt1 | contig 10186 bp, 11 predicted proteins | sample KBSSwiSSwithPhiX_FD_184294 | JGI IMG/M metagenome (GOLD analysis project Ga0207701, IMG submission 184294) | Switchgrass rhizosphere bulk soil microbial communities from Kellogg Biological Station, Michigan, USA, with PhiX - S5 (SPAdes) (version 2) | ecosystem: Environmental > Terrestrial >...
TGCAAACTGACCTAAGAAAATTTATAGTAAATAATTAACACGGACTTGACGAAGATCAGCATCAAAGTCGACGGCAGTATATACATTTCCACTAATGATGGGCAGGAATATCCTTGTAATACTATTTAGTGCATTGCTCCTTAACGCCTCAACTGAATTTCAACAGCTGCTGAAATTTCCTTTATTAATACAGCATTATCTCCAGCATAAACAAAAGGATTCTTCACTTTCCTTCATTGAATTTGTCAAGCTTCACTATGCAGCCAAAGATCATCCAAATGATAATGATGACAATGAGGATAGCAAGCTTCCTTTTAAGTCAGGTGGCGATATTTCGCATATCGACACCCCTGTCTTAGAAAAAAGAGTTGAAACGGGGGAAATTATCCATTTGCAGAAAACTACTACTACTTATTACTCCGAGCGAATTCCCAATCATCGATCCATCGCGATATTTCACCCTCCGCGCGTCGCATGATTTCTTACCAGTTACTCAAACCATTTTTCACGTTTAAATAAAAATATATGAATGCGTCGCAAATTCATTTGGCGCTCAACCATGTGCCATTATTCCTTTCGATCACGGGCGGCCTGATTCTTCTTTACGGATTTATCAGAAAAGCTCCCCATTTAAAACTCTTTTCTCTTTATTTCTTGATCAGTGCAGCATTATTTACCATACCAGTTTATCTTACCGGCGAAGGCACCGAGGAAATGGTGGAAGAACTACCGGGTATCTCAGAAGGTCTAATTGGAAAACACGAGGCGCTGGCCAGGATCGGATTGATCGTTATAATCATTACCGGCGTTGTCGCGCTAGTAACTTTATTGATAAAAAAGAACCCTGCGTTATTGAAGGTGCAACTTATCCTTTGCGCTTTTCTTAGTTTCATTTCTTTCGGCGTAATGGCACAAACAGCGCACCTCGGCGGACAGATCCGCCATTCTGAAATAAGGCACAGCGCGATATTCTCTGCTGAAAATAAAAACGGAGCATCCGGCGAAGATGAAAAAGATCAAAAGCGAGAGAAAGAAGATTGAAAGTAGTAAAAGAGGGGTCGGCCCTCTTTTTTTTTGCATAGACAAATGGTAAACGGCTTCCCTAATTTTGATCGCGAACTCTATTCTTTGAATCGTACATGAAAGTTAATCACATTAATTTACTTGTAGAAGGCGGGAACGGTAAGAATAAGATACAGTTTGGTTCTTATTTTGCTTAGCAGGATATGATGATAGAGGAATTGAGATGCTATTGAACCCACGCAGGGAACAGAAAAAGTTCAGGTTCTCTATGAAGAAATTCTAGTTACAATTTATTCATCGGCAAATAATAACAACTCTTATGGACACAATCGTAAGAACAAGGATCAAGAAAATGAGTCCTCAATTTGTTGTCAGTGATCTTGAACGCTCAATTGAATTCTACACAAAAAAACTGGGCTTCGACTTAGATTTCCGTTATGAAGATTTTTATTCGGGCGTTATCAAGGATGGGCATTCAATTCACCTCAAATTAGGTGCGCCTTCGATTGAAGAGAGACAGAGCCGGCGAGATAACGAGGACCTGGATGTTGTCTTTTCCGTCAAGGGCATTGAAGAACTCTACGAGGAGTATTCTGTGAAGTCGATAGAGTTTATTCAGCTGCTAAGGGATATGGCATATGGAAAAGAATTTTATGTGACGGACCCCGATGGGTACATCCTCGGATTTTTGGAAGAGGACTAAACTTCTTCTTAAGCTCCTACTTTCGGGCGTCCTTACTTCCAATGGCCCGGCATCCACCGATAACCGCGTTTTGTATATCTCCAATGGCCATTTGTCCATCCGTGATAATGGGCTGGCTTCGCCCAATATCCAGGTACTTCAACATAGCGGTTGCCTCGCCATAGCCACTCTGGACCAATCCATACAGCACCGGCAAAAGGTGCAGGACCGGGCGTTCTCACCGAAACCCCTACGGTGAATGCGGGCTTCGTCCGCACAAACTGGGCGTTCGCCTTTAAAATGGAAAAGCCGAGCAGCATTGTGGTTACAAAAGCTATCTTTTTCATAGTGTCGTTTTAGATTCCCGCATTTGATTTTGAAATACTGTATTCGTTATTGTCAAAGGAAATGCCGGAAAATCTCTCTATCTTTTTAAAATTAAATAGGACAATGAAATCCTTCATCATCATTTTGCTTTCTTGTTCTACGATCTCAACGCTCGCTCAAAAAACAGTTGATGTCTCGGATGGCAATGTCAGTGCTATGTCGCCTTCTTTTTTTAACCTAGTTGCCGGAGTACCGGTTGTATCGGCAAGGTTTGCAAAGATCGTTGAGGGCACTCCATACTTTAACGATGAATGGATGAAGGGAACTGTGGTGATGAACAGCGATGACCATTTTACCGGTGTTTATTTAAAGCTCGACCTTTACAACAATGAAGTGCATTACCGTGATGCCGGGGGTAATGAACTGGTCGCGACAACGACGATAAAAAAAATTATTCTATTTGATTCTGCGGCTCAACGTATTTTCAATTTTATCAATGGTGAGTATGTCAACGCAAATAGTCACATAAAAGGTTGGTACGAGTTATTAGTGGAAGGCGAAGCGTCCGCGTTCAAACAAATAAGAAAACAGATCAATGAGGACAAACCCTATGGCTCGGCTACTGTTGAGCAATCTATCCACACTTCTTTTTTATATTATACCTTATACAACGGTAATTTCGTCTTGATAAAAAAATTTAGAGATATTCCCGACGTCCTGCGCGACAAAAAAGACCAGGTTACAAAATATATTAAGGACAATAAGCTGGCGGGAAAATCGGACGACGATTACCGGAGCGTGTTTGATTATTACAACGCCTTAAAATAAAAAATTGCCTTTTCCTTCTGACCGATCTTTTCCTACCTTTCTGCTATGAACATGCAGAACATTCGACCCAGTAAATACCTGCGCTATCTTGTTTTGCCAACGTTGTTTGGAACGCAACGAACCAAAGAGATCCTGGTTGTAAATCCCACGGCAGCCACCGAACGCGAGGATGCGCAGCATGTTGTGGTCACTGTTTTTGATTATAATAGTGAAGTATGCGAAGAAAAGAAATTTGAGGCGGTAGAAGATATCTTTACCTACCAGCAGAACAATCGCATTAACTGGATCAATATTGATGGCTTGCGCAAGGCTGATGTAGAAAATGTCTGTAATCATTTCGGCATTCACCCACTTCTAATGGAAGACATCCTGAGCGTTAACCAGCGCCCCAAAATGGATGAGGTAGAGGGAATTCTGTTTTGTTTGTTGAACATGCTTTACTACAATCAGGAATCCCAAACTGTAGAACAGGAGCAGATCAGCATTGCCCTGGGAAAGGATTTTGTTGTCAGCTTCCAGGAAGATGCAAGCCGTGATGTGTTTGACCTGCTTCGTCATAAACTGCGGATGCCAAATAGCAAGATCCGCCAGGCCGGCGCCGATTATATCTGTTACACTATGCTTGATCTTATCGTCGACAACTATTTTGTAGTTATGGAAAAGCTGGGGGAGAGAATAGAATTGCTGGAAGAAGAAGTGATACGCAGAAGCGATACAAGATCGTTGGCAAAGATTTCTCAACTGCGAAAAGAATTGATCGTTTTGAAAAGGAACCTGGTGCCCGTGCGGGATATTTTAAGCAGCATCCAGAGAAGCGAAAGTGACCTACTGGATGACCGGACTACCAAATATTTTAAAGATGTTTATGATCATATTGTACAAGCCTATGATCTCAGTGAAAACTATCGTGATGTGATGGTGAGCATGCAGGACCTCTACATCAACAATGTAAACCTGCGGATGAATGAGGTGATGAAGGTAATGGCAATTGTTACGTGCCTGCTCGCTCCTGCTACGGTTATCGGTGGAATATTTGGAATGAATTTCGATGCCATCCCCTGGTTGCATAATCGCTTTGGTTTCTTTGGTGCTGTCAGCGTAATGTTATTGATTCCGGTATGGATGCTGTTGGTGTTTAGGAGAAGAGGCTGGTTCTAGACCTCAGACAGCAATCAGCTTACTCAACGGTTTTTGAATATGGGCACTGTACTGCATGGTTCGCCGTACATGATCGTCTTAACAACAGGTCTCAATCGTTTTGTAATTTCCATGTAAGCGAACTCCCCGATAGGCGTTTCGCCACAGCCTTTTACTACTACTCTTTGTCCCGCGAACTCGTTTACATTTATACTTTGTATATTCTTTATGAAGATCGTTTTATGAACGTCGTTGACATCTCCCATGATCACGTCTTTGGCTACGGGTTGCAGGTAAGAAGCCGCCAGCATGTATGCCCATGGCGGAATGATCGCGTCAACGGAACAAGTAAGGCCAACATATTTATTCCTGTAAGCTTCCCAATCCTGGTTTTTCAGGGCTTCTCTGAAATCTTTTTCTTTCAATATTAATCCCATGAACAAATGATCCTTAAGATCAAACAATACAACTTCATCTCTTGGATAGTATTGTTCGAGATCGACTGTTATCAAACCGCTTTCGGACACCTTATTTACAATGGCTTCACTCATATAAGATCAATTCACAAAAATAACATTTGGGATCGGCTAAATGTTTATAAAAACGAAAAACCGCCTCCTAAGGCGGTTTTTGAATTTTGTAATTTCTATTAATAGAACCTGTTCCTGTTGTCTTTGATGGTTGCTGCTTTTCTCAATACAGCTGCGGGGTCATATTGCTGACCATATCCAAATTGCGAATACTGATTACCCATCAAAATTTTCATTCGTCCCTGTGACTCCAGGTTCTTTTGTTGGGCAGCCACGTCAGCATTTTCGACTATGGTTGCGGCTACATCATCCACCCTCACCACGTAGACTGCAGAATTTCCGTCAAGGGCTTCCGGAACAACCTTTCCCTTATTGGCGGGGTTAAATGTGGCACCAAGCACTTTATGTTCAAATGACACTGGGCTGCGTCCAGATCCCGAAAATCTTAAGCTGTCTGCGATCTGAACTGTTTGTTTCATTGAGGCGGCTACTGCATCAAGGGTGTTTATTTTTCCGATCCTTTTTCTTATTTCCTCTGCTTTCTTTTTATTTTTTAAAATAGGTTCAATGTATTGCCTGCCTGTTGCCGCACTAAAGGTACCGGCGTCGTGGATCTCGGTCACGGCGGCCACGACATAATTGTCCCCGACTCTTTCGGGTTGCAGGACATCCCCGCGATCGGCATCAAAAATGTCCTTTATGAACTTCCTTGAAACTCCTATGCCCTGGATGTCATATGCATGTGAATTGATGTTTGGCGCGATTAATTTCTGGATGCCTTTTGGTTTCAGGTTTTTTTCTGCGCTGGCATCAAAGCTTTTCAGATCGCGATTGTCGCCCGCAAATTGAAGGGCCGCCGTTTCGGCACTTTTTTCCGTCTCATCACTGGTTTCGATCTTTTTAGATAGATATGCCACCTTGTATGCAGGTGTGCTTCCCCGCTGCGCTAATATCTCGATATAATGATATCCAAAGTCCGTCTTTACAATACCGCTCTCACCGACTTTATGGTTAAAAATAAAATCGTTGAATGTGGGCACCATCTGACCGCTGTATACATTATCATATACGCCTCCATTAGTTTTGCTGCCCTGGTCGTCCGAATATTTGACTACCATGCTATCGAACGGAGTACCGTTCTTTATAGCAAGTTGAACGCTGTCTACGAGTTTTTTTGCCGTTGAGTCTTCACGCACAAATTGCCCCTGTTGCTGCGTGGCAATAAGAATATGCCGCACTTTTACCGTATCGGGCCACTGCTTCACATCAATAACCTTAGCCAAAACAAAATTGTCTTTGTCAACATATGGGCCGTAAATACCACCAATCGGCGTCTTAAATATTGAATCTTTGTCGGGAACCTGGATCTTGTTCTTGCTGACATAGCTGTCATAGTAATTCAACTCAGAGTTTGCCTTTATAAAATCAGCAACATTTTTCGCAGTGTCAAAAGCTGTCCTTAATGAAAGCAGGTTCTTTTTCGTCACAGCACTGTCTGCGGAACTTGGAGCCGCACTAAATAAAACATACTGTATCGACCTGGTTTCATCCTCTGCTTTATAAAGATCCTTATGCTTGCTTATGTAGTCTTCAATTTCCTTATCACTGACAGCCACTTCCTTTGCGCTATCGGAAATAGTCGACATGGGAACACTTACGTAAGAGATCTTTCCCAACAAGCTGTTATCTGTATTCTGTTTTTCAAAAAGCCATTTTGGATAATGAATTGTTCCAGCAACAAGCCCTTCATATTTCTCAGTAAGCCTGGCTTTTTCAATTGCATCCAGCAGAAGGTTCAGTTGGTCTTTTTGGTCCTTATTTTTTCCTCTTCGAATTGAATTGATCAGTTGACGCACGCTGTTCGGGTCATATTCTCCCGTTTGCGGGTTTCCAAGGTATTGCCTTGCCAGTTGGTGAGGCTCGGTGTAAAGCATGTCGGCAAATTCCTTTTTTCCAACACTTAGTCCCAACCTGCTAAATTCGTCGTTTAACAGTATTTGGTCGACCTGCTGTTTCCACAAACCAGCAATGATCTGCTGTCTTCCCTCTTCCCCAAGGGACCCCTGTTGTTGCTGGCTCTGTTCCTGCATCTGTACCTTTTTCTCAAATTCCAGCTCGTCGATCTTTTGTCCATTAACGGAACCAAGGGTAGTAGAGCCTCCATTAAACAAACTCCTTCCTCTCCCTGATATATAGTCAATTAAAATAAAACCAACCAGCGCTACGGCTACAGCAATAACCGCGAGTCGCGCATATTTATCGCGGATCGTTTGAATTATCGACATATTAGTATATAGATTAAAAAACCTCCAAAGCAGTGCTTTGAAGGATGGCAAAAATAGGGTAATTATATATAAAATGCTAGAGCGCAGAGCCCTGTTGGCAGTGAAAAAAACGATAATTAGGGAGGCTCGGCAAGCTTATAAAAGAGTTATTTCTAATTTAAGGTTAGTTTTTTTCCCTGTAACGTGCAGTTTTTTCTCCCCATGGCGCTGTTAATTTAGATCAATATCAGTGAATAAACCGCTGTGAAACGTGGATATGAAACAGCATTCCTGGAGTTAAAAAGCGCCGTTTCTTGATTTTTTAACGGATCAGGGCAATCATTCACCAAATATAAAGCCTCATCAACACTAACAATTGTTTATTGGCTAATAATACTTTTTCAATTCCTCCTTTCCACATCTGTGTGGATTTCGCTTATAAATTAAGTCCAAAGCAATTTGGCTTTGTGTATTATGCGATGAAAACTGTGTATAACCACAAGTCGGTAATTTTGTACTTGTGAATTTGAAAAGGTTTTACACTTATTCACAGGCATAATAATAATAGGATTTTTATAAAAATATTATTGTATTAATACTATTAGTTCTTAAAGGTGAGGATCAAAAAAATTTTTGAAAAACAATTTGAGTTGTTGGAATATTGTTATCCCAAAATTTTCTTCAATGGAAGCAGAAATGTTAGAAACGGCGAAGGCAGGTGTGGAAAGAGCAGGTTTTCTCGATATAGAACTTGATCCGACGCTTGATCTGTTTGCGGAAATAGAAAAATTGAAAAAAGAAAAGAACGCGATACTGCTGGCTCATTACTACCAGGAGCCGGATATACAGGATGTGGCCGACTATATCGGCGACAGCCTCGGGTTAGCACAACAAGCAGAAAAAACCCATGCGGATATGATCGTGTTTGCCGGTGTTCACTTCATGGCGGAAACTGCAAAAATTCTGAACCCGACAAAAAAGGTCGTGATCCCTGATCTAAAGGCAGGGTGTTCATTGAGCGACAGTTGTCCGCCGCCATTGTTCAAAAAATTTAAAGAACAACACCCTGATCATGCGGTGGTGAGTTATATCAATTGCAGCGCTGGAATAAAAGCGTTAAGTGACGTGATTTGTACCAGTAGCAATGCTAAGATCATCGTGGAAAGTTTTCCAAAGGATTATCCCATCATTTTTGCTCCTGATAAGAACCTGGGAAATTATATAAACAAAAAAACAGGGAGGAAGATGTTGTTGTGGAATGGAGCGTGTATGGTTCACGAAATTTTTAGCCTGGAAAAAATTACACGGTTAAAAGTGAGGCACCCGAATGCAAAACTTATCGCCCACCCTGAGTGTGAAGACCCGGTATTAAGAATTGCTGATTATATTGGGTCAACAACAGGTCTTCTGAAGTTTACAAAATCAGATCCATCTCAGGAATACATTGTTGCTACAGAAACAGGAATTCTTCACCAGATGGTCAAGGCGACCCCGGAAAAGACATTTATACCCGCGCCCCCCGATAATTCATGCGCCTGCAATGATTGCCCGCATATGAAGCGAAATACGCTGGAGAAGCTCTATCTCTGCATGAAATATGAAACTCCGGAAATAACCATGGAAGAGAGTTTAAGAGTGGCTGCAAAAAAGCCAATTGACCGGATGCTTGAGATAAGTGCTGCTGCAGGACTATAGCGATCATATTAAGAGGAATTGCCTTGCAAAAATTTAAGGAATGGTAATATATTAAAGGATTACGATAATTACATTTGTTGTCTTAATGCCGTTTACATTCTCACATCCAGCAATTGTCTTACCCTTGATCAAAGCAAGATTAAATCTTTCAGCCACCGCGCTTATTATTGGTAGTATGATCCCGGATTTCGAATATTTTATCCGGATGAAAGACAGAAGCACGTATAGCCACACGTTAACCGGCGTTTTTTGGTTCGATATACCGTTAGCTCTCCTGGTGTGTTTCATTTATCACCTGATCGTACGTAATTCTTTGTTTGACAACTTGCCTTCTTTTTTGAAAGACAGATTTTCAGTGTATAAAAGGTTTGATTGGTCAAAATATTTTTTAAGACATTGGGCCATTGTTCTTGTATCTATTATTATCGGGGCCGTCTCTCACATCCTGTGGGACGGAGTCACTCATAATACGATGTTTTTTGTAAACAAGGCAGACCTGTCAACTATGATGAAAATTGGAACAATAAACCTGGCAGGATACAAATTCCTTCAATTGGCCAGCACAATTGCGGGAGGACTGGCTGTTATCTATTCTATTTTTGCTTTACGAAGAATTCACCAGCCAAAAACAAAAATTGATTACAGGTATTGGATCCTTGTTTGGTTCATAACCTTCTCGGTCTTCTTTTTGAGATTTTACAAACTTGGCTTTCATCTTTACTACTTCAGGTATTATCGTTTGGTTACTGTCACTTTTATTTCCAGCCTGATGATAGCTCTCATACTGACCCCATTTTTCTTAAGTAAAGGGGATGCACGTGAAGTAAAGCACTTCGTAAGAAAGGAAATGGAAGTTGATGCATAATGGGCAGGAATTGTTAAATTGGCCAGCTTTTTCAGTGATCCATTATTTACGTATGCCTAAACTCAGTGCAGGGATATTGGTTTACCGGGTTAAGAATAAAGAGATCGAAGTTTTTCTTTGTCACCCGGGAGGACCGTTTTACAAGAACAAAGACAATGGCGTTTGGACAATTCCTAAAGGAGAGTTTGATGAAAACGAAGAGGCGTTTGCTGCGGCAAAAAGAGAATTTAAAGAAGAAACCGGGCAGGAAATAAGAGGAGATTTTATCCCGATGAGACCAATAAGATACAAGGATGGAAAAAAGATCGTTTATGCCTGGGCTGTTAACGGCAATATTGACGCAACCAATATTAAGAGCAATACCTTTCCACTCGAGTGGCCACCGAAGTCAGGAAAGTTCATGGAGGTGCCAGAGGTAGACAGGGGCGGTTGGTTTAACATTGAAGTAGCAAAGCAAAAAATACTTCCTTCTCTTTCCTTGTTGCTTGAAGACCTTGTCGAAAATGTTAGCAGGTGATCCCAGCTATTCCTTTCCCGTAATTTCTCCGAGCTGCATTTCTTGTAATTCGTCTTCCCTTGTCACAGGATTGATAAATTTTAAATTCAGTCTTGTTATTCCAAAATCAGGGACACTGTAGATCAACCCGATTTTATAACCTGACCGACGGATTTCCGCCGAGTCGTTCCTATCGAACAAAAGCCAGAGCGGTTTTTTCCCTTTCAAAAAAATGGAATCATCAAATTGTTTTCGCTCTGTTGCTGTATAAAAATTGAAGGAAGAACTGTAATTATCTTTCCAGAAATAGACATTCGCCGGGTCTACATTTCCTTTTAT
>Ga0207701_10008422_pt1 | contig 10183 bp, 8 predicted proteins | sample KBSSwiSSwithPhiX_FD_184294 | JGI IMG/M metagenome (GOLD analysis project Ga0207701, IMG submission 184294) | Switchgrass rhizosphere bulk soil microbial communities from Kellogg Biological Station, Michigan, USA, with PhiX - S5 (SPAdes) (version 2) | ecosystem: Environmental > Terrestrial > Soil...
CGTCGGGCCGTCGATCGGAACGATCTCATTTAGCTTCTTCCCGAGCTCCGGCATGTGGCGGTAGTAGAAATCCGTGCCGCACAGGTGGATCAATTCGCTCGCCTGTTTTTGTATTGCAGCGACAACCTCCGGATGGCAATGGCCGGTGGAACACACGGCGACTCCTGCATTGCAGTCGAGAAAAACATTGCCGTCAGGGTCGGTTATCCAAACGCCGCTGGCGTGGTCGGCGACAAGTTTATAATCGGGCCGCGGATAGCTCGGCGTGACGTATTGCGCGTCCGCGTTGATGATCTCGAGAGACTTCGGCCCCGGCAGAGCGGTCTTGACGGACGGCTTCTGTAATTCTGTTGTTGGTGTCATGGTTTTCTCCTTTTTTAGAGCGTCGAAAATGTAGTTCGACGTTTGGGGTGCGAGTTACGCCCTAGCTAACGCTCGGGCTTCTGCAATTCGGAGAAAAGGATCTAGTCGCCGCCGAAGAGGTTGGCTCGTTGGCGGGACGGTCGAAAATTTGCTATGCAGCGCGCGGTCATTCCGCGCTAGAATACCCGAAAAAATTGCCGATTACAATGTGTTTGAATTCAGCAGATTGAGGGAGTAGTTATGGCTTTTTTATACGATGTCTCATTAAATCCTGACAGCGGCACGCTGCCGGGCATTGCCGACGACATGAACGGACTGCACAAGGAGCTGACCGCGATATTGACGAAGATCTCAGGCCATCCTTTTGTTACTTCGGAGGGAAGCCTTTTTATGCAGGTCCCAAAGTCGCTAAAAAAATGTGCGAAAGACCTGAAGTCTAATTATGGAAAGGTCTGGGATGATACGATAATTTTTTACGAACCCAAAGCCTACGGAGCCTCTTCGAATAAGGCGGATTCATATGTGTGGTTCGGTGAGTTCTTTCTAAAGCCGCAGCCACGGCTAACGCTCGAAAAGGTCCTTTGGCACGAATATCTGCATCTCGTCGTCAACCTGCCGAAGGAAATGCATCACGGAAAGATCAACGACATTATAAAACACTGCATCGGGCTTCCCGGCGACCCGAATCCGCTAGGGACCGTCGGCTTGGAATGCTGATGCAAAATCGGCCGGCGACCGCGTCTTAACGTTAGAAAATCGATTACGGGGGCAGTATGAAATATAGACTCGGCATTTTGATCCTTTCGGTCGCGGCTTCTTCTTTTGGACAAATTCCTTCGACGTCGACGTCACGGCAATCTCCAGCCGCGGACGTGCAATATACGTTCAACCCGCCGCGGGGATGGAAGCAAGCGGAGAATGACCTCGGCTATACGCTCACGAGTCCCGGGGAGAGCGTGATCATTCTGGTAAAGCCGCATGCAGAGAATGATTTTGCAAAGGCCGTACGCACGACGGAGATCGATTCGACGTATAAGGTGATCGGCGATCCGCGCAATCTGGATAACGGCGGAAAATCGTTTCGCGTTTCCAAGGTACTCTCGAACGGAACGACCGGCGTCATCGACTGTTTCATAATGCTTTCGCCGAACGGAGGCGGCATAATCGTTATGGCACTGAGCGGACCGGCAAATGCGGACGGAGCTTACAAAATCGGGCTCGCCGTGGCGAACAGCGTTGCCTTTCCCGGTGCTGTCGCGGCAACATCGCCAGCTCCGAGACCTCCGGGATCAGTGCCTCCAACATCCGATTCGCCTTGGGCGGCGAGGCTGAACAACAAGCACCTGCTTTACCTTTATTCCGGAAACGGTTATTTCGAAGAGCGGCATTATTACATCTGCTCATCCGGAACGTTTTACTACAAGGCCGGTTCGGGTGGGTTTACGCCAGGCAATTCCGACGGCGGAAGCTACGCAGGCCGCAGCGGCAACAGCGGACGCTGGGGCGTCTCTGGCTCAACACTCGTGCTGCAATATCAAAACGGCAACGTCGTCCGACTGAACCTTACCGAGCGGCAGAAGAGCAGCGAGATCGGCTTGAACGGGAACCGATATTTCATCGAGCCGCAGCCGAATTGCCAGTAGAAAAAACGAATAACTTTCACCGTCTGTAAACCGGCGGAACACGGCTAAGAAGTGAGTCTCCGTCAAGCCGCGACAGTAAACCCCCGCTCCGGTACTTCGCTCGCCCGGAGGCATCTGTAGATAGCGTCTCTTAATGCGAGGTCTCGTGCGTCCCCGGTTAATTGCATGCCCATCCTATTGGTTACGTAAGCGTAACCGAGGCCATTTTCAGGATCTGCAAATCCCATCGAACCGCCAGCTCCAGGATGCCCAAAGGCCGACGGGCTCGGCATCGGCATTGTGTCGCTGGGCTTTCCGAATCCCAGTGAAAACTTAGCCTCTGCGAGCATACATTCGTCATAGAAGCCATTTGTCGGCGCTATCGCAGGAGCGGCGAGTGCATCGAGCGTTTCCTTCCGCAGTCCAAGCTCCTGGCCTCCGGCGGCAAAAACTCCATATGCCTTTGCGATCGCGCGGGCCGTTCCGACACCTCCGCCCGATGGTACTTCCAGGTTACGCGAATATATACTTTCTTTATCATGGACGATCGCGGAGCCGGGGTTCACAACGAGGGCGCGATAAATATTCGAGCGATGGTCCATTGTGGCCAGCATGAATTTGAGCGGAAACCCAAAAAGCCTTTTCGATATGCCGACTGGCTCTATATCGGCAAATCGCGAATTCGGGATATTTTCAGGGAGGCGAATATAAAATTCCAGTCCGAGCGGTGTCGCGATCTCGTCCTGAAAAAACTGCCCCAAGCTGCGATGCTCCGGATCAGCGCGCCGCAACAATTCACCCTCATAAAATCCAAGAGTAATTGCGTGATAACCCTGGCGTGTTCCTGGTTCCCAGGCTGGTTTTTGCCTCGCCATCAATTCGGCGAGACGATCGAGATCGGCGACGGTTGCCTTATCAACTGACTCATCGAATGCGAAAAGCCCTGCCTGATGACCGAGGAGCTGTCGGACTGTGATGCGTTCCTTTCCGTTCTGTGCGAATTCGGGCCAGTATTTTGCGACGCACTCGTCGTAGTCGATCATGCCGCGCGAATGCAAGAGTGCCATCGTCATTGCCGCCAAGCCCTTGGTTGTGGAATAGACCACCACCATCGTGTCTTCGTCCCAGGCCTCGCCTGTCGTTTTGTTGCCTACGCCACCCCATAGGTCTACGATCTTTTCGCCGTTTCGATAGGCGCAACATGCGCCGCCTAGCTCGTCCCTAAGAGCAAAGTTTTCCACGAAAGTATCCCGAACCGTTTCGAAGCCCGGGGCGACAAAACCATGGATATCCGCGTGTTCGGGCTTGCATGACGATCTGGTTCGGTAGAATGCGTATGCAGCGCCGGCAGCTGTAAGGCCGACAACGGTTCCTGCAAAAAACTTCTTGTTCATGTTCAGCTCCTTTTCGAAGTTGCTTCGTTCCATTTACAAGGCGCGCAACTTGTATGCCGTAGGATCTGCCGGAAATACGTAGGATGTTCAAGACAAGGCGCGAAGAAATTCACGAATCCGGAGGTGGATTTTCGCGGGTGGAGGATGTTTTTACCAAATATGTCTAAGAGTGGCGAGGTCAATCGCCGACACTGATGTCTCCGGACAAGATGGGCTCCAAAGCAAAATCGCCCGGCTGATTTGCTTTGCAAAGCTGGGGATCGCCGGTGGTGTTCGGATCGTCATCGAAGAAATACACACGGCTCATTTTGTCCTTATCCTCACCGTTGTCCTGCGCGGAGAAATAGACCGCATCGGCAAGATTCGGATCGGTTGTCCTGTGCGTCGTGCCGCCAAAGAAAATGACGTCGCCGACGACGTTCATGCACGAGATATCGATCTGCAAAACGTACGGCTGCGCATTTTCGCCCTCGGCGGGGTTGTACAACATTCCCATCCCTTCGACTTTCCCGTCCGGCCGTGCGTGAGCATTGAACGTAAACTCTCGTTCGATCGTGCTACCGTCCTTCGCCATGCCGGCCGGAAGAATGCCGCGACCGCTGGCAGTAAGTTCACGGACCGACGAGGCAGTTGTTACGGCCGTAGATGTTGCCGAAGCTGCCAGACCGATCAACACAAATATCAAAGATCTGTGATTTAGAAAAATGCTCATATAACCACCTCGAAAACGTATTGTTGCGCACGAATTCTATCACTTACGTCGTGAGAGATACATAAAAACTTGAGGTTGACGGTGATAACATCGTAAGCATGCAGTCACCTAAGAAGTTTACGAACAAGCTGATCGGGGAAACGTCTCCGTATTTGCTGCAGCATGCGCATAACCCCGTGGAATGGTATCCGTGGGGCGAAGAGGCGTTCGAAAAGGCGAAGGCCGAAGACAAGTCGCTGCTGGTGAGCATCGGGTATTCGGCGTGCCACTGGTGCCACGTGATGGAGCACGAATCGTTCGAGAACGAAGAGATCGCGAAGATTCAGAATGAGCATTTCGTCAACATCAAGGTTGATATGGAAGAACGGCCTGATGTGGACCAGATCTATATGAACTTCGTCCAGATCACGACGGGGCGCGGCGGGTGGCCGATGAATGTCTTCATCACGCCCGATAAATTGCCATTCTTTGGCGGGACATATTTTCCACCCGGACCGCGTCACGGGATGCCTTCGTGGCCGCAGATATTGCAGAGTATTGCCGAAGCGTGGAGTGTACGCCGCGAAGAGTTGATGCATTCGGCAAATGAAATTCTAGGCGAGCTACGGAGAATGTCGATCACCGATGCTGCGGTCGGCGGCGTTGAAGAGAGCCTTTCGGAAGCGGCATTTCAAAGCTTCGTTCGGTCGTTCGACCCGAAGAACGGCGGTTGGGGCGGCGCGCCGAAATTCCCGCAGGCGATGTCGATGGAGTTTTTGCTTCGCTATTGGAAACGAACAGGCAACGAGAACGCACTCGAGATGGTTCGGTTCACCGCGGCGAAAATGGCGAACGGCGGGATTTACGATCAGCTCGGGGGCGGATTTCACCGGTACGCGACCGACTCGATATGGCTGGTGCCGCATTTCGAGAAAATGCTTTACGACAATGCGCAGCTGATCAGGATCTATTTGCATTTGTATCAGATCACGAAGAGTCCAAAGTCTAAAGTTCAAAGTCCAAAGGCTCGGACCGAAAATGACCTTGGGCCCGAATTCTTCAGGCGGATTGCTGTAGATACGTTGGAATATGTTCATCGGGAGATGCTGGATGCGACCGGGGCGTTCTATTCGACGCAGGATGCGGACAGCGAAGGCGAAGAAGGGAAGTTTTTCGTCTGGACGCCTCAGGAGATCGCAGAGGTGTTGGGAGAGGAAGATGCGAAGGAGTTTTGTGTTGCCTACGACGTGACGCCGGCAGGGAATTTTGAGAGCGCAAGTATTCTGAATATCAAGCATCCGATAAAAGAAATGCCGGCGGAACGCCTGCGCTCCAGTCAGGAGAAGCTCTTTGCGGCTCGTGAAAAGCGGGTGAAGCCGTTTCGCGATGAAAAGGTTTTGACCGCGTGGAACGGCCTGATGCTCGCGGCGTTTGCGGAGGCAGCAGCTGTACTGGATAACGACGAGTATTTGGAAGTAGCGCGGCGAAATGCGGAGTTTTTACTTGAAAACTTGAAGAAGCCCGGGCGTGAGCAAGAGCGTAATGAACAACCTTCTGATTACGCCATTGCTAACGCGCGGACTTCCGCAACGTTGCTCCGCGCGTGGAAGGATGGGAAGGCGAAGCTGAATGGTTATCTGGAAGATTATGCGAATCTCGCCGACGGGCTAATCGAGCTGTACCAGGTTTCGGGCGAGGAAAAATATTTGGCGGAAGCAAAGCTCTTGGCGGACGCGATGATCAGCGAATTTTGGGATGCCGAGAATGGGGGTTTCTTTTTTACATCGAACGATCACGAAGAGCTGATCGTCCGCAACAAGGACTTTTTTGATAACGCGACCCCGTCGGGAAATTCGGTAGCGGCGGATGTGCTTTTACGCTTGGCGAAATTCTATGGCGACGAAAGGTACGAGCGTTTTGCAGTAACCACGCTGCGGCTGATCTCGCCACAAATAAAGCGATACCCAAGCGGGTTTGGCCGGGCGCTTTCGACGCTTGAATTCTACTTCGCAGAGGCGAAGGAAATTGCCGTCGTCGGCGAGAGCGAAAATGACCTGGTAAAAGAGATTTGGTATGAGTACCGGCCTTTCAAAGTTGTGGCGTTAGGAAACGAAAGCTCCGACGTCCCGCTTCTTGAAGATCGGCCCATGATCGACGGAAAACCGACGGCATACGTGTGTGAGAATTTTGTTTGCAGCCGGCCGGTGACCGAGGTTGAAGAATTGAAGGGATTGCTAATCTAGCACAGCGCGAGCGAGGGCGTCCGCGTTCCAAAAGAAAAGCACCTTGTCATTCGACAAGGTGCTTTCTTAATTTGAACTAAAGGTCAAATTATTTGTTTGCGTTTGCCGGTTTGTTCGCAGCAGCATTTGCCGGAGCAGCGTTCGCCGGTTTCATGCTGTTCGCAGTGGCATTAGCAGCGTTGGCAGCCGTGTTAGCAGCGTTTGCCATCGTGTTAGCGGCCGACTGAGCAGCATTAGCGGCAGCGTTTGCAGCATTAGCAGCAGCGTTCATAGCGTTGGCAACTGCTTTGTTGGCATTTGCCGCAGCATTGTTAGCTCCGCTATCGCCGCAGGCCATTCCAAGGGCACCCAGGGCTAAAAGCGCGGAAAGTGCAATAATTTTCTTCATTTAAATGATTCTCCTGTCTTCTTCAAAGATTAAAGTTAACTTATCTTTTCGGCAGGCTGTAAGTGCGCAGCCCGGGTCCCAATCTTAAGTTTTTGGAACACTCGCAAATATAAATACGTTCCGGCAGATAGTCAACCCCCAAAAGAGCGAAAACCGATTATTTTTGTTAAACATACAAGCGAAAACGGCAGCCGATCTTTAGTAAGATCAGTTGCCGTTTTAAGCCTTTACGCTATCCGCCGAACTATTTGTTCGCGGGCTTGTTAGCCGCTGCGTTCGTGTTCGTCGTAGCGTGGTTAGCATTCGACGTGGTGTTGGTGGTCGTGTTTGCCGCACCCGTGTTCGCATTGGTGGTCGTGGTGGTGGTCGTCGTGGTCGTCGTGGTGTTAGCATTCGACGCTACGTTTGTGTTTGCCTTGTTCGCGTTGGTTGCGGTGTTGTTTGCCGGAGCTGCTCCGCCGCAAGCAAAGCCAAGCGCTGCCAGTGCTAAGACTGACGAAAGTGCAATTGCTTTTTTCATTTTGTGTTTCAAGTCTCCTGTCTTCTTCAAAGAATAAAGATATCTATATTTCCAAACTTTCGCATCACTGCGAAATCGCCCCAAATCCATAAGAATTTAGGGCAAACGTCACTATAGAAATCGCCGCAGCGTAAGTCAACCGTAAACAGCGGAAATTCGGGCGAAAATCCCGTTTTTTTATCTTTTTGACGTATTTTCCCCAAAAATCGGCGATCCGGACGAAAACACACAATTTTATTGACTTTGGACGGCATAAAACCTTATCGTCAAAAGTGAGCGATGTTGCTCAACATCGCGTGAATTCATCCGCTGAGCCCTCCAAAATATGCGTCCCTCATTTCGAAATCTTCCCAGCGGGAACTCGATGCTCGTGTTCGCTGGTTTCGGTTTCGTGGCGCCGATAGTCACGTTTTTGATCGCTACATCCTCTGTTTCGGCTGAGGCGAAGATCGCGGTTTTGACGACGCTCGCGGTGATCTACACGATACTTTTCTTTGTCACGTATTGGCGGCACCTGGATCTGGAGACGGCCGCAAAAAACGGCAATTTAGTCGCGAGTACGCATACGTCATTCGATCCGTCATTCAGCGACCTCGAAAAAACCTTTGGGCTTTTTGGAAATTCGATCAGCCGCACGGAAGTTTTTCGGCTGCTCGCATCGCGTATTCGTGAAGTGCTGCCGGCGGAGACAATCGTTCTCCTCGACGTCGTTCCCGGCGAAACGGCTTTGTCTTTGGCCGCAAGTGACGGCGAACAAACAGTCGGCGCAGACAGCCATGTATCTAATCTAGCGGCACTGAGCGGTGAGATCGAGATCGTTACGGATGATGGTGCAACTTTCGCATCCGTTCCGTTGATGCTCGACGGGATCACATTCTCGGTTCTCGAATTTCGTCTCGCCCGATCGATAGAAGATCGCGCGGCGCTCCTCGAAAAGCTCGGCTCCTTGCGGCGGCGAATTTCGCCTATGTTGCTTGGTATCGGCGATGGCGAAGAAAATGAGTCGGTTGCATTTACAGATCTCGTGACCGGATTGCCGAATGAGCGGACTTGTCATGTTGTGTTGGAACACCAACTCGCAGAGTCCAAGCGTAATCGTGAAGAGCGGCCGTTGAGTGTCGTGGCGATCGATATACGAAATTTTGCCAAGATAAACCAAAAATTTGGCCAGGAGATTGGCGACCAAATTTTGAAAATGACTGCGTCGAACATTCGCGGGCAGCTTCGACAAATGGACCTGCTTTCGCGGATCCATAATGATGAATTTGTAATAGTGCTTCCAGCAACTAACGAGACCGACGCCGTAGAAGTGATCGAACGGATTCTGGCGCATTTTGAAAAAACGATCTTCGACGTCGGCGGCGAACATGAAATTAGGATCAGGCTCGATATCGGGGCCGCAAGCTTCTGGAAAGACGGGGAAACGCCTTCGCAGCTTATCCAAGACGCACAACGCAAAAAGCAACAAACCAAAGCTGAGGAACCGGCCGATCTTGATTCGCTTCAAAAGGAATACGTCAATTAGCGGACGGCGGAAAGCAGAAAGCAGAAAGCAGAAAGCAGAAAGCAGAAAGCGGAAAGCGGAAAGCGGAAAGCGGAAAGCGGAAAGCGGAAAGCCCTCTTCACTTTTCGCTTTCAGTTTTTCGTTTTTCGCTTTATAAGTCTTACTATTTTCTGAATGGCACGGATCACATTTTTCGGCGGCGTCGGGACCGTAACTGGTTCGAAGTATCTCATCGAGCACAACGATAAACGCATCCTTGTAGACTGCGGTCTGTTCCAAGGGCTGAAGGAATTGCGCGAGCGCAATTGGCTGCAGCCGCCGTTCGACCCGTTGTCGCTCGATGCCATTATCGTCACACATGCGCATATCGACCATACGGGCTATCTTCCGCGTGTTGTAAAATTGGGTTATAAAGGGCCGATATTCACATCACGCGCGTCGGCCGATCTATTGAAGATATTGCTGCCTGATTCCGGCCGTCTTCAAGAAGAAGAAGCGGATTATCGCAATCGCCATCAACTGACATCGCACACGCCCGCGTTGCCGCTCTACGACGAGAACGACGCCAAGGACGTTCTTAAGCTCTTGCACCCTGTACCTAACGACGGAGTGCCGATCCACGTTTCCGAAGGCGTGAAGGCCAGCTTTCTGGTTGCCGGGCATATTATGGGCGCGAGCCTTGTTCTGCTGGAGATCGACGGCGGCAAGCCCGACGGCACCGATCTTCGATTTTTGTTCTCGGGAGATCTTGGCCATTACGATCAGCCAATCGTGAAAGATCCGGCGAAGCCGCCTGCATGCGATTACCTGATGGTCGAATCGACCTACGGCGACCGGCTGCACGGCGACGTATCTTCCGAAGATCAAATGGCCGGAATCATCAATCAGGCGATCCGTCGCAACGGGCCGATCCTGATACCTGCTTTCGCCGTAGGCAGAACTCAGGAAGTGCTTTATCTGCTTCGCGACCTTGAAGAGAAAGGGCGAATTCCAGTGCTGCCGGTTGTGGTTGATTCGCCAATGGCCGCGCAGACGACGCAGGTGTATAACCGTTGGCACGAAGAACAGGATGAAGAATACACGTCGATCCTGGCACAGAAAAAACATCCGCTTCGGACCGGGTCGATGATCACGGCGTCGTCTCGCGAAGAATCAAAACGCGTGAACGAAATGCATGGCACGCGAATAATAATTTCCGCGTCCGGTATGATGACCGGCGGGCGCGTGCTTCACCACGCGATGCGCATCCTGCCCGACCCGAATGCGACGGTTATCTTCGTCGGTTATCAAGCTGCAGGCACGACCGGGCGACGAGTTCAGGACGGCGAGCGGGAAGTGAAGATAATGAAGAATTGGATTCCGGTCCGATGCCACGTCGAAAAGGTCGAAGGATTTTCGGCGCATGCTGACTGGAAGGATGTTTTGCGATGGCTGGAAGGATTGCCGGCAGCACCGCAA
>Ga0207701_10008423_pt1 | contig 10182 bp, 12 predicted proteins | sample KBSSwiSSwithPhiX_FD_184294 | JGI IMG/M metagenome (GOLD analysis project Ga0207701, IMG submission 184294) | Switchgrass rhizosphere bulk soil microbial communities from Kellogg Biological Station, Michigan, USA, with PhiX - S5 (SPAdes) (version 2) | ecosystem: Environmental > Terrestrial >...
CTTTAAATCGGTAATGGAATTCGGATTGCTTCTGCACACGCGTCAGCTCGTGCGCTCAGAAGATGCATCGAAGAGTTTCGATCAACTGTGGGCGGACGCGGCGCAGGCCGAGGATCTCGGCTTTGATCATATCTGGCTCGGCGACAGCGTGACGGTTCTGGACAAGGCGCGCGGCGATTGCCTGACCACAATGGCGGCGCTGGCAGCGCGCACCGAAAAAGTCCGGCTCGGCGCCGTGCCGATGCTCGCCGCGCTGAGAAATCCGGTTCTGCTGGCGCACGCGCTGGCGACCATCGACGTGATCTCGAACGGCCGAGTCATCATCGGCGTTAGCGTCGGACCGACCCGGGATTATATCCAGCGGCAATTCGCCGCCTGCGGTGTGCCGCCCCAGGAGAAAGCCGGCCGTTTGAGTGAGTGCGTCGAGATCACATGCGCTGGCTCTGGAGCGAGAAGACCATCGACTACGAAGGCCGCTATTACAAGTTACACAATGTGGGCATTCTGCCGCATCCCGCGCAGCGCGCGGGCGTCCCGATCTGGATCGTCGCCGACCGAAACGAAACCGGATTCAAGCGAGTCGGCCGGTTGGGCGACGGTTGGGTCACGTTGGCGCCGACGCTGGAAAGATTTTCCGCGGCGCGCCGCAAGACCGATCAGTACGCCGCGGAACACGGCCGCGCAGATCGTTGCCGGACGAGCGCGCTTTACGTCGCGTTCAATCTACATTCCGACGCCGAGCGCGCCCGTTCAGAGGGCTGGCGCTGGATGGAGCATTTTTTCGGACAGCCGAAGGAAAAGCTCGCGCATTTTTTTACCCTATTCGGTACATCGGCGGAGTGCGTGCGGGTGCTCAAGGATTATGCGGCGGCAGGGCTGACGACGATCATCGCGCGCATCGCTTCGGACGATCCGCGCGACCAATCGCGCATTCTGCTGGACGAAGTCAAACCGCAATTGTCGTAGCGCGAGAAACCCAACCGGCACGCAAAAATAAGAACTGATATGGCAAATTTGCGCCTGACCCTGTCTTGCAACGAATACGACCGCACGCGCTTTCTGGTCGACGGTAGGATCAAAGCCGAAGGAATCGATCTGCAAATCCTCGCTCTGCCTTCCGAAGAGCGTCACCGACGCTTTTCGCGCGAACTCGAGTTCGATGTTTGCGAGCTGCAGATGGGGGTGTTTCTCGGCTGGATCGTGCGCGGCGCACCGTTCAGGGCAATCCCGGTTTTTCCGCATCGCAAATTTTGCCACGGCAACGTGATCGTGCACGCCGCGAGCGGCATTCAGAAACCCGAGGATCTCGCCGGGAAAACGATTGGCATGCGCGCGCATTTCAATCCGGTGTCGCTGTGGATGCGCGGCATTCTCCAGGACGAGCACGGCGTGCCGGCGCGTTCGCTCAAGCTACGCACCAATCAGCAGGAGCAGGTGCCTGGCTGGGAGCCGCCGGAGTGGATGCAGATCGAGCGGCTGCCAAAGGGGCAAAAGATCGAAGACGTGCTTCCCGCGGGATCCATTGACGCGTGCATGCTGCCGGAGATTTCCCCGAAGCACACGCGCATGCCCGGTGTGCGTCGCCTGTGGCCGAATTTTCGCGAGGTGGAAAAGCAATACTATCTTCGCACCAAAATGTTTCCCATCCGCCACGTGGTCGTCGTGAAGAATGAAATTTTGGAGAAGCATCCATGGGTCGCGCAGAGTCTCGTCACGGCATTTACCGAAGCCAAAGAGCGGGGCATCAAGCACGTGAGCGACACGCGGCGATCGTTTCTCGCCTGGTATGGGGCCGAGCTGGAAGAAGAGCGGGAGCTGTTCGGCCGCGATCCGTGGGCCTATAACATCAAAGACAATCGCGCCGTGCTGGAAACGATGACGCGTTATGCGGAGATGACTGGAGTGACGGAACGCAAGCTCGAAATCAGCGACATGTTTGTTGAGAGTGCGTGGAGTAAGGAAAATGTGTGAGTTATGTCATCCTGACGGCGAAGCCGAAGGATCGCGCCTTTCCTCCGCTGATAAGTCGCGATGTTTCGCTCCGCTCAACATGACACCTATAGCATGGTACGAAGCGCAGCACATTTCTGAACATGGGCGCGATCGAACGGCGCGTCAGTCCAACTCGGCAGAGCGGCGAACAGTCTATTTGTTTTCTTCCGCACCGGCGCGCGCCCACTCGGGACGGTAACGATCGTCGGTGACGCCGGCGACCGTGTAGCCGCCGTCGACGTAGAGAATGGTTCCCGTAATGTAACGGGCGCCATCGGAAGCGAGAAAGACGCAGGGCTCGACCATGTCCTCCGGAGTTTCGGTTCTACCCAACGGCAGACGTCGCACTCGCTCAAGAACGCCGGCGCTCCAGGGTTTGCGCGCAGTGTTGCCGCGCGCGAGGCCGTTCACGGTGATACCGTAAAAGCCGAGCGCATGCGCCGCCGCGCGGGTGAGACCATTGACGCCGCCGCGATCCGCCGTCCACGAGGCAGCTTGGCCGGGACCGAGCACACCGACGATCGAGCTGAGATTGATGATCCTGCCTGAGCGCCGTTTGACCATCTCGCGCGCGACGGCCTGGCAGGTGAGAAAATAGCTCTTCACGCCGCGGTTGAGCGAGTCGTCGAAATCTTCTTCCTTAAAATTCAGAAATTCCTGGTTGTGCGACGCCATGGTGCAGTTGACCAAGATGTCGATGCGGTCGAAAGCTTCTATAACCTGCTTGACCATGGCTTCGACTTCGTTGCGTTTTCGCAGGTCGATGGCGATGGAGAGCGCACGACGGCCTTTTTGCCGTACTTTTTCCGCCGCCGCATCGGTGTCGGCCTGTTTGAAATCCACGCAAACCACGTCGCAGCCTTCCGCGGCAAAGCCGGGCACGATGGCAGCGCCGAATTCGCCGTTACATCCAGTGACAATTGCGATTTTTCCTTCGAGTTTCATGATTTCACCGAGCCGGTTGCCAGCCGGCGGCTTTCAGTTGAGCGTAATTTTTTCGCGTGATCGAATAGTCGAAAACCGCCCCAATGCTCGGCGGCTTGGCGACTTTGGTAAGCTCCGACCGCGTCGTCACTTCCTCGCGTAACACATCGTCGGGAAGCGAGCCGTCGTCGGTCATGGCCACTCGGGTCACCTCGTAATCGACCTTGATCGCGTCCAAGGATGACGGATCACGTTTGCTGATGAGCGCAATGGTCTCGTCTTTGTACCGGCGAGCAAACTCGCGCCCCTTGGCCAAGCCGCGCAGAAAGCGCTCTACAAATTGCGGATTTTCCGCCAGGAGCTTGTTCGAGGTCGCTACGCCGTTCCAGACGAGCTGGATCTCCTTGCCGAGATCGGCGAGCACGACATGCTTTTGGTCCTTGATGACCACCATATCGCGCGGTACCAGCGGCGCCGCGTCAATGGCGCCGGTCTTTAGCGCGGGAAAGCGTACTTCGTTTCTTCCCACAGCGATAAACAAAACCGACGACGGATTGACCCCCATTTTTTTGAGGTAGAGAATCGTCGCCAGATGGCCGGTGTCGCCGAAGCTGTTGATAGCGATTTTCTTTCCGACGAGCTCTTTGGCAGAAGTGATGTCCGGTTTGATCGAAACCAAGGTATAACTTGGCCGCGAAAGATTGGTGTAGACGATTTTCACCGGGCCGCCGCGCACGGCTGCGCTTACTGCCGAGCTGGCCGAACTGCTGAACTGAAACTGTCCTGACAACAAGCCGGGAGTCGCGACGCCACCGGGAGCGCGAATCACCTCGATGTTGAGCCCTTCCTCGCGGAAGTAACCTTTGTCCATGGCGCAGATGTGATCCATATACGCCGCGCTGAGGGTGGCGTAAGAGACACGGATGTTGTCGATAGCGAAAACAGGTGCTGCCGTTGTCAGCACCATGATAAGGCAAAGCCATGCGATCGGCGATGATATAGCGCGTGGCGGAAATCGGCTCATTTATACGATCGGCTGTCCTGCGCGTTTGGCGCGCTCGATGAATTCATCCGCCAACCGCACCGGTTTTCGCGTGTAGAGAATGATGCGGATCGTTGCCATGTCCCCGACATTGCGGTGCGAGGTGCCCGGCGGAATAAGCAGAAAATCGCCGGTCTCGAGCATGTATTCTCCCTGGTTGGTGCGCGTCGCGCGCCTGCCGGAGAGCTGAAAGGCAATTTCGTCCTGGCCAAAACCGCGATGATAGATTCTCTGCGCATCCGAACGGTGGGTGGTCTCGATCATGATGTCGGCGTTTTCCACAAGCTCGAAGTGCTTGCCGCCGGAGCCGCCTTCCTCCACCTGATCGAGCACGGTGGTCGGTTTGAGCAAGGTGCACTGTTTATTCGGCACGACGCTCTGCTTGACCGGATAACTCAGCGCGATGTCGACCGTGTTTCTCGTGTATACGATCAGACGTGTCGTTGGGCCGTCGCCGCTGTTCTCATGAGTGATACTCGGCGGCACGACCAACACGTCGCCTTCGACCAACTCGAAATCGCCCTCGGAGGTTTTGGTGATGCGCTTGGTCTGCATCTGAATCTGGGTTTCGCAAAATCCCGCAGGTCTGCGGCCGTCCGCTCCCTTCGCGGAACGGCAGTGCATCAGCTCCATGCGAACGTCATCGTTGACGAAAATCGGGATCTGACGTGTGTCGCCGTCGCCGGGCAGATCTCTCTCGAGCAATTTCAGCGGCGCGATCAACTGGCAGGGGCGATCGTATTTGTCTTTGCAGCCGACGATGTCTATTTCCTCGTCGACTTCCTTCCAGACTTTTTCCGCCTTCGGACCGATGTTGCCGATGAACGACAACGTGTTGATCTCTTTGAACTTGGCCCCCATACGAGCGTTCTCCTCGCGGAGTTTTGTGCTTACTTGTTTGTCGGCGGGATTTCGAACGGCGCCCACACTTTACCCCAGGGCGGGCGAAAGCCATCTTCGGTAACGGCGGCGTTGGCGTACCCGGCGTCGACAAATAAACTCTCGCCGGAGACGAAGTTCGAATCGCCAGTGGCCAAAAACACAGCCGCCCCGACGAGATCTTCAGCCTTGGCGAGACGTCCGATCGGAATGCGCCGGACGCGCTCTCCGATTTCTTCTCGGCTCAGGGCATTTTCGTCCAGCGGTCCGCATACCAGCGAATTGACGTTGACGCCGTAAAATCCAAGCGCCTGGGCAATGGCTCGCGTCATAGCGTCAATGCTGGAATAAGCGACGCTGTTGCCGACGGACTCTCCGGAAGCGATGCGCGCGTCTGTCGTGGATAGATTGATAATTTTTCCAGAGCGCTGCGCAGCCATTTGCCGGCCAACCGCTTGGCACGTTAGAAAATATGCCTTGGGTCCGCGCTCGACGCATTGATTAAACGCTTCCTCGGTAAAGCCAAGAAAGTCAGCCTGCTGAGTGATGCCGGAACAGTTGAGCAACACGTCGATACGCCCAAACTCGGTTACGGCTCGGCGCACCGCTTCCTCAACGGATAATTTTAGCGTTAGGTTAAAGGACAGGGACAGCGATTGCCGGCCGAGGGAGCGAAGTTCCGCTGCAAGTGTCTCAGCACGATCAGCAGCCTCGTCGCCGACGACGCAGTGGGCTCCTTCGCTGGCAAACCCTAGCGCGATTGCTCTGGCGCAAGGATGCTGGGCACTGGTGATAAATGCGACTTTGTCTTGTAATCTCATTCAGAAGTCCCAACGGTGTCGATTCGCAATCGTGTCTTATAAAAAGCCTCTAACGCTGTCAATCTGATGTCTTTGTGGTTAAAAGTTTAATGGGCAGATTAGAAGATCCAAACCGTCGATTCCCGAGCAAGGGGGAGTGTATCGGAGTCTTCCGATTACGCGGCGGGGAGCGCTGCCGTAACATTCATGGTGCGCTCGTGAAGCACGCCTCACACCTTCGGCATCAGTCCCGCGGCTTTGATCCCTTCGATGGCGCAGGCTTCATCTTCGTCGGCAGTCCCGCCGCTGATCCCGACCGAGCCGATGATTTCACTGCCATCCATAATCAAGACGCCGCCAGCCACCGGCACTACTTTGCCGCCGGACATATCTGAGAGCGCGCCTAAAAAAGTGGGACGCTCTTTCAGACGCTCGCTCAGCGCGCGGCTCGATTCGCCCATACCGACCGCGCCCCAGGCTTTGCCGACGGCGATATTCGGTCGCAAAATGCTTGCGCCGTCTTCGCGCTTGAGAGCTTTGAGGCAGCCGCCGTCGTCAAGCACCGCGACGCACATGGGTCGATATTTCGCTTCGCGGGCTTTGGCGAGCGCTTTATCGACAATGACAGAGGCTTTTTCAGCGACAATTTCATTGGATCTCCTTGAACAAGTTGTTCAGTTAATCTGCCTTTTGTCTGACGACGTCATGACCTAAGTCGGGTCCCTTGATGGAATTGAAGGCGATATCCGAATTGCAGCTATTTGAGCAATTCTCGCGCGATTAGCAATTTTTGAATTTCCGATGTTCCTTCGTAGATGCGAAGCGCACGCACATCGCGATAAAGCCGTTCCATGACATGCCCGGCTACAACACCATTGCCACCGTGAATTTGCAGCGCTTGATCAACGATTCGCTGGGCCGCTTCCGTCGCGAACAATTTTGCGATCGAGGATTTGAGCCCCGAATCGGGTCCGTTTCGGTCATGCGCTGCCGCGGCTTCGTAGACCAGAAGGCGAGAGGCTTCCAGATCCGTGGCCATTTCGGCGAGCTTGAATTGAATACCTTGAAACTCTGCGATCACCCGTCCGAACTGTTGCCGATTGCGCGAGTAAGCGATTGCTTCGGCCAAAGCTCTGCGCGCGAAACCGACCGCGCTGGCTCCGACGGTGCATCGGAGAATGTCCAGCGTCTGCAAAGCGATTTTCAAGCCGTTACCTTCGGCTCCGAGCAAGCCATCTTGAGAAACGAAACAGTCCTCGAATTGCAGTACACCGATAGGATGGGGAGACAGAAGACGAGTCTTTTCCCGCACGCTGAAACCAGCGGAATCAGTTTCAACTATGAACGCGCTGATTCCTTTTGCCTTCGCGCTGAAGTCGGTGGAGGCGAAGACAACGTAAACTTGGGCGACGCCGGCATTTGAAATTAACTTCTTGGTTCCGGTTAAACGGTAGCCGCCGCGGACCTTGTTTGCACGGAGGCTAATGGCGCTGGCATCGGAGCCGGCATCGGGCTCCGTCAAAGCGAAAGCTCCGATGTTTTCGGCGCGAGCTAATGACGGCAAGTATTTCGCTTTTTGTTCTTCCGTACCCGCAAGAATAATCGGTTGAGTAGTGAGCGCCTGAACGCCGAACATCACATCAGCGAGGGCGCCGAATTGCGCGAGTTCCTCACGAATCACGCACAGATCCCGGGCCTGAACCGTGTCGCGAGCCCCGCCGTAGGAACGCGGCGCCACATAGGCCATGAAACCTTCTTGCCCAAGCTGATGTGCAAGGGATGTCGCTTGATCCTCGAGATTTTCCTGGTCCGTTTGCCAAAATCGCGGATTTCGTTCCGACCACGAGCGCAAGTGCGCGCGCAGCTCGTCAATCTGATCCAATTCCGGAAGGTTCATGTCGGTAAGCAGTGCAACATGCGGCAGCTACGAGAGCTCTATTGATCAGCAGCGATTGAATTGCAACGGCCGCTTTTCGACGAATGCGTTATAGCCCTCGACAAAATCCGCGGTGTTCATGCAGCGGGCTTGAGTTGCGGCCTCGATTTCCAAGGCGGCGTCCAAGGTTAGGTTCGTTTCCGTTTCGAGCAGCTCTTTAGTTACTCCAAGGGCATACAACGGCCCGGCTTTGAGCCGATTGGCCCATTTGTACGTTTCATCCATCAATTTGTCGGCCGGCACAACCCGATTAGCCAAACCGATCCGATGAGCCTCGGCGGCGTCGATGGTATCGCCGAAGAAAACCAACTCCGTCGCTTTACCGAGCCCCACTATTCTCGGCAGCAAGTAGAGTGCGCCCATATCGGCTCCGGACAGGCCGACCTTGACGAAGAGAAATGCCGCGCGAGCTTGATCCGAGAAGATGCGCAGATCCGAGGCCAACATCAGCATTGCGCCGGCTCCAGCGGCGATGCCATTGACAGCCGCAAGGATCGGCTTTTTCAGCTGGCGCATGTTTTTCACGACATTGCAGGTCATTCGTGTAAATTGGTACCGCTCATCGTCCGTCATTTTAAGCAGCGGCCCGATGATGTCATGCACACTACCGCCGGAGCAAAAACCTTTCCCCGTTCCCGTAATGACGACCACTTTGACATCGCGGTCGTGCGCCAAATCAGCCATGACGTTCTCAAGTTCGCGGTACGTTTCGAAGGTGAGCGCATTTAATTTTTCGGGGTCGTTCAGCCGTATCGTCGAAACGCCATCGCGGCTTTCGAAAACGAAGCTGGAATAGCTCATGGCGGCTCCTTGTCGTCCGAGGGTTTAGAACGACGATACTCAGTCCCATTGACTAATCAATAGCCAGACCTCTCGCTCGATTGAGCGAGATGAGATAGAGCTGTAAAGAATTCCTCAGGCCGGGCAGGGTAAAAACCGCGGCTTAATGTAGGATCGTAGTTCGCGCGCGTTCTTAACCGCGTAGCCCTGGGCGTCATTATTGAAGTAGCCGAACACGTCGAGCCCGCTGCTTAATTGTCGATCGATCCAATCGGCCTCACGGGATAATTGCTCTTCGGAGTAACTGCCGGAATAGTGGTCGCCGTGATAGCGCAGATAAGTCCACTCTGCGGTAAGGAGCCGCGGATGATTTTTTATCATATCGTGAATGCATAGCGCCGCGCGATACCGCTCCAAAACCTTGTATACTTCAGGGCACAGCCAACGCTCATCGCGGAACTCAACGGCGAAACGGAGACCGCGGGGTGCGGCGGCGAGGAACGCGTCCAGCCGTTGGGTATTGACATTCCAATGAGGGCGAAGTTGGACCAGTATCGGGCCGAGCGTCTGCTTGAGACGTTTGCTGACACTGAGGAAATTGCCGAGGGTTGAGCGCGGCTCCTTTAGCCGCATGAAATGGGTACCGTAGCGGTTGAATTTTACCGCATAACAAAAACCGCGAGGTGCTTGCTTTCTCCAAGAGTCGAAAGCCGCGGCGCTAGGGAGGTGGTAAAACGTATTGTTAATCTCGACCGTATCAAAGGTTTGCGCGTAGTAGGAGAGCCATTGCGCTTTGGGCAGGTTTTCAGGGTAAAAATCGCCGCGCCAGTGGTTGTAATGATAGCCCGATGTCCCGATGCGGGCCGTGCCTTTGCGACGCACGAACAGACACCCTTAGCTCCGCTCACGGCCAGGGCGACCGCTCGAATGACCGTGATGCTGTCCTGTAGCCGGGTGGCGCTCGGCGGAAAGTCCGCGGCGCCACCCGGAAAATTTACGGTACTAGTTTGCTACCGCCGCGCTCGGCGATCGGCTTGAATATCACGCTCGATATCTCTGATGCGTGCTTCATCCTCGGCAATTTTCCGTCGGTTCGCATGGTGGCGACGATCATAGTCTAATTGCCGCCTGGCTTGTTCCAAGTCATGACTGTCGCTTCGCAGATCGGCGCGCCGATCCCAGCGGTTGTGATCTTTAGACCAATGCCAATAGTCTCTCGCTAATACTGCGGAGGCAGGGCCCAGCAGAGAGACTGTTACCAAACTGCAGCAAGCGAGAAGCTTAATTTTTTTCATCATAACAAGTCTCCTTTCTGCGGGAAAAGGCGCAAGCGCCGTGCCACAGCTAAATACCATTGAACTCACGATTTTGTCTGGAGTGTGGAATTTTCCGTCGGGCGAACGACGGACCAATCGGAGGGAAATTGCCGTCGGAATCTTGCGAAAATCTCGGCGTTCATAAATGCACAGGGAAATTTTGGAAAAGGGCTGCGGGAAGTCTGAGCCATATTGGAGGCTAACAGCGTCGTGATCCAAGCCACGTGAGTATTCCGCTTTGAACGAGGTTGCCGACACCGGTTGGGGTTGTCATCGTTGAGCGTCTTTGCTAGCCTGCGGGCGCGATTTTTCAACTCAGATGTTGGCGAAGGTCAATAGTGCGGCTCTGTACGGCATCGATGCGCTTCGCGTAGAGGTTGAAATTGATCTCGCTTCGGGTTTGCCCCAACTCGCCACTGTCGGCTTGCCTGAAGGCGCCGTCAAAGAAAGCAAAGACAGGATCAGGGCAGCAGTAAAAAACTGCGGCTATACGTTTCCGGCTAAGCGGATTAC
>Ga0207701_10008424_pt1 | contig 10182 bp, 8 predicted proteins | sample KBSSwiSSwithPhiX_FD_184294 | JGI IMG/M metagenome (GOLD analysis project Ga0207701, IMG submission 184294) | Switchgrass rhizosphere bulk soil microbial communities from Kellogg Biological Station, Michigan, USA, with PhiX - S5 (SPAdes) (version 2) | ecosystem: Environmental > Terrestrial > Soil...
AGCTTGATGATGTCCACCGCGTTCACGATCGACGCGTGGATCAACCCGATGGCGCTCGGCGGCCGCATCGTCGACAAGGCGGCCGCGTTCGGCAACGACGGTTACCTGCTGGACCTCAACGGGCCCTTCCTGCGTTTGTGGGTCAGCGGCGACGAGGTCGACTCGGTTGATCCCCTGCCCGCGGGCGTGTTCACGCACGTGGCGGGCGTGTTCGACGGCGTGAACATGAGCGTCTACGTCAACGGCGGTTTGCAGGCGACGAAGCCGACGTTCGTGACCTCGGTCAGCCCCAACGCGAACCCCGTGTTCTTCGGCAAGGACTCGAGGAACGGCAGCGCGTTCATGGGTGTCATCGACGAGCCCCGCATCTTCAACCGCGCCCTCAGCGTGACGGAAGTCGCGCAGCTGTACTGGCAGACCACGAACTGCCACTAAGACCGCGGAGCAACCCGACCGAAGCGCGCGACGCGCGCGCCCTCGGCTTGGAGAGAGTTACAATGCCGCGTGCTCGCCGCGTCTGACCCGGGTCGTCGCGATCGGGTGGTGATCGCGTGCCTGGCGGCGATCGGCGGCGGCGCGGTGGCGCTGGCGGTGTGGCAGTGGCTGGCGCACGCGGGCTTGAATTGGTTCTTCAGCTTCAACCCCCGCGCCGTGGCCGACTGGCGCCGCGCCGTCGGCCTCGGGGCCCTCGGGGATCGACCGCCGGTCGCGCCGTCCGTGTACACCGCCGTGTTCCGGGCGCTGCTCATCGAGATGTGGCTGGCGTACGCGGTGCTCCTCTGGCGCGTGCGCGCTGATGGCGGCCGGCCGCTACCGCCGCCGCCGGCGGCGCGGCAGGTACTGCGGTTTGCGATCCCGGTGGTGGCGCTCGTCGCTCTGGTGGCGCCGCCGCTGCTTTCCGCCGACGTGTTCGCCTACGTCGGTTACGGCCGGCTGGGGGCGGTGCATCACCTCAACCCCCACCTCTACACGCAGGCCGACCTGGCGAGCCGTGGCGATCCGACGACCCCGTACCTGCACTGGCCGATCGCCTCGCCGTACGGGCCGCTCTGGACGATCGTGAGCATGCTCGTGGTGCGCGTTTCGCCGGCGGGCGCCATCGTGGCACCGGTGGTCGCCTTCAAGCTGCTGGGTGGGGCGGCGCTGGTGGTCGTGGCGCTGCTGGCCGGAAGGCTCGCACGCGATCTCGGCGGCGACGCGCGGCGCGCGGACGGCGTCTTCGCGGCCACGATCGCGAACCCGATCCTCTTGCTCGAAGGTCCGGGCAACGCGCACAACGACCTGGCGATGATGGCGGCGGTCCTGGGCGCAATGGCCTTGCTGGCGCGCGGGCGCTTCCGCGGGGCGGCCGCGCTGGCGGGCGTCGCCGCGGCGGTGAAGCTGATGCCGCTGATGATGGTGCCGTGGTTGGCCGTCGCGGCGGCGCGCGCGCGCATGGGCGCGCCCCGTGAGCGCCGCTGGCTGGCGGCGCTGGGGGCAGGCGCCAGCGTGGTGGCGCTGGCGATGGCGCCGGTGGTCGCGGCCTACGCCCCGTTCTGGTCCGGCCTTCGCACTCTCGCGGGACTGGGCAGCCGCTGGCAAAGCGGCAGCGGGTTGGGGAAGGCGCCCGTCGCGCTCGGCGCGATCGCGTGGAACGTAGCGCCGCTGGCGGTCGCCCTCGGCGCCCTGTCGCTGTGGGCGATCCTCGCGCCGCCCGGCGAGGCGGCGAAGCGCGCCGTCACCGCCTGGGCTTGGGCCGCGCTGGCGATCCTGCTGTTCGCCGCGGGTGTGTGGTACCCGTGGTACCTCGTCTGGATCTGGCCCGTGGTCCTGATCCGCGCGAACCTGCCGCATCGCCTGCTGGCGGCGCTAATCATGGCGTTTGGCGTGTTCCTCACCCTGGTCTACACGGTCGTTTCGTTCTGAGCCTCGCGGTACACTAAGCCGATGTCCGCGGTCGCGCCCGCGCGTGGGTCGACGATAGCTGGACCCGCGCGGCGCCCGTTTCTCACCGGCGTATTTCTGATCTCCTTCGCCGTCCTCGTCTTCCAGGTCGTGCAGACCCGGATCCTCTCGGTCGTCGCGTGGTACCACCTGGCGTTCTTCGCGATCTGCGTGGCGATGCTGGGCATGACGGCGGGCGCCGTCTGGGTCTATCTCCGGCGCGCGCGGATGGCACCCGAGGCGCTGTCAACGCGGTTGTCTGATTCGTCGTTGATGACGGCTGTCGCGATGCCCGGTTCGATGCTGGTGCAGTTCAGCCTCATGACGACGCTGGCGCCGACCGCGACATCGCTGCTGTCCTTCGCGCTGTCGATGGCAGCCATGACCGTGCCCTACGTCTTCGCGGGAATCACGGTGAGCCTGGCGCTGACGCGCAGCCCGTACCCTGTCAGCCGGGTCTACGGCGTCGATCTGCTGGGCGCCGCGCTGGGCTGCGCGGCGGTGGTCGGGCTCCTCGAGTTGATCGACGGGCCGTCGGCCATCTTCGTCGCGGGCTTGCTGGCAGCGCTTGCGTCGCTGGCGTTCCGCACGGCAGCACCGACGGGCGAGCGCGCGGCATTGGAAAGCCGAGCCCGCTGGCGTCGACCGGGCGCCACGATCGTCGTGTTGATCGGTCTCATTCCGCTGAACGCGCTGACAGGGAACGGGTTCAAGCCGCTGGTCGTGAAGGGCGAGTTCGATTGGAGCGGATCCGACCGTACCGAGCGCTGGAACTCGTATTCGCGCGTCGTCGCCAATCGGCCCGCCACGCGCTCACCGGTCCTCTGGGGGCCGTCGCCGCTGCTCGACAAGGACCTGGTCGTGGAGGAGGCCGCCCTGAACATCGACGGCGCTGCCGGGACGGCGATGTATCACTTCGACGGCACGAATCAGTCCATCGACTTTCTCCGCTACGACCTGGTCAATCTGGCGTATTCGTTGCCCGGCATCACGAAGGCGGCCGTCGTGGGTGTCGGCGGCGGTCGTGACGTGATGTCCGCGCATCTGTTCGGCGTCAAGGACATCACCGGCATCGAGATCAACAGGATCTTCGTCGATCTCCTGACCCGTGATCCCTTCTACGCACGATACGCGAACGTGTCGGCGATCCCGGGGCTCGCGCTGCACGTCGACGACGCACGCAGCTGGTTTGCCGCGAGCCGAGAGTCTTTCGACCTGATCCAGATGAGCATGATCGACACCTGGGCGGCGACGAGCGCGGGCGCCTTCTCGCTCAGCGAGAACGGGCTTTACACACTGGAAGGCTGGCGGGCGTTCGTCGCGCGCCTGACGGACGACGGCATCTTCACGGTCAGCCGCTGGTATGCGCGCGGAGACGTCAACGAGGCAGGGCGCATGATCGCGCTCGCCCTGGCGACGCTGATGGATCGCGGCGTGGTCGAGCCGAGGCGGCACCTGTTCGTCGCGCACGCGAACTACATCGCCACGCTGGTGCTGTCGAAGAGCCCGCTCACGCCGGCGCGGCTGGAACGCCTGCGGAGCGAGACCCAGCGGCTCGGATTTCACGTGCTCGTCGATCCGGACGTCGCGCCCGAGTCGGATGTCCTGCGTCGCATGGTCACGGCGCGCGACATCGCCGGGCTCGACGCCGTCGCGCACACCAGCAGCCTCGATCTCAGCGTTCCCACCGATACGCGGCCGTTCTTCTTCAATCAGCTCCGCTTCCGCGATATCCCGAAGCTGGTCCTGCGACGGTCCGGCGAGGGCGACGGTGCGAAGGTCATGGCGGGCACCCAGCACGCCCGCACCGGCGCCGGCCAGGGCGTGCTGACGGGCAACCTGAACGCCTCCTTCACGCTCGTGCTGATTCTGTGGCTGGCGTTGATCGCGACGCTCGCCACGATCGTCCTGCCCCTGCGCGCCGCGGCCCGAGAGGCCCCCCGCCGCCTGATCGTCGCGGGTACCGTTTACTTTTCGCTGATCGGGATGGGGTTCATGTTCGCGGAGATCTCACTGCTCCAGTTCTGCGGCTTGTTCCTCGGCCATCCGACGTACGCGATGGGCGTCTGCCTTTTCAGTCTGATCCTGTCGAGCGGACTCGGGAGCCTCGCCTCCGGGCGCTGGCCGCTCGATCGTGGGTCCCGATTCGCCGCGTGGGGCCTGGCCGTCGGCGGCTACCTGCTGCTCGCGCAGTGGCGATTGACCCACGTCTTCGCGGCAACGAACGCGATGGCGCTCGGGGGCCGCGTGCTCGTCTGCCTGGCGGTGGTGATGCCGGTTGGTTTTCTGATGGGCTTCGCGTTTCCGAGCGGGATGCGAATGGTCGCGCGCATCGACGACAGACCGACGCCCTGGTTCTGGGGTATCAATGGGGCGACCGGCGTGCTCGCGTCGGTGCTCGCCGTCATCATCGGCATCTCGTCCGGTATCAACGTGACGATGGCCGCGGCGGGCGTCTGCTACCTCGCCTTGATCCCGACCGCGCGGCAGCTACTGCGGGATCGATGACGCCGCCGGCATGTACGACTCGGGCCCGCCGCCGCTACGCGGCGCGCCGATCATCAACATGCGCGATCCCGAAGCGTCCTCGCCTCCGCGCGTCTTGCGGTAGTTCTTGGAGACCGACGCGGCCTCCGGGGCGTCGAGGCTCTCGATGATCTTGCGCGCTTCCTCGCTGCTCTTGGGCTTCACACTCTGCGCCGTGAACCACGCCACGTAGGACTGCGCGTAGTGGCTGCTGAGGTGCGCGCGCCCGCACCCGAGACCGGTCGCGGACACGATGAACGTCAACGACAACAACCAGCGTCTGGTGTGCTTCACGGGTGGGCCTCCGGCTTGGGTGCTTGGGACGGTGCAACCTTCGGATCCTTCAGCTCTACCTTGTCCACCTTGTCCGCCTTTTCCGCCTTGGGCGCGGCGTCGCCTTCGACGACCGACGGCGGCGGCAGCGGCGGCCCAGCCTGCGGCGGCACCGCCTCGGGCGGAACGGGTCGGCCCAGCACGACGGCGGCGTGGACCAGGTTCGAGCGCGCGCGCTCCGCCTTTGGGTCGAGGCGCACCGCCTCGACGTAGAGATCGTACGCGTTCGCCATGTCGCCCCGGCGCTCGTAGGCGAAGCCCAGGTTGTTCTTCGCTTCCGCCTCCGTGCCGCCCATCTGGAATTCGCGCGCCGCGCGCCGCAGATCGCCCGTCGCCGCGCACGCGAAGCCCAGGTTGGTTCGCACGCGACGCGACAGCGGCGCCAGCCGCGCCGCGGACTCGTACACGGAGATGGCCTCCTTGAACTTCTGGCGCAGGTACAGCGAGAAGCCCAGGTTGTTCAGGTAGGCGGGGTTGTTGGGCGCCAGCTTGACGGCCGTCCGGTGCTCCGCCTCCGCATCGGGACGCAGCTGCACGTCGTACAGGATGCCCAGCGCCGCGTGCGCGTCCGCCGATTCAGGCGTCAGCTTCAGCGCCGCCTTGAGGTCGGTCTCCGCGTCCGCGAACAGACCGCGCTCGCGGAACACGATCCCCCGCAGGGTCAGGACCTCGGCGTCGTCGGGCTTTTCGCGGTGAAGCTCGTCCAGCATCGCGAACGCGCGCGCCCAGTCCCCCCGCGACACCAGCTCGTGGGCGATCTTGTTGCGCGCCGTGTACCCGGCGCCGGGGCGCTGCGCTTCCTTCGTGCCGGCGCAGCCGAGGCCCCACACCGCGGCGGCACCCAGCGCCAGACGGGCGACCCATATAGAACGGATGCGCTTGCTCATTGACCCATCTTCTTCGAGATCATCGCCACCGCCGGTCCGATGACGACCGCGAACAGCGACGGCAGGATGCACATGATCAGCGGCACCGTCATCTTGACCGACGCCATCGCCGCCCGCTCCTCGGCGCGCTGCATGCGCTTGGTGCGCATCCCCTCGCCGTGAACGCGCAGCGCGCGCGACACGCTGGTGCCGAACATCTCGGTCTGGATGATCATCGCCGACAACGTCCGCAGGTCCTCGACGCCGGTCCGGTGCGACAGGCGGTGGAACGCGTCGGAGCGGCGCACGCCGGCCTGGATCTCCAGCAGCGTCTGCTTCATCTCCTGGGCCAGGATCGGCGCCACCAGCTCCAACTCCTGGGACACGCGGGCCATCGCGGCGTCCAGCGACAACCCCGCCTCCACGCAGGTGACCAGCAGGTCCATCGAATCCGGCAGCGCGTCGCTGATCGCCTGCTGGCGGTTCTGGATCTTGCTGCTCAACCACATGTTGGGCAGGAAGAAGCAGAACGCGAGGCTGAGCATGGCGATGGCGATCGCGCCCGGCAGCTCGAACGGCGTCTCGAGGTGCGAGTCGATCTGCCACAGACCGATGATGACCACCAGCGGCAGCAGCAGCTTCACGCCCAGCAGGATCTCGACGGAGTTTTCGCTGCGATACCCGGCGTGAATCAGCGACTGCTGGATGCGCGACAGCTCCTCGCCCTGGGCGGGTTTCACCAGCCGGGCGAAGGGGCGCAGCAGGCTGGCGATGCGCTCGAACGTCCGGGTCGGTCTGTCGCGGTCCAGCACGCCGCCGCCAAGATCCATCCCGGAGCTGGTCGCGCGTTCGAGGCGTTCGATCACCTCGTCTTTGCGTCCGCCGAACAGCGCACGCGCGCCGAATCCGATGGCGATGACCGCGATGACGCCGCCGACGGCGGCCACGATCATCGTTGGACTGAAACCGGCGATCAGCTCCATTACATCTTCACCTTGATCATCTTGCGCATCCACAAGAAGCCGAGGATCCAGCTGATGATCCCGTAGCCGAGGATGTACTTTCCGATGTCTTCCTCGAACAGCTGCATCAGGTAGGCGCGGTTGCTGAGGAGCATGAACAGCACCGACACGAAGGGCAGCCCGCCGACGATGTAGCTGGACATGCGGCCTTCGGCGGTCAGCCCGCGCAGCTTGCCCTGGAACTTCTCGCGGCCGCGCACGGTGTCCGCGATCTTCTCGATGATCTCGACCAGGTTACCGCCGGTCTCTTTCTGAACGATGACCGACAGCGCGAAGATCTTCAGATCCTGATTGTCGGGCGCCCGTCGGGTCATGTCCGCGACGGCCTTTTCGAACGGCATGCCCAGCTCCTGCGCCTCGAACGCGCGGCCGAACTCGACGCTCACCGGCGTCGGCATCTCGGTGGCGACCATCTTGAACGACGCGGACAGCGCGTGTCCGGCGCGCAGCGAGCGCGCCATCATCTCCAGCGCGTCGGGCAGCTGCTGCGAAAGGCGCGTGGTGCGCTGGTTGCGCTTGTACATGACGAAGAACAACGGCAAGAGGCCGAACAGCAGCGGCATGATGACGAAGGTGATGCCGCCCGATCCGATCACCGCCAGCGCGAACCCCAGGATCGAGCCGATCAGCATGTAGGAGAGCAGCTGGGCGACCGTCATCTCCAGCTCGGTCTGCTCGAGCAGACCTTCCAGCCGCGCCGAGAGCTTCAGCGACCGCAGCAGGGCGTCGACCGCCGGGTTCTGGGCCAGCTTTCCGATCCGCAGAACGCCGGTCATCTGCGGCCCCCCGCCGCCTCCGCTGCCCAGATTGGACAGACGCCGCTTGAGCTCGTCCTTCCTCCGGTCGCCGAGGAAGCGCATCGTGTAGACGAGCGCCTCCAACAGCACGAACACCGTGATCGCGCAGACGCCGATGAGGATGAACTTCACGGGCGCATCCTCACAGGTAGGGCTTGATGATCTCGGCCGGGTTGATGCCGTAGCGCTCGATGCGATCCAGCGCGCGCGGCCGAATGCCCGTGAAGCGGAAGTCGCCGACGATCTTGCCGGCGGCGTCGACGCCTTGCTGCTCGAACTTGAAGATCTCCTGCATCGTGATCACGCCCGCCTGGATGTCGGTGATCTCCGCGATGCTGGTAATGCGGCGCTTGCCGTCCGTGCCGCGCGTCAGCTGGATGATGACGTTCAGCGAGCGCGCGATGGTCTGACGGATCAGCGCCTCCGACATTGTCAGGCCGCCCATGCCGACCATTGCCTCGACGCGCGAGAGCGCGTCGCGCGGCGTGTTGGCGTGCACCGTGGTCATTGATCCTTCGTGACCGGTGTTCATCGCCTGCAGCATGTCCAGCACCTCGCCGCCGCGACACTCACCGATGATGATGCGGTCGGGGCGCATACGCAGGGCGTTCTTGACGAGGTCGCGCGCGAGAACCTCGCCCTTGCCCTCGATGTTCGGCGGCCGCGTCTCCAGGCGCACCACGTGCCGCTGCTGCAGCTGCAGCTCGGCCGCGTCCTCGATGGTGACGACGCGCTCGCCCTCCGGAATGAACGACGACAGCGCATTCAGCATGGTCGTCTTGCCGGTGCCGGTACCGCCGGAGACCAGGCAGTTCAGCTTGGCCTTCACGCAGGACGCCAGGAACGCCAGCATCTCCGGCGTCGCGCTGTTGATGGCGACCATGTCCTTCACGCGCAGCGGCGAGCCGCCGAAACGGCGGATCGACAGCACCGGGCCGTCGATGGCGAGGGGAGGAATGATGGCGTTGACGCGCGCGCCGTCGGGCAGGCGGGCGTCGGCCATCGGCGACGACTCGTCGATGCGGCGGCCGACGCGCGAGACGATGCGGGTGATGATCTGCTGCAGGTGCGCGTTGTCGCGGAAGCGGACCGGCGTCAGCTCGAGCTTGCCGAAACGCTCGATGTAACAGGTGGCGTAGCCGTTGACCATGATGTCGGAGATGGTCGTGTCGGCGAGCAGCGGCTCCAGCGGCCCCAGGCCGGTGACCTCGTCCAGCAGCTCCTCGACCATCTGCTCGCGCTCGACGCGGTTCAGCGGGAGATCGCTGAGCGCCAGCAGCTGGTTCAGGATCAGGCGCAGCTCGTCGCGCAGCTGTTCGCGCGGCAGCTTCTCGATGGTCTGGAGGTCAATCTTCTCGATCAGCTTCTGGTGAAGCTCGTGCTTCAGCTCGTGGTACGCGTCGGCGGTCTGCCCCGGCAGCTGCACCATCTGCCGGGTGGGCGTCGCATGCGTGCCGGTCGCGTACGAGCCGGTCGCAGGCTCGGGCTTCTTGTTCAGTCGATCACGTAGTCCCATCGGCGACCTTCTTTCCAAACAACGTCCCGAGCAGGCTGGGGCGGCGCAGGCGTGGCGTGCGTTCGGGCAGCAGGTGCGGGATCAGTCCCTCCACGTCCTGCGTAATCTTCGCGCGCGGCGCCGCGTCGGCCAGCAGCACGCCCCGGTTGATGGCGTCGATCAGCAGGATGAAGTCGTTGCTGATCGTGTGGGTGAGCGGCTGCCCCAGCGTCTCGCTGACGACCTCGACGGTGATCTTGGAGGCCTTCTGATAGCGGTTGAGGAGAATCTTGATGCGCCCCTGGTCGTACTGCAGCCGGCCGAACAGCTCGAGGCAGCGCTGCCCGTTGCGCACCGCCGGCACGTCCTGGGTGAGGGCGAGGAACACGTGCTGGCTGCCGTCCAGCGCCGCCAGCGACAGCTCGTCGAAGCCGCGCACGCCGTCGACGATCACGAAGTCGTAGTTGCGGCGCAGGAACTCGAGCAACGCGGTCACGTCCGATGACTTGATCTGCTCCGCTTCCTCCACCTTGCTCGACTGCGCGAGCACGCTGATCCCGGACCGGTGCTTGGTCACCGACGTCGCGAGCAGATCGCGATCGAGGCGGCTCATGTTGGCGAGCACGTCCGTGATCGAATACGTCCCCGCGACGTCGAGGAACGACAGAACGTCGCCGAGGTGCAGGTCCAGGTCGACCAGCACGACGCGCAGCCCGCGGCGCTGCATCGAGCCGGCCAGGTTCACGGCGATCGCCGTCGACCCGACGCCGCCCTTGGCCCCGAAGATGGTCACGACCTGGCCGATGTCCCCGCCCGAGACCGTCATCTTGGCGTGGGTGCGCACGGCCAGCCGCAGCTCTTCGTGGTCGCTCTCCAGCACGAACTCGCGCGCGCCCGCGCGCATCGACCGCAGGATCATCTCCGGATCCTTGGTCGGCGAGATCACGATGACCACGCCGCCCGCCGCCGCCACGTTGTGAATCAGCCCGAACCGGTTGGGCGCGTCGGGCCGCACCGCCACGATCGCAGCGCCCGGATTCAGGTTTCGGTACTCGTCCGCGATCAGCTCCGCTGGCGTCTTCGAACGGACGATGTTAGCGACGTCCTTCAGCGCAAGCCGGACGTCGGCCTGCTGTGAGTCGTCCATCGCAAGCAGTAAGACGGTCGGTCTCGACATAGTGGCCTACATGATATCAGCGAATGAAGCCCAGCTCCCCGGT
>Ga0207701_10008425_pt1 | contig 10182 bp, 8 predicted proteins | sample KBSSwiSSwithPhiX_FD_184294 | JGI IMG/M metagenome (GOLD analysis project Ga0207701, IMG submission 184294) | Switchgrass rhizosphere bulk soil microbial communities from Kellogg Biological Station, Michigan, USA, with PhiX - S5 (SPAdes) (version 2) | ecosystem: Environmental > Terrestrial > Soil...
GGCTTCGTCGGCTGGGATTCGCCCTGGGGGCGTGGACGTCCGGGCTGGCACATCGAATGCTCGGCGATGATCGAAACTCACCTTGGCGAAACCATCGACATTCATGGCGGTGGCCTCGACCTCGTTTTCCCGCATCACGAGAATGAAATCGCCCAAAGCCGGTGCGCCCATGGCGGCATCCCACTGGCGCGATACTGGGTGCACAACGGCTTCGTCGACATGGGCAGCGAGAAGATGTCCAAGTCGCTCGGCAACATCGTCACCGTCGGCGACCTGCTGGAGCAGGGGAACCGCGGAGAGGTGCTGCGACTGGCGTTGCTGTCGGCGCATTATCGCCAACCGCTCAGCTGGACCGAGGCGTTGATCGCGCAATCGAAGACCCTGCTGGACCGGCTCTACCGATCGGCCGGCGATGCCAAGGCGGGCGAGGCGGATGAAGAAGTTCTTGCCGCCCTGGCCGACGACCTCAACACGCCGCTGGCCTTGTCGCGCCTAGCGGCCATCGATGATCCGGCCAATCTACGTGCCAGTGCTCGGCTCATGGGATTGCTCGGCCAGCCGGTGGATCAGTGGTTCCGTGGCGAAGGCGACGAGCGGGTCGAAGGGCTGATCCTAGCCCGCGCCGAGGCCAAGGCTCGCCGGGATTTTGCCGAAGCCGACCGCATCCGCGATGAGCTGAAGTCCGAGGGCGTGCTCTTGGAGGACGGGCCGCAAGGAACTACGTGGCGAAGGGCGTGAACCAGCCCCTCTACACGGTCGAAATCCTGCGGCTCGCCGCCGACATTCCCTACCTCGCGCCGCTCAAGGACCCGCACGGGCAGGCTGAAGTCCGGTCGCCGACCTGCGGAAGCAAGGTGTCGGCCCAGGTCATTCTCGACGATGCCGGCCGCGTTATGGGCTTCGGCCAGCAGGTCGAGGCTTGTGCCTTCGGCCAGGCCAGCGCGGCACTGCTGGGCCGCCATGCAATTGGGCGCGACGTCCGCGAGGTCGAAAAGTCGCTCGCCGACTTCAGAAGCTGGCTCGAAGAGGCGCGGGGCAATCCAGGGGACTGGCCGGACCTCGGCGCACTCACCCCCGCCAAGAGCCGGCGAGGCAGGCACGGTGCCATGCTGCTTCCGTTTCAGGCATTGCTCACGGCCATTCGAGACGCGGAAGGCCGGCACTCATGAGCGGCTTCCTGACCGCCGCCGCCGTGATGCTCGGCGCCGCCGTACTATTTGTGATTCTGTTCCGCCGCCTCGGGCTCGGCGCCACCCTCGGTTATATCGTCAGCGGCGCGATCCTTGGGCCTTACGTCCTGAATCTCGTTGGCGAAGCCGAGACCATTCAGAGCGTCGCCGAAATCGGCATCGCGCTCCTGCTCTTCATTGTCGGACTGGAGCTTCAACCTAGCCGGCTTTGGCGGTTGCGGCACGACATCTTCGGTCTCGGCCTGTTGCAGGTGACGATCGCCGGCCTTGCCTTGGCCGTGCTTATCCACTGGACGCTCGATTTCAGCTGGGGGGCCAGCCTTGCGCTTGGCCTGCCATTGGCCCTGTCGTCCACCGCCCAGGTGCTGCCGATGCTTCGCAACACCGGCGAGCTCAACACACCCTATGGCGAGCGCGCTTTTTCGATCCTGCTGTTCCAGGACCTGTCGATCATTCCCCTGATCACCATCATCGCCGCCATGTCGCGGTCGCCGGATCCGACCGCGGTCGGCGGCTGGCAGCTGGTGCTTTTCACGCTGCTGGCCGTGGTGGGGCTGGTTATCGCCGGGCGTTTCCTGCTTAATCCGCTTTTCCGCCTCATCGGCCGCTTCAACGAACGCGAATTGTTCGTCGTCGCCGGCCTCTTCGCCGCCGTCGGCAGTGCCGCGCTAATGCATTACCTGCATTTGTCGGTTGCGCTTGGCGCCTTTGTCGCTGGCGTAATGCTCGCGGAATCGCCTTACCGGCACGAGCTGGAGAGCGATGTCGAGCCGTTCCGCTCCATCCTGCTCGGCCTCTTCTTCATGTCCGTGGGCATGATGCTCGACCTGTCGGTGATCGCGTCGCGGCCGCTGATGGTCCTGGGTTTGGCGGTTATGGTGATCGCGGTGAAAGCATCCGTGCTTTACCCGCTGGCCCGGGCATTCAGGATGCGGCCTGGGCGGTCGATCTCTATTGCCCTGCTCCTTAGCCAGGCCGGCGAATTCGGCTTTGTCCTCTTTTCGCAGGCAACCGCAGCCCAGCTGATTTCGCCGGAGGCCGCGTCACTATTCGGTGCTGTCGTCACCCTGTCGATGGTGTCGACGCCGTTCCTGATGATGCTGATCGAATATCTGCAGCGCCGCCGTCCGGAACACCATGCGGACCTGGAAGGCCCCGAATATTCTCCGGAGACCAACGCGATCGTCGTTGGCTATGGCCGCTTTGGTCAGACGGTAGCGCAAATGCTCTACGCCAAGCGGATTCCCGTGACCTTGATCGACAGCAATGCGCGCCAGATCGAGAGGGTCGGCGAGTTCGGGCACAAAGTCTATTACGGCGACGGCACCCGCATAGATCTGTTGCGGACGGCTGGGGCGGAGACGGCGGAGGCAATCCTGTTCTGCCACGACGATCGCAGTTTTTCGCGTGACAAGGTCGAAGCCGTACTGGAGGCCTTTCCGCAGGCCAAGGTAATGGTCCGTGTCTTCGACCGCATCGAGGAAATCGCCCTCGATGGGTTGGACGTCGAATTGATCCAGCGCGAGGTGTTTGAAAGTGCTGTCGCCATGGGCAATGCGGCGCTCCATGCATTGCGCATTTCTGATCGAGAAGTCGTCAGGGTCGAACGTGAACTTCGGGTTCGAGACAGCGACCGACTCCATGCGCAGACTAGGACTGGCGACTTGCATGCAGGGGCCGAGCGAAGCTTCGCTGTCGACCGTGGCCTCCCTGATGAGCCGGCCGACCCGGCCAAGTCCTGCGGCTAGGCGAGGAACGCGGCGAGGCGACCCGCGTCGACGTTCCGGGCAACGAAGGCCCGGCCGATGCCCTTGGCAAGGATCAGTGTCGGTCCAGCGGCGGTCGATTTCTTGTCGGCCTTCATCGCCTCGAAAACTGCAGGCCCGCCCAAGCCCGCATCGGCAATGCTCACCGGCAAGCCCGCGGACAGAAGATGAGCTTTGACCCTCTCGGCGTCGCCGACCGGGCAAAGCCCGATCTCGGCGGAGAATTCAAACGTCAGCACCATGCCGATCGCGACTGCCTCGCCATGAAGCAGGTGATGGCCAGCAAGCGATTCGATGGCATGGCCGAACGTATGGCCAAGGTTGAGCAGGGCCCTGGTCCCCAGCGTGTCATCCGGATCGGCCGAGACGAAACGCGCCTTGGCGCGGATGCAATGCTCGATCACGGCGCGGCGAGCGGTGCCGACGCCAGCGGTTACTGCTCCTCCGTTGGCTTCGCACCATTCGAAGAAGCCGGGATCATCGATCAGCCCATATTTGACGACTTCGGCATAGCCGGAACGCATCTGGCGCTCGTCGAGTGTGTCGAGGAGGGCCGGATCGGCAATGACCAACATGGGATGGTGAAAGCTGCCGACTAGGTTCTTCTGGCCGGCGGCATCGATCGCGGTCTTGCCGCCGATCGCGCTGTCGACTTGGGCAAGCAACGTCGTCGGCACATGGATGATCGGGCAGCCGCGCTTGAACAATGATGCCGCAAGTCCGGCAACGTCGCCGACGGATCCGCCACCGAGCGCAATGATGGGCGTGCCGCGCTTGACCTCCAGCGCCGCTAATCGATCCGTGATCTCGACCAGGACCCGCCAGTCCTTCGCTGTCTCGCCGGCAGGGATCAGAATCGGTTCGTCGAGGGCCATGGACGCAAATGCGCCGCCATAAAGCTCGTAAACCGTCGCATCGCTGACCAGCGGAAGGCTGCATCCGTTGGCAATTCCGGCAAGCCTTGGAACGAGCTCGGCAATGCTGGCTACCAGCACTTCATAGTCGGCGCCGGCGTGCGCCACCCGAATGATGGTCATGCGCCGAGGTGTTCGGTCAAAGCGTCGATAATCCGGTCGACGACCTCGCCATGGCCCTGGATGCCGCTGCGAATGTGGATGTGAGCCTCGGCGTAGGACGCACGTCGCTCGTCCGCCAGTTTGGACAACATGGCCTTTGGATCAGGTGTCCGAAGCAGGGGCCGGGTGTCCCTGCGCGAGGTCCGTTCCCGCAGGATATCGACGGGGGCGTCGAGCCAAATGGTGATGGCCCTCTGATTGAGGAGTTCGCGTGTGCGCGGGTCGACAAAGGCGCCGCCGCCGGTAGCAATAACGCCGACATGTCCTTCGACAAGGCGGGCGACCAGGCGCCGCTCTCCGTCCCGAAAGTCTTTCTCGCCGAACCGTTCATAGACTTCCGCCGCACTGTAACCGACCGCGTCTTCGATGGCGGAATCGCTATCGACGAAGGGCAGGCCGAGGCGCTTCGCAAGGCGCTTTCCTACCGTCGATTTGCCCGCACCCATCAATCCAACGAGAACAATTGGCCGATCGAGGCGCCCCGAGAGCTTTTCCACAAACCAGGGCTATACATGGGCTTGTCTGGTCGGGCAAAAGGGCTGGTATGCCGCGAGGAACCGTTTTTCTGATCGTCGTCGCCCTGCTCGTAATCGGCGGGGCTTTCTTCCTTTCACGCAGCGCCCACGAGGTGCCCACCAAGCAGATCGAGGCCGACGTTAGCCGTGATGCGAACGCGCACTAAGCTCCTGTTGGGAGCAGCAGCGGTGCTGGCGGCGGCCATTCCCGCCATTGCCCAGGACCAGCCGGAATCGCTGTTGCCGCCGGGCTTCGGCGAGCAGTCTCCTGCTCCGGCCCCGACACCAGCATCGCCCGGGAATACCGCCGCGCCCACCGGAGACAGCGAGACCGCGGTGGAAATGGTGCCGATGGACCAGGCTTTAGCCGATCTATTGCCCGAAAATGTCCCGCCGCCCGTCGAACTGCCGGCCTCAGCGCGCCGGGACCCGTCGCTAGCCGGGCCATTGCCCTCCTCGCAGACCGGATTTGAGCAGGACGCCTGGGGCAAAGCGAGCGGCAAATTCCTGTCGGTCCTGCTCAGGCGCACGCACGCCCCATTACCGTCGCGCTGGGCGCACATCACGGTTCGCAACGCCCTACTGACTCAGATCCCGGCTCCGACCGATGTCGATGCCGCCGACTGGGCTGCCGAGCGCGCCTGGTTATTGCTGCGGATGGGCGAGGCGGATGGCGCGCGCATGATCGTGTCCGCCGTGGACGTCGATGATTTCACGCCCAAGATGTACCAGGTGGCAGTACAGAGCGCGCTTGCCAATGCGGACCCGTCTGGCCTCTGCCCCCTGCAGGGTGGCCTCGGAAAGGTGGAAAGACAGTCGCTTCCACTCATCCGCGCCATCTGCGCATCGCTCTCCGGCGCCAGCGCCGAGGCCGCTGCCGACATTGAGGATGCGCGCCGCCACGGCCGCATCGGCGGCATCGATCTCGCCCTCGCCGACAAGGTTGTGGGTGCCGGCGCCGACACCTCGCGTGCGGCAACAATCGAATGGGCGCAGGCGAACTCGCTGACCGCCTGGCGGTTCGGCCTTGCTACTTCGACCGGTATGTTACCCCCGCAGGACCTCATCGACGCGGCATCGTCGCAGGTTCGCGCATGGCAGGCGCGGGCGCCCGTCCTGGGCCCTGAGTCCCGGCTTGCTTCAGCGCGGATCGCGACAGGCCTTGGTGTTTTCTCCAGCCAGGCGCTGATGGACCTGTATTCGGTCATCTATGACGCGACCGATCCCAGCGACCTTGGCCAGACCGATGCTTGGCAATTGCGCGTGGCGATGGTGGGGAAGGACCTGGACACACGCCTGGCAGCGATGCGTAGACTGTGGTCGGCCGCGAAGCCGGGCCTGGATACGGAAGCCGCGCGTGCGGTCTTGGCCAGGGCCGCTTCGCGAGTGGCGCCGAGTAAGGACCTGGAAGCAGACGCACCCAACCTAATCGCGTCGATGCTGGCGGCCGGCTATGACGGGCCGGCGGCGCGCTGGGCCTCCGTCGTCGACGACATGGGCGACGCGAATGCCGACAAATGCTGGGCGATGCTGGCATTGGGCGCCCCTTCAGCACGCGGCCTCGACATCAGTATGGGACGGATCGGATCGTTCATTGGCCGCGACAATAGTCCGGGCAAACAGCGCAGCGCATTGCTCGTTGCGGGGCTGGCCGGTCTTGGACGGATCGATGGCCGCACTGCCGGGCGCCTCAGCGACCGCTACGGGCTTGGACTGTCGCGGCGAACCAGCTGGAGCAATTTGATCGATGCCGCTTCGATCCGCAGGCAGGCGGCAACCGTTGCCGTGCTTGCGGGCGTCGGCATGCAGACCAATAGCTTCGAAGGCGTGCCGGGCATGCACATGTTCCATGCCGTCACGGCGCTGAGGCGAAACGGCCAGGAATTCGCGGCGCGCATGATCGCCGCCGAGGCCCTCTCAAGGACGTGAACGCCGATGATCGCGCGCTAGTCGATCGCTTCCTCGATATGATGGCGGCGGAAGCAGGCGCGTCACGCAACACGCTCAATGCGTATCGGAACGACCTTGAGGCGGCGGCCGGAGCACTGCCGCAGGGTCTTGGCGAGGCATCGCTTGATGACTTGGGCGGGCTGGCGCCGCACTGGTCGGATCTCGCGGCATCGACATTGGCACGCCGCTCCGCAGCCTTGCGTCGGTTCTTCGGTTTCCTGCACGACGAGGGGTTGCGGCCCGACGACCCCAGCGCCGCGCTGCCGCGGCCACGCCACCAGCGCCCGCTCCCGCGCATCCTCGACGAGGAGGAAGTGCAAGCGATGTTCACAGCGGCCGAGGACCGGGCTGCCAGCGGCCAGGTTGAAGCGACGAGAAACCTTGCGCTGCTGGAGTTGCTCTACGGTTCCGGCCTGCGCGCAAGCGAGCTGGTGACGCTGCCAAGGCGCGCCGTCCGACAAGGGCAGCCGTTCCTCATTCTCAAGGGGAAGGGTGAGAAGGAGCGGTTGGTTCCGGTCTCAAGTCGCGCACTTGTGGCGGTTGAGCGCTGGCTTGCCGCTTGCCCGTCTGAATCCATCTGGCTTTTCCCCAGTGGCCGCAAACATTTGAGCCGGATGCGCCTTTTCCAGATCGTGCGCGCGCTCGCAGCCGATGCAGGCATCGCGCCCGACCGGGTGAGTCCGCACGTGCTTCGCCATGCCTTCGCGACCCATTTGCTCGCCGGCGGCGCTGACCTGCGGGCCTTACAGACGCTCTTGGGTCATGCCGACATCGCCACAACCCAGATTTACACCCATGTCGACAGCGCCCGCTTGGTCGAACTGGTGAACCAGCGGCACCCGCTGGCACGCCCTCGCGGCGCTCCGGCGCGTTGACGCGGCAAACCTCCCGCCCTAGTCCCCGCCACGACTATGCAGACCTACCTAGAGTTTGAAAAACCGATCGCCGAGCTCGAAACCCGCGTTGCGGAGCTTCGCGAGACAGCGACAGCAAGCGACATCGACATTGAGGCGGAAGTCGCCAAGCTAGAAGCGAAGTCGACCAAGCTTCTCAAGGAAACCTATTCGCGTCTCACGCCCTGGCAGAAGACCCAGGTCGCACGCCACCCCGATCGTCCGCATTTCAAGGATTTCGTCGACGCGATCGCCGAGGACTTCACGCCGTTGGCCGGCGATCGTGCCTTCGCGGACGATCCGGCGATCATTGGCGGCTTGGCCAAGATCGACGGCCGGCGCGTCATGCTGCTCGGTCACGAAAAGGGCGACGACACGGCTTCCCGCCTCAAGCACAATTTCGGAATGGCCAAGCCAGAAGGCTATCGCAAAGCGATCCGACTGATGCAGCTGGCCGACCGGTTCGGACTGCCGGTCGTCACTTTGGTCGACACGCCCGGCGCTTTCCCGGGAGTCCAGGCCGAAGAGCGCGGACAGGCGGAGGCCATTGCCCGCTCAACCGAGCAATGCCTGGAACTCAAGGTGCCCCTGATCGCGGTGATTGTCGGCGAGGGGGGCTCGGGCGGAGCCGTCGCTTTGGCTGCTGCCAATCGTGTCCTGATGTTCGAACATGCCGTCTACTCGGTGATCTCGCCGGAAGGCTGCGCCTCCATTTTGTGGCGGACGGCCGATAAAGCGGCGGACGCCGCTGAAGCAATGAAGATAACGGCTTCCGATCTCCAGGCGCTAGGCGTCGTCGATCGCATCGTCGAGGAGCCCCTAGGAGGCGCACACCGGCATCCTGAGGCGGCGATGGGGAAACTCAAGGAAGCGCTGATTGAGGAGCTGGACGGCTATTCAGCCCTCGGGCCCAAGGAATTGCTGGCGCAGCGGCGTGCAAAATTTCTTGCTGTCGGGTGAACGACGGAACCGGCCACTATTCATTCAGTTTCGTGCATAAAATATCCCCTGAAGGAGGGGCGTATGCGCACGAAAAGGTTACTGGCCGGCATTGTTGTCATCACCATTCCCGCCGTCGCTTTGGGCCAGGCGCCGGGATACCTCAGCCAGCGTGATGTTGCGGAGGCACAGCGCGATCATCCTCAAATCGTGGCCGAATTCGGCGGCGCCGAAACCGGCGGTCGCGCAGCTTACGTCGAAGGCGTAGGACGCCGGGTTGCAGCATATTCGGGAGTCGCCAACAGCGCGCAGACCTATCACTTCACCACCCTGAACAGTGCGGTTGAGAACGCGTTCGCGCTGCCGGGCGGCTACGTCTACATCACCCGCCAGCTCATGGGACTGATGAGCGATGAGTCCGAGCTTGCGTTCGTCCTTGGTCATGAAACCGGCCATATCGCCGCCCGCCACGCGCAAGCGCGGGAGGCAGCCCAGAGGCGCAATTCCATCATGGGAGTCCTTGGCGTTCTGCTTGGCAGCGTCGTCGGAGCTGGAGGCTTCGGCAACATGATTTCCCAAGGCGCGGCGCAATACGCGCAGATGGCGACCCTCAGCTTCTCGCGCGATCAGGAATATCAGGCGGACACGCTGGGGATTCGCTACATGCTCTCGGCGGGCTACGACCCAATGGGCGGCGCGACGATGCTGGACAATCTCGTGCGGGCCGATGCCTTGGAGACCCGAATTCAGGGACGCGACAGCCGTTCAACACCCGAATGGGCGCGCACCCATCCGCTCAGTACAAACAGGACGCAACGAGCCCAGGCAGAAGCACAAGCGACGGGCCGGGCAGGGCAGGGCCTGCGCAATCGCGACCAGTTCCTCGCGCAACTCCAAGGCATTTACGTCGATGATGATCCCGCCCAGGGCGTAATCGACGGCCGCACATTCACGCATCCCGATCTGCGATTCCAGTTCGCTGTTCCGACGGGTTACACCATGCAGAACGGCGCCAGCGCGGTCACGATCTCCGGGTCTGCGGGAAAAGCGCAGTTCAGCACCGGACGCTTCAACGGCGACCTTGCCGCCTACATCAACCAGGTCGTCTATGAGCTGACCGGCGGGAGAAATCAGGTGCCGATGGCGCCGCCGCGACAGACCACAATCAACGGCATTCGGGCCATGTATTCCGTCGGCCGGGCGAACACATCGTCGGGCGCGGTGGATGTCAGTGTCATGGCTTATCAGTGGGCGCCCGACCGCGCTTACCATTTCGTCATGCTCACTCAGGCCGGCGCAGGCATCGGTCCCTTTGCGTCGCTGGTGGATTCGCTTCGCCGTATTACGACTCAGGAGGCCTCAAGCATCAGGCCGAAAATCATAGATGTGGTAACGGTCAAGCCGGGAGACACGCCGCAACTCTTGTCGAGGCGTATGGCGTATCATGATTTTCAGTTGGATCGTTTCCTGTCGCTGAATGGCCTGACGGCCAACTCGCGACTAGCACCCGGCCAAAGGGTAAAAATGGTGATCTACGGCGCGCGCAGAACTTAGCGCCCCCGCCTTAACCGGGGCGCAACCTCTGCAGGCGGGCAATCTTACATGTTGCCGTTGACGGTCGTCGCGAGATTCGTCCACATGCCACCCGCGCCGCCACCGAGCTGCCTAAGGCCCTCGAGCATGGCGATCGCAATGAGCGCGACAATCAACCCATATTCAATCGCAGTTGCACCACGCGTGTCCGCGCGCAGGCACCGCATCAACGTCAGGATAGCGTCCACGCCACCCTCCTCTGGTCTTGGTCCACGTTGCCGGTTTACGGTGGCAAGAGTTAACAGAATGTTCCGGGAGCG
>Ga0207701_10008426_pt1 | contig 10181 bp, 3 predicted proteins | sample KBSSwiSSwithPhiX_FD_184294 | JGI IMG/M metagenome (GOLD analysis project Ga0207701, IMG submission 184294) | Switchgrass rhizosphere bulk soil microbial communities from Kellogg Biological Station, Michigan, USA, with PhiX - S5 (SPAdes) (version 2) | ecosystem: Environmental > Terrestrial > Soil...
ATGGCCCAGGAAGGACGCCCGCTGTCCCAGATGGAGGCGGCGGCCAGACTGGCGGATAAAGACCCGGCTTTCGCGGCTCGCCTGGTCGATAGGAGGCTTGCCGACCCCGATCCCGAGGTGCGGGCTGCCGCGCTTCTGGCTGAAAGGCGCTTGAAACGGGTCCCGTCTCCCGCGGTCCGCAAACTCTTGGTTGATCCCTCGGAAATTGTGCAAGTCCGTGCGGCGGAGGCAGTTATCGACTGGGTAGTCAGGACCCGAAAACAATAATGTAACGGAAGAGTGCTTGACACCATGTACCACCATTGGTACCTTAACGCCCTCCCTATTGTGCGTCCGCGATCAGCCGAAAACTAAAGAATGAGCGGAGTCCGATCTGCGACTCGGCGCTCCCTCTCTTGGAGTAAGTAATGGGCCAACTCCGTTCGGGCCTCAGGTTTCTTGCCACCGCCACCTTGATGCTGAGCGCATCGACGGCGCAGGCATCAATCAGCAGAGTCAGCAATCCGGTCGACATCGTTTACGAACCCAAAGTATTCGTAAAGTTCGATGCCGCCTATGACAGCGCCAATCGCGTCTACCTGGCTGTGTGGGGCACTCAGCTCGCGGGCCCTGTGAACGGCGTGTTCCTGAACGAAGCCGGAGCGCCCATCGGCGCCCCGTTTGCGATTTCCGATCCCTCCGATGGCAGCCTGCAGTCAGGCTGGGCGCGTGTGATCTACAGCGCACAGGAGGGAAAGTTTCTCGTCAGCTACACGAAGATTCTCGCCGCGAACGTTCACGGCAAAGCCGCGCGGTTCGTCGCCTACTCCGGCGGCGGCCCGGCAATGAGCGGAGAAATCAGAATCGCGTCGGGCTATGCGCATCCGGGAACCGAGAGTGGAATCGCGTATTCACCGGCATCCCGGACATTCATGGTGACGTGGTGGACGTATTACGGACCGACCGCGAAGCCAATCACGTTCGTTACGGCCATCAATCCGGGGGGCGGCATTTTGAGCCCGGCGATACCGGGCTTGAACGGGTGGGGTACGCCCATTACGGATCCGAACGATGGTCAAGCCGACCCAGAAATCGCGTGCGATCCGGCAAGCCGGCACTGCCTGGTGATCGGATTCTCGTGGGGCACATTCTACGGCGGGACGAAACCACCCCCAGCGGTGTGGGCGCGGTTTATCGACGACGCGACCGGCGCGCCGCTCGGTGCTGATTCCTTTTACGTGCCGATCTTCGGATTCATGGATTCGCCGACTGTGAGTTTCGGCGCCGGCAGGTTCATCGTCGCGTACACGGGCAACGGGCAGGTCTATGCCAATCTCGCCAGCGGGGGGGCCGTCGACGTCAGCGCGTTCGGCGGCGCGTATCCGCTTCGCGTGAGTTCGGCAGCGACCGCCGCTCTCGATGGCGGCGGATATCGCTATCCCTCGCTTTCATTCAACAGCGCAACCAACACGACACTTCTCGCAGCCGGCGCCTGGCAGGGTTATCCGACGGCGCAGGAGATCGACGCGGGTGGACAGCCAATCACTGGCGCCCTCGATTTCCTCCCCGATCCGGGACCTAATTACGACACTCGGACGCAGTACACGATCCCTGTGGCAAACAATGTCACGTCGGGGTTCCTCTATCTCGATAACCACTACTTCTTGAGCATGCGCTCGTCGGTCTACTCGACGACGCCCGGTGGGCCCGGGGCGCCGCCGCCTCCGCCGCCACCGCCACCACCTCCAACAGGAACACCGACAGCGAGAAAGGCGGACTTCTCCAGCGACGGAAAGGCCGACATCGTCTGGGAGCAAGACGACGGGCACCTCTCTGTCTGGGCAATGAATGGGATGACTGCGACGGCCAGTCCGGCGATAACTCCCGGAGTTGTCGACCCCGCCTGGCGCGTTGTGGCGACGGGTGATTTCAACGGCGACGGCAAGGCCGACCTCGTGTGGGAGCATACGTCCGGGACGCTCTCTGCCTGGTTTATGGACGGTCCAACCATGATCGGCAGCGCCTACCTGAACCCCGTGTCTGTCGATCCGAACTGGAGAATCGTCGGGTCGGGCGACTTCAATGGCGACGGCAAGGCAGACCTCGTGTGGCAGCACACAAACGGGTCGCTCGCGGTCTGGTACATGAACGGCGTCACTGCGATCGCTGGTGAAGCCCTGAACCCTGGCCAGATCGGCTACGACTGGAAAATCATGGGAGTGGGCGACTTCAATGGCGACGGCAAGCCGGATCTCGTCTGGCAGCATCCAAACGGCGCGCTGTGGATCTGGTTCATGAACGGCCCGAACGCAATTGGCTCGGCGGTTCCCAATCCCGGGCAGATCGACAACCTGGGTTGGAAAATCAGGGCCGTTGTCGATCTCAACGGCGACGGACAGACGGATCTGATCTGGCAGAACATGGCGGAGGGGTGGCTGTGCGTCTGGCTGATGAACGGCACCAACGCCACCGGCGGAGTGTTCCTCAATCCGGCAAACGTCTCGGGTGGTTGGAAAATCGTGGGACCGCGCTAAGCGGCTCGCGCTGAACAAATCTGGTCGGCAGCGTTCGATTTACTCCTCGGACGCTGCCGACGCCATCTGCACCACAGCCCCGCATTCTGAAAGCCCGAGATCGACCTTCTCCCGATCACTCTCCCAGCGGTAGATGAGAAGGTGCGAGCCGGAGGCCCGACGCTCCGGCCCGCACCAGATGGCAACTATCGGCGCGCGGCTGCGAGGAGATCAGTGACCAACCGCTCGAGTTCCGCAACTCGCTGTTTCAATGCGTCGTTCTCGGCCTTGCGCGCGTCGTTCTCGGCCTTGAGTTCCTTGACGGCCTGGAGAGTAACGAGCGGCAACCCGCTGTAGTCGACGGCCTTGTATCCGTCGCCGTCAGTCGCGACGAGTTCAGGCAGCACCTGTTCGACATCCTGTGCAATCAGGCCATAGTTCTGACTGTTGCCGAAATGGCGATTGGGAAATTCGTCGCTCCGCCAGAAGTAGCGCACCGGCTGGAGCGCCGTGACCTTGTCCAGCATCGGCGCAAACGGCGTGATGTTTTTCTTCAGCCGTCGGTCCGACGAACAAAACCCGGCGATACCGGTGCCGGCGAAGTTCCTGACGCAGCCGTTGGTGCCGGTCGTGCCGACGCGGATATCTCCGAACACCTGCAACTTGTCGGTGATCGTCGGGAACGCGTTGAACGTGCCAATACCGACGTTGCCGTCCGGCAGGACGACCATGTGCCCCGCATCGGCAGTCGTGCCGACAGGCGTCGTGCTGAACACGATGGCACTGCCGTGGGCGGTGTCGGTAAAGTTCTCGGCGGCGACGATAATCACTCCGCCGGCCTCGCTGCTGAAGTGAGTCGCGCCGTAGCCGTCACCAAGAAAGAGCGCCAGCGGATCGCCCAACTGGACGGCAGCGGGCGCAGCTGCCGTGCCACGAGCCATGTTCGCCGTAAAGCCCGCACAGCACCCGTCGTTGCTGTAAGACGTCGCTCCGAAAGCGGCGGCATCTCCATCTCTGACGACGTGCACCGACGTCGACGGCGTCCTCGTGCCGATGCCGATGTCGCCATTGGCGTCGATCACCATCCGATTGACCGGCGTGTTCGTGCCGTTTGCCGTGGTATTGAAGGCGAGGCTCGTTCCCTGAGCCAAATCCGTCCAGTTCTCGGATGCGAACACGAACATGCCGCCACGGGTACCACTAAAAGTGGTGAGGCCGTATCCGCGGCCCAGAAAGCCCGCGAGGTTGTCGTTCAACTGAACCGCGGCGGGAGTCCCCCCCGTACCGCGCGCCTTGCTGCCGACGAACAGAGAGGCCGCACTGCTGTTGGCAAACGACGAGACCGTCGCCTGTGCGAAACCCGCCGTTGACAAGCTGTTGCTCACTTCGAGGAGAGAAATCGGGGAAAACGTGCCGATACCGACGTTTCCCGACGGGGCGATCCGCATCCGCGTGCCGGGTGTCGCGGTCCCATTTGCGGTCGTCCAGAAACTAATCTGGGTTCCTTGCGCGGTGGTCGTCCAGTTCTCGGATGTTCCCATGGCAATCGCTGCGGCACCCAGCGAGTATGCCGTCCCGTTGTATCCCCTGGTGCTTAGCTCCAGCAACCCGTCGCCGCTCAGAATTGCGGCCGGCGCGGCAGCCGTCCCGCGGGCCCTCTGCCCGATGATGGAGGACCCGCCGAACGCGTTGAGGTAAGTCGCCAACGTGGTGCTCGTCGCGCTGCCGGGCGCCAGGGCGTTGCTCACCTCGAGAGTCGAGAGGGGGCTGGTGGTGCCGATCCCGACGCCGTTGGTGTTGGCGAAAAAGCGCGAGGTACCGCCGAGCATGAAGTTGATCGAGCCGTTGAACGCCCCGCCCGGCGCGACGCGCGCGATGTTGTTGATGCGGTATTCGTGCGTGAGGTTGTTGTAGCCCTGGAACTGCGTCAGCGCGTTGGTGTGGTCGTAGAACAGCATCCCGGAATACGCGAGCGCTCCGCCATTCGTGTTCTGGACCGCGAGCCCGGTGAAGTCGCCGGTGTTGTTGTCGAAACGCACGTGAAGCCGATCGAACGGCGTCGTCGTGCCCAGGCCGATCGAGTTATCGGCGGCCTCGAACACACCGGAGTTGCCGACATCGGCGCTGTTTACGTACTTCGCGAGGAAGTTCGGCGTGCCGGCCAGCACGACATCGGCGCTGGCCCCACCCGTGTCAGCGGCCGTGGCATTGTGCGCGTCCGCGGCTCCGCCGGCGCCGGGCGCGAGTTGGTAGTCTGAGGCGGGCCGCCCGCCGAGCGTGTCGGCTTCGGCGGCGCGCAGCGCGTAGGGCACGCTGGTCAAGCGCGTCCGCGGCCCTTCGGCTTCGCCCGCCCGTTCGAACACCGTGCCGAGCCATTGAGCCGCCGCAGCCGCAAAGACGGCGGGCGGAATGCCGTCAGCGTGGGCCGCCCCGAGAATGACCACGTAGCGGCCGCGGTCGTCGAGGGTGACCTGCTGTGTTTCCTGGAAGACAGGGGCGCCGCCCTGCTGCTCAGCGTAGACCGATAGCGTCACGGTCTCAACCGCAGCCGGCGGCTGTCCATCAGCCGGCCGATAGACGCCGCTGACGGTGATCACGCGCGGGACCGAGCCCGTTGCGTTTTGCGGCGCCTGGGCGAACACAGCGCCGCGCGATAAGAACAGAACGGCCACGACGAGTATGAGATTTCGAGAGACCTGTCGCATAGAGAGACTCCTTCGGCTCGAGTTCGCGAGACCGAACACGGTTTCCTCCGTCACCAACACACACCAGAGGTCTGCAGCTTTTTGCGGGAGCACTAGCCTATGAGAGAAAGACTGCGACGAACAAGACGAATTCGACGCACCACGAGCGTTCGCGAAAAGATTTTTTCAAGGCAGGCTGCGCGCAAGTCGCCGAGGAGCAGACTTCCGGCGATGCGAAACCTTTGTTCGCGGTCTCGAACGCCTTAGGTCGCTCAAATCAGCGAACGACTTGGACGCCACTCGCGGCACTCCAACTCGTTTTCACTGCGCTGGCCTTATCGGCGAGGCGCGTTCCCGAGCGCGTTCGTCAGGAGCCTTTCGATCTCCGCAAGGTGCTGCTTGAGCGCGACGTTCTCGCTTTGCAGTTCCTCGAGAGCGTCAACGCGTTTCTTGAGCGCGTCGTTCTCGGCCTTGAGTTCCTTGACCGCCTGAATGGTGAGCAACGGCAGTTCGCTGTAGTCAATCGCTTTGTAACCGTCGCTCTCGGTCGCGACGAGCTCCGGCAGCACCGCTTCGACGTCCTGCGCGATCAATCCGTAGTTCCGGCCGTTGCCGAAATGCCGATTGGGAAACTCGTTGGCGCGCCAGAAATACGTGACGGGCTGCAATGCCGCCACCTTGTCGAGCGCCGGCGCAAATGGCGTGATGTCCTTCTTCAATCGGCGATCGGACGAGCACGTGCCGGCGATTCCGGTGCCGGCAAAGTTCTTGAGGCAGCCATTCGTGCCAGCGGTGCCTACCCGGATGTCGCCGAAGACCTGGAGTTTGTCGGTGATCGTCGGGAACGCGTTGAACGTGCCAATGCCGACGTTGCCGCCCGGCATGATGATGGTGTTGATTTCCCCGTCGCTCGAGCCGAGCGGCGTCGTACCCAACACCAGCGCGGCCCCTTGCGCAGTGTCAGTCCAGTTCTCCATCGCGAAAGCGCCAATTCCCGCGCCGAAGTTGCCAAAGTCAGTTGTGCCGTACCCCGTAGCGTTAAATCCGCCGAGCTCGTCGCCGGACTGGACCGCGGCCGGCGCGGCTGGTGTTCCGCGCGCGGCCCGCGTCACGAAATTGAACTCTCCGGGTTTCGATGCCCCGCTGTAGGTGGTGGCATTGAACTTTCGCGAGGCGTTCCCCTGTCTGACGATTTCCACGGCCCCCTGTGGAAAGGTTGTACCGATGCCGAGGTCGCCTGACGGCGAAATCGTCACGCTCGGACCGGTCGCAGTTGTGCCGGTTGGCGTCGTGTTGAAGCTGATCGAGGTGCCCTGCGCCGTATCGGTCCAGTTCTCGGACGCGATCACGAACATGCCGCCACGGGTGCCGCCGAACGTCGTGGCGCCATATCCACGGCCCAGGAACCCCCCAAGGCTGTCGTTGGCCAGGACCGCGGTAGGAGCCGCCGACGTCCCGCGCGCCTTGCTGCCGATAAACAGCGAGGCGCCATTGGTGTTTCCAAATGAGGTGGCGGTGACGACGCCGAAGGTCGTGCCGGATGTGGCGTTGCTGACTTCGAGGTTCGACCCGGGAAAATTCGTCCCGATGCCGACCTGCCCGAAGTTGTTGATGACCATCCGGCTACTCGAGACCGTTGACCCGTTGGGGGTCGTCGAAAAATTAATTTGAGTTCCGCGCGCCGCATCCGTCCAGTTTTGCGCGGCCTGTACCGTCATGCCGCCGGCAAAACCGGAACCAAACGTGGACGTACCGAAGCCGTCACCGTAGAACCCGGCCAAGCCATCACCGCTCTGCACGGCGGCGGGTGCGGCCGGCGTGCCTCTCGCCCTCCGCGCCATGTAATAGGGATTGACCGCGTTCGTATAACTCGTCATCCACATGTTCGCCGGCCCGCCGGGGATCACATTACTGACTTCGAGCAGCGCTGCCGGTGACGTGGTGCCGATGCCGATGTTGCCGTTGGGCGCCACGATGAACTTCGACGCCCCGCCCAGCATGAAGTTGATCGACCCGTTGAACGCACCGCCCGGCGACACCCGCGCGATGTTGTTGATCCGGTATTCGTGGGTGAGGTTGTTGTAGCCCTGGAACTGGGTCAGTGCGTTGGTGTGGTCGTAGAACAGCATCCCCGAATAGGCCAGCGCCCCGCCATTCATGTTCTGCACCGCCAGCCCGGTGAAATCGCCGGTGCCGTTATTGAAGCGCACGTGGAGCCGCTCAAACGGTGTCGTCGTCCCCAGCCCGATCGACCCGTCGGCGGACTCGAACACGCCGGAGCTGCCGACATCGGCGTTGTTCACGTACTTGGCGAGAAAGTCCGGCGTGCCGGCCAACACCACATCGCTGTTGACCCCACCTGTATCGGCAGCGGTCGCGTTCGCCGCCTTGCTGCCGCCGGCGCTCGGCGACAGTTGGTAGTCGGAGGCCGGTCGCCCGCCGAGACTGTCGGCTTCGACAGCCCGCATCGCATACGGCACGCTCGTCAACCGTGTCCGCGGTCCTTCGGTTTCCCCGGCGCGTTCGAACACGGTGCCGAGCCACTGCGCGCCCGACGCAAACACGGTGGCCGGGATCCCGTCGGCGTGCGCCGCCCCGAGGACGACCGAGTAGCGGCCGCGGTCGTCGAGGGTGACCTGCTGCGTTTCCTGGAACACCGGCGCACCGCCCTGCTGCTCCGCGTAGACCGACAGCGTGACGCTTTCAACCGCGCCAGGCGCTTGCCCGTCAGCCGGGCGAAAGACGCCGGTCACCGTAATCAGCTTGGGCACCGATTGTTCCTGGGCCGCCTGAGCAAAGGTCGACGTAGGAAACAGCGAAGCTACAAGTGCCACAAGGGTCACGAAGCGGAGACGCATGTCGAAGCTCCTTCAGGAGAAGTTGATACAGAAGACGAACCCACCACGTCAGAAGCGGCCCATGCGGATATCGAAGCCGGGAATGGAAGACGAGCCGGAACAGTCTTTCCGGCTCGCCTTTTGGCAGTTAACGACGACCAGTCGCCACTAGTTCGGTGATTAGCCGTTCGAGTTCGGAGACGCGCTGCTTCAGTGCCTGGGGATCGGCCTTTTCCAACTCGGCGATGCGCTGCTTCAGCGCGTCGTTTTCGGTTTTGCGAGCATCGTTCTCAGCTTTGAGCTCCTTTAACGCTTGAATAGTAAGGAGCGGCAGCTGGCTATAGTCGACCGCTTTGTACCCATCGCTGTCAGTGGCGACGAGTTCAGGCAGCACCTGCTCGACGTCCTGCGCAATCAGACCGTTACTCTGGCTGTTGCCGAAATGACGTTCGGGAAACTCGCTTGCCCGCCAGAAGTAGTGCACCGGCTGTAGCGCGGTCACCTTGTCGAGCATCGGTCCAAACGGCGTGATGTTCTTCTTCAACCGGCGATCCGACGAGCACGTGCCGGCGATTCCGGTGCCGGCAAAGTTCTTGAGGCAGCCGTTGGTGCCCGCATTGCCGACCCGCGCGTCGCCGAACACCTGGAGACGATCGGTCGCGGTCGGCACACCAAAGCCGTCCGCCGGCGTGCCGATACCGAGAAACCCGGAAGGCAGAAGTGCCATGCTGATATTGAGGTGGAAGGTGCCTAGAGGGGTCGATCCAAAAACCAGCGACGACCCATTTGCGGTGTCTGTGAAGTTCTCCGCTGCGAATACCGCAACCCCTCCCTGGACGTCGTTGACGAAGTTCGTGGCTCCGCGGCCCTGAGCGACGAAACCGCCAAGGACATCGCCCTGCTGGGTGGGCGTTGGAGCGGCCTGCGTTCCACGGGCGGTGCGGCCAAGGAAGACCCCGGTCGCGTCGTTGCCATTCGTGTAGGCGGTCGCGACGACAGCGGCGTCGTCTCCTGTTCGCGACACGTCCAGGCCTCCACTCGGGAACTGCGTGCCGATGCCGACGTCCCCGTCTCCGGTGATCGACATCTTCGTGCTCGGCGTGATCGTGCCATTCGCCGTGGTGTTGAAGGCGAGGTTCGTTCCTTGAGCCGTATTCGTCCAGTTCTCGGACGCGCCCACGAACATGCCGCCACGTGTACCACTGAAACCTGTGCCCATGTACCCGCGGCCAAGAAAGCCGCCGAGGTTATCGCCGGCCTGGACCGCGAGAGGGGCTGCCGACGTGCCGCGCGCCCGGCTGACGACAAACAGAGAGCTTCCGGCATTCGTATACGTGCTCGCGGTCACCTGTGAGGCGCCGACGTTGGTGTTGGCATTGCTGACATCGAGTGCCGACACGGGGCCGAACGTCCCGATGCCAACGTTGCCGATCGAATTGAGGAACATGCGCGTTTGCGGCTGCGTCTGGCCAATCGGGATTGTCTGAAAGCCAATTACCGTGCCCTGCGCGGTGTCGGTCCAGTTCTCCGCCGCCGTGACCGCCATGCCGGACGTGAGCCCGCTGAAGTTGGTCGCGCCGTAGCCCTTGCCGCCGATGAGGGCCAGCAGGTCGCCGTTTTGCGCGGCGCTCGGGGCGGCGGCCGTGCCTCTCGCTTTCCGTCCGACGAGTTCCGGGCCAAAGGAGTTGGTGCCGTACGTCGTGTTGGCGATGGTGGTGACGTTGAGCGCCGGTACCAGCGCGTTGCTCACCTCGAGGAGCGCGCCCGGCGCGGTCGTGCCAATGCCGGTGTTGCCGAAGCTGCTGACGAAGAACCGGGACGTGCCGCCGATCATGAAGTTGATTGAGCCGTTGAACGCGCCGCCTGGTGTCACCCGCGCGATGTTGTTGATCCGGTATTCGTGCGTAAGGTTGTTGTAGCCCTGGAACTGCGTCAGCGCGTTGGTGTGGTCGTAGAACAGCATCCCCGAATACGCAAACGCCCCGCCGTTCGTATTCTGGACCGCGAGCCCGGTGAAGTCGCCGGTGTTGTTGTCGAAACGCACGTGAAGCCGTTCGAACGGCGTCGTCGTGCCCAGTCCAATCGCCCCGTCAGGCGCCTCGAACACGCCGGAGTTGCCGACATCGGCGTTGTTCACATACTTGGCGAGGAAGTTCGGCGTCCCGGCT
>Ga0207701_10008427_pt1 | contig 10181 bp, 7 predicted proteins | sample KBSSwiSSwithPhiX_FD_184294 | JGI IMG/M metagenome (GOLD analysis project Ga0207701, IMG submission 184294) | Switchgrass rhizosphere bulk soil microbial communities from Kellogg Biological Station, Michigan, USA, with PhiX - S5 (SPAdes) (version 2) | ecosystem: Environmental > Terrestrial > Soil...
TCCGCAGCTGGCGGAGTTCTTCGCGGGAAATCCGGCGGAGGCCAGCGAGTGGCCGGCGGCCGTGGCGCGAGCCCGGCAGCATCCGCGTGCCCGCGGTCAGGTCGCTGAGCTCGTACAGGCACAGCAGCGCGCACGCGGCGCCCCGCCCGAAGCACTTGGCGCCTCGGCGTTGCTGCGCGATCCCGAGACGGTCGCGGTGGTCACCGGCCAGCAGGCGGGACTGTTCGGCGGGCCGCTGTTCACGCTCCTGAAGGCGATGACCGCCATCCGGTTGGCCGAAGACCTGCGGACGCGGGACAAGGTCGCGGCCGTCGCGATCTTCTGGATCGACGCCGAGGATCACGACTGGAACGAGGTGCGCCAGTGCGGAGTCCTCGACAGCGAGCTCGCCGTGCGAGCCGTCGCCGCAGGCGATCCTCCGAACGCGCACGTCAGCGTGGCGCGGGTGCAACTCGATGAATCGATCGCTCAGACGTTGCAGCTCCTCGCGACCACGCTGCCCCACACTGAGTTCACCGCCGATCTGCTCGACGGCCTTCGACGCGCGTACCAGCCAGGTACCGGAATGGCCGAGGCCTTCGGGCGATGGCTCGAGGAAGTGCTCGGGCCTCGCGGACTGATCGTCTACGACGCCTCGGACCCGGCGGCCAAACCGCTCGTAGCGGGTGTGTTCTCCCGGGAGCTCGAACACGCGGGCGAGACCGCGCGCTTGGCGGCTCGAGCCGGGAGCGCTCTGCAGGAACGCGGTTATCACGCGCAGGTGACGCCACAGGAAGACACCGCGGCGCTCTTTCACCTCAACGCCGGTCGCGAGCCGATTCGCAGACAGGGGCAGGACGCGTTCGTCATCGGGGAGCGGCGTCTGAGTCGCGAGGCGCTGCTGGCGCTGGCCACGCAGAGCCCGCACGAATTCAGCCCCAACGTCCTGCTTCGCCCGATCGTGCAGGACACGCTGTTTCCTACTGTCTGTTATGTCTCGGGGCCCAGCGAGCTTGCTTACCTCGCGCAGTTGAAACAGGTCTACGCGCACTTCGGCCTGCCCATGCCGCTCATCGCGCAACGCGGGACGGCGACGATCGTCGATGCCAACGCGATGCGCTTTCTCACGCGGCACGAGCTTCCGCTCGACGCGTTGCGCGCGCGGGACGAGGCGGCGCTGAACGATCTGCTGGCCGGCCAGCTGCCGCCGGATGTCGACGCCTCGGTCGAACGGGTGGCACGGATGCTCGAGGAGCGGATGACGGAGGTCGCGAATGCGGTCACCGCGATCGACGCGACGCTCGAGGGCGCCGCGCGATCGGCGCTCGGACGCATGCAGGATGATCTGAAGAAGCTGCACGCGAAGATCATCCAGGCCGCCAAGCGGAAGGACGACACGCTGCGGCGGCAGTTTCAGCACGCCCAGGCGCAGGCGTTTCCCGACGGCCACCCGCAGGAACGGGAGATCGGCTTCGTCTACTTCCTCAACAAGTACGGTCCGGCGCTCATCGATCGTCTCGGCGAAATCCTGCCTGGCGAGCGTGGAACGCACTACGTCCTGACGATCTAGCTCTCCCAACTTCATTGGCCGGCACGCAACCGGCAGACAGCGGACTCTATTGCCAGGACTTCCCAAGCCGCCGCAGACCGACGCCTCTCCCAAACGACGACGGACCAAAGGCCGGCGCCGGTGGCTTCGGTATCTGCTTGCGGCCTGCGCCCTGCTGCTGGCCGTGGGCGCAGGCGTCGGCTACTACACCTACCTCTCCTTTGCCCGGCTGATTGACGAACGGCTGCACGGTGAGCGCGAGCGATCGCTGCCGCGCGTGTATGCGCGGCCGGTGGAGCTGCGACGGGGCCAGGCGCTGTCGGAAGCCGAGCTCATCGTGCGTCTCAACGACCTCGGCTACGCGCAGCGGCCGGAGGTCGAGCGGCCGGGAGAGTTCGCGGTGATGCGAGACACCATCGCCGTGCGCTCGCGCACCGGACGCACGGAGGGCAAGACGATCCACATCACCTTCTCGTCTCCGGGCGGCAAACGTACGGCGGCGTCGCCACCGGCCGCCGCTATCCGTGGTCTCGAGATCGTCGGCAGCGGCCCGCAGGAGTCAGTTGAGCTCGACACGCCGCTGCTCACCGCGCTCATGAGGAGCGGCACACGCGAAAAGCGGCGTCACGTGGAGCTGGCGACGATCCCCAAGCACATGCAGGAGGCCGTGCTCGCCATCGAGGATCAAAGCTTCTACTCGCATCCAGGGATCAATCCGTTCCCGCTGATGACCACGCTCGTGGTCAACGGCCTCGGCCTCGGCGAGCGGCGGCTTGGCAGCAGCACGATCACGCAGCAGCTCGCGCGCATGTTCTTCCTGTCGGACGAGTTCAATGCCGAACTGCAGCGCGGCGAACGATCGTACGGACGCAAGGCGCGCGAGGGCGTCATGTCGCTGGTGCTCGAGCGACGGGCGTCGAAGAGCGAAATCCTCGAGATGTACCTGAACGACGTCTATCTCGGACAGCGCGGCTCCTTCGCCATCCACGGCGTGGCCGAAGCCGCGCGGCTCTTCTTCGGCAAGGACGTGTCGAACCTGACCATCGCCGAGGCGGCGCTCATCGCCGGGGTGATTCAGAGTCCCGCCTCGCGGTCTCCTTTCACCAATGTGAAGCGGGCGCTCGAGCGCCGCAACGTGGTCATTCGCGCCATGGCGAGCGAAGAGTTCATCACCAGCGACCAGGCGGCGCACGCCCTCCGTGAGCCGGTGCAGGTGGCACAGCGCGGTGTCGACACCGAGGCGCCGTACTTCGTCGACATGATCAGCCAGCAGGTCAACGAGCAGTTTCCCGGCCTGACCACCCGACCGGGGGCCACGGACGTGTACACGACGCTCGACATGAACCTCCAGCGCGCCGCGCTCGAAGCGGTCCGGTCCGGCCTCGAGAAGGTCGACCAGCTGCTCGCCCGGCGGAAGCGGAAGAACATCACGCAGGCAGCGCTGCTGGCGGTCGACCCGCGGACCGGCGAGATCCTCGCGCTCGTCGGCGGACGCTCCTACAACCAATCGCAGTTCAACCGGGTGACGGTCGCCCACCGCCAACCCGGTTCGGTGTTCAAGCCGTTCGTCTTTCTCGCGGCGTTCGAGGCAGCCGCGAGCGAGGGCCGCTCCGACTTCACGCCGGCGTCGATCACGGACGACGAGCCGGAGATCTTCGACGTGGACGGAGAGCCGTGGGAACCGAAGAACTACGGCGATGACTACGACGGCGAGATCACCTGGCGCCATGCACTGGCAATGTCGCGCAACCTGGGCACGATTCACGTCGGCGCGGCCGTCGGCTTCGACAAGGTGGCGGCGCTCTGGCGGAAGGTCGGCGTCGGCACGCCGCCGCGCGCGTACCCCTCCATCGCCCTCGGCGTCTTCGAGCTGACGCCGTTCGAAGTCGCCCAGGCCTATACCTTGTTCCTCAACGGCGGATCGGTCCGTCCGCTGGTCGCCCTCGATCGCATCGAAGCCGCCGGCAAGACGATGCGGCCGCCGGCCGGGAAGCTGAAACGCGTGGCGCGCGCCGACACGACGTATCTCGTGGTCAACATGATGCGCAGTGTCCTCAACGAGGGCACCGGCGCCAGCGCCCGCGCCCAGGGCTTCTCCTACGACGCGGCGGGGAAGACCGGGACGACCAATGACCTGCGCGACGCATGGTTCGCGGGCTTCACGCCCGACCTGCTGACGGTCGTCTGGGTCGGGTACGACGACAACCAGCCGCTGTCGCTCAGCGGCAGTCAGGCGGCGCTGCCGATCTGGACCGACTTCATGAAGAAGGCGATGGCCGGGCGTCCCAATGCCACCATGCCCGCACCGAGCGGCATCACGTACGCCGAAATCGACCGTGAGACGGGAAAGCTGGCGAATCCGGGCTGTCCGCATCAATTTGCGGAAGCCTTCCTCGCGGGCACCGAGCCGACCGAGTACTGCCCGCTGCACCACTGACCGAAGTAGTGTCCGCCTTCAGGCGGACGGGCGTAGTGTCCGCCTTCAGGCGGACGGGCGTAGTGTCCGCCTTCAGGCGGACGGGCGTAGTGTCCGCCTTCAGGCGGACCCGGGATATTGGCCTTCCGGCGCTTATAATCCCTCTGTGAACCAGGATGTGTTCGCCGCGCTGGCGGCCGCGCTCGAGCGCGGCGAAGAGGTCGCGCTCGTCACGATCGTGTCGTCCACCGGCTCGACCCCGCAGCGTGTCGGCGCCAAGATGCTCGTCTACGCCGACGGGCGGACGGTCGGAACCATCGGCGGCGGCTGTTATGAAAACGATGCCTTCTGGAAGGCACGCGAGACGATCAAGGCGCGCAAGCCGCTCAACGTGCGTTACGAGCTGACCGACGATATCGCCGAGGAGTCGGGACTGATCTGCGGGGGCCAGATGGAAGTGTTCATCGAGCCGGTCGAGCCCTCCCCCGATCTGTACATCTTCGGCGCCGGGCATGTCGGCTACTTCCTCGGCCGGATGGCGTTCGACACCGGCTTCCGCGTGCACGTCATCGACGACCGCGAGAAGTTTGCGAGCAGCGAACGGTTCGGCGACGGCATCGAGGTCATCGTCGAAGACATCCCGGCGTGGCTCGAGGCACACTCGCTCCCGTCGACCGCCTACGCGGTCGTCGTGACGCGCGGACACAAGCACGACATCGACGCCCTCCGGGCGCTCGTCCACGGACCGCTCCGCTATGTGGGCCTCATTGGCAGCCGCGCCAAAGTGAAGCGCATCTTCGACGTCCTGCATGCGGAAGGGACCGCCCCTGAGACGCTGAAGAGCGTGCATGCGCCGATCGGGCTCGACATCGGGGCCATCACGCCGCAGGAGATTGCGGTCAGCATCCTGGCTGAGCTCATTGCCGTGAAACACGGCAAGATCGCCGAGTCGAGCGTCGCCGCCGTGAGCATGCGATGGGAGGGGGCGCTCAAGCGCTGACCCTTGCCCGAGCCGCGCTGGGCTATATAATCGTCATGACGCCTCTAAGCGTCTGACAGACAATGGGTTCCTCCGAGCTTTCCTCCCGATCCCGACACCTGCTCGAGACGCTGGTCCAGGCGTACATCGAGACGGGTGAGCCGATTGCGTCCCAGGCCCTCGCCGTGGAGAGTGGCCTCGGGGTGTCCTCGGCCACCGTGCGACACATCCTGGCTCAGCTCGAAGAGGGCGGCTACGTGCACCAGCCGCACACGTCCGCGGGGCGCGTGCCGACCGATCGCGGGTACCGCGTATTCGTCGATCGTCTCCTCGAGCAGCGGAAGCCGGGTCGACCGGCAGCGAACGTGGAACATCAGCTGCGCCAGCAGGCGGAGCGGTCGCCACTGATGGATGACCTGCTCGCCAGCGCGACCCACCTCGTGTCACGGGCAGCGCGGCACGTCGGGTTCGCGATGGCCGGCAGCCACGACGGTGCCGTGCTCCAGCGCATCGACTTCGTCGCGCTCGGCGGGAGCCGGGTGCTGGTGGTCGTCGTCTCGAGCAGCAACCAGGTAATCCAGAAGGTCGTCGATGCCGGCGAGGATGTACGCCCCGACGATCTCGCATTTGCAGCGAAGTACCTGAATACTGAGTTCTCGGGGCTGCAGCTGCTCCGGGTCCGGGAGTCGGTGCTGGGCCGGCTGCAGCAGGACCGTATCCTGTACGACAAGTTGATGGCGCGAGCGCTTCGTCTCGCACAGTCGACGCTCGAGCCGCTTCCGCAGGAACAGGCGTTCCACGTCGAAGGGGTGGCCTCGCTGCTCGGCGACGGCGGGCTGACGGAGATCTCGGTCGACACGCTGCGGTCGCTGCTCGAAATGATGGAGGAGAAGGAGCGGATGGTACGGCTCCTGAATCGCTACATCGACGGCCCCGGTCTGACGATCGTGATTGGGGCGGAGCACAGCTCGCCGGATCTGCGCTCGTTCAGTCTGGTCGCCTCGACCATCGTCGACGGCGGCGCCAGCCGGACGGTCGGGGTCATCGGCCCGATGCGCATGCACTACTCGCGAACGATCAGCCTCGTCGACGGAACGACGCGCGCGGTATCACGCGTGCTCCGGGCGCCCAATTGACGGACCGGGTCTGACGACCCGCCCGCGAATCGCCGCGCGTATGCGGGCCTCTTGACCTGATCTGACATCTTCACCTCACGCGGCACGTGCACAACGAGAAACATGGCTGACCATACCTTGAACGAACAGGACAGCGCGGAGACGACCGCGCCTCTCGACGCGGATGCGGTCGAAGAGCTTCGCCGCGAGCGCGAGACACTCCAGGACCGGCTGCTGCGGACGGCCGCCGATTTCGACAACTATCGCAAGCGCGTCGACCGCGACCGCCGCGAAGTGGCGGACATGGCCCTGGCGGATGCGGTGCAGGACCTGCTGCCTATCATCGACAACCTCGAGCGGGCGCTGCAGGCGCAAGGCGGCGATGCCGACAGCCTCCGCAAGGGCGTCGAGCTGATTCACAAACAGATGCTCGACCTGCTCCGCAAGCGCGGCGTCACGGCGATTGACGTCCTCGGCGCCGACTTCGATCCGAACCGGCACCAGGCCGTGGTGCACGAGGCCAGCGAGGAGCATCGCGAAGGTGAAGTGATGCAGGAGTTGCAACGCGGGTACGTGCTCGGCGAACGGCTGCTCCGCCCGGCGATGGTGAAGGTGGCGAAGCGTCCGTGAGCAAACGCGACTACTACGAAATCCTGGGCGTCGCGAAAACGGCGACCGAACAGGAGATTAAGAGCGCATACCGCAAGCTCGCGCTGACCTACCATCCCGATCGCAATCCGGGTGACCGTGCGGCCGAGGACAAGTTCAAGGAAGCGGCCGAGGCGTATTCCGTCCTGGCCGACGCCGACAAGCGCCACATGTACGACCGGTTCGGCCACGCCGGGCTGGGCGGCGCGGCGACGAGCGGCTTCGATCCGAGCGTGTTCACCGGCTTCGAGGACATCCTCGGCGGCCTCGGCGACATCTTCGGCTTCTCGGATGTCTTCGGCGGCGGGCGCCGGCGAGGCGGCCCGCGGCGGGGCGCAGACCTCCGCTACGACCTCGAGATCTCGTTCGAGGAGTCGTCACGCGATTTCGAAACGTCGATCCAGATTCCGCGTCAGGAAGCCTGCGAGACGTGCGGCGGCAACGGCGCGGCTGAAGGCTCGGCACCGACAAGCTGTCCGCAGTGTCACGGGCGCGGACAGCTGCAGTATCAGCAGGGCTTCTTCACCGTCGCGCGCACTTGCGGACAGTGCCGCGGCACCGGTTCCATCATCGCCAAGCCGTGCCCGACGTGCCGGGGTGCCGGCCGCGTGCAGAAGGAACGCAAGCTGACCGTCCGGATTCCCGCGGGCATCGCGACCGGTCAGCGGCTGCGCATCTCCGGGGAAGGCGAGGCCGGCATGGCCGGTGGCCCGCGCGGTGACCTCTACGTCGTCATCCAGGTCCAGGAGCATCCGTTCTTCCAGCGGGACGGCAACGATCTGTACTGCGAAGTGCCGCTCAACTTCCCGACGCTGGCCCTCGGCGGCGAGATCCGGGTGCCGACACTGGACGGGGACGAGCCGTTCACCGTGCCGGGCGGCACCCAGACGGGAACCACCTTCCGCGTACGTGGCAAGGGCATGCCCGACGTCGGCGGGCGCGGCCGCGGCGATCTGCTCGTCACGCTCAAGGTGAAGACACCGAAGAAGGTGAGCAAGGAACAGCGCAAGCTGCTCGAGCAGCTCGCCACGTCGCTGCCGAACGAGGAATTTTCGCCGACGCCGGTCGAAGACCATGGCGACCGCGGGCTTCTGGATCGCGTGAAGGACATCTTCGGCTGACATGCGCACATGGCCCGCGATTGACGTCCATCGTCTGAGCGAGCCCGACCTGCTGCAGGCCGCGTTGACCGACCTCGACGTGGTCGCCGTCGATGAGCGCTCCGATGAGATGTGGCGCGTCTTCTTCGGGTCTACGGCGTCGCGCGATGGCGCCCTCGAGCTCCTGCGGCAGGACTTCCCCGCCTCCGACTTCACCACCGTCGACGTCGCCGATGAAGACTGGGCCGCGCGATCGCAGTCGGCCCTGCGTGCGGTCCGGATCGGCAATCTCATCGTCGCGCCGCCGTGGGACGTGCCGTCGCGCGCCGCCATCCCCGGCCACGGCGCCATTGGTGCACCCCACGTCGTCGTCATTCAGCCTTCGATGGGCTTCGGCACCGGCCATCACGCCACGACTCGTCTCTGCCTTGCCGCACTGCAGCAGTTCGATGTGCGCGGCAGCACCGTCCTCGACGTCGGCACCGGCTCGGGTGTCCTGGCCATCGCCGCGAGGCGGCTCGGCGCTGCCCGTGTCATCGCCATCGACGACGACCCGGATGCCGTGCAGTCGGCGCGTGAGAATGCCGACGCCAACGGGACGCCGATCGATTTCCGCGTCGCCGATCTGCGGCGCATCGTGCTCTCACGCTTCGACCTCGTGCTCGCCAATCTCACCGGCGCGCTGCTCATGCAGACCGCGGGGCGGCTGCAGGATCTGACCGCGCCGCGTGGTCCGCTGATTCTCAGCGGCTTCACTCCCGGCGAGGAACCGGCGGTCCTCGCCAGCTTCGCGCGGCTGCGTATGCTCGATCGGGCCCAGGAGGATGACTGGGTGTGCGTCACGCTCAGGCAGGAAGCGGTATTCGAATGATCCGCGCGCTTCTGACACTCGCCGTAATCGTGCTGACGCTCACGGCGCCGTCGGCGCAGCGGGTTGGATACCCGCTCGATGAGTTCGCGACGCGCCGGCAGAACCTCGCGGCGGCGCTCGGCGGCGAGAGCGCGGTGGTGATGTTCGGCGCCACCGACGCGCAGGCGGGCGTCCGGTTTCGGCAGGACAACGACTTCTATTACCTGACCGGCAACGAAGCGCTGAACGCGGCGATCCTCCTCGAGACACCGTCGGGACGCACGCAGCTGTTCCTGCCGGCACAGGATGCGGTCGACATCCGTTACAACGGCGCGAACTGGCTGCAGGAGCGGGATGGTGCCCAACGACACGGCTTCGCAGCGATCCGTCCCATCACCGAGCTGGCCGATGCGCTGGCGCGCCGGCGAAGCGTGTCCGGACCGGCTCTCCTCTGGACGCGGCTCTCGGAACGCGACGAGGTCAACTTCGGCCGCTACGACGGCGCCCTGAATCTGGCGCGGCGGCTGGCGAACCCGTTCGCCCAGCACGTCTCCGAGGATGCCGCCCGCGTCAGCATGCTGCGGACGCAGTTCCCCTACCTCGACGTCCGCGACGTGACGCCGTATCTCGACCGCCTGCGCCTGATCAAGTCGCCACGCGAGATCGAGACAATGACTCGCAACGCGCGTATCAGCTCGGAGGCGATGGTCCGTGCCATTCAGATCAGCGGCCCTGGGCGCTTTGAATACGAGCTGGAGGCCGAAGCGGCCTACTGGATGACGCGCCACGGCGTTCAGGGCGCTGCGTATCCCGCGATCGTCGGTTCCGGTCCGCTCGCCAATCGCTGGCACTACGAGGACAACGGCCGGCAGGTGCAGGCCGGCGAGCTCGTGGTCATGGACTATGGCGGGTCGCTCGATTACACCACGATCGACATCACCCGTACGTGGCCGGTCTCGGGTCGCTTCAGCGACGCGCAGCTCAAGGCGTATCGCACCGTGCTCGAAGCGGAGGAAGCGATGATCGCCGCCATCCGGCCGGGCGTGACGCGGGCGGCCGTGAGCAAGATCGCCCAGGACATCTATCGCCGCAATGGATTCGACCCGGTCTATGCGTATGTCGGTCACTACGTCGGGATGTCGGTCCACGACGTGGGCGACTGGAGCCTGCCGTTTCAGGCAGGAATGGTGCTCGCGCTCGAGCCGATCATCGACCTGCCCGATCAGCAGCTCCACATACGCGTCGAGGACACGATCGTCGTCACCGCGAGCGGTGCACAGGTCCTGACGAAGGATGTGCCGAAGGACGTCGCAGGTCTGACGCGGCTGGTGGGGACCAGAAGAACTGATTAGGAAGCAGGAAACCGGAATCAGGAAACAGGGCTGGGCCAGTGTGCAGTAGCTAGGACTAAGTCTAAAACGGTCAGGTAGAGTGTCGGGTCTCCAGCAAGCAGGCCGAAGGGTCTACCAACAAGGCGGCGAAGACACACTGCATGAGATCAGCCGGCGGAGGCCCAATCACAAGAATCGAGTCGAGCCGCGCATC
>Ga0207701_10008429_pt1 | contig 10180 bp, 9 predicted proteins | sample KBSSwiSSwithPhiX_FD_184294 | JGI IMG/M metagenome (GOLD analysis project Ga0207701, IMG submission 184294) | Switchgrass rhizosphere bulk soil microbial communities from Kellogg Biological Station, Michigan, USA, with PhiX - S5 (SPAdes) (version 2) | ecosystem: Environmental > Terrestrial > Soil...
CCTATATTCCCTATATTCTGTCGCACTCAGTTCCGCAGCATCAGTCGGTGCACGGCAAATCCGATTCATCGATATCAACCCAAGTCACCCGGCTGCTCCAGTATCCATGCACGGACGGTTTTCCCGGCGGAACATCGTCGAGGGTGCCGGCCGGCACGATCGCTCGGGTGCCATCGCGCGAGGCATGAGGCACTGGGCAATTGCAGCGGCTGCAGATCTGTCGGGCGAAGCTTTTGGCTTCGGGTAAATCAAAGCGCTTGATCAAATCCTCCCCCTGGGTCCAGCGGAATTGATTGATCGGCACAGCTATGTTCGTCGAGCGCACGCCGCCTGTGGCTTTCCGGCATCGCGAACAGTAACAATGACCGAATCTCATAAAGGGCGTGCTCACCTCATATTGCACTGATTTACAGAGACAGCTTCCACTCAAAGTTTGTTCCGACATTTTACCCTCCGTCTGCTCCTGCGCGACTCTAGTTCAATCTCACCAATCCGATTCGGTTGACGCCGCTGCACGCGATCGCGATGTTGCCGTCCTTCGTCAAACTCACGTTGCGTACGACGCCGCCGCCCGAAGGAATTTTCCAGGTCTGAAACTTTTCTGTCTTGGGATCGAAACGCACCATTGTGTTTGGCGCCACTCCGGCTTCGCTGTACCAGATTACATCGTTGACGGCGACGATGCCGTAGGGTTGCGATTGCGGACCGCCGGGCGACGCCCATTCGCTCGCCTTCCCCGTGGCCGGATCGTAGCGGCCGAGATAACCGCGCGAGTAATCCGAGTACCAGATCACATCATCGCTGGTGATGGCAATCCGCCGCGGCCGACTCTCGGTATGCGGCAACACATATTCGCGGATTGCCATCGTATCCGGGTCGATGCTTGCGATCTTGTTCGAGCCGAACTCGACAAAAACCGGAATATTCATTGAACTAATCACCATCCCATAGGGCCGCGACTTTGGTGTTGGCGCGGTGACAAGCTTGATTTCTCCGGTTTCCGGTCTGAGTCTCCCGACCATATTTCCGCCTTGCACGGTGAACCAGAGAGTCCCGTTCTTATCGAAGATCGGGGTATGCGGATCACGCGCCGCTGGATTGGGCATGGAATGTTCGATGACCTCGCCGGTTTTCGGATTGAGCTTTCCGATCGTTGCTTTGAAGTTTCCCGTGTACCAAATGTTACCGTCTTTATCGGCGGTCAAACCGTGCGGCCCCGATTTATCCGGTAAATGAAATTCCTTAATGGCGCCGCTCTTCGGATCAAGCCGTCCGAGGGTATTGGCAAATTGGCCCGTGTACCAGATCGCCCCATCCGCCGTCGCGAGCGGATCGTGCGGCCGCGATCCCGGTGTCGGCACCTGCCACTCCGATATGGTGATTTTGACGTTTCCCGGAATTAGTTTGGCCGCAGGCCTGGATCGTGCGGGAAAATTTTTTGATAAATAATCGACCAGCGCTTCAACTTCCCCCTGCGGAAGAGTGGAGCCGACATTGATCATCATATGCAGATTGTTGCGCCAACCCTCGGCGTTGTAACCGCTGCGTGTAACGGTGCTGAGATCATGGCACTGCACGCAATAGCTTTGGACCGCCTTTTTGCCGCTACCTTCCGGTAGCGCGTCCTGAGCGCGCGCCGACCCCAACGGCAGCAACAGAGATACCGCCAATGTAAACAACCGCAATCTCTTAATCATAAGAATCTCCTCTAAATTGGCGGCATTCTATTGCCGCGCGTGCAGCTTCGCAAGAATGGAGCACGAGTAATCGAGATTGATCTGTTGATTATGGTCGAGCAGCGCGCACCCGCCGTTGACAATTTGAGCGAGGCTCCTCTACAGTCCTCGCAGATTCATCAGAAGGAGAAACAATCGAATGGCAGAACCTGTAATGATGACAAGAGAAGGCGACATCGTAACGATTCTCCTGAATCGCCCGGAAAGCGGCAACCGACAAACGGATGCCACATGGGCGAAAGTAACGGAGATGTTCGACGCGGGATCGAGGGAATCCCGGCTAATTATCTTCAAGGGAGCCGGCGACGACTTTTGCCTTGGCCGCGAAGCGATGGGACAAGCTACCTCTGTGCTCGAAGCCTACGCTGTGCGTGAGCGCAGCGAAACTATTTTCAATCTATACGGCGCTTTTCGGAACGCCCGCGTGCCGATCATCGGCGTTGTTCAAGGGCGCGCGGTCGGCCTTGGCTGCGCTCTTGCGGCGCTTTGTGACATTACCATCGCGGGCGACAGAGCGCGTTTTCAGTTCCCTGAAACCGCTCATCGCATCATGCCGACCATCGCCTTTTCCGCGTTAGTTGACCGGGTGCCGCGCAAAGCCGCCAGCTTTATGATGTATTCAGCCCAGGAAATCGATGCCCAAAAAGCCCTCACGTTTGGCATTGCAAGCGATGTCGTGCCAAGCAATGATCTCGATCGCGCAGTATCAACGCTTGTCGAGCACTTGAAGAAAATGCCGCTTCCCGCCGTCCTCGCGCTTAAAGAATACGCCCGGAGCGCGTTTGGTATGAGTACGCAGAGCGCCACCGATTTTGCTCGGAATCTACATGCGACGGTGAACAGTTTTTCAGGAATGAAAAGTTAAGAGCGGATGAAAATTGTCGATGAACCGTTTCGCCTTTGTCATTTAAAGCCAAAGGCGAGAAATCCGAAACAGCAAGATCTCTCACTCCGCTCGAAACGGCACCGATGCTCAAAATCGAGACGCTTCCGTACGTGTCGTTCCTAAACGAGGTTAGCGGCCGGTCTTGCGCTGATACAAACGCCGCAGCTCATCCTTTGCTTTCTCCAAGCGGGACCGCCGGCTTTTGGGTAGCTTCCGACCAGCCCGATTTATATAGAAGTTGAGCATCGACATGGCCGAGCGAAACGGTTCGGCTTTACGGCGCCCGCTGCGCTCGGCCGAACGCTTAAGCGACCGGGCGATTGCCCGCGGGTCGTTCAAGGAAATACTCCCCTTTCCAGATCGAGAGCATCGCTCGTATCGGTCACGCGTTGCGACCAGCGCCTGGTCTTTTTCCTTTGGACGCGCGTCTTTTTGCTTGCTCTCGTTGGCATATTTCAAAAACAATGGCTTCGAGCAGATCGCTGACACGTCGGCTAACGGTCAACAACCTGCTCGATGGCTCAGCATCGTATTTCGAGCTAGAACTCCTTCATCCAGTCGTCGACTTCTCTTTCCGCCTGGTCTTTCGCGATGCCGTAGCGCTGCTGAATTTTTCCCACTAGCTCGTCACGTCTGCCCTCGACGACATCGATCTCATCGTCGGTCAATTTTCCCCATTTTATTTTAGCTTTGCCCTTGAGCTGCTTCCACTGTCCCTGAATCTGATTCCAGTCCATAGAGCCTCCTTCAAATTACTGCTGTTCGGAACGGCGCAAGTAATGTGCCATCAACGACGTCGCTACAACCCGAGTTTTTCCCAAGTCTAGGTTCCAGGCCGTCAGGGATTTCTCTTCCACGTTGAAGTGAAACCACTTCTACTCTTTGCACCGTCTCTAAGCTCCTGAGCTGCTGCTCAGTGTCGGATCGTTCTTTTGCGCGCCGCGGATATTTATTGCGGCAAGGCAAATTTGCAAAACGATCAGGGCGTAAGCTCGAGCATGCCAACCCCAGAGGGTCCAAAGAACATTGCTCAAAAGAAACAGCCAAAATCCAACGCCGCGTTTCGTTCTCCTCTGAGATCCCACGAGCCATGCGGCAACAGCAGTCAGTACCATTGCCGGCCATTGAATGAGATCAACATAACCCATGGATGAATAAACACGATTGGTGAATCACTCTTACAAAGTCATCATCCTGTCGGTTGTCGAGCGATGGCGGCGGCGAGCTCCTTTTCATTGGTCAGATCGATACTCAACGGAGTCATCGAAACATAGCCTCGCTCGACCGCCCAGCGGTCGGTTCCTTCTTCGGTTTCCTCGATGGGAACAACGCTGAACCAAAAATGTTTGCGGCCCATCGGATCTTCGCCGGGCACCACTTTTCCGTCGTAGTGCCGGACCGATTGGCGTGTCCACTTCACGCCTTTAGGTTGCTGCTCGGGAAGGTTGACATTGACGAGGGGCAGACGCGGTTCATTGAACAACATTTGCAAAACCTTCTGCACGGATGGTTTCAACATCTCGAAATTAGGCTCCTCCTGGCTCGCCGGCATACTCAAAGCAACGCCGCGCAGCCCCAACAATGTCGCCTGTTTTGCCGCCGCAACGGTTCCGGAATGCCAGATGGCATTGCCTAAATTACTCCCCAGATTTATGCCCGACAGGACGATGTTCACCTTCTCCCAGTTGTACGCTCCAAGCACGACACAATCAGCCGGCGTGCCGTTCACCCGATAAGCTTCGAATCCTTTGATCGGCGTGCGTTTGTATGTGAGCGGACGCCAACCGGTGATGGATTGTCCGGCGGAGGATTGCTCCACATCTGGCGCGACAATGCGCACCTCGCCGAATTGTTGCGCGACTTCAGCGAGGGCGAGAATCCCCGGACTATAGATCCCGTCATCGTTAGAGATTAGAATACGCATAAGGACACGCCTCCTCGACCGCCGCAATTTTCTATCAAACCATAAATCAGTATTTCATAATTAGTCGTTCAATCTACCCCAAACATGAAGGTCACCCTGATCCATAATCCCGATGCCGGCAGCACGGACGAGTCGTGTGCCGATGAAATCGCAAACTCGATTCGAGCCGCAGGGCATTCGGTAGTTTGTCAATCCTGCCGTAACGCCGGCTGGAAAGATGCTCTGCTCGAGCCGGGAGATCTCGTCGCAGTCGCCGGCGGAGATGGCATCGTGGGCACCGTGGCGAAGCAAATGATCGGCAAGTCTGTTCCGATTGCAGTTCTGCCCATGGGAACGGCGAACAATATTGCGAGCACACTGGGCCTTACCGGTCTTTCCATGGATGATTTGATCAGAGGATGGGGGAGCGCGCGCCGTATACAGCTAGACGTCGGGGCCGCCCACGGTCCATGGGGCAAACAATACTTCATCGAAGGACTTGGCTTGGGGTTATTCACTGACGTTATGTCCAAGCTCGATGCTCGTCAAAACATCGATCTTGCGCACTTAAATGCGCCAAAAGAAAGACTCGATTCGGTGGTTCAAATCATGAAGCATCGTCTCGACAGTCATCCGGCCTACCGCTTAAGGCTCAGTATCGATGGCCGGGATCTATCCGGCGACTACATTTTGCTCGAAGCCATGAACGTGCGCTGTATCGGCCCCAATTTATGCATTGTTCAGGCAGGACCTCCCGGTGACGGATTGCTCGATGTAGTTCTAGCGGCGGCAAATGAACGAGACCAGATCATGCAGTTTCTCTCCGATCGCCTGGAAGGCGCGGCCGGTTTCCCAGGATTAACCGTCCAGCAAGCCCGCCAGATGCATATCGAATGCGCGGGCGCCCGAGTCCACATCGATGACGATCTTTGGCCAAAAGACGGTTCTTCTTCCGATAAGCTTCAATTAGCCGTGGATATAAGCGTCGAATCAAAATGCTTAGAAATTTTGTCGCCGGCCTGACGGACGTCCAATGGTCCAACTCTTAAGCTCATCGAAACATTTTGCGCTAAAGCTGCGCATCTTTTCACGCCTGTCAAACATCTAATCCCCAGCCTGATCCGAGTGTCTCGGTAGCAAATTCACCAGGCTAAGGAGGATTCCCTTCATGAGGAAACGCAATATATTTCTCGGCGTTGCCGCTGTGCTGCTAGCAATTGCCTGGTATGCATTTCGACCGGAGCTCTTGTTCATCAACAAAACCATCAACGAAGAATTTCCCGGCGGCGCCGCCATGGCAGCGATCGAGAAAGGACCGATGTCGGTCACGAAGGGCAACTTCAAGGGACTGGCGCATGAAACCAAAGGACTGGCGTCGATTTATCAACTGGCGGACGGCAAACGGACGTTGCGTTTGACCGATTTCGAAACATCCAACGGCCCTGACGTGCACGTCTACTTGACCGCGGCTGAAATCGAGAAAGGCAACGACGCCCTCAAGGAAACCGGCTTCGTCGATCTGGGATCGATGAAAGGCAATAGGGGCGATCAGAACTATGACATTCCCGAAAACACCGATCTGGGCAAATTCAAAAACGTCACGATTTGGTGCGCTCGCTTTGGCGTCAATTTCGGCGAGGCCCGTCTGGACGCTCCCGTTTCCGTTCCTGCAAAGATTGCTGAAGGCAATTTTCGCGGCATCGCCCACCAGACGAAAGGACTAGCGTCAATCTACAAATTACCCGATGGCAAGAATGTGCTTCGCTTTAGCGCATTCGAAACTTCCAACGGGCCGGACGTGCATGTTTATCTCGTCGCGGCAACCGACGCCCAGGATGACGAGACTGTAAAGAAAGCCGGCTTTGTCGATCTCGGCAGCATTAAAGGCAACATTGGCGATCAGAATTACGAGTTGCCGACGGACATTGACCTCGCCAAGTATCGTGCTGTCACCGTCTGGTGTAAGCGTTTTGGCGTCAACTTCGCCACTGCTCCGCTGCTCCCGACACAAAGCTGAAATCCCGGGAAAGATTTCTCGCTACGCTCGAAATGGCCGTGTGGCGTTTGTAATCTCGAACGGGGTGAGAGATCTTTCTTATTGATTCTACCGCTGTTCCATTCATCGCATCCCCTCACGTCAAGCGCACGCGTTTTCCGGACAGTAAATCCCGGCTCGGTGCGGGCGGTTCGTCCGATCTCACTCAGGCACGCCTTCTCCAGCGCATCCTTCGCCCACCCATCGACATCTAATCTGCATCCGAAAGGCCGATTCCGGAGGAACACATGGCAGTAAACGATCATTACGATGTCATTATCATCGGCAGCGGCGCCGGCGGGGGCACCCTTGCGCACAAGCTCGCGTCGACTGGCAAAAAGATTTTGCTCCTAGAGCGCGGCGGCTACGTGCCGCGGGAAAAAGACAATTGGAATCCGCGTGCCGTAAATCTAGAAGGAAAATATCAGACCAAAGAAAAATGGCATGACGCGGCCGGCAACGAACTCCACCCGCACACCAACTACTATGTGGGCGGCAACACGAAATTCTTCGGCGCGGCGCTGTTTCGCTTGCGCAAGGAAGACTTCGGCGAAATCAAACACCAGGGCGGGGTCTCGCCGGCCTGGCCGATTACCTACGACGAGTTGGAGCCCTACTACACCAAAGCAGAAAAGCTCTATCACGTGCACGGTAATGCCGGCGAGGATCCGACCGAGCCGTGCAGAAGCGCGCCCTATCCGCACTCGGCGGTAAGTCATGAGCCGCGGCTCCAGCAGCTCTCTGACGACTTCGAGCGGCTCGGCCTGCGTCCGTTTCATACGCCGCTCGGTGTCATGCTCGATGAAAAGCTGCCTCATTTGAGCAAGTGCATTCGCTGTGGGACGTGCGACGGTTTTCCCTGCCTGCTCTCGGCCAAATCTGATGCTCAGGTATGTGCCGTCGATCCGGCTTTGCAAAATCCGAATGTCTCACTGCTGACCGATGCCTATGTCGACAAATTAGTCACCGACGACTCCGGACGAAGAGTCTCCAAGGTCGTAGTTCGCCGTGAGGGTCAACGGGAGGAGTTTTCGGCGGATATCGTCGTCATTTCCTGCGGAGCGATCAACTCCGCCGCGCTGCTGCTTCGATCGGCCAACGACAAGCACCCTCGCGGCCTCGCCAACAGCTCGGATATGGTCGGGCGGCACTATATGGGACATGTGAATTCCGTCTTGATGGCACTTTCCAAATGTCCCAATCCGACGATTTTTCAAAAGTCACTCTCGCTCAACGATTTCTATTTCGGCGCCAGCGGCTGGAATTATCCAATGGGTCACATCTCGTTCGTCGGTAAGCTCGACGGCGAAACCTTACGCGGCGGTGCGCCTGCCATTGCACCGGGCTGGACTTTGGATTTGATGGCCAAGCACTCGCTTGATTTCTGGCTCACATCCGAGGATCTCCCCGATCCCAACAATCGGGTCACTATCGATTCCGAAGGCGGAGTTGTCTTGAGCTATTCACCGAATAACCAGGAAGGTCACAAGCGCTTGATCGTCAAGCTGAAGGAAGTAATGCAGCAACAGAGTAAATGCAGCGTGCATGGTCACAACTGCCATGAAGGCCTTTTTGCTCGCAATCTGTTCATCGGCCAACGAATTCCCCTTGCCGGCGTCGCCCACCAGGTGGGTACGGCGCGTTTTGGCAAAGATCCGAGAACCAGCGTGCTCGATTCAAACTGCAAAGCCCATGATTTAGACAATCTCTACGTGGTCGACGGCAGCTTTTTCGTATCCAGCGGCGCGGTAAACCCGGCGCTTACGATTATGGCCAATGCGCTTCGTGTCGGTGCGCACTTAAGCGAACAGCTCAAATAAACTCTAAAGAAAATGCAAACGGCAAAAGTACTTGAATCTCCCCGCAGCTCAATATCGCCTCGAGTGGTTGAAATCGCTCCCCTTGAGGCGAAGCAAAGCTTCTGCACGCCGACGCACGCCGGCAGACAGGAGTGGTGTTGGGTGGAAATACGCAAGGCCTGGATTCCGGCTTTCGCCGGAATGACGAAAAAGAAAACTCGGCTGCGCGCCGAGAGTAGTTTAATTTTTCGCGTTCTGCTTGCTGTTTTTTCCGTTTTACTTTTTAGTTGTCCCACTTTTTCCCAGCTCATCAACTCCGTCGAGAGCATCGGCATGACCGTTTCGGATATTAGTCGCGAAACAGAATTTTTCAGCAAGGTATTGGGTTTTGAGAAGATCAGCGATTTCGAGGTGTATGGCGCCCACTACGAAAAACTGCAGGGCCTCTTTGGCCTTCGGATGCGCGTCGTGCGCATGAAACTCGGCGAGGAAACCGTCGAGCTCACACAGTATCTCGCGCCCGAGGGAAGACCCATTCCGGCCGACTGGCGCAGTAACGACCGGGGCTTTCAGCATATCGCGATTGTTGTCAGCGATATGGACAAAGCTTACCAGCACTTGCGAGCGCACGATGTGCGTCACGCTTCTACGGCTCCGCAAATCATTCCGGCAACCAACAAGGCCGCTGCCGGCATTCGCGCTTTCTACTTCAAAGATCCGGATGGCCATTATTTAGAATTGATCTATTTTCCCCAGGGCAAAGGCGACCCCCGCTGGCAGCAAAAGAGTGATCGATTGTTTCTCGGCATCGATCACACCGCGATTGTCGTGTCGAGCACGGAAAACAGCCTGAAATTCTACCGCGACTTGCTCGGCATGCGGCTCGCGGGAGAAAGCATGAATTACGGCACCGAGCAGGAGCATCTCAATAATATCGCCGGTGCTCGCTTAAGGATCAGTGGTTTGCGCGCAACGAGTGGTCCGGGAATCGAGTTCCTCGAGTATCTTTCGCCTCGAAATGGCCGCCCCGGGCCAAAAGACACGCGCGCCAATGATATCTGGCACTGGCAAACGACGCTCAGGACTGCCAATGCCGAACAGACATTCAGAAAATTCAATCGCGGCAGCGGACGCGCCGTTTCTCCCGGCGTTGCCGGAATTGCCGACGCTGATTTCGGTTTCACCAAAGGATTTCTTGCTCGCGATCCCGACGGCCACGGTTTGCAAATCGTCGAGAAGTGATTTTATTGCTGCGTACCATGTCAGAATCGCATCCTTGTGGCGTCGAATAACATCTAAGCAAAGACGCTATGAAGACCCTCTCCGTCAACCCTCTCTTGGAAAGCGGGCTTGACTACTTCCGCACGCGCCTGGACGAGCGGCAAGAACATTATCAGGACGTGGTATAATGAACAGCAGAAGCAAACGGCCGCTAAACAGAGCCATGACAGCCGAAGAAAAGAGACTTCAGGAAGACCGTGCCCGCAAAGCCAACTGGAAGCGCTGGGGACCCTATTTGTCGGAGCGCCAGTGGGGCACTGTCCGAGAGGACTACAGCGCCAACGGCACCGCGTGGGACTATTTCCCGCACGATCACGCCCGCAGCCGCGCTTATCGCTGGGGCGAGGATGGGATCGGTGGAATTTCCGATCGCCATCAGCACATCTGTTTTGCGCTCGCCCTTTGGAACGGCAACGATCCGATCTTGAAGGAACGGCTGTTCGGACTTACGGGTAACGAAGGCAACCACGGCGAAGATGTAAAAGAATACTATTATTATCTCGACTCCACGCCGACGCATTCGTACATGAAATTTCTTTA
>Ga0207701_10008430_pt1 | contig 10180 bp, 6 predicted proteins | sample KBSSwiSSwithPhiX_FD_184294 | JGI IMG/M metagenome (GOLD analysis project Ga0207701, IMG submission 184294) | Switchgrass rhizosphere bulk soil microbial communities from Kellogg Biological Station, Michigan, USA, with PhiX - S5 (SPAdes) (version 2) | ecosystem: Environmental > Terrestrial > Soil...
CTAACCGGCGGTGTTTTGGTCAAGCCTTAAGGCTTTGTTGTTTGAGCGTGATCTTTTCCGAAAACCGCTTCACACTTTTCGAGATCATGCTCTAGCGCACATTGGCGAGCCGCATGTCGAGATACGACGTCACCGATTCCATCAGCGGTTCGAGCTTGCCTTCGAAGAAGTGATTGGCGCCGGGGATGATCTGCTGATCGATCACGATGCCTTTTTGCGTCTTCAACTTCTCCACCAGCGTGTTCACGTCCTTTGGCGGCACCACGATGTCCTTGTCGCCATTGAAGCGGCGCTGCCACAGTCCGGCACCTAACACTACCTTCGGTTGGCGTTCCTCGCCGTCGATGAATCCCCGACCAAGGATCAAAGGTACTCGGGTGACGCCAAAGAAATTAGTCGACACCGCTTGGCCCCAGATTCTCTGCGGCTCTCCTGCGCCACCGATCGACGCCGGAAGAAGCTCATAGTAAGCCGCAACACCGGAGAAGGATCTCGCTTGTTCACGAACGTCGTTGAACATTGGCAGCGAGAAATCATTACAGCATGGCTCACCTGTTCGCGTTGTATGCAATGACAGTAACGTTGATGGATCTCCGACGGGTGGCGGGCGCAGGACGAAGCGGCTGATCATGGAGAAGATAGTCGCGTTGGCTCCAATCCCGAGCCCAATGGAAAGCACTGCAATCGCCGTGATAGTCGGGTTTTTTCTCAGCGAACGTGCGCCATATGCAAGATCGCGCACAATCGACTCAACCTGTGGCAGAACACGCCGCTCGCGGTGAGCTTGCCGCGTCTGTTCCACGCCCCCAAGGCGAATAAGCGCCTGACGACGTGCCTCCACTGGCGTGAGACCGGCGCGAACAAAGTCATCAGTATGCATCGCAATGTGTGATTCAAGCTCGGCGTGAAAATCCGCGTCGGCCCTGGCCGGACGCAGCACGCCAAGGATCCGCATCCACAATGCACGAAGCTGAGCAGGCAGCGACTTCATTCGCCCTCCGTCATGCTCCCTCGGCAGGGGTCAGGAAGCGTGCCAGAATTTCGGTCGTTTCCTCCCACTCCGCTGCCGCCTTGCTCACCTGGCGTTGCCCGGCCTTGGTTAGCTCGTAGAATTTGGCGCGGCGATTATTCTCAGAAATGCCCCACTTGGAACGAACGTACCCCTCCTGCTCGAGTTTCAACAGTGCCGGATAGAGCGTCCCGTAATTCAACTGCAGTAAATCGCCACTGGTTTGCTCGATGCGTCGAGCGAGTCCGTAGCCATGCTGCGGGCCCATACTCTCAAGGGTCTTCAAAACCATGAGAGCAAGTGTGCCTTGCCAAACATCCTTTTTATCGCCCATTTCGTACTCCCATTGGCAACCAATAGGAGCACTCTACACAAACTTCTATGGGAATGCAATAGGGACGACATCGTTTGAGGAATCAACCTGGGGCGCAGATTCATTAAGACCGATCCGTCCATGTTAGGCTGACGCTAAGTTTTCATACCTAATTGGAGGCTTTCCCCATGATTTTGCGACTGGTTGCAAGTGCAGCTGTGTCCTTCGCGAGTTTGCCCCTCGCGGCACAGACCTCCACGCCCGGGTCTGACCTCCAGAGTTCATCAGAGCGCCAACTGCCCGCGCTGACTGAAACCTACAAACATCTGCATCGCAATCCAGAACTCTCACACCACGAGGAGAAGACTGCGGCCTATCTAGCGGTCGAACTCCGAAAGCTCGGATATTCCGTTACGGAGCATGTCGGCAAATATCTGGACGGCTCGCACGCCTTTGGCGTCGTGGCGGTGCTTGCGAACGGCGCCGGCCACCGCGTTTTGCTACGCACGGAGATGGATGCGTTGCCCATCGAGGAGAGGACCGGATTGGATTTTGCATCGACCGTGCGGGCGACGAACGCGCAGGGCCACGCGGTCGGAGTCATGCACGCCTGCGGCCATGATCTACACATGACTGTGCTGCTGGGTGTGGCGCGCGAGATGGTGGCACGCAAGAATCAATGGCACGGAACGCTTATATTGATCGGCCAGCCCTCAGAGGAGACGATCGACGGCGCCCAGGCAATGCTTGCAGACGGTTTGTATGAGCGGTTCGGTCGACCCGACTTCGTGGTTGCAGAACACGATTCGAATGACGTGCAGGCAGGTTCGGTTGCGATCAAGGGTGGACCACTCATGGCGAGTTCAACGGGAGTCAATGTCACGATAAGAGGGGTGGGAGGTCACGGTTCGCGGCCTCAGGTGGGAAAAGACCCGATTGTTTTGGCAGCGGAGTTTGTCCTGGTAGCCCAAACGATCGTGAGCCGCCAGATCGATCCGCAACAGCCGGCCGTTGTAACCGTGGGAATGATTCACGGTGGTACGAAGAACAACATCATTCCAGATGAGGTAACGCTCGGTCTCACCATCCGCACCTATTCTGCGGCGGTGCGTGACGAGATCATTGCGGACCTGAAACGAACGGCGAACGGACTGGGGGTCGCCTACGGGCTACCTGAGGATCGAATGCCGATTGTGACCGTGGCAGAGGGAACGCCAGCAACGATGAATGACCAAGCGCTGGCGACCCGCATGCGAAGAGTAGCCTCAACGGCGCTCGGTAAAGAGCGGGTGCTGGACGCGACTGCAGTGATGGGTAGCGAAGATGTAGGCCTGTTCACGCTGGAAGGTAAGATTTCGGGCGCAATGTACTGGCTTGGAGCGGCCGACCCCGAGAAGTTAGCGGAGAGCAAGAAAAACAATGTGCCACTGCCGAGCCCGCATTCTGCGCTGTTCGCGCCGGTTTTCGCGCCCGCGATCACCACTGGTGTCACAGCGATGACCGCGATAGCGCTCGATCTGCTCAATTAACTACTTTGTTGGATCGACCAGGGCACCATAGACAGCGGACCGGCTTTCATACTCGAGATTTGGACTGGCGGGACCGAGCATCCGCTGAATCATGCCGATGAACACCACATCGTTGGTTGGGTCGACCCAAAACCAGGTTCCCGCTGCTCCATCCCAGAAGAACTCCCCCTTGCCGTCGGGCAGATTCGCCTCCAATGGATCGAAGACAACAGCACCGTTGTAGCCATAACCAAAGCCCGGCCGCATCACCTGGTAGCCGATACCGAACTGGCCCGTCAGCAATTCCGCGGGCACGTGATTTGAAGCCATCAGTTTGACAGTGGCAGGAGACAGGATGCGTTTGCCGTCAAGTTCACCGCCATTCGCAAGCATTTGAGCAAATCGATAGTAGTCCTCGGCGGTGGATACCATGCCACCGCCGCCTGACGGCATGGGTGGCTGAACATCATAATCGCCCGATCTGCGACTGGCACTCGCGTCAGCAATCAACTCCCCATTCGGTCCCGTGCGATAGAGAGTCGTGAAGCGATTACGCTTTTCAGCCGGAACAAAGAACCCTGCGTCTCTCATCCCCAAAGGCTGGTAAATGCGATCCCGCATGAAGTCGGGCAGAGACTGACCCGAAAGCTTCTCCACAATATAGCCCTCGATATCCATCGACATGCTGTACGTCCAGCCTTTGCCTGGCTGATAAAGCAGCGGAATCCTGGACAGCTTTTCAACGAATTCCTGGAGATTCTTTGAAGCTAGAAGGTTCTCCTCGCGGTACATCTTGTCCACAGGAGTGTCGCCGAAGAATCCATACGTGAATCCAGCTGTATGCGTCATCAACTCCCGCATGGTTGGTGCATGGTCAGGATCGACGAGAATCATTTTCCCGTCAGCGCCAGTGCCTTTGTAGACCTTCAGATGAGCAAACTCGGGAATGAATTTCGCGATGGGATCGGAAGGCAACCACTTGCCCTGTTCGTAAAGAATCATCATGGCCACGCCCGTTACGGGCTTCGTCATCGAGAAGTCGCGGAAGATCACATCCTTCGTCATCGGCGCGCCGCTCGCCATATCGCGCTGCCCGTACGTGCGATACTCCACCACCTTGCCGTGGCGAGCCAGTATCGTAACGATCCCTGCGATCTGCTTCTGATCGACAGTCCGTTGCATCAGTGCATGCAGGTTTTCAAGACGCTCAGATGAAAAACCCACGGTTTCGGGTTTCACGATGGTGAGATCGAGCGAATGTCGAGATGATTGTAGTGTCTTCGTCTGTTGCGCATGCAAAGCGGAAACGCCGAGGGCAATACTTATCACGCCCGCGCACGCGGCGGATGCAAACCGATTCACGTTCATGGAGTTCTCCCCGCGGCCAACTTCGCTCGGGGAGACGTCCCTGCTATTCAATCCGCAGGTTCATACTCCGCAACGGTGGGCCGACTTCCGCACCCTTTATAGCAGACGCCCACTGACAAAGGCCTTTCGAGGAATACCCGTGATCTTAATCAGTAAATCAACTTCAGTGAGAACTGAATCTGGCGCGACGTACCGGCAGTTTTGCTGATCTGACCAAAACCATTCGTGCGGCTGATAGTGGCGGAGGGCGCATCGCCCGTCATGTTTGTGGAAACACCCAGGGTGTTTGCCGGCAAGCCCATATTCACAATGTTGAACAGATTGAAAAACTCGGCACGGAATTGCAGCCCCATCCGCTCGGCTCCGCTGGCCCGATGACCCAGAGGCGTGTCTTTGATGAATGCGAAGTCGTAGTTATAGAAGGCTGGACCGCGGAACGAATTACGGCCAAGCGTGCCGAACAATCCCTGGTTCGGTCCGGTCCCGCCTGGCTGGAAAACGGGAATGTTGAAGAAGTCAGGACCATTGCCCCCGCCATGACCGAAGTAGTCTGCGCGGTCTTTACGGGCCGTGGAGAGATGAGGCTTCGCAATCTGATCGGGACGATCAACGCCGTTCGACCCGGCTCCGGTCTGCTGTATCCCGGAGTAGACGGTGAAAGGAGCCCCGGAGCTGATGCTCGCCATCACCAGCATCTCCCAGCCGCCGGTGATCACCTTGGGAACGAAGTCGAGAAACTTGGCGCTGGCCAGATGGAGGTCCTGCGCGGCACTCAGACTGAACCCGTGTGTGATATCGAAATTCGACACTGCCTTTTCGGCATGGGTATCAAGAGGATTCTGGGAGAAGCCCGATGCTACTGCGCCGGTTGACCCGGTTCCGCCAATCACAAGGCTCGTATTATCGATGGACTTGCTCCAGGTGTAGCCTGCCTGGATTCCCGGACCGCCGTGGCCCACTGTGCCAGACAGCGACGTCTGTAACGCGTGATACGTCGAGTGCGCGTCGTTGGTGATCACGTTCTCCACCCCAAAGCCGCCGATCACGTTCCCCGCGCTATCGAACCTGGTGTCTTTGGCAAATTCCGCGGTTGCTCCGGGATAAGCGTTGGGAAAGCTGTAGCGCGGCAGGTGCTGAGCCGCGGTTCCTACATACGCCGCATTGGCGGTCAAGTTGCCGAATTTTCGCTCCAGACCGAGTGTCCAAGTAAAAAGGCGGCCGTTTCCAAACTCCGGGTTGATGCCGGATAGATTGAGAGGCGTGATGGCGCTAGAGTCAGTCAGTACGGCGAGGTCCCGCTGGTAGCGGTCCACATCCATGACGGTATTCGACGGGACAGCCTTGGGATCATTCGTTGCAAAGATATCTGTGCCGTCAGGAGTGTAGACGTTGGGCAACTGCGACGACATGATCTGGTACCCGTAGCTGAACGGCGCGGGTGCCGACGAAACGCGGCGAGGATAGACCGCGTATGGCGTGGAGCCGGTGAGGAAGTTATCCTGCCAGATGTTCGGCGGAATCACCGTAACTGCCCCGCCAACGTGTGCCATGATTTTCTGGGTTACCTGCCACGCTGCTTGAACGCGCGGTCCCCAGCCATTCCAATCGGTCTTGTAGCCGGGCTGAGGATTGACCAGATATTGTGTGTGCCCATCAACCGAGCGGAAACGGCCGGTGCGGTGAGCACGCTCGGAAATGGGAGTGTATATCTCCCACCGAATACCATAATCGAGCGTCAGCCTCGGCGTGATCTTCCACGTGTCCTGTATCCACGCGTTGTAATTCTCCCGGTTGATCGCTGCCGGACCGATGTGCTGCCCGCCGGATGAAAAGGGAGCGGCGAGAGCGACGTTGTAGACGAAAGGGCTTCCGGTAATGAAGCTGGAGAACGTATCGGGCAACGGATCACCGACGTGGATATTGTGGTTTCCGCTGGCTGAACTTATGTTTGTCGTCGCGTACGCGGTTCCGCCGCCGAAATCATACTCGCCGTTCGGGCTAATGCCAAAGTAGGTGGTGTCGCGATTGATCCGTGCCTCGAAACCTGCGTGGATGGAATGGTTGCCAAACGAATACGATACCGACTGAAACCCCTGGAACAGGTTGCCGTAGGCCTGCATGACCGAACCCGCGGCACTGTTGAACGCTTCAAACAGCCCGTCGTTGAATTTAACCCCGGGATCGGTGTAGTCCGTTGTCGGGAAGCCCGGAGTGGTGCGAATGATATTGATCATCGACGTGAGAACCAGACGCGGCGAGATCGAGCGCGTATACGTGCCCACGACATTGCGCTGGTGATCGATGTACTCGACTCCGAACTGCGGATCAATTGCCGTCTGGTCGGGATTTGTTGTAGGGCCCGTCAGGTTGTTGTAGTTGAACCTGGCAAAAAACTTGTCCTTCGCTGTGAAGTTGTGATCGATCCGGATGGCGAATTGGTCGGCGTTGGTAACGACCTTGGATGCCGTCGCGTAGGTATTGATACCGAATGAGCCGGTAGGCTGGTTCGGAAGTGGATACCGCGCAATGATCGCAGCGATTGCCGGATCAACAGGCAAGGCAAGGGTATCGACGCTCTGATCCGGAAATGTGATCAGGTGGTTGACATAATTGCTTCCGGGCTGAGGTCGTTGTATTTGCGCCGGGACAGGCATCACCTGGGTAGTGCCCAGAACCTGGCGGAATCCCTGGTACTGGGTGAAATAGTAGGTCCTGCTCCGCCCGTCGTACACGTGGGGAATATAAACCGGCCCGCCATTGGTGAAGCCGAATTCATTGCGCCGGAATGGAGGAATACGCCCGGGATAAGCCGGCGTCGGATGATCGAAGTAGTTGCGGGCGTCGAGAGCCGAGTTGCGCAGGAACTCAAAAAACGATCCATGAAAACCGCTGACCCCGGAGCGTGTATGAATGTTGGTGTAGCCGGCGGCGCCGCGGCCGATCTCAGCAGGCATAACGCCCGAACTTGAGTCGATTCCCTCCACGGCGTCCACATTGAAATTCGAAAAAGTTGCGCCGCCCATCTCTGGATCACTGATGTCGGCGCCGTCCATGCCGAAGGTGGCTTCGACTCCCCGCTGTCCGTTGATGGCGAACTGCGCAGTGAAGTTGGTGGCGCCGTTAGAGTCAGTCATCGTTCCGGCAGCCAACAACAGCAACGTGCTGAAGTCGCGCTTGTTGAGAGGCAGTTCACTGACTGCCTGGCTCGACAGATCTTCACCGCCTGTTGCGGACTGCTCCTTGCCTTTACTTTCAGCCACGGATAGCTCGCCCCGCCCGGAGAGTGTAAGAGCCATTGCCGGATTGGCGGATCCAACGTCGATAGGCTGTCCAAATGTAATCTTGCTGCTCTTGGTTTCGACGGTCAAACGGTACTGGCCAGTGGGCAGTGGAGCAAAATCGAATTGCCCATCTTTGCCCGTAATCGCCTCGCTGGAGCTCCCTGTGCCAGCCAGCTTGATCTTTGCCCCGGCAACGGGAGCACCCGCCGCGGTATGCAGCACGCCCTTCCATACACCTTCAGCCGCCGTTTGCGCCATTGCATGCGCACACAAAAGCAGCATCGAAAGAGCCACGATCCAGATTGTCCCGAGTTTGTGGCCGAATTTAATACGGCAAGACAAGAGCCCGCTTCGTTTATCGAATTTCACTTGGATACTGCCTTTGATTAGCTCTACGCGAGGCCAGAAAATATAGCCAGATGGCAAAAGAATTCCGACACCGGGTACAAGGAAATTATACGCTTTAAGCCTTTACTAAAAGCTTTTTGCGCAACGTTGCCTCAATCGATCCTCATTTGTCCGAAGAAACCCTATGGGCTTCGGCTTCTTTGATTCCTGGGGATCCTGGCACCACCTTTCATGAATCCCACCCTCCTTGAACATATCTATTAAGATGCACTCTTCCCGTCTTGCTTCCCTACAATGAATGGAGTCTCTTGAGCGCCGACATCAACAACACGATCGCGGAATCTGGCGCAACAATCGACACTATTGCTGCCGTCTCCACTCCACCCGGGCGCGGCGGTATCGGCATCGTGCGGCTAAGTGGACCCCAGGCCACTTCCATCTCCGCCCAATTGGTGAGTCTGCGTCAACCACTCGAGCACGCCCGGGCGCGATTAGCCGATGTTCTCGATGAACATGAGTCGGAAGAACGCCTCGACGAAGCAGTGGTCACCTATTTCGCCGCTCCAAATTCCTACACCGCTGAAGATTTGGTCGAAATCGCGGCGCACGGCTCGCCCGTTGTGCTCGATCTGTTGCTGCGACGTGCCCTTGCGCTCGGTGCACGCCTGGCCGAACCGGGCGAGTTTACCCAGCGCGCTTTCCTCGCAGGAAAACTGGACCTCACGCAGGTCGAAGCTGTCCGCGATCTGATTGAAGCGCAGACGCTCACCCAAGCTCGCCAGGCTGCGAGCCAGATGGGCGGAGCGCTCAGCCACCGCGTTGCGCCGATCAAGCATTCTCTGCTCGAGCTAATCGCGCTGCTCGAAGCTGGCATCGACTTCGCCGAAGATGACGTAGACGTTGCACCGAAGACAGAAATAGCTCGTCGCATCGGCGAACTCGCGCCGCCGCTTGCCGCACTCGAAGCCACATTTGCCCGTGGGCGCATCGTGCACGATGGACTGACCATGGCAATTGTCGGTCGTCCCAATGCCGGCAAAAGCTCCCTCTTCAATCGGCTCGTAGAGCGCGACCGCGCCATCGTAACTGCCACACCCGGTACGACCCGCGATCTGGTCTCCGAACGAATCTCCCTGGACGGTATTCCGCTAGAGCTAGTGGATACAGCCGGCCTCCGCGAAGCCTTTGAAGAGGTCGAACAGCTTGGCATTGCACGTAGCCGAGAAGCATTGGCGGATGCCGCGCTCGTCCTCGTGGTTCTCGACGCCACACAAATGATCAACGACGAAGAGCGCTCTCTATTGTCCGCAGTAATAGATCGCCCCGCGCTCATTGCAATTAACAAAAGCGACCTTGCCGTTGACCCGGCCACAAAAGAGCTCGTGCAGAGCGATCATCTCGCGGCGGAATTCTTCGGTCTCCCGGCACTGCCCACGTCCGCGCTCACTGGTGAAGGCATCCCCGCTTTGCGAGAACGCATTCTCGCTCTCGCAACCGGGGGAGCGGCTGCTGAGCCCGGCCTGCTGACCAACATCCGGCACCAGCAAGCGATCGCCGCTGCGCGCGCAGGTCTCGCGGATGCCGCCCGCGCCAACGAATCGGCAATTCCGCACGAGATGATTCTGCTGGACCTCTATCGTGCGCTGTGGGCTCTGGACTCCCTCACTGGGCAAACGACCCCCGACGACGTTCTAAATCTGATCTTCTCCACCTTCTGCATCGGAAAATAGACTAGCTTCGCAGACGGTCTTAAGAAAGATCGAACCCCCGGCATAATTTATTTTCAAGCGCTATTTCGGCATGTCGTGGGACTATCCGATCTCTGAACCGGGCACCTATGAATTCACTGTGATAGGCGAGTGGGGATTTGACGGTGTGCGCTTTCCGGTGATATGAAGGGTCAGTGTCACTCGCGGATTACGCTGAAGGATTACTGGTTCGATTGGCAGAACTATCATCAGCACACGAGTATCTACCGGCACTGAATTTGGCATGACGCCCGGCCCCCTGTCCCGAAGGCTTTGGCCGCAGATCTCCCGCCCGAGGATGAAGATAGATTTCCTTTTGCTGAACTGCGGCGATGCGAAGGGGCGCGCGATGCGTCCACGGCAGCGTTGTATCGCCTCGATCCCGATTTCAGCGTCACCAAGGTCGAAACGGGGATCATCGTGTCGAACGGCCCGTGCTGGAGTCCCGACGGCAAGATCTTCTATTTCGCCGATTCCTGGTCGGGCGAGATCTGGGCCTATGACTATGACGAGAAGACGGGATCGGTGAAGAAGACGTCCGCGTGATAGCAGCGCGCCATCGCCTCGGCGTCGTGCCGGGAGAAAGCCGCGTAGAAATCGCGAAC
>Ga0207701_10008431_pt1 | contig 10180 bp, 5 predicted proteins | sample KBSSwiSSwithPhiX_FD_184294 | JGI IMG/M metagenome (GOLD analysis project Ga0207701, IMG submission 184294) | Switchgrass rhizosphere bulk soil microbial communities from Kellogg Biological Station, Michigan, USA, with PhiX - S5 (SPAdes) (version 2) | ecosystem: Environmental > Terrestrial > Soil...
CCTACATGCTGCCTACCCGCCGCCTACCCGCTGCCTACCCGCCAAGAAATTGCCGCGCCCCCGCCTCGAACAGGGCGAGCTCCGACGGCGCCTGGAAGAAGAGGAACCCCTGCTCGATATAGCGCTTCGTGAGCTCCGGTGTTCGCGCCGGACGGCCCGCAACCTTGCCGTGCCGCCGTGCCGCGGCGAGGACGCTCGCGGCCGCTTCCTCGACCCGCGGATGATCCTGGTGCCCCCTCAGGCCGAGCGAGAACGACAGGTCGCCGGTCCCGACGAACACCACGTCGATCCCCGGCGTGGCCGCGATCTCGTCGACCTCTGCGAGCGCGGCCGTCTCTTCGACGATCGCGGCCACGACCACGTTGCGGTCGGCTGAATCGCAGTAGTCACCGGGATCGGGCCACGACGTGGTGGCGAGCGATGCGCCCGATCCGCGCCGGCCAACGGGCGGATACCGGCACGCGTCGGCCGCCACCTTCGCAAGCGCCGGCGTGCTGACGAACGGGAAGATCACGCCGTGGACGCCGGCATCGAGCGCTCGTTTGGCGACCCACGTTTCGGTCACGGGCACGCGCGCAAACGGCACGGCCGGGAGGGCGCGCGTCGCGAGGACGATGTTGCGCACGGTCTCGAGCGAGACGGGCGAGTGCTCCATCTCCAGCCAGAGGAAATCGAACCCCGCGGCTGCCGCGCGCGCCGCCATGTCGAGACTCGGCGACGTGATCGTGCAGCCGAAGACCGGCCGCGACTCGCGCAGCCGCCGGCGGATCGGATTCTCCCAGCGCTCGGCGGTCATTTCCTGAGCAGCCACACTTCGGCGATCTGATTGCCGCGGCCCGCGCTGCCCATTCCGGGCGGCGCGGAGAACGTCAGCGTCAGCTCTCCACCGCGCGTCGCTTCGACCGGGACGTCGAATTCGAGCGGCGCGATCGGCGACGGCTTCCGCGTCGGAGGGTGAACCTCGTACTTGCCGTTGGCCACGAGCCGGATGAGCGTGTTCATGCTGAAGTTGTCGCCTGCGTAGACGATCCGGATGCGGTACTGAGCCAATGGATCGAGTGACGTATATCGCATCTGCAGCGGCGTGTCCCAGAACGATTCTGCGTGCGTCATCCAGGACAGGCGCCAGTTCGCCCCGTACCCGAATCCCGTCAGCGTCGATTTGAATCGCTGCGGATCCTCTTCGAAGGGCAGCCCGCGAATGAGATGCGGCTGCTGCGCCGGGTTCCCGAGGTCGTCGTAGTAGCCGCCGGGCCCGGGGTCGGTCCACTTCACGATCCGGCCCAGCGCGCTCATGCGCTCTTCCTCGGTCCCGAGGGCCTTCGCTTCGTCGAAGCGCGCCAGGAGCCAGCCCCGGTCATTGAGCGGCATCTCGAGGCTGTCGAGCGTCGCACCACGTCCGACGGCGATCGCCCGATAGCGCGAGACGCTCAGCTGCTGCCGGATGCTCTGAAACAACGCCTCGGCCAGCGTGTACACGCGGAGCCGCCATTCCGGTGATGGCTTCTGCTCCGCTTCGTCCAGGATGCGGCGGGCGTCCGCCATCGCGTCGAGCGATTCTCCCGGCCTGGCGTTCCTGAGTCGATCCAGCGCGCGGTCCTCGATCGCCGTCTCGTACAGCAGCCGGCTGCGGACGTATGCGTCGTAATAGGCGCGGTAGAGTCCCTGCTGGAACCGCCAGTTGAGCAGATCGCGCGGCGCGGCCTCCTTTTCCATCGCCTGGAAGTGCTCCAGCGTCTCGTAGACGCCGTCGTTCGTGGCGAGCCGGCCCCGCCAGTTGCGCTCCAGCGCCAGCAGGCCCTGTGCGAACGAGTCGGTGTAACGCGGCCCGATGAAGTACCGGCTGTACTCGCGCAGGATCTGAACGACATCCACCTTGGGATCCCAGCCAAGCCCGCTCCACACGAACTTGTTCACGTCGTCGTTGGCGCCTTCCGAGTAGGTGATGAAGTCGCTGACGTACGGCAGCAGCGAGCGGAAGATGATCGCTTCGTCGACCGGCCGAGGGTTGATTTGCTCGCGGTTCGAGGTGAGCGCGTGGGCGACGTCCCAGTCCTGCACAGGGTACTGGCTGCGGAGGCTATGCGTGATGTCGGGGTAGTGGCGGATGCGGTAGCGTTTGGGTGTCCGGGCACGGAGGACCGGAGCGCTGTCGCGCACCTGCGGTCCGAACACCAGCCCGGTCAGCCACGCCGGCTCGGTCGCGAGAATCGCGTTGAACTCGTCCATCCACTCGCTGGTGAAGCCCTGCGGCGACAGCCACATTTCCGCCTTCGGGTGGAATTTGCGGAGGCTGGCGGTCTGCTTCTCGAGCAGGGCCATCAGGTACTTCGGCTGCGTATGACCGGGATCGCCGCCGGGCACGAAGACGGCGTCGACCCGCGGCAGCTTCGAGAAGATGTCTGCCCATTCCTTCAGCGCGAACTCGACTTGCTTCGGATCGCCGTAGTCCTTGTCGAGCGCCGGATACCAGATCCAGACGTCCTGCGAGTACTCGTTGGCGAGCCGCGACATCTCCACCATCATGTCGATCTGCGGCAGCGGGAAATGCGGGCTGTCCGCATCGTCGTCCGATCGCGGCGGGATGAGTTCGATGGCATTCGTACCGAAGATCGCCAGATCCCGGATGTACTGTTCCCACATCGGCACGTCCCACGCGTCGTAGGCGTTGGTCTTGGGACGATAGCCAAGCTGATGGCCGCGCAGTGCGACCTGCGGCGTGGAGACGACGTCGAACCCGGGAGGGATGCGGACCGACCGGCGTTCCAGCCGGAGCTCGCGCAGCAGCCGTCCGACGCCGAAGAGCATGCCACGGGTGTCGGCGCCAAGGACGAGCACGGTCGGTGCGCTGCGCCCGGAGGGGTTGAGCGCGACGCGATACCCTTCGCGTCCAGGAGTTGCTGCGGAAGCGGCGCCGCGCAGCCCGGCACCGGCCCACGTTGAAGCCGTCGCGAGCGGCCCGACCGCGATCGCCGGGACGCTCGCCGCCGGCCACTGGGCCGCCACCGGCATCCGGACCGTCGTGCGCCGGGCGACCTCCTCGACCAGGACCCGCACGGCCGTGCGCTCGGGAAGGCTCAGGTTTGCCGGCGTCACGATGGTCGCGCGCGTGATGTCGACGAGGGACGCGGGATCCTCCGCCACCGCCGCGGGCGCCGGCATGCGCTGGGCCGACGGTTCCGCCGCCGGCGCGACGAGCATCACCGTCGCGATGGCGAGCGCCGCAGCGCGACGAGCAGAGAGGAACCGCATCGCTCCGACCTCCGGGAAGAACGTGAACGGATAGCGCTCGGATTTTAGACGAGGCTTCATTGGCGGCCGGCCCAATTCATTACAATCGCACCAATGCCCGCTCTTACTGCTGAACAACTCGAGGCGATCAAGCGGATCGACAGCCCGACGATCGCGAACGCCATCGAACACTTCAACGTCCGGGGCCGTGTCGAAGGCTTCGCTGGCTGGGACCTGCGCTGCGCATTTCCCGCGCTCGGGACCATGCTCGGGTACGCCGTCACCTGCACTGCCGACAGCACGACTCCCGACCGGCGCGACGAGCGAGGCCTGCTCCGTCTGTGGGCCGCCCTCGAAGCGGCGCCGAAACCGGCCGTGCTGGTCATCAAGGATGTCGGCGCGGACCGCACCCGCTCGTGCCACATGGGCGAGGTCATGGCCACGACGGCGAAGGCTCTGGGTGCCGTCGGCTGCATCTCCGACGGCGGACTGCGGGACGTCAACGAGGTCCAGGCGCTCGGCGGCTTTCACTACTTCTGTCCCGGCTTCGTGGTCTCGCACGGACACCCGCTCATCCTGGAGGTCAACGTCCCGGTGACGCTGGCAGGTCTCGCGGTGAACCCCGGCGACCTCCTTCACGGCGACGTGAACGGCGTGCTGGTGATTCCCGACAGCGTCGCCGATCGCGTCGTGGAGCAGGCGCTCGAGGTGCGGGCGGCGGAAGCGAAAGTCCTGGAGTTCCTCAAGCAGCCGGGGCTGACCGTCGAGGCGCTCCGGCGGTTTCAGGAGCGCTTCACGCACTGACGCGCGACCCTCCTGGCGGCTCGCCGTCATCGGAGGGACCGTACGCCTTTGCGGCCCGCGCGTGTAGGATCCCGTGCTGCGACATGCCCCCCATGGATCCCGCCCGCTGGCGTGCGGCCAGCCTGCGCCTCGACGAGGCGCTCGAGTTGACCGGCGACCCGCGCGAGCAGTGGATGGCGGCGCTGTGCGAGCAGGATCCGCAGCTGGCCGGCGATGTCCGGGCCCTCCTCGACGAGTACGACGTCATACAGCGGGACGGCTTCCTCGAAGGGGCGTGCATCGTGCGTCCGGGCGAGGCGGCCGGGGGTGTTGCGCCGGACGGCACTCTCCCGGGGATCGCGGGACGGACCCTCGGCGCCTACCGGCTGGTCTCGCCGATCGGTCAGGGAGGGATGGGGCTCGTCTGGCTCGCCGAGCGCTGCGATGGCCAGTTCGACGGACGCGCGGCCATCAAACTGCTGGCGATCCGCCGGTCGGAGGCGCGATTCCGTCGCGAGGCCACCATCCTCGCTCGTGTCACCCATCCCAACATCGCGCACCTGATTGATGCGGGGGTCTCGCCCGAGGGCCAGCCCTATCTCGTGCTCGAGCTCGTCGACGGCCAGCCGATCGACGAATACTGCGACCATCGCCGGCTCAGCGTCCCCTCGAGACTGACGCTCTTTCTCGACGTGCTCAGCGCCGTCGCCCACGCGCACTCCCATCGCATCGTCCACCGTGACATCAAGCCGCCCAACGTGCTGGTGCGGACCGACGGACACGTGAAGCTGCTCGACTTCGGGATCGCCAAGCTGCTCGAACCCGAGGGGCAGCCGGGGAAGATCTCTACGCTGACGCTCGAGCAGGGGGCGGGACTCACACCGGCTTATGCCGCACCCGAGCAGGTTCGAGGAGGGCAGGCCACGACGGCGACGGATGTCTATGCGCTGGGTCTGCTGCTGTACGTTCTGCTGGCAGGGGAGCATCCCTGGGGCGAGCTCACCTCGCCCGCCGACCTGTTCAAGGCCATCGTCGAGTCCGATGCGCCGCCGCCATCGGCCACAGCCGTCGCCGGAAAGGCCACGGCAGCGGATCTCGCAACCCGGGCCGCCAACCGCGCCACTACGCCGGATGGGTTGCACAGGCTTCTCAAAGGGGATCTCGATACGATCGTCGGCAAGGCCCTCGAGAAAAATCCACAGGAACGTTACGCGTCGGTGGGCGAGTTCGCCGACGATCTTCGGAGGCATCTCGCGTCGGAGCCGATCCGCGCCCGCCGCGAGTCAATCGGCCGCCGGGGGATGCGCTTTGCCCGGCGTCATGCAGCGCTGATGAGCGCAGCCACGGCGGGCGCGCTGGCGCTGGCTGCGGCAACAGGGTATTTCGCGATCAGGCCGCCGGCGGAGCCCGCACGGGAGGCCGCGCCTGAGCCCCAGGCTCCCGTACCGGTCACGAGTCAGCCAGGCGACGAGCGGTGGCCGAACCTCTCACCAGACCACACCAGGATCGCGTTCGCATGGTTCGCGCCGGGAACGCCGGCTGGCAGCATCGCCATCAAGCCACTGGGATCGGACGACATCGTTCAGCTGACCGCCGGCGCGGACGATTCGCACCCGGTGTGGTCGCCGGATGGACAGCAGATCGCCTTCGTCCGGACATTCCGGGAGCCCGATCCGCGAACGCAGATTTGCGTGATGCCCGCGACCACCGGCCAATCGCCGCGCGTCTTGTACGACGCCGGCCTCAGCATGCCAGGTCTCGCGTGGTGGGACGAGGGCCACTCCCTGCTCTTCGCGGCACGACCAGCGGCCAATGGGCCATTTCGCCTCGCCGCCGTGGACCTTGCGACGCTCGAGGTACGGCTGCTGACCAATCCTCCGCACGTGCCCCAGCTGCGGGCCCCGGGCGACTTCCTCCCTGCCGTCGCACCGGATCGACGGACTGTTGCCTTCGTTCGTGAGACCTACGAAGGTCGCGACGTCTTTCTGCTCGACACGGCCACGGGGAGCGAGAGACGGCTGACGCGCGAGAAACACCGCATTTCTGGGCTCACCTGGGCGCCCGACGGGAAGGCGATCATCATGTCCTCGCCGCGCAGCGGCGCGGAGGGCCTGTACCGGGTCTCGCTGGCCGACGGAACCATCACACGCCTGCCGAATACGGGCGACGGGGCGATTCACCCGATGGCAAGCGAGCGCGGCCTCGTCTACAGCCAGGCGCAGGACGATTCGAACATCTACCGGCTCGAACTGCGTGCGGGGCGGGCGGTCGGCCCCGCGCGTTCCATCATTGCTTCGTCTCGCGCGGATGGCGCTCCAGACATCTCCCCTGACGGGAAGAGCATTGCGTTCGTGTCGACGCGTGGCAGTAGCGGCGGCGATATCTGGATCGCGTCCGCTGACGGCTCGGGCCCGCGGCGGCTGACATTTCTCCCGGTCACCAGCGGCCCGCGATTTTCCCCGGATGGCCGTTCGATCGCGTTTGCCGCGCTGGCGGCCGGGTTCGTCAGGCCTGATATCTGGGTCGTCGATGCCAACGGCGGCCCGCCGAGGCAACTCACCAGGGAGCCGTCCTATGAAACGCTCCTGTCCTGGGCAGCGGACGGCCGGTCGCTGTATGCCATCTCGGATCGAACCGGCATGTGGGAGGTGTGGAACATCCCTGCTGACGCCGGCGCGGCGACGCAAGTGACGCGAGGCGGCGGCCTGCGCGCTCAGGAATCCCGGGACGGCGCGTATCTCTATTACGCGAACGACGTCCCGCAAGTGTGGCGCCGCTCGCTCCGGACGCCATCGTCGGACGAACTGATGACCACGTTCCCGAAAGGAACCCATTGGGGCGGTGACTGGGTCGTGGGCGCCGGCGGACTGTACGTCCTCAATGACCGGCAGCCAGGGACCGTCGCCATCGATTTCCTGTCATTCGGAGGCCCCCACTCGCAGCCCGTTCGCGCAGCCCTGCTGTCGGCGGCGCCGGCGCGAAACGTCAAGGCGTTTGCGATCGCGCCGGACGAATCGTGGCTGCTATGGGCGCAGGACGACTATCGCAATACCGACATCATGATGATTGCGCAGCGTCCGTAATTGGGTTGCCGTCTGGCAACGAAAATCCTCGCGGCTGCATCTAACCGGGTTATGCCAATCCTCTCCGTTGACGGCAGCTGGCTCGACAGCTTCTGGCGCGACCTCAAACATGGCGCCAGGTTGCTCCGGCGCTCCCCCCGCTTCACGCTGACCGCGCTCACCGTCCTCGTCCTCGGCATCGGCTCGACGACGGCGATTTTCTCGGTGACGTATGCCGTGCTGGTCCGGCCGCTGCCGTATGCGGACCCGGGCCGCCTGGTGTTCGTCGCGGAGCACCAGGGCTCGGGCATCGCGTGGCCGAACTTCGCCGACTGGCGCCGCCGCGCATCGTCATTCGACGGCCTCGCCTGCTCGCTCGCCGACGCCGTGGTCGTCACCGCCGGACAGTTTCCGAAACGGCTCGATTCGCGCAGCGTGACCGCGAACTTCTTTGGCGTGCTCGGTGCGGTGCCGTTCCAGGGGCGTCTCTTCGACGAATCCGACATCCGGCCGGACGCTTCCTCGACCACTGTCGTCAGTTACGCGTTCTCGGTGCGGGAGTTCGGCAGCGCGGCCGCGGCAATCGGACGGACCGTCTCGCTCAACCGACAGCCCTACACCGTGATCGGGGTCCTGCCGCCTGGCTTTCGGTACATGACGCCAGCCGACGTCTATCTACTGCTTGAACCGCAGGTGGCGGCGAACTATCGCGGCATGCAGAACCGCGGCAACCATACGACCCTTTTCGCGGTCGGCCGGCTCAAGCGTGACGTGGACGTGACCTCCGCGCGTGCCGAGATGCAGAACATCGTGGGGGCGCTGGCGCTCGAGTATCCGGAAACCAACAAGAGCCGCAGCACCATCTACCTGGTTTCGCTCGCCGAACGCGTGGTCGGAGAGACGGCGCCAACGCTGGCCGTGCTCGCGGGTGCGGTCGCGCTGCTCCTGCTCATCGCCTGCGTCAACCTGACCAGCCTGCTCCTGAACCGAAGTGCCTCACGCCAGCACGAGTTCAGTATCCGCGCGGCGATTGGCGGCAGCCGCTGGCGTTTGATCCGCCAGCTCCTCGTCGAGAACGCGCTGCTCGTCGCCATCGGCGGGATGCTGGGAGCACTTGCCGGCGCCGCCATTCTCAGCGGCCTCGTCCGCGTCGCGCCGCCGGACACCCCGCGTCTTGATGAAGTTCATCTCGACCTCGCCGTGCTGTCGATCACCACACTCTGCAGTTGTGCGTGTGCGTTCCTGTCCGGCGTCCTGCCCGCTTTCAGGACTGCGGCTGGCGATCGCGAGAGCCTCCTCCGATCGGGACGGAGCTCGACCCGTCAGAACTCGCTGGTCAGGCGCGCCCTCCTGATCGGGGAAGTCGCCGTCGCCACGGTACTGCTCTGTGGATCCGGACTGATGGTTCAGACCATGGTCCGGCTCGCGCGAGTCGATCCTGGTTTCGACCCGCATAACCTGCAGATCGTCATGTTCTCGCCCTGGGGCCCCGGGTGGTCCGATGCGCGAAGGCAGGGCTTCTTTCCTGAAGCGGTCGAGCGCCTGCGAGCGGTTCCCGGAGTCGAGGAAGCGGCGATCGCGTATTCCTTCCCGATCCTGGGCTCGAACTGGTGGAACTGGTTCACGATTGCCGGCAGGCCCGTCCCGCCGGGCGCCGTCATGATGGACCTGCCGAGCGCGGGAATAGTACCGGTGAGTGAGGGGTACTTCGAGACGTTGAAGATCCCGGTCATCAAGGGGCGCTCGTTCAACCGCTTCGACACTCCTGATGCGGAGCCTGTCGCCATCATCAACACCAGTCTGGTGCAGCTGTACTTTCGAGGCGAGGACCCGATCGGCAGGCAGGTCAGGCTCGCCGGCTCGCGTCCGGCCGAGGGCTACGGACCCTGGCGAACCATCGTCGGCATCGTCGGGGACGTGAAACAGCACGGTGTCGATCAGCTGACGCCGCAGCAGATGTTCATGCCCATTCTGCAGCAGACACGAGCGTCGACGGCATACGCGGTCGCGCGCACCAGGGGCACCGTGACCAGCTCCGCGCTCGAAGCGGCCATCCACGGCGTCGATCCGTCGGTTCCAGTCTTCAACGACCGCACGGTCGAACAGTTGATGAGAGAGGCGAGCAGCCGGCGTCGGGTCGCCGCCATCGTCCTTTCGGTGTTCGCCGCTGCGGCCGTGCTCCTGGCGGCAATCGGCCTCTACGGGGTCATCGCGCAGAACGTGAGCGCGCGACGGCGGGAGATCGGTGTACGGATGGCGCTCGGCGCGACCACCGATCAAATCCTGCGATTATTTCTCCGGCACGGCCTGCTCGTCGTCGCTGTTGGAATCGGGTGCGGGCTCCTGGCCGCCGTCGCCGCGGCCCGCAGCCTTGCGACGCTGGTGTTCGGGGTCACGCCGCGGGATCCCGCGACGCTCGCGGCGGTCGCCGGGCTGCTCACCGCCGTCACGCTGCTGGCCAGCTACCTGCCGGCGCGTTCTGCCACCCGGGTCGATCCCGTGGAAGCGTTGCGATCGGAGTAGGAGCCCAGGCCGCGGTCGCGGACCAGTTGGCAGGTCGATCTCGTCGACGATTTCGACCAGTACGTCGTCCGGGGAGCGAATGAATCGCCAAGATAGTCGGCGCGTTCCGAAAGAGCCGCGCTGAGATCCATCACACGCTATCAAGCGCGCTCCGTGGGCAGACCTATGCTGAAGGTCGTGCCGCGGGCCTCGATTGATTGAACGTCGATTTGGCCGCCCATCGCCCGGATGCAGTCCTCCACGATGGATAATCCGAGACCGATCCCGCCCACATGAGCCATGGCCGTATCGCCGGTGTGCGCACGGGTGAACCGCTCAAAAGCGTGATTGAGCAGGTCGGGCGGAAACCCGGGACCGTTGTCGCGAGTGTCGTCCGATTACCGTATCCGGCGTGTGGGGAACGGGGTGCGGCGCGCCATGCCGGGCGACAGCGAGAACCGCATCTGCCGGACACGGTGGGACCACCTGTCGTCGTGTCAGAGCCAGCGGAATGTTGAAGAGCGCGGCCGGCGGAGGTTCAGTCCGCGGGCTCCTCGACGGAATCGAGGTCCTTGAGGCGGCGGTAGAGGTTCCGCTCGCTG
>Ga0207701_10008432_pt1 | contig 10179 bp, 8 predicted proteins | sample KBSSwiSSwithPhiX_FD_184294 | JGI IMG/M metagenome (GOLD analysis project Ga0207701, IMG submission 184294) | Switchgrass rhizosphere bulk soil microbial communities from Kellogg Biological Station, Michigan, USA, with PhiX - S5 (SPAdes) (version 2) | ecosystem: Environmental > Terrestrial > Soil...
TCTTTGATCGTTTCAAGTTGAAAGCTTGAAAGCTCAGCGACGGTCCAGCCATCGTCCGAAGACGATTCGGACAGACCCAACAGCGGAGTACCGATATTTCCGCCGACCTGTGTTTCGATTCCAGCGTTTTTCAGCAGCTCGCCGATCAGTGTGGTGGTTGTCGTCTTTCCGTTCGAGCCAGTGATACCAACAATACGACCCTTCATGAATCGGTATGCAAGCTCGACTTCGCCAATCACTTCCCCATCTTTTCTGTCGACATATCGAGCCGGAATTGTGTTTGTTGGAACGCCGGGTGAGATCACAACCAGATCTATTTGATCCAGAAGCCATGACGGCAGGTCGCCGCTTATCAGACCGACACCGTCAGATTCTTTTAACGATCGAGCATCGTCGCTCCATTCTTCGACAGGTTTCCTGTCGTGAAGCGCGACAGTTGCTCCACGAGCGGCAAGGAAGTGCGCCGACGCAACACCAGACCTGCCTGCTCCAAGAACTAAAGATTTCCTACCTTCTAACTGCATTACCTCAACTTCAATGTGGACAGACTCAACAACGCAAAAAGTATCGCCACTATCACAAACCTGAAAACGATTTTTGGCTCTTTCCAGCCGCTCAATTCGAAATGATGATGCAGCGGAGTCATCTTAAACACGCGGCGGCCAGGATTGCCTCCGCGTTTGGTTATCTGAAATACCGAGACCTGCAGCATTACCGACAGGGCTTCCAGGATAAAAACACCACCGATGAATGGCAGCAGAAACTCCTGTTTTGTCAAAACCGCGACTGTACCCAGAGCTCCGCCGATAGCAAGCGACCCAACGTCGCCCATAAACACATCAGCGGGCGGCGAGTTGTACCAAAGAAAGCCGAGACTTGCCCCAACCATTGCCCCGCAGAAAATGGTTAATTCAGCACCGGCTGGATTATGCGTAATATCCAACCTCTCAGCCCAACGAGCGTCGCTCGCGAGATATGTCAATGCGGTCAGTGCTGACATTGCGATAAACGTCACGCTTATGGCGAGGCCGTCGAGGCCATCTGTCAGATTCACGGCGTTTGACGAAAACAAAAGAAATAACGCCATGAAGATCAGGTACATCCACGGGAAGATGTAGGTGATCCCGTTGGGTTCAGCAGTCGATTTGAAAAACGGAATGCTGAGGTTCCAGGGATAATTTCCCCATTGCCAAAGAACAAACCAGACAGCAACGGCAACGATAAGTTGGCCGGCAAGCTTTTGTCGGCCTGTAAGTCCCAGACTGCGCTTTTTAACGATCTTGATGTAATCGTCCGCAAAGCCGATCGCCGCAAAACCGGTCGTCGCGACAAGCGCGATCCACAAGTACAAACTGTCCAACCGGGCCCACAGTAAAGTCGAGATGATCACCGAGCCGATGATCAATACACCCCCCATCGTTGGTGTGCCGCGCTTCGCTTGGTGGGAAGCCGGGCCCTCTTCTCGTATTTCCTGGCCGAATTTAAGATCTGCCAGTTTACGGATCACTTTATTGCCAAGCAAAAGCGAGATCAGCAATGCGGTTACTGCAGCCACTCCGGTGCGAAACGTGACGTACTGGATCACATTCAGCCCGCGGATGAAATATGATTCGCTGCGGCCGCTGTATTGCTGGAAAATGATCTGGTAGAGGAGGTAATAAAGCATTTACTTTTTGAGGCCAGCTTTCGGTCCGAAACTGTTCATCAGTTTACGGTCGCCTTTTCTTTCTCCTCCAACGAAAATTTCCCTAACAGCTTTTCGATGACCTTTTCAGTACGTACACCACGGGACCCCTTCACCAGTACGACATCCCCGGCTTTTACGATCCCAATAACGATCTCTGCGGCCTCATCGGAATCCTTTGCAAAGCGAACGTCGGACATTCCAGCCGATTGAGCTCCTTCGGCTAGTTCTTGCGCCAAACCCCGAACCCCGATCAATGTGTCCACACCGGACGAGGCGATTCTACGTCCCGTCTCGCGATGTTGCTCGCGCTCGCTTTCGCCGAGCTCCAGCATCTCGCCAGCGACCACTATGCGCCGGGATGAAATACTCGATCCACTGACGAGAGTGTCGACCATGGACAACAACGCATCAGGGTTTGAGTTATAAGAATCATTGATCACCGTAAAGCCTTCGGCGAAATGAAGGATCTCTCCCCTTTGGGGCGGCGGTGCGACAGTTTCAAGCGAGCGAGCGATCTCAACAGCGGGAATTCCAAAATAGTGGCCAACAGCGGCTGCGCTAAGCGCATTCATTATATTGTGCCGTCCGTTTAGCGTGTAGGTGACCCCCGCCTCGCTGTCAGGAGTTTTGAGCCTAAACTTTGTTTCACCGAAACGCTCAAACTTGATGTCCTCAGCCTTCACGTCCGCTTCATTATCGATAGCGAATGTGAGAGTTTTGCCATTCACCACCGTTTCCATCGCAATAACACGTTCGTCGTCTGCGTTCAGAACGGCTGTGCCGCCTGGCTTCATACCTTCAACAAGTTCAGCCTTAGCGTTGGCAACGTTTTCAATTGAACCGAGATGTTCTACGTGGACCGGGAGGACATTCAACTCCACTGCAACATCCGGCGGCGTTATTCTACAAAGCCGCCTTATCTCGTTCATCGGCGTGGACATTCCCATTTCCAAAACTGCGACGTCGTATGATCTGTCCTTTACCAATTCGAGCACGGTCAATGGGTGGCCCAAACCGTTGTTGTAATTTTTCTTGTTCCGCAGTACTTTTTTGCCAGCCGCAGTAAGAACGTGAGCGGTCAATTCCTTTGCAGTTGTCTTGCCGGCACTGCCGGTGATAGCCACGACAGGCCCATTCCATTCGAGATAGACTCCGTGCGCCAACTGCTGCAGTGCGGCTATTGCGTCATTGACGAAGAGCAGTCGATCTTTGAAGGGCTCTAGTTCAGTGCGATGTTCGTCGAAACGGTCCGGACGCACAACGCAAGCGACCGCACCTTTTTCAAAAGCCGCGGCTACGTATTTCGCCGCGTCCTCAAAATCCCCGTTAAAGCCGTTGTTGGCATAGTCCGGTTGCGACAGCGCAAAAAAGACATCGCCCGCCTGCACTTCGCGAGAGTCTATCGAAAAATTCGTGACGTCTGTCGCGTGCAAAGCGGGATCGAGTTCCGATGTCCCGGCCTTGAGGTATTCAATTACAGTTTCAAGTTTCAAGTCTTTGGTTTAGTTTTCCAGATCGCGGGCCCATTGTTCATTCTGATCTTTGTATTTGTAAGAGCTAAAGACTTTTCGCCGTCTGTCTTATTAGCATCTTTCTTTATCGGAGCGTCAGACCTTTTGCGGGTCGTTTTATCTGGCGGCTCAGAAGTTTTATCCCGCTCATCGACCGGCGGTCCCTTTACTGTCGGGACGTCGTTCTTATTGATTTCCGGAATATCCTCAGCGGCCGTAGCAGCAGAATTGGACGTCGGCAGATCGTGAGTCACATTTGCCGTTTCCAACAATTGCTGAGCGATCTCCTTGAAAACCGGGGCTGCTACCGAACCGCCGTCACGAGCTCCGGATTTCGGCTCATCCATCACGACGATGATCACATATTTCGGATCATTTGCCGGTGCAAATCCCACAAATGAGGAGATGTATTTGCTTCTTTCGACCCGTTTAGTGATGGGATCGAATTTCCACGCGGTCCCAGTTTTTCCGGCTGAGGTGTATCCGTCGAGCTGCGCACGTTTACCGGTTCCGCTCAGGACCACCTGGCGAAGCATCGTCCGCAGGTCCGCTGCAGTTTCACGCGAAACGACCTGCGTTTGATTTGGCTCGGTTACCGAAACCGTGTTTCCTTGTGAATCGCGAATTTCCTTAATGATGTGTGGCTGATTCTTGATCCCGTCGTTTGCTATTGTCGCGAAAGCAGTTGCTATTTGCAACGGTGTTACACCAATTTCGTAACCGATCGACATCGACGCAAGAGAGTCGCCGTGCCACCTGTCCGGATTGTGGACGATGCCCGCGGTTTCCGCCGGAAGCTCGATCCCGGTTCGTTTGCCAAAACCCAACTTCTGTACCATCGAATAGAAGTCAGACTTACCGACGCGCATCCCTGTTTTGATCGCGCACACATTACTCGAGTGAGCGAGTGCTTCCGCGTACGTTACGCGGCCGATATGATGTGAATCGGTGAACTTATGTCCCGCAACATCGATCGTACCGTCGCCTGCATCGATCATATCCGACGGTTTGAAAAGTTTCTTTTCGAGAGCCGCACCATATGTGATCAGCTTGAAGACTGAGCCGGGCGAATAAACAGCCTGGACCAGCTGATTGGAGGTGCTCCCGTTTTTAATGTTTTCCGGATCGAACGTCGGATAGTTTGCCAATGCAAGTGTCTCCCCATTGGCTGGGTCGAGCACCAGGGCCATACCGGCACGAGCATTCGCGTTTGCAACACCTTCTGCAAGAGCCTCCTCCGCGATGATCTGTGCAGATTTATCTATCGTCAGGTATACGTCATTCGGCGGCTCTCTTTCGATGACTCGTTCGTCGAAAACTCGTCCATATCGGTCCCGCTCCTGAATACGTTTAACGACCGGCCCTTCAAGAATGCTGTTTTGTGACCTTTCGATACCTGCAACACCTTCATCTTCTGCATTAGCAATGCCGATCGTCGGCGCTGCCAAAGTCTTGTATGGATAACTTCGTTTCTGGTCCTGGTCCCAATGGACGCCGGCGTATTGAGGCTCGTCTGATTTCTTTATATCAGGATCGAAAAGTGCCTTGTTGATCCGCTTAGCGTTGTCCTCATCAACACGCTTCGCAATGGGAACATAGTTTCTTTCGAGCGACTTGGCTTCATTCAGTTTGGACAACAGCTGCTTCGTATCGATTCCGGCCGCCTTGCCGATCTCGCGCGCCGCACGTGGGATATCCTCGATCTCGGACGGATTCACAAAAAGCGTCCTCACCGGAACACTCATAGCAAGAACACTTCCGTTCCTGTCATAGATCGTTCCCCGCATCAGCTTAATATTTTTAACCGTCAGCGATTGGCCGCGGGCTTTCCCGAGCAGCGCTTCGTGCTGATTGATCTGCAAATGGACCAGCCGCACGCTTATCCCGCCGATCCACAGTATGAAAGCTGCGACGATCAGCATGAATCGCGTGAACAGCATCCTCTTAAGGTCAACTTGCTTCCGGTTTGGCCGGAGCTTAATAGGGGGTGCCTTTTTCATCGCTTTTACGAATCGAACTGGTTAAGTTCTGTCTTTCTTGCTTGTAACAGTTTCCCGGTTTGCCTGCTTACCAAGTGGACCTGACTTTGCTACAGGCGATGAGAGGACCGTTTTCATCACTTTGTTCGCCGGGCGATCTGAGGCTTTCATCGCATTTATCGCTGTTGGGATCGGGCGTTGTGCAGACGAATTTGGCTGCCTAATATCCTGGGACTGTGTTGCCGGCGTATCGATGAAGCCGATTCGACGCACCGCCTTTCTAAGCTCGATCGGTGAGACTGCTACTTCTCTATTCAATAATAGGCGGCGCTTTTCGGACTGAAGCTCGTCGAGCTGACGGCGAAGCTTGGAATTTTGCAACCCGTATTCCATCGACGAAAAATGTTGGCGGGCAGCCAGTAAAAAGCCGGCGACTAGAACTACACAGCAGACGACTGCGACGACGTAATACTGCCAGCCGGAGGCTTGCGGACGCTGAAGGCGACTAATTCTTTCGGAAGGGGTATTGCTTTTCATCTGTTTCTCCATGAAACGTGGGCTATCTCAATTCTCTATTTTCCTGCAAACTCTAAGTTTGGCGCTTCGTGAGCGAGCGTTAGAGCTCATCTCAGCTTCTGTTGGAACAACCGGTTTCTTTGTCAATATTTCGACTCGTTTCTCGGCGCCGCAGACGCATCTGGGAATGCGCGGCGGGCAGAAGCATTTACCTGAAAATTTTTGAAAGGCTTGCTTCACAATGCGATCTTCCAAAGAGTGGAAGGTGATCACGGAAAGCTTGCCGTTCGGTTTTAAAAGATCTATTGAGTCTTTAATAAATTCGTCCAGGATCCCAAGTTCGTTGTTTACCGCTATTCTAAGCGCCTGAAATGTTCTGGTCGCGGGATGTATTTTGTCCTTCGGTGACCTGCCCACCGCCCTTTCGACCAATCGAGCAAGTTCAGATGTTGTTCGAACCGGTTGGCCTGCATCCCGGCGTTCAATTATCAATCTGGCAACTCGTCGGGATTTTCGTTCTTCGCCATACCTATATATAAGGTTAGCGATCTCCTCCTGATCGAGGTCCTCGAGCAATTCTGCCGCTGTCAAACCTCGGCTCGTGTCCATTCTCATATCGAGCGGAGCGTCGAACCTGAAGCTAAATCCGCGATCTGCGTCATCGAGCTGCATCGACGAAACTCCAAGATCCGCGATGACCGCATCGACTTCGGTGATATTCAGATCATTTGCAACCGTCGATATGTCAGCGAAATTTGAGTGAATACCCTGAAATCGTGTGCTGAAAGCTTTCAATCTATCCGTGGCTTTCTCCAGAGCTTTCTGATCTTGGTCGATACCAATAACCTTTGTGTGTTTAAAGGTTTTCAGAATCGCTTCTGTATGTCCCCCAAGGCCCAAAGTCGCGTCGATCACGATTGCATTGTCCGTAAGGTCGAGAAAACCCAATATTTCGTCAACCAGGACTGATTTGTGTTCTAGCTCGCTCTCCGGCATCTTCAAAGATCAAGGTTTCTGGTCGGCGATACACGTCGAGAACCGACGAGCTATCCTCGATTGTCGTTAAAATTGTTCGGATACTTCTGGTGAACGACGGTTCCCGACGAGAAAAGTGCTTAATGACTTAAACACTTCATTTAGCATTTGACGTCTACACTCGAGTCTCCATCTCGTTTCCGCCAAGTGCCAATCAGCATATTACGCTCGCACTCAGAATCGTGTCAAGGATAATATTTCCGGTTTTAGTTAATCACGCGCTTAACTGGGATCTGTATAAGTGATGCCTATTTACCACAAATGAGCGTCTGTTTTCCTTTCAACCGAATTTACGTTAAAGTTCTACGAACGCAGAACTTATGGATTTCGGACCCGTGCAGCTGTTGATATTTGGCCTTGCGGCTGGCCTCGCTAACGTGCTTGGTGGGCTCATCCTGTTCCCGGCAGGCTTGCGGGGCCGGTATCGCGGGTCTCTGAAGTATCTTTTGGCTCTTGGCGCGGGCTTCATGTTGGCGGTAACGTTCTTTGAGATCATCCCCAAAACCATCTCGATCTGGCAGAAGACTGGCGGTTCGTCTGCCGAAAGCCTTTCCGTTCCGATGGTTTTGGTTTTGGCCGGTTACCTTGCAACACAATTTTTCGAACACACCGTCGCTCCTCATTTTCATCTCGGTGAAGAAGTTCATTCTGAGGAGTTGGTCTCGAACAAGTCCGCCGTGTCGGCGGTTAGTGGACTTTTGGTGCACACTTTTTTTGATGGAATTTCGATCGCCGCTGCATTGCAGATCGATCCAAAAGCAGGCTTGCTGGTATTCATCGCCGTTGTAATTCATAAGTTTCCTGAAGGTTTTGCGATCGGCTCTGTAATCCTTGCTTCCGGAAAGGGCCGTAAAGAGGTGCTCACAGCTACATCGCTGATAGGAATGATGACGCTTGTTGGAGTTATCCTTTATTATCTCGTCGGTTCAAATCTCGGATTTACCGTAGGTTACGCCCTGCCGATCGCGAGTGGTGTTACGCTTTATGTGGCAGCCAGCGACCTTATTCCGGAGGTCAACCATCATGGCGGCAGGCGGCCGCTCATATCGCTCTCTATATTTGCTGGCGTTGCCCTGTTTTTCATGCTGCATTCAGTCATCGAAACGACCCTCGACCATTGATCTCGCAATAAAATTTTTCGAACTAATCCGCGCCTCGGTCGTATTTATCTTTGTGGAGGCGATCTAACGAAAATGCGTGAACCTGTACTTGCTGGAATTTTGAGTCTTCTAATTCCTGGATTGGGACAGATCTATAACGGACGAATCCTTGTGGGGATAATCTGGTTGATCTTGACCGGGTTCTCGTGGATCGGAACTGCAGGCCTGTTTGGATGGGTAGTCCATCTGATCGCGGCCTGGTGCGCATACAGCTACGCAAAAGATAATCCGGTCCGTTAGTTAGAGTTTCTTCATGCAATCCTCCTTTAGCCCGGTGTTTGCCGACTCCGGGCTTTTTTGCGCCAACCCGAGAGCTCAGATGAACGGTTGATCGGCCGAATTTCATGGGCCAGCAAGGTTATTTTATTTCCGTAAAATCTTGTATGCTTTCTATTTATGTTCGCTAGGGAAGGATATCCCTTCATCATCTTGCCTCTTGCTCTGTCCGCCATTTTCATTTTCTTTGGATTTTGGGCCTTGGCAGTATTTTTACTTTTGGTTGCGGCATTCATGGCGTTCTTTTTTCGTGACCCTCGGCGCGTGCCGCCGACAGAAGATGGCGTAATCGTTTCGGCAGCGGACGGTACAGTCACTCGTATTGAAGAAAACGAACGAGGCAAACTTGTCAGCGTCTTTCTTTCTCCGCTAAACGTGCATATCAACCGAGCGCCTATCGCCGGGCGGGTCGCAAGAGTAGAGTACATTCGTGGTAAGAAATTGCCCGCTACAAAGAACGAAGCTAGTTTCGTTAACGAGAGAAATTCGCTGACGATCGAGAGCGACAAGCTAACTATTGTATGTACACAGATCGCGGGCATTCTCGCACGGCGAATTGTTTGTCGCGTACGCGAAGGACATGAGCTGATGATCGGCGAACGGTTTGGCTTGATCAAATTCAGCAGCCGGACCGACGTCCTGATGCCCCCAAACGTTTCCTTGACGGTCAAAACCGGCGACAAGGTCAAAGGTGGTGTTACCGTGATCGCAAAGATGGTATGACCGATCAAACATTGCATTTTCTCCCTTACCCTTTTACCCTTTTCCCCTGAAGATAAATGGCCACCACCGATAATCCATCACCTCATCGAGGTATCAAGAAAGGCCTCTACGTTATTCCAACGATGTTCACCGCTGCGAACATCGGAATGGGTTTCCTCGCCGTGCTTTACTCGATGCGCGGTTTCCAGATCGCTGCCGTCAATGCCGACCAGGCGGCAAAGTATTTCAACTACGCAGCTATTGCGATGGGCCTCGCCATCTTGTTCGATACACTCGACGGCCGCGTCGCCAGGATGACCCGCACGGCGACTGAGATCGGCGTCCAGTTTGATTCGCTGGCGGATGTACTGACGTTTGGTATTGCGCCTGTTGCTTTAATGTACAGTTGGGCGATCGCACCAGTTATGCCGGAGGGCAGCAGCGAACATCGTTTCGGCGTCTTTCTTTTGTTCATGTATTTGATGTGCGGTACGTTTCGACTTGCACGGTTCAACATTCAAGCGACTCGGCCTCGCGTGCTGCTGGAAGGGACCCCTAAGATCGACAAGAAGAATTTTGTTGGGTTACCCATCCCGCCGGCCGCCGGCTTGCTTGCGTCGATCGTCCATTTCGCTCCGCGTCCGCTTTCCGCTTACGGGGATGAATGGCCGCGGTTTTACGTCATACTGATGATGACGCTGATCGCAATACTTGGCCTGTTGATGGTCAGCACGATCAAGTACTCCAGCTTTAAGAACGCGGGCACCGGCCGCCGAAGCTTTTACGTCATCCTGCTTATCGCGGCTGTTGGAATGTCCATCTGGCTTTATTCCCGTTATGCCCTGTTGGCGCTATCGGCGATCTATGTTTCCCATGGCCTGATCTGGTATCTCATTTCGGTCCTGCGGCCGCGGCCAAAGTCGGCGGACGCTGAACCGGCGGAAACGCATACCTAGCTCAATTGCTGAAATCTTTCCGAACTTCGAAGAAATTCTTCGCGTATGCATTTTGAAGGCTCGGCGTAAACTTTAATTTTGTATTCATATGTTCTGCCCAAACTGTGGCCAGGAAAGAGTTTCACAGGCGACGAAATTCTGCTCGCGATGCGGTTATCTATTGACCGGCACTGAACAGCTTTTGCACATGGGTGGTGAGTTCCCCACTGCGGAATCTGGTAAGAATTCAGCCAAATGGACCGGCGTCAAGCACGGCATCTTTCTCATTCTACTGGCTGCAGTACTTGTCCCCTTGCTCGGTTTGCTGCTCACTTTTGGACTTGGAATGCGGAACCCGTGGCCGATCGGCCTGGTCCT
>Ga0207701_10008433_pt1 | contig 10179 bp, 9 predicted proteins | sample KBSSwiSSwithPhiX_FD_184294 | JGI IMG/M metagenome (GOLD analysis project Ga0207701, IMG submission 184294) | Switchgrass rhizosphere bulk soil microbial communities from Kellogg Biological Station, Michigan, USA, with PhiX - S5 (SPAdes) (version 2) | ecosystem: Environmental > Terrestrial > Soil...
CTGTCGGAAATGGCCTTCAAGGAGGCGTTGCGGCTGAAGCCGCCGGTGCCGTCGATGCCGCGCCGCGCCGTCCGCGATCTCACCTTCAAGGGTTTTGCGATCCCCGCCGGCACCTTGGTCGGCATCAACCCGCTGTTCACCCATCACATGGCCGAAATCTGGCCCGATCCCGAAAAGTTCGATCCGATGCGTTTCACCGACGAGGCGCAGCGCAACCGTCATCGCTTTGCCTGGGTGCCGTTCGGCGGCGGCGCCCATATGTGCCTCGGGCTGCACTTCGCCTATATGCAGGCGAAATGCTTTGCGCGGCATTTCCTGCAGAACCTCAGCGTGTCGCTGGAGCCCGGCTGCAGGCCGGACTGGCAGATGTGGCCGATCCCGAAGCCGCGGGATGGACTGAAGGTCGTGCTGAAGGCGGTGTGAGATTCGTAGGGTGGGCAAAGCGCAGCGTGCCCACCATACTGGCAACGTCCTCGGATGGATGGTGGGCACGGCGCAGTTGCGCCTTTGCCCACCCTACGATCCTTGCCTACTCCACAAACGTCGTCAGCTGCGCGCCCTCATCCGCCACGAATACCGCTATCAATTCCGCGGGCTCGGTATTGCTGGCGTTGGCCGAGACGAGATGCACGGCACCGGGCGGCTCGAAGAACGACTGGCCGACCTTGAACGTCTCGACCGCGCCGCCGGCAAGCTGCGAGCGGATTTCGCCCTTGGTGACATAGGCGGTGACGGAGCCGGCATGCCGGTGCGCGCGGGTGAACCCGCCGGGGCCGTAGAACACGCGCACGATCGTCACCCGCTTGCCCGGAACGTTCGGCAGCGCGTGGGAGGAGATCGGTTCGACGGTATCGAGCGTGGAGCCTGCGGGATCGCTGCTCGCGCACAAGGGCTCGATGATGGCCGAGATCGCGTCCATCGTCGACGGCAGCGCCTTTCCGATCACGAACGCGCAGGCAAGGCCGGCGATCACGGCCAGATAGAACGGACGACGCTCTGGGGTGGCTGGCGACAGGCCAAAAGTTGCGGACATTTTTGTCTCTCCTTTCAATTCTCGTCGTCATTGCGAGGAGCGAAGCGACGAAGCAATTTAGCTTTCTTTTTGCCGCGCCGTGGATTGCTTCGCTTCGCTCGCATTGACGGAGTAACTCTAACCCTGATCGAACGCCTTGCGTAACGCGACATAGCCCTGCTGCTGCTGGCTCCAGTTGCGGCCGGCGCGCGGCGTCCGGCGGTGACGATTTTCGCGCCTTCGGCTACGAAAATCTCCGCCGTGTGCAAACCTATGCCGCTGGTCGCGCCGGTGATCACCGCGACCTTGCCGTTCAGCCGTCCCATTTGGCTAACCCCTTTTGACGCCAGCTTAATCCCCAGTTGATGATCGCGGATTGAACCATGGTTCGGAACTGATTGCGCCGTTTTTGTTGGCGCCAATATTCCCGCCCGCCGGGGACAACGCAAGCGAGCCTGTCCGGTGCGCCGCGTCCGGGGCGGGTCCCCGCAAGGGCCGGTGCCGTGGAAATCCCGGATTTCCGTCATGGTTGGCCTTATTTTGGATTCGCTGATCACGTGAAGTGACAATACCGATGACGAAATTGATCGACGAATTCAGGCACGGCTGGCAGGGAATTTCCCAGCCTTCATCCCCGTTCAGCATAGGCTTTGCGGTCGGCTGCCTCGTTTTGGCGACCATGGCGCGCTGGGGATTGGCCCAGATCCGCCCCGACGTGTTCTTCACGCCATATTTTCCGGCCGTGTTCTTTGCCACCGCCGTCGGCGGCTTCCGGATCGGCGCGGCGACGGCGATTGCCAGCGGCGCCCTCGGCGTCGCCGTCAATTTCAGCGATGCGATGGCCGATCCCGCCCGTTTTGCGCTGCTGCTGATCTTCTGGGCGGTCTGCGCGCTGACGATCTGGGGCGTCGAGCACTACCGGACCATCGTTGTGCAGCAGCGCCAGATCGCAAGACGCCTGATCGAGGAAGAAGACTACCGCAAGCTCGTCATCGACGAGCTGCAGCACCGGCTGAAAAACAAGACATCGACGATCCACGCCGTCCTGCACCAGGTGTTGCACGATCAGCCGCAGGTCTGGAGCAGCATCGACCACCGGATCCGCGCGCTGTCGGCAACCGACGATCTGATCGCGCGGGTCGATGGCAGCGGCTGCGATATCAAGGACTTGCTGCGCTCCGAGCTCGGGCCTTACGGCCATGTCCGGTTCAGTCTGAACGGCGAACCACTGTTTCTTCCGGCCAAGCTGGCGGTCAGCCTGGCGCTGATCTTCCACGAATTGGCCACCAATGCCGGGAAATACGGCGCATTTTCCGCGGCAAACGGCATGTTGCAGGTGTCCTGGTCGGTGTCCTACGACAGTTTGAACATCCCGCTGCTCCAGATCACCTGGGATGAAACCGAAGGGCCGACGGTTGAGAATGTCGGGGCGCCTGGCTTCGGCACCAAGCTGCTGCAGTCGGCGCTGCGCGCGTTCGACGGCAGGACCGAGATCAGCTTTCTCAAGACCGGCGTTCACTGCACGATGCAATGCCGGATTCCCGCGAGTTGAACGTGGTTGCATCGCGCAGGCGCGCCGACCGCCATTCTGATCGCAAGCGACCGAACCCCGCATTGACATTCTGTTAATGACGATTGGGACCGTGTGGACCACAAACCCCGACTTCCAGGAGTGTTACGGTTTTTCGCAGTGCCACTTAACCAAAACTACAAGGGACTTTGCCAAGCTCTGCGGCTATGCACAGTCCCTTTAAACACGACTTTCGGGCGGCCGCGACCCCGGCCGGTAATGAAAGCGCCTTCGATGCTGAATTGCGCATGCTGCGCGACGTCCTCAAATTGCTTCCAACCGGGGTTACGATCCAGGACGAGCACGGCGATTTTCTGCTGGTGAACGACGCCGCCACAGCCTTGCTGCAGATGGCAGCGGCCGCACCCGCCCCCTCGCAGCTCACCGATCGTCGCGACACCTGCCTTGAACTGCTCCGCAGCGGCCGCGCCGCCGTTCTGGAAGAAGCGGTCACCAATGGGCCGGACAAACATGTGTTTCTTACCGCGCACCGGCCGATCCAGGTCGGGAACCGCAATCTACTGCTCTCCAGTTCCGCCGACATCACCGAGCAGAAGGCGTTCGAGGATACGCTGTTCCGTTCGGCCTATTATGACGAGCTGACGAGCCTGCCGACACGGCGGGTGATCGAACACCGCGTCAATACGCTGCTTGCGCACGACGGCGTCCAGGGCCATTTCGCGCTGGCTTTCCTCGACGTCGATAACTTCAAGCACATCAACGATTATTACGGCCACGCCATCGGCGACGCCCTGCTGATCGAGATGGCCAAGCGGCTGGCAATGGACTTGCGCGACACCGACATCCTGTCGCGGATCAGCGGCGATGAATTCATGCTGCTGCTCAACCCGATCCAGAGCGAGGCCGAGGTCGCCGAATTCATCCATTTCATCCTGCAGCGGCTGAAGGCGCCGTTCTTCATCGACGGGTCGGAGATCTTCGCCACCACCTCGATCGGCGTCAGCCTTTTTCCGGAACACGGCAAGAACTACGACGTGTTGCGTCAGAACGCCGATATCGCGATGTACCGCGTCAAGAACGGCAGCAAGGGCGCCGCGGCGTTTTTCGACGCCGGCATGGAGCGCGAGGCGCTGGCGCGGATGAAGATCGAGCAATCGCTGCGGCTCGCCATTCTGGAAAAACGCTTTTGCTGCGCATTCCAGACCAAGGTCGATATCCGCACCAAGGCCGTCTATGGCATCGAGGCATTGGTGCGGCTCGCGGGCGACGAGGGCGAGATTCAGGCCCCCGGCGGCTTCATCAACCTTGCGGTCGAACTGGGCCTGATCGACGAGCTGACGCACCTGGTGCTGGCGGAGATCGTCAAATCGATCGACCTGATCAACGAGACCTTCGGCCCCGAGACCACGATCAGCATCAATGTGGCAGCCAAGCAGGCCGGCAACCCCGAATTCATGCGGTCATTCGCGCAAGCGCTGGAAACGACCGGATTTCCGCAACGCTTCATGATCGAGGTGACCGAGGACGCGTTCGTCACCAAGACGCATTTCCAGGACGAAATCCTGCCGATCTTCCGCAAGCTCGGCGTCGGCATCTCGATCGACGATTTCGGCATCGGTTACTCGTCACTGTCGGCGCTGGCCGACATCACCGCCGACGAAATCAAGATCGACCGTTCCTTCATTACCGACATCCATAATCGCCCGCGCAGCCAGGGCATTTTGCGCGCGATCGAATCGTTGAGTGAGGCGCTCGGCATGACGGTGATTGCCGAAGGCATCGAAACCTTCGAGGAACTGGCCTATCTGCAGGCCGCGACCAGGATCCGCTACGGGCAGGGCTTTTACTTCTCGCGACCGATCTTCCTGGAGGATCTCAGGCCGGCGACCCCACTCGCCAGCGACGCGCGCGTCAGCCCGTCGAGCCGTCCGGCGCAGGAAAACCGCCCGGCGTTTTCGCGCGCCAGCGGCTATCGGCGCTGAGGCGCCGGCTCAAGCCGTAACCCATCATCCTGATCTTCGCATGTCTCGCTCAGCGACTCTGCACCACGGTTGGCGCGTCCATCCGTGGCGGCCGCTCAGCTGATCGTTTCCTTGCAACGACGCCATTCGGTCAGGGGGCCGTCGGCGGGTCCCCGGCGCGATATGGCCAGATATTCACCGCGCAGGATGATGCTCACGGTTTCGCCTGAACCGTTCTCGCCGGCCGGAACGACATAGTCAAAGGCGTGGCGGCTATAATTGCCGCGAATTTGCGTGCCGCCGGGCGTCGTGATTTTCTCCCCAACAATGGACATGCGCTGGCCATCGGTGCTGCACCAGTCACCGTCGATGGCGTCGGCGCGACCGACACCCGTTTGCAGCAGCATGGCGGCGGCTACCAGAACGATCAGCAAACGACCGGACATCAGGTCCTCCTTCGGTCAGCGCCGGCCGTCACGCGGCCCGGCGATTGCGGTTGTTTTCGGCGAGGATGGGTCGGATCAGCCGGCCGAACCGTTCGGCCTCCGCGTCATGCAGATAGCCGGACAGGCAGAACGAGTGGCAGCCGGCGTCGATGAATTGCTGCAGGGTATCGGCGCATTGGGCGGGATTGCCGACGACGGCGATGCCGGCGCCCGGGCGGACCTTGGTGATGCCGGTCCATAGATGCGGCAGCAGCAAATCGCCATGCTCGCGAGCAAGCTGCTGCACGCGCAGGTTCGCTTCCGATTTGTTGTACAGCGTCTTCATCTCCAGCTTCTGCCGTTCGGTCGCATGGCGCACCAATTGGTCGGCGGCCTCCCACGCGTCAGTTTCATTTTCGCGGCAGATCACCTGCAGCCGCATGCCGAAGCCGATGTCGTTTTCGCGGCCGTGGGCGCGTGCCATCTGCCGTATCTCGGCGATGTTCGAAGCGATCTTCGCCGGCAGATCGCCCCAGAACAGGTGCACGTCGGAATGTTTGGCCGACAATTCCCAGGCCTGGCGTGAGCCGCCGCCGAGATAGAATTTTGGAAATGGCTGCTGCAGCGGGCGCGGCCTGATATGCGCGCCCGACAGCTTGTGAAATTTGCCTTCGAAGGAAAGCGGGCCGCGCGTGGTCCACAGCGACTTGAGGATCGAGACCTCCTCCTCCATCAGCGCGTAGCGCTCCTCCTTGGCGTAGCGCACGCCCTCGCCTTCGACTTCGCTCTCGTTCTGGCCGGCGATCAGGTTGATGCAGATGCGCCCGCCCGACATCCGGTCGAAAGTCGAGATCATTTTCGCCAGCAGCACCGGATTGATGTAGCCCGGCCGGGCCGCAATCAGCGGCTTGATGGTCGACGACCGCGCCGCCATGAACGCACCCGAGATCCAGGCTTCCCAGCAGGTCGAGCCGACCGGGATCAGCAAATATTCGAAGCCTGCCTTTTCGGCGGCTTGCACCACGCGGTCGCATAGTTCAGGGGAGCCCGGAATCTGCGCTTCCATCAGGCCATAGGCGGTGGTGTCGCCATGCGTGGGCAGATACCAGCCGAATTCGAGCGGACGCATCAACGCTTCTCCCTGTGGGGCGTTTGTGGCGAGGATCGTGTAGGAACGCAGTTTACCGCCTGGGCGCCGCGCGGCAATCGGGTTCCCGACCTGGAGGCTTGATCTGAATCAATCCCGCAATAGCCATTTTCGATTCCAATGGCGTCTCCGGCAAGATAGAGAGAAACCATGTCTCCGGTCTCGCTGCTTCTGAATGTGATCTGGATCGTGCTTGGCGGCGCATGGATGGCGTTCGGCTGGCTGGTTGCCGCGGTCGTCATGGCGATCACGATCATCGGCCTGCCCTGGGCGCGGGCCGCGTTCAACATCGCGACCTACACGCTGTTTCCGTTCGGGTCCAAAGCGGTGTCCCGCGACCTCTACACCGGGCAGGAGGATATCGGCACCGGGCCGCTCGGCGTGGTCGGCAACATCATCTGGCTGATCCTGGCGGGGTGGTGGCTGGCGCTCGCGCATGTCGTCACGGCGGTCGTGCTGGCCGTAACCATCATCGGAATTCCGTTCGCCTGGGCGCATCTCAAGCTCGCCGGCATCGCGCTGTGGCCGATCGGCAAGATCATCGTGCCGGCGTAACGATCAGGCCTGGAGCAGGGCTCCGACACAAAATCGCGAAAACAACCCCATGCAAAGTAGAATGGGGCCCGGATTGCAGGCTAGCCGGCGGCCCTCTCGGTCGGCTTCAGCCGCTCGAACTCATCGTCACTGATTTCGGTTTGTCCGACCAGCACGCTGCAGCGCAGCCGCTTGACGAGATAGCTGCCGACCGAGCCGAACCAGCGCGCCAGCGGTCCCTGCGGACGATGACCGACGACGACGAGATGGGCGCCGATCTCTTCGGCGACCTCCGCAATCTTCTGGCCGGCGTCCCCCACCTCCAGCCGCGCCGTCGGCGAAAAGCCCAGCGCCTTGAGGCGATCCGAACCCTCGTTCAGGATCGCCTTGTAGTCCTCGGTTTGCAACTCGATCGGAATGGTAAGCCCGGCTTCCGGCGTCATGATCGAGGAGACCTCGACAACCGCCAGCAGGAACACCTCGGAGCGGCACAATTGCGCGAGCTTGGCGCCTTCCCGCAAGGCGCGCCTGCCCTCGATTGACCCGTCATAGGCGAGAAGAACCTTCTTATACATCGGACGTCCCCATCGATGGCCGAGAAGATCAACACCGCTAGACTAGCACCAATCGGCAGGAACGGATCAGATTTTTGACGTGAAATGAGCGCCTTCGTCCTGCCACCTTAGTCTCGCCGGCTGCCCAAGGGCGTTGCCGACCCCAGACCAATCGGCTAAATGAACCCCATTGCACCCGTAGCTCAGCTGGATAGAGCGTTGCCCTCCGAAGCTGGACCGGCGACAGACCTGATCCCTCGAAAACTGAGGGTTTCTGACGACCGGTGCGTCATTTCCTCGCCATAGGCACAACCGGGCCACTGGCTAGTGCTCGCTCCGCTCCTCTTGCCCTAGAAGCCGATTGGCGGTGCCTGCGACGGCCCAGGGGAGCACTTCGAATCCCGCGCAAACTATGGCAGGGTCGAGCCTTCAATTTGCCAGTGAGGCTCGCAAAGCGACCGGACACGCCAAGCCCTGATACGCTTATGCGGCTGGCTGCCTTCGAGTGCGTCCGGGGCTGAATGAAATTCATGACCATCTGACTAAGGAGCTAAAGCGGAGCTGCGCGATCTATTTGAGGCCGTGCGTCAATATTTGGTTGGACTGGGTGAGGATGTTCAAGTCAAGGAGCCAAAGAACTACATTGCATTTAAGCGACTGGAGAATTTTACCTGTGCGGAAATCTGCCCGCAGGTCAGGGTGGTAACTCTCTATCTGCGCATCGACCCCACTACTGTGGAACTTGAAGATGGCTTCTCCCGCGATGTCACAAAGATCGGGCATTTCGGCACCGGCAACTTGGAGCTTTCCTTGAGACGATGGAAGATTTTGCCAAGGCGCAGCCTCTACTACAGCGAGCTTATGAGGGCTCGTAAGATCGCTTTGAGCGCCCTTGGCGAAAATAAGCGCCCCGCCACGGTCCCGGCACGTGTTTTCCTGGCGCATCCGATACGCTCAAACGAGCAGAGTTCGGCAGCCGCTAGCTTTACCACAGACCTGGAAATATTTTATCTCCTCAAGTCGCCAGTTTGACTTCGTGTTGATCGAGGGATGCCAATGCCTCCGTTAAGACAGACCGGACCCGCGCCGCGTCTGTCGGTTTGACGACGGAAGGATCGAGGTAGAAATCCAAGCCGGGCATGCGTTCAATGACTACTCCCCTCTTTTCAATAGACGCGTCCACGATGTTGTCGACGGAATAAGGAACTACCTCGCGGCTTATGCCTTTCATGGTAATCGGAGACAACGCGTGAGCGGAAATGATGTCGCTGACCAACGCCAATGTTTCGTAACTGATGACGATACCGCCGGGTTCGGCTATGGATTGCAGACGCGCCGCCAGGTTGGCTTCCGCACCGATAATGGTGTAGTCCATGCGATCGGCGCTACCAAAATTCCCGACATTACAATAGCCCGAATTGATTCCAATTCGCGACTTGAACGGGTGCTCGATTCCTGATGCGCGCCATTTCGTGTTCAACTCGATCAGACGGCGCTGCATGTTCCACGCCATCCTCAAGCACGCTTGAGCATCCGCGCGGTCCCCTTTTGTCTCGGGGTCACCGAAGAAAATCAGCATTGCGTCACCAATAAACTTGTCGATCGTGCCCCCATGCTCGTGTGCGATGGCGGACATCTCGGTGAAATACTCGTTGAGAAGCTGTGTAATCAGTTCCGGCTGCAGCCGCTCGGTCGTCGCGGTGAAGTTCTGAATGTCAGAGAAGAAGATCGTGAGCTTTTTCCTCTCGGTATGGATAATGACGTCTTTCTGGCCGCTAAAAATGCTCTTGTAGACCTGAGGGGAAATGTAGCGGGAAATTTTCATGGAAAGTCCCGCCAGAAAGTCGTTCGCCGATTCCAGCTCCCGATTCATTCCTTTGATGCGCACTGCCTGACGTCGCTGCAAGTTGAGAAATGATATGCCACTGATCGCAGCGAGGATAAAGTAAGCCAGCAGATACTTAAACGAGAATAAATTTGCGGCTATTGGCTGTGTAATGACAACTTCCTGGATACCGCGAACGTCTCCCACTTTCCAATCGGTTTTGGGACTTTCGGGATGAACATTGTGACAACTGACACAGGCTTGGCCCATTATCACTGGAGCGATCAGCCGAACTTGATCGTTGAATAGAGAGTTCGCAGTGTCGACGATTTTTTGCTCCGGATTGCCGCGCAGACTTTGCAGGGCACTTTTTTCAAATTGGTCCAGCTGATGCGGGGTTCGATTTTTGAATGGAAAGTCAGATACAAATCTGTAATTGATGTTTTCTTGTTGGGCGCCGATGACGCGACCAAGCTCCAGGGACAGCGTCGCCGGAATTGGGATCGCCCCCGGGATAGCTTCATAATTGTGAACTACTTTGGTCGAGCCGGGGTTCGCAAGGACGCGTCCAACGACGTTGGTCGCGTAATAGCCTCGCACGCTGGTAATTACGGAGTTCAGATCCGCAGCTTGGCGTCGCAGGGCCGCTTCCGCCAAATTGGTCAGATCGAGCCACACTGCCACTGGTAGAGCCAGCAAGAGAAACGCGATGAGAAGTCCCGTGACTAATCCGTGAGAGGCCGCATCTCCGGAGGTCGGCTTATCCATTTGTGGCTCCGTTTGTTCTTATTGGCATCTTCCAAACTGAGCAATAGAAGCGCCAGCACGATTGCGACACTAGCAACTTTTAACAGAGCGGCCAGCAATTCATGATCCCGCCGCCGGCAGCTGCAGGCTGAACAGCATGCGAATTTAGCCGATAAATCTGCCGTGTGGTAAACCGGAACTGGTCATCCCCCGTCGCGCCATCAGGCAAACCGCTCGCCACAGTCCCGCACCCTTGGCACATGGCTTTCCTGGCTCACCCGACACGATTCGAACGTGTGACCTTTGCCGACGGAGCCCCGCCAAGGGCGTTGCCGACCCCGGACCAATCGGCTAAATGAACCCCATTGCACCCGTAGCTCAGCTGGATAGAGCGTTGCCCTCCGAAGGCAAAGGTCACACGTTCGAATCGTGTCGGGTGCGCC
>Ga0207701_10008434_pt1 | contig 10178 bp, 9 predicted proteins | sample KBSSwiSSwithPhiX_FD_184294 | JGI IMG/M metagenome (GOLD analysis project Ga0207701, IMG submission 184294) | Switchgrass rhizosphere bulk soil microbial communities from Kellogg Biological Station, Michigan, USA, with PhiX - S5 (SPAdes) (version 2) | ecosystem: Environmental > Terrestrial > Soil...
ATTCCTTGACGACTTCGGCGATCCGCGCTGGAAAGGACGCTTGATTGCGGAACCGCGCGATTACGAGATTCTGGTTGCGCTCACGCACAAGCATAAAAGCCTGGAAAAAGCGCGTGCCGTCCTCGCGCGCATTGCGGCAAACGATGTCGAATTTCACAAAGGGCATTCCCAGCTCGCGGAGCTTCTAGTCGCCGGACAAGCCGCGGCTTGTTTCACCTGCTATTCCCATCATTATCCCGAGCGAAAGCGCAAGGGCGCGCCGGTCGATTACATGTTGAGCGAAGGAGCTGCCGGAATTATCGCAGTCGCGGTCTTGAAGAATGCGCCCCATCCGAATACGGCATGGCTATTTAGCCGCTGGGCGGCGTCGGAAGAGGGGCAGGCGGTTTACTCGAGGGGCGGGAGGACGCCGGCCCATCCGAAAGTCGAGCCGACGGAGAAGATTCGGCCCAAGGTGATTTATGCCGTAGGGGTCGAGGACCTCAAGCAATATTCGAAATACGAAAAGGTCTGGAAAGAAATTTTCAAATTGAGATAGTCGGGCGTAAATCGAGCAAACAAAACGATGGAGGCACGATGTTAAAAATGAAGGGTAAATTCTCGACGGTTTTTAGTGTTGCTGTCGGTATTATGCTCGGCGCAATCACGACGTCAGCGCGAGCGCAATCTTTGGACGAGCTTCACAAAGCGGCCTTGAAAGAAGGCGGTACGGTGAACTTCTACGGGACACTGGCGCAGATCAACGCGGAAAAGATCTTACCCGTATTCGAAAAACGCTTTCCCGGGATTAAAGTGAACCATGTGGACGCGACCGCCGACAAGCTCGCGGCGCGAGCGATTACCGAAGCGCGCGGCGGGAGAGTTCTCGCTGATGTGTTTCAGATGGCTTTAGAGAATGTGCTGCAAGTGGCCGATCAAAAGCTACTCGTCGATCGGCTTCCGCCTGAGGCGGCGGCCTATCCGGCTAATTTGAAGGGAACCAATTGGTTGGCGGCCGACTTGGTCATCATCATCGGTGCATGGAACACGAACCTCGTAAAAAAAGAGGATGAGCCAAAAGTCTTCGATGATTTCGCGGACCCGAAATGGAAGGGAAAGCTGATTGCGGAGCCGCGCGATGTCGAATTGCTGATCGGCCTTGCACGGCACAAGTTTAAAAACGACGAAAAGGCTTTCGATTATCTGCGCAAGCTCGCCGCCAATAACATCGAATTTCATAAGGGTCATTCCGAGCTTGCTGAATTTCTCGTCGCCGGGCAGGCCGCCGCCTGCGTAACCTGCTACGCGCACCATTATCCGCCCCGGATCAAAAAAGGCGCGCCGCTGGGCTACATGCGGACTGAGGGGATTGCCACGATCACCGCCGATGCCATCGCCAAAGATGCGCCGCATCCAAATTCCGCCTGGCTTTTTTACCGCTGGTCTGCCAGCGAAGAAGGGCAGAAAGCTTATGCTGCGGGCGGACGGCTGCCGCCGCATCCGAAGGTCGAGCCGGTGGAAAAGATTCGTCCAGAGACGCTTTATCCCATTGGCACCGAAGAACAAAAACAGTGGCCCAAGTATGAAAAGGTGTGGAAGGAGGTTTTTAAACTGCGCTAGTCTGGCGTTCTGGGTCGTCCTCGAATCTGCGTGGTATTAACATTGCTCGTTTCGCGTTTAGCTATTCTTTTGGAGGGTTTGCTTATGAAAAACTGTAAACGAGTGTTGATTCCACTGGTATCGGTATTTCTATTAACCCTGAATTGGCCGAACAATATCACGGTTTCTCATGCCCAGTCGCTGGATGAGGTGCATAAGTTAGCCCTAAAAGAGGGTGGAACGCTGAACTTCTATGGCACCCTCGCCCAGATCAACGCGCAAATTGTCCTTCCTAGTTTTGAGAAACGTTTTCCGGGGATCAAAATTAATCATGTCGATGCCACCTCGGATCAGCTTGTTGCCCGAGCCATGAGCGAAGCCCGGGGAGGTAGAACCTTAGGCGATATCTTTCAAACCCCGCTCGAGAACGTGGTCCAGATGCATGACCAAGGATTGCTGCTGGAGGTTTCCGTGCCGGAATCGTCGGCGTATCCAGATGGACTGAAAGGGAGCTATTGGAATGCTTCCGACCTCCAATATTTCATCGCCGCATGGAATACAAATCTGGTTAAAAAAGATGAAGAGCCGAAGTCTTATGACGATTTTATTCAGCCGCGCTGGAAAAATCGGCTGATTGCGGAGCCGCGGGATTTGGAGATGCTCCTAGCCTTCGCAAAATATCGCTTCAACAGTGATGAAAAGGCGGTCGATTTTTGGAAGAAGGTCGCTGCCAACAACGTTGAGTTTCATAAGGGGCACTCTGATTTGGCTGAATTACTGGTTGCTGGCCAGGCAGCAGCTTGTTTGACTTGTTATTCACACCACTATCCGATTCGGATCAAGAAAGGCGCTCCCCTCAATACGATGCTGACCGAAGGCGTAGCGTCCATCAACGGTACGGCGATTTTCAAAAATGCGCCGCATCCGAACACAGCTTTGCTGTTTGCTCGGTGGGTGGCGAGCTTGGACGGGCAAAAGGTAATGGCTCAGGGCGGCCGTAACCCAGCGCATCCGAAAGTCGATCCCATAGACAAAACAAAAACCGAGAAAACCTACTTCATTACCGCGGCCGACTTGAAGGAATTTCCTAAGTACGACAAGATGTGGAAGGAAATTTTCAAGCTGCGCTAAAGATCGTGAAGTCGATAGAAGCTCCTTATCCAATTAGGTGAAGCATGGCGACACTCGCAATACCCCGAGGCACAAGCACCACTCTGCCGTCGTTTCGCGATCCGGCGCTGTTGGTGCCGCTGGTTGGCGCGGGCATTCTGATTTATCTGGCGGTATTGCCGCTACTGATGCTGTTGATTGGGAGCTTTCAAGCGGAAGTCGCACCGCGGGAATTTATTTACACCTTAAAAAACTATCAAGCCGCATATGCCAGCGAATATACCTACTCGACGTTTAAAAATTCGCTTATCTTCGCCTCGGGGTCGGCAGCACTTAGTTTTGTCTTGGGGACTTTGCTCGCCTGGCTAACCGAACGCACGAATACGCCATTGCGCGGCATTTTTGTGCCGCTCGCGGTCGTGCCATTGATTCTGCCGGGCGTGCTCGAGTCGATCGCCTGGATTTTTCTTCTGAGCCCGAAGTTCGGCTATATCAATGTGTGGTTGAAGAGCCTTTTCGGCCTCCAGTCGCCGCCTTTTAATGTTTTTTCCTTGCCCGGTATGATCTGGGTCCATTCCGTCGGGCAGGTGCCATTGGTCTTTCTCATGATGACGGCGGCGTTCAAATCCATGGATCCATCCCTCGAAGAATCCGCCATGATGTCCGGCGCCGGCGCGTGGCAGACGTTCAAGCGAGTGACGTTGCGGCTGCTTGTTCCTGCTGCGGGGTCTGTTCTGCTGATCCTGTTCGTCCGCACCTTGGAATCCTTCGAAACACCGGCACTGATCGGCATTCCGGCGCGAATCTACGTTTATACCAGCGAGATTTTTCTCGCTTTCAATGAGTATCCGCCCGATTACGGGCGCGGCGGCGCTTTGGCTGTCGGCCTACTGGTAATCAGCGCAATTGGAGTATGGCTCTACACTCGCGCAACCAAGGAGGGAAAGAAGTTTCAAACGGTTACGGGCAAAGCCTTCAGGCCGCGGCAATTCGATCTCGGCCGCTGGCGCTGGTTGGGCTTGGCATTCCTCGTGAGCTATTTTGCATTCGTGGTTCTTTTGCCGTTCCTGGTGCTTTTTTGGGCGTCGTTTTTGCCGTTCTTCGCCGCCCCGAGCTGGGATGCGGTACAGAAATTGAGCCTGGACAATTATCGTTACTTAAACGGCTTTCGGCCCTTCTGGGACGCATTGCAAAACAGCGTACTGCTGGCGACCTTGACGGCAACGGTGGCAATGCTGCTGACCTCCCTGGTTGCGTGGATCGTTTACAAAAGCCGATTGCCTGGATCCTGGATTCTGGATTTTCTTGCGTTTGTGCCGATCACGATTCCCGGCATTGTCATGGGCATGTCGCTGATTCTGCTCTATGTCGCGTTTCCGATTCCGATATATGGCACAATCTGGGTTTTGCTCATTGCTTACGTCACGCGGTTTATTCCATACGGGATGCGCGCCGCGTCCGGATCCATCTTGCAGATTCACAGTGAGCTGGAAGAGGCGGCGGCGGCTTCCGGTGCGTCGTGGTGGGAGTCTTTTCGTCGCGTAACACTGCCTCTGCTGCGGCCGGGTTTGGTTGCCGGCTGGATCTATATCTGCATCGTTTCGTTCCGTGAGTTTTCTACTTCGGTGCTGCTCGCAACGGGAGAAAGCCGTGTGCTGTCGATTTTACTTTTTACCATGTTCGAGCAGGGACAGGTGACCGTGGTGGCCGCTATTGGTGTGTTGATGATTGCCACGCTGTTGGCGATCGTTGCGGTGTTCTACAAACTGACAGGCCGGGTGGGAATCCAAACCTAGGGGGAATGGGAACATTGGAGTATGAGAATAATGGAGTATTGGCTGTAAAGGCTTACTCCAGTACTCCAACACGCCAGTTTTAAAACGGATTCACTCGTGATCGAAGTCAAATCTCTCACTAAGATTTACGCCGACGGCGAAAACGCCGGGGTCAAGGCGGTAGACGGTATTTCGTTTACGGTCGAAGAAGGGCGGTTCTATACCTTGTTGGGGCCTTCCGGCTGTGGCAAGACCACAACCTTGCGCTGCATCGCGGGATTGGAAAGGGCGAACGGCGGGGAGATCATTGTTGCCGGAAAAAAAGTCTTTTCCGCTACCGATAATAGCTTTGTGCCAGCTTACCGGCGGCCGATCGGCATGGTGTTCCAAAGCTATGCGATTTGGCCGCACTTGACGGTTTTTGAAAATGTTGCGTTTCCTTTGCGTGTGGGAAAGCAGCGTTTTAGCAGCGCTGACATTCGGAACAAAGTCAGCAGTGCGCTGGCCCAGGTGGAACTCGCCGGCTATGAAGAACGCATGGCGACGCAGCTTTCCGGGGGTCAGCAGCAGCGGCTCGCGTTGGCGCGCGCGCTGGTGCGCGAACCGCAGGTATTGCTGCTCGATGAGCCTCTGAGCAATTTGGATGCGAAGCTCCGCGAGCGGATGCGCTTCGAGCTTCGGGAGTTGCAGCGGCGGCTGCGAATCACCACTCTTTACGTCACCCATGATCAGATCGAAGCTCTCTCCATGTCGAACGTGATTGCGGTCATGAACTCCGGCGTGATCATTCAAGAAGGCGGCCCGCGCGATATCTATCTACAGCCGAAGAGCAAGTTTGTTGCGAATTTTATCGGCTCGACGAATCAGCTTAGCGGACACGTCGCCCGACTCGAGGGCAACGGTAGCGGCGCGGTAAAAACCGAGGATGGCGAGATTTCGTGCCAGATTCTCGATGGCCTAGGAGTGGGCAGCAATGTCGTCGTGGTGGTTCGCCCCGAAAGTATCAATCTTCACGTTGACCGCCCGGCGTCGAGTCTGAACGTCATTGAAGGCAAGATCGGCGCGGCAATGTTTCTGGGCGAATATGTCGACTGCGCCGTGGAGCTCGGCAACCAGATGTTGCAAACTCACCAGCGCTATACCGTGCAAGTCCGCCGGGGTGATCCGGTATGGGTGGAGCTTCCCGCCGCCGAGTGTATGGCGCTACCCGCCGAATGATGACGACATCGAGCCAATTCCCCAGCTTCTTTTCAACTCGGAGGCGCATTTGGATTAGGGATGAGGAGGTCAAAGGCATGATTGGCCGTGTGGTGATTTTCACCTTACTTGTCGGCTTCTGCTCTCCGAGCGGTGCTCTAGCGCAGGAGCATCTCAAAATCGCATATAGCTCCGCGGATGCCTCGAATACCGTCTGGTTCACGGCGCTCGACGGCGGCATCTATAAAAAATACGGTTTGGATGTGGAGCTGATCTTCATCCAAAGCTCGACCATGAGCGTATCCACGGTGGTCTCCGGCGACATTCAGGTCGCGAATGCTTCGGGCGGCGCGGTGGCGAGCGCGGCGGTGAGTGGGGCGAACCTGGTAATGACGGCCTGCTACATCAATACGCTGCCCTACGAGCTGATCGTGCAGGAGTCGGTCAAATCGCCGGAGGATTTGAAAGGAAAAAGTATCGGCATAAGCCGAGTCGGCAGCGCTTCGGATGTCGCTGCGCGGGTTCTGATCAAAGGCTTGGGTTTGGAGCCGGTGCGCGATGTGCCGATTCTCCAGGTGGGCGGCCCGACGGAACGGGCGGCGGCGTTTCGTACCGGACGAATCGTCGGATTTCCTTCGCCGCCGGGCACCATTTATCTCGCCAAGGGCATGCCGCATCGAATTATGATCAGCACGGCAGACTTTCAAAAGCGTTATGAGTTTCCCTACATTTGCTCGACGACGACAAAGAACTATCTAGCGAGCCACCGCGATACCATTCGCCGGCTGACGATGGCGCTTATCGAGTCGACCCATTTTCTTAAAACCCAAAAGGAAGAGACCAAAAAATATATTGCCAAATACACGCGCCAAGACAATCCGCAATATCTGGAAGCGTCCTATGCCGCCAATGTAAAGCTGCATGACCGTGTGCCGTTGGTCACGCGCGAAGGTACCGAGGTGCAGATCAAAGAAGCGCTGGCGCGAAAACCGGGTGCGTCATTGCGGGTCGAGGACATTGTGGATGATAGTATTGTGCGGGAGCTCGAAAAAAGCGGTTTCATCGATAAGGTTTATAAGTGAGTGTTAAGTCCCGCCGGACGCCGCCAAAACTCATGTTCGCTAGACTGTCGAGCGCCCAAGAAATTCCCCTTGATCCCCCTTTTTCAAAGGGGGAAATTTTCGGAACAGGATCTGTTCCCCTCTTTGAAAAAGCATGCCCTGAGCACGATCGAAGGAAGGGGAAAGGGGAGATTTTTACCATTCATAACGAGCGGGGCGGGTCGTGATTGTCGCCGTGGTTCTCTCCGCCGGCGAGTCGAGCCGCATGGGACGGCCCAAAGCACTCCTGCCCATCGATGGCCAGACCTTTATTGAGAGGATTGTTGCTGCTCTCAAGCAGACGAAGGTTGGCAAGATCATCGTGATTCTCGGACACAATGCCCGCGAACTTCAATCGAAGATATCTCATTTGCCGGTCGAAATTCTCATCAACACCGATTACAAACTGGGACAGCTCTCGTCGTTACAACTCGCAGTCCGGAACTTGCAACCGGATCTCGATTGCGATGGCATGCTCGTGCATCTGGTCGACCATCCTTATCTTGCGCCAGCTTTGGTGGAGGAAATGATTCGGCGGTTTTATGAAACCAGGAAGCGGATCATCGTGCCAAAATTCCATGGCAAACGAGGTCATCCGGTGATTTTTTCAAATGCATTGTTTGATGAAATCCTCAGCGCGCCAATGGAAGAGGGCGCCAAAGCCGTGGTCAACGCGCATCGGGCCGAGACCCTGGAAATCGAGACGGAGGAAGAGGGGATCGCCGTGGATATCGATACCCCCGAGTTATACCAACAGCATGTGCGGAGAGCGTAAATGTCAAAATTGCAGTTGACGTTGGCCTGTGGCGACTATGATTTTCTGCGGCCGTTGATCAATGGAGAAATACAGCCTCAAGGCATCGATCTCAACGTATTGACGATGGCATCGCCCGAACGCCACGGGCGAATGCTGCGCCACGAAGAATTCGATATCTGCGAATTGTCTTTAGTCGGTTATCTGGTATCGCGCGACAAAGGTTGCGGCTATAACGCGATCCCGGTCTTCCCGCACCGTCGTTTTCGCCATCAGTACATGGTGAAAAGAACCGGTTGCGGTATCGAGAAACCGTCGGATTTGAACGGGCGAAAAGTCGGCTTGGACACGCTGCAAAACTCCGCGGGACTCTGGATGCGCGGTATTTTGCAAGATCACTACGGCGTTGACCTCAAAACGATCGAGTGGTGGTGCCAGGAAGAGGAGGACATTCCATTCGAACCCGTGCAGTGGATGAACGTGAAACGGGTGCCGCACGGCAAAAACGTCGATCAGATGCTGCTTGACGGTGAACTGGAAGCGGCGCTTTACCCGGAGACGCTGCCATCGCTTCGCGCGGGCGACCCCAGAGTAGCTTTGCTGTTTCAGAATCCCAAGCAGGCGGAGATCGAGTATTATCAAAACGGCGGGTTCTTTCCGATCATGCACACCGTGGTGATCAAGAACGCGGTTCTGGAGAAACATCCGTGGACGGCGATTAGCTTGGTGCAAGCATTTCAAAGAGCAAAAGAGATGTGCTATGCGCGCAACAGCGATCCGCGAAGTTTCGCTTTGGTGTGGGTGCAGGACTTACTGCGCGAGCAACGCGAAATCTTCGGCCGGGATCCGTGGCCCTACAACCTGGAGGCCAATCGCAAAGCTTTGGAAGCAGTGATCCGTTATGAATATGAGCAGGGGATGATCAGGAAACAACCCCAGCCGGAAGAGTTATTCTTTCCCCCGAGCCTGCAAACCATTCAACACTACGTCTAACGGCGGGCGTGAATCTGTTAACGGGTCGCGCTCAATACAATCCTGGAACCAGCTGGTAGCGTACGCTCGCCCTATAATCGCGATAGCTCGGCTCCTGAGCGAGCAGGCGCTCTTCGAATTTGATCCGCCAGAGAATCAGGATAATACCGACAAGCGCGACGGCGCCGTTGTAAAAACTTGGGTGGCGGATAACTATCCCGAGCGCGGTGACGAGGTATGAAAGATAGATTGGATGGCGCACGAAGCGGTACACTCCAGAGGTTTGAATCGGGCGAACCGACGGCAGAACGGCAAAGCTACGGCCCAGCGAGTGCACGGAGATAAATGTCAGAAGAGCTCCCGCGGTGGATATCACGCCGCCAAGCGGAGCCCATGCAGAGGAAGCGATCGGTATCGGCTGAAACGCAAAGATATAATTCAGGGATACGAGAGTTACACCGACTTCCAAGGGATGTCGGGTTGTCAGTCGTGCCGGATGGCGTATCGCAAACAAAACAGCACATTGGATATTGAGCGCAACGTACATCCAGATGGGCGTATAAGCTTCACGCACTGCGTACTGCCACGTGAAGAGAGCGAGTCCAATGGAGATCGCCACCCAAAGCAAATCGAGCTTGCGGTTTACGATATTCGGCCAAACGGATGATAAGGGAGAGTCAAAAACCGCGACATCGGGCTCGAATCGACGAAAATGAGCGGTGCCGTCGATTTGCTCTGACCTCAGACTCTTGCCGGGAAGCGCCCCGACCGATTGTGGTGCTAGAGACGTGCCCTGGAGGGAAGGTCGCCTGAAGTCGGAAAACAGCTGAGTTCGCATGGCCTTTTCCAAGAAGATCTCACAGCCCGGCAAAGATCCTAAATTTGTCCGGACCTTGCGAGACGGACTGCTTCTTGAATCTTCGGTACAATCTCCGGGCAATGATGTGCTGCGGTTTCCTGTAAACCGCGAACTGCATCCTCATCGCAAACAATCGTGTAACCTTCGAACAAAACACCGCCTACCGAATAATCAATTCTGGTCGCCCTTTCAATCGCTTCGTGGGCACTCGATCCATCGGGAACATGGGTGCGCAGTTCGTCGTACTCTCGAGAACCAACTTTAATCGATATTTCCACGAACGCCCCTTGCACAGGTAACGCAATCAGAAAGCGCTGGCAGATGCAAGCAGGCAGTCTTTGAGCCCTGTTTTAAATATTGCTGCATAACAGGTACACTGATCTTCGCGGTGATGGCGACGGAAATCGATGAAAAGGTGTCAAAAGAAAGGATTACCTATGATTCGTCCTTCAACAGTGATGCTGGTATCTTTATTTGCGATCGCGGGTTGTACGAGCGGCTCGTACAGCGTGGCAAACCGGCCTCAGGAAGACCTCGGCAGCGGCTATTGTCACAAGCAATTGTCACCTGTCGGTCCTTCGGATTTGGCGCGCTCGACGCAAACCAATGGGGACTACATCGACTACTATGGCCCTTGTGAAGGTCCCACGACTGCCGAGCAGGTGCAAAAACAAAAACGGTTTGAGCAGTTCCGGTTCGGCAGAGACTACATGGATGAAGGCTGAGTTAATTCGGGGTCGAGATGAGAATCACCACAGAGTAATTCACGTACCAATCGATACAACACCGCGCATGAAAATGAGCCGCAGTGGTCGGGACCAACGCCGAGAAAT
>Ga0207701_10008437_pt1 | contig 10177 bp, 10 predicted proteins | sample KBSSwiSSwithPhiX_FD_184294 | JGI IMG/M metagenome (GOLD analysis project Ga0207701, IMG submission 184294) | Switchgrass rhizosphere bulk soil microbial communities from Kellogg Biological Station, Michigan, USA, with PhiX - S5 (SPAdes) (version 2) | ecosystem: Environmental > Terrestrial >...
GCGTCAATCCGAGCCTCGTCGACCAGCTGCGCGAGCTCCTGGTCGAGCTCAACAAGGCGCAGGGCGGCAGCTTCGTCGTCATCGAGCACAACATGGACTTCATCATGCGTCTTTGCCCGCACGTGATCTGCATGGTGGAGGGCAAGGTGCTCGCCGAAGGTCCGCCGCAAACCGTGCAGTCGAATCGTCAGGTGCTGGAGGCTTATCTTGGGAACTGAGCCGGCGCCCGGGAAGACCATCGAGTTCGACAAGGTCGTGGCCGGCTACACGCCGAGCCTCACCATCCTGAACGAGACGACGCTCGACGCGCGCAAAGGGGAGATCACGCTGCTGATCGGCCCCAACGGCGCCGGCAAGTCGACGGTGCTGAAGACGCTCTTCGGACTGCTCACGCCGCGCTCGGGCGAAGTGCGCTTCGAAGGCCAGGTCGTCAACGGCATGGGCCAGCGCGAGCTCCTCGCAAAGGGCATGGCGTTCGTGCCGCAGGGACGGAACCTCTTCGGCTCGCTGTCGGTGCGCCACAATCTCGAGCTCGGGGGCATCACGCTGCCGCGCGGCGAGCTGCCCGGGCGCATCGAGGAAGTCCTCGCGCGCTTCCCGCGCATCCGCGAGCGGATCGACAACCAGGCCTCGACGATGTCGGGGGGCGAGCAGAAGCAGCTCGAGGTGGGTCGCGCGCTCCTGCTGCGCCCGCGCGTGCTGCTCATCGACGAGCCTTCGATCGGCCTGTCGCCGAAGCTCGTGCAGGACGTGATGGCGCTCCTGCGGCAGCTCGCGGACGACGGCGTCACGATCCTGATGGTCGAGCAGAACGTGCGCACCGCGCTCAAGTACGCCAACCGTGCGCTGGTGCTGGAGATGGGTCGCCTCGCGCTCGACCGGCCGGCCTCGGAGCTGCTGCACGACCCGGACCTCAATCGCCTCTTCCTCGGCGGGCACGCCAAGCAAACGGCGGCATGACGCAGGCGCGGCGCACGAAAGTCGGCATCATCGGTGCAGGCCCTGCGGGCCTCATGCTGTCGCACCTGCTGCATCGCGAAGGCATCGACTCCGTCGTCATCGAAAGCCGCACCCGCGCGTACGTCGAGCAGCGCGTTCGCGCGGGCGTGCTCGAGCAGGGCACCGTCGATCTCCTCGACGCATCCGGCGTCGGCGCGCGCATGCGCCGCGAAGGGCTCGTCCATCACGGCATCGAGATCCGCTTCGGAGGAACGGGGCGCAGGATCGACTTTCCCTCGCTCACCGGCGGCCGCTCGATCGTCGTGTACGGCCAGCAGGAAGTGGTCAAGGACCTGATCGAGGCGCGGCTGGCCGACGGCGGGGCCATCCTGTTCGAGGCGACGGACACGATGCCGCACGCCTTCGACACGAACGAGCCCACCATCCGCTACAAGCAAGACGGCAATCCGCACGCGCTTGCGTGCGACTTCATCGTCGGCTGCGACGGGTTCCACGGCGTGAGCCGCCAGGCCATTCCGCAGGGCCATCTCACGGTCTTCGAGCGGACGTATCCGTTCGCATGGCTCGGCATCCTCGCGAAGGCGCCGCCGACGCACGACGAGCTCATCTACGCGTATCACGACCACGGCTTCGCGCTCTACAGCATGAGATCGCCGGAGCTCACCCGCCTCTACCTGCAGGTCGCCCCGAACGAGGACCGCGCGCTGTGGCCCGACCGGCGGATCTGGGACGAGCTTCACGCGCGACTGGAAACCGGCGATGGCTGGACGCTGCGAGAAGGCCCCGTCCTCGAGACGCTCGTCGCCCCCATGCGAAGCTTCGTGGCCGAGCCCATGCAATGCGGCCGCCTCTTCCTTGCAGGGGACGCAGCGCACATCGTGCCGCCGACGGGCGCCAAGGGCATGAACCTCGCGATGGCCGACGTGCACATCATCGCGCGCGCCCTCGCCGACTTCTACGCAAGCGGCCGCGAGGACGAGCTGCGCGCATACTCGCAGGCGTGCCTCGCCCGCGTGTGGCGCGCCGAGCACTTTTCGTGGTGGATGACCTCGATGCTGCACCGGTTTCCCAACGACGACGCATTCGGCCACCGGTTGCAGCTTTCCCAGCTCGAGTACGTCACCTCGTCGATCCCCGCAGCCACCAGCCTCGCCGAAAATTACGTCGGCCTGCCGTTCGCCGATTCCTGAAACGCTGTTCGTCATGATCAACAAGATCGTCAAGACCGCCGAGACCGCCGTCGCGGACGTCCACGACGGCGCCACCGTGATGATCGGCGGATTCGGCACGGCGGGCATGCCGTCCGAGCTGATCGACGCCCTGATCGCGCAAGGCGCGCGCGATCTCACCATCGTGAACAACAATGCAGGCAACGGCGAGACGGGACTTGCCGCGCTGCTCAAATCGAAGCGCGTGCGCAAGATCATCTGCTCGTTTCCGCGGCAGGTGGACTCGCAGGTCTTCGACGCGCTGTATCGAAGCGGCGAGATCGAGCTCGAGCTCGTGCCCCAGGGGAACCTCGCCGAGCGCATCCGCGCCGCGGGCGCGGGCATCGGCGCGTTCTTCTCGCCGACCGGATTCGGCACGCTGCTCGCACAAGGCAAGGAGACGCGCACGATCGACGGGCGCGACTACGTGCTCGAGTATCCGATCCGCGCAGACTTCGCACTCATCAAGGCGCTGCGCGCGGATCGCTGGGGCAACCTCGTCTACCGCAAGACGGCGCGCAACTTCGGGCCGATCATGGCGTCCGCGGCGACGTGCACGATCGCGCAAGTGCGCGAAGTGGTGGACCTCGGCGACCTCGATCCGGAAGCCGTCGTGACGCCCGGCATCTTCGTCTCGCGCGTCGTCCCGATTCCGCCGTTGGCGAACGCGATGGCGGCGCCGGGCGCAGCCGCGTGAAGATTGCAAGGGACCCGCGCATGCAGCGATTCACACGCGATGAGATGGCGGCCCGCGTCGCCCGCGACATTCCGAACGGCGCGTACGTCAACCTCGGCATCGGGTTGCCGACCATGGTCGCCAATCAATTGCCGAAGGATCGGGAGATCATCCTGCATACCGAGAACGGCCTCCTCGGCATGGGGCCGTCGCCGGCGCAAGGTGAAGAGGACTGGGATCTCGTCAACGCAGGCAAGCAGCCGGTCACGGCACTTCCCGGCGCGTCGTTCTTTCACCACGCCGACTCGTTCGACATGATGCGCGGCGGTCACCTCGACTTCTGCGTGCTCGGCGCATTCCAGGTCTCCGTGAAGGGCGACCTCGCCAACTGGCACACCGGGGCGAAGGATGCGATCCCCGCCGTCGGCGGCGCCATGGACCTGGCCATCGGCGCAAAGAAGGTGTTCGTGATGATGGAGCACGTGACGAGGCAGGGCGAGAGCAAGATCGTGCCGGCATGCACCTACCCCATCACGGGCCTGGCGTGCGTCGATCGCATCTACACCGACCTCGCGGTCATCGACGTTGCGCCGGAAGGTCTCGTCGTCATCGACATCGCGCCAGGCCTCACGCTCGACGAGCTCGCCAGGATGACAGGCGTTCCGCTCGTGAACGGTTTGGGTCAACAAGCCGCATAGAAGGAAGATCATGCAAGAAGCATTCATCTGCGACGCGATTCGCACACCCTTCGGACGCTACGGCGGCGCACTTGCGACCATTCGTCCCGACGACCTCGCGGCACTTCCGATCGCCGCGCTCATGCAGCGCAATCCCGGCGTCGATTGGGCGGCTGTCGACGACGTCATCTACGGCTGCGCGAACCAGGCGGGCGAGGACAACCGCAACGTCGCGCGCATGGCGCTGCTGCTCGCCGGCATTCCGCCCGACGTCCCCGGCGCAACGATCAATCGGCTGTGCGGCTCGAGCCTCGACGCCATCGCGATCGCAGCGCGCGCGATCAAGAGCGGCGAGGTCGATCTCATGATTGCCGGCGGCGTGGAGAGCATGACGCGCGCGCCGTTCGTCATGCCCAAGGCCGACAGCGCATTCTCGCGCGCGGCGAAGATCGAGGACACGACGATCGGCTGGCGCTTCGTCAATCCGCTGATGAAGAGCAAGTACGGCATCGATTCGATGCCCGAGACGGCGGAGAACGTGGCGGCCGACTTCAAGGTCAGTCGCGCCGACCAGGATGCGTTCGCACTGCGCAGCCAGGAACGGGCCGCGGCCGCGATCGCGGCGGGGCGCTTTGCCGAGGAGATCGTGCCCGTCACCATTCCTGCGAAGAAGGGCGACCCCGTCGTCTTCGGGCAGGACGAGCATCCGCGGGCGACTTCGCTCGAGGCGCTGGGCAAGCTCAGGGGCGTACTCAAGCCCGACGGCACGGTCACCGCGGGCAATGCATCGGGCGTGAACGACGGCGCATGCGCCGTGCTGCTCGCGTCGGAGTCGGCCGCCGCGAAGTATGGACTCAAGCGCCGCGCGCGCGTCGTTGCGAGCGCCGTGGCGGGCGTGCCGCCGCGCATCATGGGCTTCGGGCCGGCGCCCGCCACGCGCAAGCTGCTGGCCAAGACGGGATTGAAGATCGGCGACATGAGCGTCATCGAGCTCAACGAAGCGTTTGCGGCCCAGGCGCTCGCGGTGACGCGCGACCTGGGCCTTGCCGACGACGCGGCGCACGTCAATCCCAACGGTGGCGCGATCGCGCTCGGTCACCCGCTTGGCGCGAGCGGCGCGCGTCTCGCCACCACTGCGCTATACCAGCTCGAACGCACCGGCGGACGTTACGCGCTCGCCACCATGTGCATCGGCGTCGGGCAAGGCATTGCGCTCATGATCGAGCGCCTGTAGCGAGCGCGACCTCACATGGGTCGCATCGTTTCGTTGTCGGCGCTGACGGTGCTGGAGCTTGCGCCGCCCGACATGGTGTCGTGTGCGCGCGAGGCGGGCTACACGCACGTCGGCCTGCGGTTGATTCCCGCGACGCCGAACGAGCCCTCGTACGAGACGATCGGCGACACGCCCGTCATCCGCGAAACGCTCGCACGCCTCGCCGATACGGGGATCACCGTCCTCGACATCGAGATCCTGCGCCTCAAGCCGGACGTGCGCGTGCGCGATTTCCTGCCGGTGCTGGAGACGGCGGCGCGACTCGGCGCGCGCAACGCGCTCGTGGCCGGCAACGATCCGGACGAAGCGCACCTGACGGAGAACCTGGCGGCGCTATGCGACCTCGCCGCGCCTCTCGGCATCGCGCCGTGCCTCGAGCCGATGCCGTGGACGGATGCGAAGGATTTCGCGCAAGGCGCGCGCATCGTCGGCAACGCAGCACGCAGCAACGCGGGGCTCCTGGTCGACCCCATCCACTTCGACCGCGGCGGCAGCACTGCCGGTGAAATTCCGTCCGTTGCGCGCTCGTGGCTTCGCTACGTGCAGCTGTGCGACGCACCGGCCGAGCGTCCGACAACGCTGGAAGGACTTCTGCACCAGGCGCGATCGGAGCGCCTGCTGCCCGGTGAGGGTGGACTCGACCTGCGCGGCATCCTTCGCGCGGTGCCGCGCGACACGCCGATCAGCATCGAGATTCCGCAGGAGGCGCTGGCGCAGACGGTGCCCGCAGTCGAGCGCGCGCGACGCGCGCTCGTTGCGACCCATCGGCTCCTTGAGTCGCTGCACTGATCGAAATTGCCTGCCCGAATTCCGGCGGCGGGGCTCAGTCGATGTGGGTAGTATTCGAGCCATGTCGCAATTGCCTTCCACCAGCACCATGTACCGTGCGTTCGAGCGCAAGGACTCGTCGTACGAAGGCGTGTTCTGGCTTGGCGTGCGCACCACCGGCATATTCTGCAGGCCGACCTGCCGCGCGCGCACGCCGAAGCGCGAGAACGTCGAGTTCTTCGCCGCACCTTCCGAGGCGCTGCACGCGGGATACCGTCCGTGCATGAAGTGCCGGCCGCTCGATAGCGGCCGCAAGCCGCCACCGGTCGTCGCGCAATTGCTCCTTGCCGTCGAGCGGGAGCCGGGCAGGCGCTATCGCGATGCGGAGCTACTCGACATGGGCATCGACCCCTCCACCGCGAGGCGCCAGTTCAAGCGCTACTGCGGCATGACGTTCCAGGCGTATCACCGTGCAAGGCGCATGGGGCTCGCGCTTCTCGACATCAGGAAAGGAAAGACCGTGCTCGATTCACAGCTCGACCAGGGATTCGAATCCTCAAGCGGCTTTCGCGAGGCGTTCGCGAAGCTGGTGGGTGCCGCGCCTTCGCGCGCAGGCGACGTTGGCGTGCTGCACGCGAAGTGGATCGAGACGCCGCTCGGCGCGATGCTGGCACTCGCCGACGATCGCGGCCTGCATCTCCTCGACTTCGTCGACCGGCGCGGGCTCGAGCGTGCCCTCGCCTCGCTTCAGAAGCGGTTGCGCGCCCGTGCGTTGCCGGGCAGCCACCGGTATCTCGAGCAGATCGAGGGCGAGCTCGGCGAGTACTTCGCAGGAGCGCGACGTACGTTCGACACTCCTGTTGCACTGACGGGATCGCCGTTCCAGTCGCGCGTGTGGAATGCGCTGCTTGCGATTCCGTCGGGCGAGACGTGCTCGTACGCCGAGCTCGCGCGCCGCATCGGCCAGCCGCAGGCGGTGCGCGCGGTCGGCCGCGCGAACGGCGACAACCGCCTGTCGATCGTGGTGCCGTGCCACCGTGTGATCGGCGCCGACGGCGCGCTCACCGGTTACGGCGGCGGCCTCGCAAGGAAGCAGAAGCTCCTCGACCTCGAGCGCGGGGCGTAGCGCGCGTGCCGGTCCGCGCCCTGGCGCTGCTCGTCACGCTGGCAGCGCTCTGGGGCGGCTCGTTCGTCTTCATGCGTGTCGCGGTGCCCGCGCTCGGCGCGATCCCGCTCGCGTACGTGCGCGTCTCGATCGCCGCCGCCGTGCTGCTCGCAATCGCGTTCGCGCAGCGGCGCATTCCGCCCTTTCGCACGCGATCGAAAGAATTCCTCGTCGTCGGCGTCGTGAATTCCGCAGCGCCTTTCGTGCTGTTCTGCTTCGCCGAGCAAACCATCAGCGCTTCGGCCGGCGCGGTGCTCAACGCCACGAGCCCATTCTTCGCGGTCATCGCCGGCGCGGTCTGGCTTGAGCAACCGGTGACGAGAGCCAGGCTTGCGGGCATCGCGCTCGGGTTCGTCGGGGTCGTGGTGCTCGTGGGATTGCAGCCCGGCGCAACGAGCAAGCACGTCATGCTGGCCGTCGCCGCATGCCTCGTCGCAGCGGCGTGCTATGCGCTCGCCGGCGTGTACACGAAGCGCGCGCTGTCCGATGTGCCCAGCCACGCGATCGCCTGCGCGAGCCAGGTGTTCGCGGCACTCGCGTTGATGCCGCTGCTTCCGTTCGCTTCGATCCCCGGCCCTCTCGACGCGATCATCATCGCCAACGTCGTCGGTCTCGCGGTGGGATCCACTGCAATCGCATACCTGATCTACTTCAAGCTCATTGCCGACATCGGGCCGCAGCGCGCGTTGTCGGTGACGTTCCTCATCCCGTTGTTCGGCATCCTGTGGGGCGCGCTGTTCCTCGGCGAGCCGCTGACGTCGAACCTGCTCCTGGGTGGCGCGCTCGTGGTGGCGGGCACGATCGTCACCGTGCGAGCCAAGTAGAGACCGACCGCCAGTCCGAAGGGCCGCCCCGAGGACTGGCTGCGCCCCCTTGGGGGCAGCGAGCGCAGCGAGCGTGGGGGTCGTTATCCAATGCGTGTCTGCGACTGCTCGCGCATGTACTGCGGCAGGTAGTAGATCGAGCCAGCCGCCTTCCCGGTCGAGCCCGAGCCCTTCCATCCGCCGAACGGCTGGTAGCCGGGCCATGCGCCGGTCGTGGCACCGTGCGCGCGATTGGCGTAGCACACGCCGGCCTCGATCCCCTCGAACCACTGCTCCATCTCCGCATCGCTGCCGTAGAACCCGGCGGTCAGGCCGTATTCGCTCGCGTTCGCGTGCGCCAGCGCTTCGTCGAGGGAGTCGACGGGCGCCACCAGCACGAAAGGCACGAAGAGCTCGTTGCGCCACAACGGGTGGCCGAGCGGCGCGCGCGCGATGGTCGGCGCGCAGTAGTGGCCATGCGCGAGGGCCGCGTGGTCGAGGCGCTCGCCGCCGCTCACGATGCCGCCGTCGGCGCCGAGCGCGTGCACCTGCGCAACCGCATCTTCGAAGCGCGCGACCGCGCTGGCGTCGATCACCGGTCCCATCCAGTGCTCACGCACGGTCGGATCGCCGACCGCGATGTTCATGGCATGCCGGTGCAAGGCGGCCGTGAAATCGTTGAACGCGGTGTGCTCGACGTAGACGCGCGAGCACGCCGAGCACTTCTGGCCCGACAGGCCGAACGCCGAGCGCGCGATGCCGGTGGCAGCGACGCCAAGGTTGGCGTTGCGCGTGACGATCGCGCTGTTCTTTCCGCCCATTTCCGCGATGCAGGGCCGCGGCCATCGACCTTGCGCGAAGGAGCGCACGAGATGCATGCCGACGGCGGAGCTTCCGGTGAACGTGACGCCCGCAACGTCCGGATGATCGATCAGCGCCTCGCCGATCGCGCCACCCGGACCGGTGACGAAGTTGACGGCCCCTGCGGGCAGGCCGGCGTCGCGAAACGCATCGGCGAGCAAGCGGCCGCTCCACGGCGTCGCCGACGCCGCCTTGAACACGACGGTGTTGCCTGCGACGAGCGCCGCTCCGGCGGGTCCTCCCGCCAGCGCCAACGGGAAGTTGAAAGGCGCGATCACGACCCACGTCCCGCAGGGCTTCAGCACGCTGCGGTTCTCGCTCACGCCTGCCCGCAACGGATCGTCGAGCATGCGCGCAACGTAGCCAGCGTTGCGCTCCATCTCGTCGCAGTAGTACGCAATGAGATCCGCGGTTTCCTGTGCCTCGCCTAGCGCCTCCATGCGATTCTTGCCGACCTCGAGCGCGAGCGCGGCGCCGATGAAATACACCCGCTCCTCGATCAGCGCGACCGCGCGCCGCAGCAACCGGACGCGCTCTTCCCACGGCGTTGCCGCCCATGACGGGAACGCGCGTCGCGCTGCATCGACCGCTTCGTTGGCATGCACGTCCTCGCCCGCCTGGAAGCGGCCCAGCACGACGCGCGTATCGATGGGTGAATGTGCGGCGAATTGCCGCGGCGCGCGTACGTCGCGGCCGCCGATCAGCATCGCGTGCTCGCCGCCGAGGTTCGCTCGAACGGACGCGAGGGCGCGCTCGAAGCCGTCGTGCAGCTCCTGCGGCGGATGGAACATCGTGGAATACGTGAGCTTGAATGACATCGCGGAAGCTCGAGCCGCTAGGATAGCGCGCGCAGCGCGCGTGGCACAGCTAAACCAGGTCGGCGGCGGGACCCAGAATCTGCTCGCGCAGCTCGCGATAGCGAGGAAGCTGCGGCGGATACACGCAGATGTACTTCACCTGCGCCGCCTGAAGACAGCGCTGCTTGATCACCTCGAGCTTCTGGTCCCGGGGATTGATGACCTGGTCGGGCTCCTTGGAATCGACGATGGCGATGATGGTCATGTCGCGATCGCAGACGACGAAGCCGACGTGCTGGTTCGCGATCTTGCGGAATGCACGCAGGCGCTCCATCCCTTGCGGCCCGATCTTGACCTGCAGGACGTCCGCGAGGCGTACGCGCGCGAAAATCTCGTTGCGGGGGAACGCCGCCTTGAGCAGCAGGTAAACCACGCTCTCCGCTTTGGTCAGAAAGCGCGGCCGCAGCAGGTAGAGGCCGGGCAACTCCGCCGACGACAGCAGGCGCGTCGTCTCGCCTTCCGTCCATTGCGCGACCGTGTGCGGCGAATCCATGCCGCCGGTCGCACGTCCGCGCGTCGAGCGGTTGCGCCGGACGAATCCGATGATGACGACGACGATGAGGATCGCCATCATCAGCGCGAAGAGGACCCCCTGTGTCATCGAATCGCGAGACCTGTGGCCAACAACCGCTCCGGCATAAGCGTTGTAGTTAATCAGCTTTGATGAATAATCCCTTGTAGTCTAAAGCATTTCGGTCCGGCAGCGCCAACCGGCAACGGCCCGCGCCGGCACCGGCGCCCATGAGCTTCATGGTTGTTGATGACACGGCCGTGCTCCAGGCGACCGCCGCATGGCTGGCGCCGGCCGTCTTCCACGTTCGTGCCCTGCCGTTGTAGGCGGCAAGCCTGTGGCAGACGCGCAACAAAAAGCCCGGCGCTCTCGCGCCGGGCCCGATGCCTGATACCTGATACCTGATACCTGTTGCCTG
>Ga0207701_10008438_pt1 | contig 10177 bp, 8 predicted proteins | sample KBSSwiSSwithPhiX_FD_184294 | JGI IMG/M metagenome (GOLD analysis project Ga0207701, IMG submission 184294) | Switchgrass rhizosphere bulk soil microbial communities from Kellogg Biological Station, Michigan, USA, with PhiX - S5 (SPAdes) (version 2) | ecosystem: Environmental > Terrestrial > Soil...
GTCGCCAAAGATTCCCGCGGTCACGAGCATTCCCATGCCGCCGAGGACCGCCGAGATATTGGCCACCGACGCCGCCGGCTACCATCGCACCCAGACCGCCACCACCGCCGAGATACTTGTCGAGATAGCCAAGCATGCTGCTCACTTTGCCCTGACCGCGCGAAAAACGCTCAAACTCGGCTATTTCGGCAGGGTTAAAACCGGCCTTTGAAAAAGCACTTTCTCCAGCCTTCGTCTTGAGGTTCTGCCTGACACCTATCTGCAATTGATTGCGCTCGTTCAGGCCGGAATGCGTCGATTGCGCCTGCCGCTGTGCGTTGGTGATAAGATCATCCACCATCTCGGTTCGCATTGTGCCGCCGTGCAGATCGCGCGCGGTCTTGTAGATGCCACCAGCCTGGGCCGCCGCGGCCTCCGTGCCTGGCACGACAGACCCTGGCGGCGGGTTCAAGACCCAATCGTCTATCCTGTTGCGAACGGTCTGGGCGCCTTCCTTCTGCCACTCATCAAGATCCTTGATGCGCTTGCCAGTGGTCATCTTGCGAACGACATCAACGTCCCGCGGGCTGATGTGGGTGCTTGCACCCGTGACCGGGTTCACCGCTGTCGGCGGCGCCAGCATATGCTCTACGGCGCGGAACGGCACCGGGCTTCCGCCCTCGGTCGTTGGCGCGTTGAAGTGCCCCTCCCGCCGCAAGGCCACGCCTGCGTCCTGCCCTGCCTGCGCGAACGAGGCCGGCGTATAGCGAGCCGGGAGTGCGCGGTAGGTATTGTAGGCCATGTCCGTCGCGCGTTCCTGCTCGGCGAGACTGGGCGCCCTGGCGCTTGACTGCATCCCGCCGCGCGGCCCGAAGGCGGCGCCACCCAAGCCGCCAAGTACGCCACCCATCAGGCCGCCGGTCGTGGCGTTGGTCAGGTAATCAAGCGGCTTGCCGGTGTAGGTGTTGCCCGCGCCCTGCAATGCGCCGATGCCGATGCCCTCGACGCCGTAGCCGATCCCGCGCGCCAGAGCCTTGCCGCCCAGGCGTGCCGCCAATCCGGCGCCGCCCATGCCGGGCAGGGCAACCGCTCCGGTAACATCCCCGGCGATTGAGACGTAGGGACTGCGTGCGCGCTGTTTGGCACGTATCGCCTGCTCCGCCTCTACGCCTGCGGAGTAGCTCGGATAGTCGCCGGCCAGCCAGCCCGCCAGCGCATCGCGGCGAACGTCTAGCCCGAAGGTAGCGGAATTACCCGCAGCAGTGCCGAAATCGACAGCAGTCTGGCCCCACGAACTGAGCGTGTCGCCCCAACCTCGACTGGTACCAGGAGGCGCCGTGACCGGCACCGGGTCATCCGCAGTCGGGCCATACTTGCTGCCGCCGCTCGAGCCGCTCGACGCACGGCGCGGCTCCTCGGGGCCGTCATCGTCCATAGGACCGTACTTGCCCACGACTACCTCCCCAGCAGCGTCTCTGCCAGACCGTCTGTGTAATTGTCTTTGTTAAACTGCTTCATTTCGGCTGCGATGGCTTCCTGATTGTCACCGTGCTTGGCAATCTCGGCGCGTAGCCTGTTGACCTTGACCTGTGGCACAAGCTCCGCCATCGGCAGTTGATAGTTGCCGAATATAACCTGGCGGCCCTTCTCCTCGCTCGCGTTGGCGTAGAGCCGCTTGTGATGCTCGACGGCGGCAACGTGATTGAGCTTCTCAACTGCATTCATGACTCTTTCGATTGCCCCGCGCTCCAGCTTGACATCGCCGCCCGCCGCCTCCCGCAGCAGCTTGAACTCAGGCAACGATTGCGCGCCAGTACCGACGATGGCTGGCCGCAGTGCGGCTATGATCGGCGTCACGAGGTTCTGAAAGACCTGCGTATTGTCGAGCTTTTCGTTGTACGGCAGTCCCAGGGCCTGTGACCACCTCGCCACGTTCGCCCTGATGGCGGCATCAGTGCCGGTGAACATTCCCGCGTCGCTGTTGAGTATCTTGCGAATGCCCTTGATGGCGACGGCCGCGGCAGGAATGGCCGCAACCTTCTCGTGGCTTTCCTTCGACAATGCCAGCGCCTTGTCCTTGCCGAACGGATAGTTGGAGCTATCCTCGATCTCCTGCTGCTGCTTGCGCTTTAGTTCGGATACCTCGAACGTCTCTCTCGGCTGCTTGTACGCGCGTTCTTCCTCGGCCAGTTTCCTCGCCTTAAATATTTCAAACTTGGTTTTATATTCCTCGACGCCGCGCAGGTAATTATCCTCGCGCTGCTTTGCGCCGCGGTCGATCAACATCTTCGCCAGAGCCTGCGCTTCAGGGTCACCCTGGTACTTGCGCATGATCGCCCAGCCGCGCTGCTCATCCGCCGTCAAGTCGATCTGCCGCTGCGGTATGACCGGCTCGGCATTCGGGCCGCCCACGTTTGGATCGATCGGCCTAATGCCCGATGGCGGCGCTGCCTTCTCAGGCGCGCGCGGGTCAAGCACGCCCGGCACGGTCATGCTGCCGGCCTGCGCCACACGCATCGGCTGGATGGTGGACGGTGTTGGCGGGTTCGGCGGATCTCCGCTATCATCGGTAACAATGCCGCCAACATCGGCTCCGCCAGGCGCTCCGGATGTTGCCGTGGCGCCGCCCATCGCACCCTGCAGCCGGCGCAGATAGTCCTGACCGTAGGTGCCGACCGAGAGGCGTCCATAGGCGTCCGTCGCGTTGACATTCCGCACGTTGCCGGGTCCGCCGAACCATGCGCGAGCGGCGCCCTCCTCGCCGTATTGGTTCACGTACTGCCCGAAGCGGTGCTTGAACACGGCGTCCTGCGCTTGCGGATTTTGCAGGAACTGCGCGGGCGTCAGCGGCTGACCGAGTGCCGCCTGCGTCCACGGTCCTACGTTGGCCTCGACCACCCCATACTTGCCCAGCGCGTGGCCATACTTGGTCGGCGCCTTGCTGACGCTGTCATATCGGCCGCCGCTCTCGATGCCGCCGATTGCGCCTGAGCGCGCGTTCCAGATCGGCTCATCATCCGAAACGAGGCCACCAGTCGCCGTAACCGGGGGCGTATCCGCCCCCGGCTCCGTAGGGTTTCCTTGCCCACCTCCAGGGGTGAGAAGCGCGGTTAATCTGGTGCGCTGGTCGTTTACTGCCGGATCGAGAAGCTCCGCACTCGGACGAGGTGCGACTGACGAACCAACAGGAGGCGATGCAACACCTCCCGGCAACAACGGATCGGCGGCCTTGGCCCGCATGTACCTGGCTTCGTCTGATGCCAGACGATTGCCTTCCATCCGATCGCCGAACGCCTCGCCGAGAGATGTCAGTCCCTCGCCAATGTTCTTCGGGAAGCCGCGCTTCTGCTGATTGCGCGCCATCAGCAGTTGACGCCGCCGCTCAAGCTCTTGCGGAGTTGGCGGCCCATCAGGACCGCTGAAGAAAAACCCAACGCCCGCATTTGGATTGAGAATGCCGCTTGCCCCCGGCGCGGGCAACGGGATAGCGGGATACCGATCGTCTGCCATGTCACGCCACCTTGTTGCGCAAGATAGAACCCATTCGCGTCATGTCGATGTACTTGGTACCGGCTCGCGTCTTGACGGCCTTCGGATCGATCTTCTGAACGTCCTGCGCCATCGGTCCAACGTGGCGCATCGATGCAGGATCATCCTTGTAGCTATATTCGTAGACCGGCAACGGCTTCTCGCCATCGGGGCCGGCCGCAAACACGGTGCCGAGTTTGCTGCCGACATTTTTCACGCGCTCGTCCGATCGCACCAGCCCGCTCATCGCACCGAAAATGCCGCCCATCAATTGATTGAAATTCTGCGACGATTGCTGGTAGTTCGCAAAATTCTGGTTGAACGCGCTGTTGCTGATGCCGGCATAGTCGGTATTTGCAATAGTCGATGCATTTGTCTTGGGGAAATTAGGCTGCGACACCTGAGACCCAGACATCAGCGACGCAATCTCGTTGAGCGGCTGGTTGCGCAGCGCATACTGCTCGGTCAGCCACGTCGAGCGTGCATCATTTTCAGCAGCGGCAGCGGCCTGCTCCTGTCCAAGCCTCTGCTGCAGTCCCTGATTGCCGAATTGTCCGCGCAGTGCCGCCTGCTGGAAGTCCTGCCCTTGCGCCGAATTGTAGAATTGCCCCGACTGCAGCGCCTGGTTAAATCCGGCCTGCTGCTCGGCCAGTCCCTTCTCAGTGATACCCAGTCGTGTGTCGGTGAGTTGCCGCCCGAACTGATCCATGGCGGCCTGGTAGGCCGGCGAGCCGATCTTGATGCCCTGGTCGGCCAGGCGCGCTTCCATCTGCGCACGGTCGCGCTGAAGCTGCGGGTCCATGCGCTGGTACATCGCATCTTCGACACGCTTGCGGTCGGCGCTGAAATCTTGATTGAGGTTGCGCTGCTGCGAGCCGGCATCGCCAAACTCCGTCGCCGCGTAGGGGAAATTGCGCAATAGACTTGTATTGGCACGCCCAGGCGCACCTGACGTATCGATCGGCGAGCCGAGCAAAGTATTTAGCTTGCCACTCTGGCTGACCGCGAGATTGGCGAGATTGGTCTGCGACTGCTCGCCAAGATCAAAGATGTTCTGTTGATCCGGCGACAGGATCTGCGTCTGGGTCCACCTCGGGAGGGTGTACGCAGTGCCAGTCGCAGGGTCAGTAAAGTTATAGGTGCCGGTCGGATCGTAGCGAAGCTCGCCCTGTGACGAAATCTGGTTGACGTTGTTGAGAAACGAGTTTGCCACGCCCGTGGACACGTTGGTCCCGGTCTGCGCAGCGGCAACCGCCTGCGGGTTGGGCGGCGTCGGTGCATCGGCCGTGCAGCATGAACCCATGACTATCTCCTACGCTGCTTCGTCTGCCTTGACGGCAATGTCGTGCCCGAACCTCTTGGTGAACTTGCTGGCTAGCCAATCCTCGTAGGTCAGCAAGGCAAGCACTCCATCCTCGTTGCGACCGCCCGCGCGCGGGACAAGGATCAATTTGAAATTCATCGCCGCCAGCATCCGCTGCACATGCTTGCTGCGCCCCATCGTCTTGGTGATCAGCATCTGGCAATTGCAGTGCAGGAACGGATACTGGAACATGATGCCCAGCGTCGTAGGCGTCAGCCACCGCTGCTTCGGTAGCGCCTCGACGCTCATCTCGATCGTGCCGGCCTCGGGATTGTAGTTGAAGTAGACAATGCCCGCGATCAGTTCGTTGCGTTCATCGATGATGCCGACCGCGCGCAGGTTCTTCGGGAAGCCAGCGCGCTTGGTGAAGCCCGACGCGACCTTTGCCCGCGCCACGAAGTCGGCAACCAACTGATCCTGGTCGTAGACGTACCTCAGTGTCATCGCGGCGGCATCCCCTGCATTGGCTGCTGCGCAAGCATGCCTCCCGGCTGCATGCCAGGCGGCGTCGCAGCGCCCAACTGCGGCAGCATTGGCGGAGCGCCAGGCATCGCACCCGGTGCGCCGGCCGCGGGAGGCGCAGCGCCTGGTGCCGGCGCACCCATCTGCGGCGACATCTGGTCGGGCATGCCCGGCATCTGCATCGACTGAGCAACCGGCGGCGGGTTCTGCACCTCGATCAGCGCCTGCGTGATGCGATCGCGCTGGCCGCCACCCGGATTGTAGGCTTGGTCATATGCCATCAGGCTGCCCTCTGGATCTCGTTACGGTGCAGGGCCGGATGCTCAGCGTAGGCCTCCGCCGTCAGCAGCGCCATCACGCCGTCGCTGTCGCGGCCGTAGAGGCGCGGGATGGCCACGAACATGCACCCGAAGCGCGCGAGTTGGCCCAGCAGTCTCTCATCCTCGGCGCGCACACGCATGATCGCCATCTGACAACCGCATCGCTTGAACGCGAACTCGGCCATGCGCTTCATCGTCTCGCGGGTGAACCACACGACGCCCGGCAACGCTCCCACCGCGACCTCGATGGTCCCGTTTTTCTTGTTCCAGTTATAATAGACAATGCCTGCGATCAGCGAGCCGAGTGGCTCATAGCCTTCGATAAGTTTGGTGTTCGGTCTATTGAAGGGCCGTTCCACACCGATGCATTGGTAACCCCACGGAAATCCACGATCCACATGCGGGATCAGTTGCGCGACGAAGCGCGCAACAGTCTCGTCTTGGCCGTAGACGTAGCGCAGTGTCATTTGCCGCCACCACCACCGCCACCACCACCACCGTCGCCGCTGCTGCCGCCTGTGCCGGCGTCGGCGGCGGAGCCAACCGCTGCACCGCCAACGCCGCCGCCCGTGTCGCTGCTGCCGCCCGTGCCGCCCAACCCGCCTGATCCGGGCGCACCCGCAGTGTCGCCCGCGCTGCCAACCGACGCGCCACCGATGCCGCCAGTGCCTGCGTCAGCGCCGCCCATGCCAACATCGGCGCCTTGACCAATGCCGCCAAGGCCGGTCGTGCCGCCGAAGCCGGTGACACCGCCAACGCCTTCGCCGCCCGCCGCACCGGAGGCATTGCCACCGCCCCCACTGTCAGCAGCCGCCGCCGCATTAGCAGCCGCATTGGCAGCCGCATTGGCAGCAGCAGCACGATCACCGGCCTGTGAGATGCCGCCACGGAAGCCCGCAGCAATGGCATCGGCATTCAGCCCCAACTCCATCGCCATCTGCTGCGCAGTCGGGGAGGCACTCAGATCGGCCACCTCAAGCGCGCTTTGCTGTGAGGGGTCGTTGAGGTAGCCGTGCGGAGAGGCAGTCACTGCCGCGTCGGGGTTGCCGAAAAGGCCCGTGTTACCATAGGCGCCAACAACCGCGCCGCCCGTGGCGTTGGGGCCGCCGAACGTGCTGCTTCCTTGGCCGATAGCAGAAGCACCCATTGGCCCGCCGAAGGCACTGCCCCCCATCAGGCTGCCGCTGCTCGGAGCGCCGCCGGTATCGTAGCCTAGGCCACTTATCCCAAGCCCGCTGCCCAGTGAGCCCATGCTGCCAAAGGAGGAATGGCCGCCGGTAACGGCGTCGCTGGCGGATGGACCGCCTGCGCCTGCGCCAAATCTGGATTGAGAGTATTGGTCAACATTGTACGGACCACCGCCGCGACCGGCACCATAGCCCCAGTCCATTGCCATCAGGTCGGCATCACTGATGCCGCCACCGCCCTGCGCCATCGGTTGGCCGCCGCCGCCTTGCATGGCGGCATACTGTTGCGGAGGTGGCCCCTGCTGCTGCTGCATCATCGCCTGCGCGATCAGCATGCGCTGCATCTCGGGGTCGATGCCACCACCGCCACCACCGCCATAGTTCGCAGTGCCTGCTACTGAGGTGTCGATCGGGCCGTACACCATCTCGCTCTCCTATTAACTGCCGGTAAGGGATTTGCGCAATGCAATCGCTGCCTCTGGCCCACCCAGACTGTCGTAGTATTGCGGCTCGGTGCCCTGCCAGCCAATGGCTTGCAGATACTGCTGCGCGGGGGTGGCGCCAAAGCCGCCGACCGGGCCGCTCGACGGACTAGAACCGGCAAAGGTGGTGGTGCTTGGCGCTGCGGCACCGCCGCCGCCAGCATTGCGATACATCGCCATTGCGGCTTCGTTGCCGCCCAGACTGTCGTAGTATTGCTGTTCGGTGCCCTGCCACCCGATGGCTTGCAGGTATTGCTGCGCGGCAGTGGGGCCTTGCGCCTGCGCGGCTGGCTGCGATGTCAGCGCCTGCGCGATCGCGTTGCGCCGTCCGTTGACATCAAAGTCGGTGCCCCACGCAGCAGCGCGCAACACGTCAGGATCAGCGCGCCCCCTCGGGTCGCCGAAATTCTCCGCTGCCGGCGTCGGGATGCGCAGATTGTCAACGTCCATCCCAGTTATTTTCGCCATTGCCGCGCTCCTAGACGTTGACGCCGCCCTGCTCGAATATCGCGTGGACGGCCACAAGCTCGACGGCGGGCTTGATCTTTTGTGCAACGGAGACCTGCACGATTGGCGCGTGAGAAAAGCCAGTCTTGCCGATCGAGACCCACATCGTGTTCTGGTTCATCGGGTTGGTGACCGTCTTTTGGTCCCACTTTGCATGATCCCACAAACCCTGGTCCCAGACATCGTAGGTACCAAGATCCTCGCCGGGCTGCGGTGGCGGTGGAATGGTCACGATGTAATCGACGGTCGCATCGAGTTGCGGGATGAATGGCTCCATTGCCCGCGCCGTGAACACCGCACGGGCCTGCCGCATATGGGTCATTTGCGCGCGTGCCTGCAGCATTTCCCAACCGCCGACCAGCGTGGCTACATACGGCACCTTGGTGTGGTTGCCATCATCGAAGCCACTCACCTCGGCCTGCATGATGAAGCCGGCCTGCGTCCCGAAATACATCTCGGTGTGCATGTGCAGAAAGCACATCGCGTCCCATCCGACTGCGCGCGCGAACGCGCCAGTCGCACTGTTCATCGCGAGCGCGTATCGATTGCCGGGCTGGCCACCGGGGAACGTGACGAAGATCCCGCCAAACTCGTCCCAACGAAACATTGTCCACGGATGCGCAAACCTGGCCGCAACCTCCTCGCGCCACATCCGCTTGATATTGCGCGAGATCATTGCAAGCTCGAGTTCGCCGGATGTCTTTTGTAGCGCCTGGCTGAGTGGAACGATGCCTTCGACGGTCAGTATCAACAGGTCGCCGCCGATCGTGCCATGAGCATTCATCCCCATCGGTTGACCGACGTAGTAGCGGCCCTCCTGCTTCCAGGTAAGGGGATCGGCGGGATTGTTGCCGGTGAATATCAGCGCCTCGCCCTCGCTGGTATAAGCCACCAGCTTATCATCGATGCCATCTCCCGCGTCCACCGACCATACAGCTAGAAATTTGAGGTACCCGCCCTTCGACGCCGCGCCCGACATCGGTATTTTAGTGAGCGCACCCTGAATGCTGTCGATCGGCAAATACCACATGTTCATCGAGAGCTTTTCGATGAAGTAGAGCCGGTTGCGGTACTTGCAGACATAGGTGAGGTTGGTCGCCGTCCCTGGCACCGGGCCACCAGTAATCTCGGTGGTGAGTGTGAGCCAGGTCGTGCCGTCGAAACGCAGGACCGGGTCGCCGCTCTCATTGCAGACCAGGAGATAATCGCCGGAAAGGTTGGTCATCTGCGCGGCGACATAGTTGCCGCTGGTCTGCCCGCTCTTGACCAGGACCGGCAGCGTGCCGGTCACGTCAAACAATTTGGTTTGTTGGCCGGCAAACATCTTCTGCGTGAGGCCGCTCACGTAGTTGAAGCCCGACACCACTGGCTTGCGATCCTGGTCAATGACGTAGCTCATGTTTGTCCAGAAGCCCGCTGCGGCACCCGCGCGATTGGCGGCGAATGTCCCGCTCGCCGCGCTGGTGTGAGCGGTGGTGGCAATCCAGAGCGTGCTTTGGTCCAGGTCAAAAGCCGAAACGCCAATGGCATACGCGTGATTGTTCTGCCACGCGGTCGCGTCGAGCGCGTGCAGGTCGCAGTGCCGCACGGTGCCGCCGCGCAGCCGCACGCCCTTCATGGTGGGAAACCAATTATCCGAGATGATGCAGGAGCCCGGCCCCATAAAGGCATCATTCTCACTCTGGATGATACCGCGCGTCGGCGCCGGTATCGTGATTGCCTTGAGTTGCTGGGCGAACTGCCCCGGCACCGGCTGGCGGCGAAAGGCGGCGTGTGCGCTCACGGCGGACCCCAACCTGGCGGCCAGGAGCCGCTGACGCGATCATACTGCGAGCGCGGGCTGCGGCCGATGATGATCGGCGCCGGCTGGTCGTGTCCCGTCACGTTGGCCAGGGCGTCGCTGTAGGTGCCCATATCCTCGGCGTAGGGCGAACCTTTTTGGGCCTTCCATTGCCAAATCATGCCGAGTTTTAACAACCGCTCATCGAGCCGGAAGCGGTCGGTGTCGGCCATAAAGCTGTCGCCGTAGCCGCCACCCGTGAGCGCCACGCAATTCCGGTCGAGATAGGTAAATGTCGCCGTGACCGCGGGAAAGGGCGGATCTACAACAGGACCAGCCATGATCGGCCAGATATGCATCTGGTCGCCAATGATCGTCCACTCGCCGCCGCCATAGTCGGACGCATACGAGATGCGGCGCTGCAGCCAATCGTCGGCATCGGATATGAAGATCATCGGCGACTGCGTGTCGGTCGAGCGCCACACGTTCGTCGTGAGGAGCATGCGCCTGTAATCGGCCGGAAGGACAAAGGCGACCGTGCCAGTCCACACCGCGAGCGGATCGGGCCG
>Ga0207701_10008441_pt1 | contig 10175 bp, 12 predicted proteins | sample KBSSwiSSwithPhiX_FD_184294 | JGI IMG/M metagenome (GOLD analysis project Ga0207701, IMG submission 184294) | Switchgrass rhizosphere bulk soil microbial communities from Kellogg Biological Station, Michigan, USA, with PhiX - S5 (SPAdes) (version 2) | ecosystem: Environmental > Terrestrial >...
GATGGTTTGCACCGCCGGAATCGCCAGACCAAGGGCGCAAGGACACGTGATAATGAGGACCGCAATCGCGGTGACGATGGCATCATGCCAGGACGCGCCGAACGCCACCCAGCCGATCATTGTCAGCAACGCGACGGCATGCACTACCGGGGCGTATAGCCTTGACGCCCGATCCGCCAATTGCAGATAGCGGGAGCGCGCCTGCACCGCATTTTCGAGCAGACGCTCGATCTCCGCCAGCAGCGTGCCTTCTGCCGCCGCCGACACCCGTACCCGCAAGGCACCTGAGAGATTGAGTGTCCCCGCATAGACGGCGGTGCCCGGCCCCGCTTTGGCGGGCAGCGTCTCACCGGTAATCAGGCTTTGATCGATTTTGGATTGCCCCTCGATCACGGCTCCGTCGACGGCGGATCTTTCGCCAGGACGTAACAAGACGATGTCGCCGGCCTGCACCGCAGCGATGGGCACCTCGCAGATTTCATCGGCTCCAACGAACTTGCTCGCCGTCTCCGCCTTCAATGCGGCGAGGTTTCCGGCCACCGCGCGGGTCCGCCGGCGCATGCTCTGGTCGAGATAGCGGCCGGCGACCAGAAAGGTGATCAGCATCAGCGCCGCGTCGAAATAGGCATGTTCGGCATGGTGAAACGTTTCAACCACCGACATGGCCAGCGCCAGCACGATGCCGATGCTGATCGGGACATCCATATTCGTGTGGCCTGCGCGAAGTGCCCCGAACGCGGAGATGAAGAATGGCTGCCCCGAATAGGCCGCCGCCGGCAGCGCAATCAAAGCCGACAACCAGTGAAAAAAGTCGCGCTGCTCCGGGATCATGTCGGTCACGTTGCCGGACCAGACCGGAACCGAGAGCATCATTACGTTCATCGCGGCAAAGGCGGCCACGCCAAGGCAGCGCAGCAGGAAACTCGCCTGCTCGGTCTCGATCGCCTCGGCGCGAACAGTCTCGAACGGATAGGCCTTATAGCCGAGTTCGGCGAGCCGATCGATGAACCTGGCCGGGTCAAGTGCGCCTTGCCGCCATTCCAGCGCCAAGCGACGGTCGGTCAGATTGACGCGCGCCAGCGTGACGTCGGGAATCGAGGACAGCCCGCGCTCGATCTTGGACATGCATCCGGCGCAACTGACACCCTCGACCGCAAGATCGATACGGGACAAGCCCGCGCCGGCGTCCCTGACATAATGCGAGAAGTCACGCACAGCCTGCATGATCGATGCCTTTCAGTTCAGTAGCACGCGATTGCGCGACAGGAATACCCGCCGTCCCACCGCATCGCCCTGAAGTACGAGATCCCATTGCCCCGCCGCGATCGACGACGCAGTTCCGCGGTAGATACCGATTCCGGTTTCTGCCAACGCCACCGGTTGGTCGGCACGCTTGTCGGCTGGCCGTTCGAGACGGCCCTGAAACCTCAGACCGGACATCGGCTGCCCGTTGGTGTCTCGGGCCTCGACCTGCAGCGTGGCGCCGCCGTCCGGTCCGCGCTTAACATACGCGTCGATCCGCCAGTTGCGCAGGTTCTGTTCGCGCGCCGCCGCGATTTCCTTCTCGTAGGCCAGGCTTGCGCTATAGGCGCTATCGACCTCGGTACCCGGCAAGGTCTTGATCGCGAACCTCATCATGACCAGGTTGACCCCGATCACGACGCCAAAGAATGCCACCAGCAGGAAGAACACCTTGCGACCGGTCAAGGGCTTTGGCGAAACGGATTGGCTCACGTCAATCTCCTGCGATATCATGGTGAGACGAAATTGTCGGTTGCGGCCGCGACCTCGCCGAGGCCGATGTCGGTCACGCGAAATCTCACCGGAATTGATTTTTCGGGATTGTTCACGGCGGGAGCCGTGACGAGTAGCCGAAGCTCCGTGGTCTGGTCTCGCCCGAGCACGATCATCGGCCGATCGGGTGTCACGGAATCGGCACCGACGACATGTACGGTCGCATTGACCGGGCCGTCGATATCGATAGCGATGACGCGATCGAAGCCGCGCTTGTTCAGGAGCCGCACCGTGTAGGCATTGCGGATCGATCCATCACTCAACTTGACCGCGACCGGGTTGCGATCGTGCAGCACGTTGACGTCGAGCAGTGATCGCGTCAGCAGCGCATAGAGCATGATCGCGCCAACGGTTGCGATCATAACCGAATAGACGACAGTTCGCGCCCGTACGATGCGATAGATCGGCGGCTTGCCGGCCTGGCGGCGCTCGATATTGATGTCGTTGTCGTAACCGATCAGCCGAGTTTCCCTGCCGATCTTCTTCATCACGGTATCGCAGGCGTCGATGCACAGACCGCACTGGATGCAGTCGAGCTGCGCGCCGTCGCGGATGTCGATGCCGGTCGGGCACACCGCGACGCATTGATAGCAATCCACGCAATCGCCGACGGGCTCGCCGAGCGCGCGCAGTTCGTTGGCCTTCTTCAGCGACGTGCGCGCTTCGCCACGGTCGTATTTGTACGTGACGTTGAGCGCCCATTCGTCGGTGAGCGCAGCCTGGATCCGCGGCCACGGGCACATATAGACGCAAACCTGCTCTCGCATGAAACCGGCGAGGAGATAGGTCGTGGCCGTCAAGATCGCGATCCAGATATAGGCAAGCATCGGCGCCTGGAAGGTCACGAGCTGCTTCACCAGCGTCGGCGCATCGTTGAAATAGAGCACCCAGGCGCCGCCGGTCCACCATGCGATCATCAGCCAGATCGAATGCTTGAGCACGATTTCGGCGAAGCGTTCGAGCTTCATCGTGCCTTTTGCGGCGTTCTTTCGCATGCGCTCGCGCCGATCGCCCTCGATCAGCCGCTCGACGGCGTAGAACAGGTCCGTCCACACGGTTTGCGGGCAGAGATATCCGCACCAGATCCGGCCGCCGATCGAGTTCATCAGAAACAGCGTGATCGCCGCGACGATCAACAGCCCCGTGAAATAATAAACCTCCTGCGGCCACAACTCGATGAAGAAGAAATAGAAGCGGCTGTTCGGCAAGTCGACCAGCACGGCCTGGTTCGGCGCGCCGAGTCCGCGATTCCACCGCACGAAAGGCAGCAAATAATAGATGCCGAGGCAGAACGCCATCAGGCCCCATTTGATGCGGCGGAAGGTTCCGGAAACACTTTGCGGAAAGACTTTCTTCTGGGCAGCATAAAGCGGCCCGTCATCTTCAAACTGCAGGTCTACTGGGTTCACGGGCTTGTTCATCGCTGCGGTTGAATCTCATGTCCAGCGTCGACCTTAGGTCCGCACCCGCAGCGGCGATTGATCCACCTCAAACAACGCGCAAACTTCCCCGGCCCGCCGGCTACTTGCCCCCGCCGAGCGAGTGGACGTAGACGGCCAGCGCCTTGATCGTAGGAGGATCGAGACGGCTGACCCAAGCCGGCATAACGCCGGCACGGCCGTTGGAGATGGTCTCGACCAGCGTCGCCTCGTCCGAGCCGTAGAGCCAGATCTTGTCCGTGAGATCGGGTGCACCGAGCTCCTGGTTCCCCTTGCCGGCGTCGCCATGGCAGGACACGCAGTTTTCCGCGAAGATTTTCGCGCCGGCCGACGCGTCGTAGCCTGGACTTGTCGACAACCCTGACAAGGCGCGGACGTAGTTCGCGACGGTGACGATCTGATCCTTCTTGAGAACGCCGTCCTTGCCAAACGCCAACATGACGTTTTCATGGGCCTTCGGATGCCCGGACCGGGCACCGAACTGTATCGTCTGCAGGATCTGGTCGAGCGTGCCGCCCCACAGCCAGTCGTCATCGTTCAGATTGGGGTAACCTTTGGCGCCGGCACCGCCGCTGCCGTGGCATGGCGCGCAATTATCGCCGAACACGGTCTTGCCGCGGGCGCGGGCGAGCGCGAGCAGCGCCGGATCCTTTTCGATCTCCGCCAGCGGGGCGGCTCCAAGGGCCACCATTTTGTCACCGCGTATCTTTTCCAGATTGGCGAGTTCGACAGTAACATCCGCCCGGGACGAGTAGTTCAAGACGCCTGTGGTATGGCTCCACAGCATCGGCCAAGCCGGATACACGACCCAATAACCCACAGCCCAGATGATGGTGAGGTAGAACGTGATGACCCACCATCGTGGCAGCGGTGTGTTCAGCTCCTTGATGCCGTCCCACTCGTGACCCGTGGTGGTTTTGCCGGTGACATGATCCAGCTCGTTTTGCTCAGCCATGACCGATCAGTCCTCTCGCAGCGGCATTTTCGACGCCTCGTCGAAAGCAGCCTTGTTGCGGGGCCAGAGCGCGTAGGTCACGATGGCGATAAAAATGCCGACGAAGATCGGCGTCCAGAAAGTCGTGACGAAATCCGATGTGAAATTCTGGACAGTTAGGATTGCTTTCATCGTCCTGCCTTCTCAGCGAAGATTAGCTTTTTCGTTGTAGAGCTTGAAGTCGACGAGCGTGCCGAGCATCTGCAGATAGGCGACCAGCGCGTCCATCTCGGTGGGCATTCCGGACTTGCCGTCAAAATTGCGAACCACCGCCTTGGGATAGCGCTTTGCGAACCCGTCCGCGCCGGCGTTATCCGGATCAGCTTGCGCCTTCAGGTCGTTGACGGCGTTGGCGATCTGGTCGTCCGAATAGGGTACGCCGACAGCACGGCTGGTGCGCAAATGGTCCGCCATCGTCGCTGTATCGATTTCAGTCTCGGCTAGGAACGAATATCCGGGCATCACTGACTGGGGAACAATGGCGCGCGGGTTGATCAGATGCGTGACGTGCCATTCGTCGGAATATTTAGCGCCGACGCGCGCGAGATCCGGGCCGGTGCGCTTGGAGCCCCACTGGAACGGGTGGTCGTACATGCTCTCGGCGGCGAGCGAGTAATGGCCATAGCGCTCGACCTCGTCACGCAACGGCCGGATCATCTGCGAATGGCAGAGATAGCAGCCCTCGCGGACATAAATGTTGCGGCCGGTGAGTTCCAGCGGTGTGTATGGCCTGATGCCGTCGACCACTTCGATGGTGCTCTTCAGATAGAACAGCGGGGTAATCTCGACGAGACCGCCGATTGCGATCACTGCCAGGATGCCCACGATAAGGACGATCGAGTTCTTCTCGAAGATCTGGTGACGGGTCCAGAATGACATTGACTTGCCCCTCACTCGGCCGGCTGAAGAGCGACGGGTGAACGCTGCGACGTCGATTCGGCTTCGCCTACCCGCACCGTCATCCAGAGGTTATAGGCCATGATCAATGAGCCGATCACGAACAACGCTCCGCCCGCAGCACGGATGATGTAGAACGGATGCATCGCCTCGACGGATTCGATGAAGGAATATTCGAGGAAGCCGAGCGAAGTGTAGGCGCGCCACATCAGGCCCTGCAGGATGCCGGATACCCACATCGCCGAGATGTAGAGCACGATACCAAGGGTCGCGATCCAGAAATGCCAGTTGACCAATTTCAGGCTGTAGAGGCCCTTGCGGTCCCACAGCCAGGGGATCAGGCAATACAGAGCACCAAAGGAGACGAAGCCGACCCACCCGAGCGCGCCGGAATGCACGTGGCCTATAGTCCAATCGGTGTAGTGGCTGAGCGAATTCACCACTTTGATCGACATTAGCGGGCCTTCGAAGGTCGCCATGCCATAGAACGCGACCGACACGACGAGCATCCGAAGGACGGGATCGGTGCGCAGCTTGTCCCAAGCGCCCGACAGCGTCATCAGGCCGTTGATCATGCCGCCCCAGGACGGCATCCACAGCATGATCGAAAACGTCATGCCGAGCGTCTGCGCCCAATCCGGTAGCGCCGTGTAATGCAGATGATGAGGGCCAGCCCAGATGTAGAGGAATATGATTGCCCAAAAGTGGATGATCGACAGCCGGTACGAGTAAACAGGCCGTTCCGCGCGCTTGGGAATGAAGTAATACATGATGGCGAGGAAACCCGCCGTGAGGAAGAAGCCGACGGCGTTGTGGCCGTACCACCACTGGAACATGGCGTCCTGAACACCGCCCCAGGCGATGTAGGATTTTGAGCCCCATACCGATACCGGCAATGCCGGGTTGTTGCCGAGGTGAAGCACCGCGATGGTAATGATGAACGCAAGGTAGAACCAGTTCGCGACGAAGATGTGTGGCTCCTTGCGCTTCACCAGCGTCATCAGGAATACCAGCAGATAGGTTACCCAAACGATCGTGAGCCAAAGATCGGCGTACCATTCGGGCTCCGCATATTCCTTCGATTGCGTCACGCCGAGCAAATAGCCGGTGCCGGCGATCAGGATGAAGAAATTGTAGCCGAGGACGACGAACCAGGGCGCGAGATCACCGGCGAGACGGGTCCGGCAGGTTTTCTGAACCACATAGAACGACGTCGCGATCAGCACGTTGCCGCCGAAGGCAAACACAACGGCCGAAGTGTGCAACGGCCGCAGGCGGCCGAAACTTGTCCAGGGCAGATCGAAGTTAAGCGCGGGCCAGGCCAATTGCGAGGCGATTAGCAGTCCGACGGTGAAGCCCGCTATTCCCCAGAACACCGATATTGCCGCAGCGAACTTGATCGGTCCGAGATTGTAGTTGGGACGGCCGTTGATTTCCTGAGGGGGTAACGCTGATGGCCGATCGAAATAACGATTGAAGATCGCAAAGACCGCTGCGAGACTGGCTGCCGCACCGAGCGAGGCGTGGAAGGCAAATGCCGTGTCTAACGCCTTGCCCGTGGCGAAAAGACAGAGAAAGGCAGACGCCGCGAAAAATGCAGCCAAACCAGCTTCACCTTCCGTCATCCATTTCTGGGATTGAGATTGGTTCATTGATTAATTCTCTTTGGGACGGTCCGAAGCGGTGTCGCCCTATCAATGCCAATTCCACCAACGGCGACTTGACCAAAATCAATCTTGGAAGAAGTGCAACCACCGGGCGATTCGTGGCACCGCGGAACGTTGATCAAAAGCTCCGACGCTTAGCGGCGCTGACGGCCAAGCTCGGACGGGCTGCCTTGGTTTGGTGATCGCCCCACATCAAAACGCCGGCGAAAACCACAAACATCGTTACCACGCCGACCGAAACCAGAATCGAATCAATGGGCATTGCGACCTCCTGTTAAGAATGCGGTCGACTATGCCGAAGCAGCGGATGTGCGCTTTGATACGGATCAAACGCGTGCTTGCGAAATCCTTGGACCGTAGAATCACGGCCTTACGCCGCAGTCATCGCCTCACCGCGCGCCGCGTCCACAAATTCCACGCATCCAGGCGCGATTTCGATAACCCCGTCGCGCTCGAGTTTGGTGAATGTGCGGCTCACGGTCTCGATGGTCAAACCGAGAAAATCTGCAATATCCAGGCGGCTCATAGGCAAAGGTATCGTCCTGGACGGCCCCCTGAACGCGGCTAACCGATCGCGCCAGCCGATCAGGAAACTCGCGACCCTCTCTTCAGCAGAACGGCGGCCAAGCAGCACCATATGCTGCTGAGCATGGCTCAATTCCCGTACCGTCGATTCATTGATCCGGCGCAGGAGATGCGGCCTGTTCTCGATGAAACGCGCAAACGCGCTTTTGGAAAACCGACAAACGGTGACGGGGCCAATCGCATCGGCGGAGTAGCCATGACGGGCTGACGCCGCCATCCCCAGGAAGTCACTGGGCAGCGCAAACCCTACAATTTGCCGCCGACCGTCCGGCAACAGCTTATAGAGCCGCAGTACGCCGTCGAGCACGTTGTAGAACGATGTCGCGATCTCCTCCTGTGCGAACACGGTTTCGCCGGAGCCGAAATGGGCGTGGCGACTGAGATGCTCCAATTCGCTCAGCTCGGGCTTGTCGACTGCCGCGCAGATGCCGAAGGGGCGTGCCGCGCAATCGATACAATTTTGCCCGCCAGGCTCACCCGCAACAAAGGGATTATTCATTCAGCACTCCAGGATAGGCAAGGCCGCAGCCTGATCGGGCGTGCGCTCGCGGGTCGATCGCATTTTAGTGCAATCGTCAGCGGCGAGTTGATTCAGATCAAAAATGCCCGTGCAATGCTGCGATATCAATTGTCGCTAATGACCGGACAAGGAGACGCACATGCGATTCTATTTCGATATAAGCGACTGTCGGCCCATTCGGGACGAGGTCGGCCGCGACTTCAATTTGCCTTCAGAAGCCGTGCTGCACGCAAAATATCTGGCCGCCGACCTCCGTTGCCTCGAAAATGACACCCGACCTCAACTATCCATTCAGGTGGTGAGTGAAGGCCGCAAACGGATTCACGAAGAAGTCGTTTTTTCCTGACCTTGGCGGCTAACCATCTTACTTGCAAGGCGGCTTCCCCTAAGGCTTCTTGTTGTCGGCGTTTCCAGCGCTGGTCTGGAAATCGACATCAAAACGTCGCGCGGCCCATGGCTGAGCCTGACGAAACTCGCGCGAGAGGGCGGTGCTCAATCAATCCAGAGCCGCTGAGGAGCTTCCGTACCGATCGATTTATCCACGCCAGGATCTCCAGTGCGTCGGATGAATCAGAACTGGTTCGTCAGCCCACACGTTGAACCAGATACCGGATGTGCGCCGGCCGGGAAAACGACACGGAGACACGCCGCTCTTGTTTGCTATGCCAATTTCCAGGATGCAATTCTCTGGTGCGAGCGCAATAGGCAACCAGCGGCGGCTAGAATCGTCTTCAAACATACCCGCCATTTAACGTTCTGCCGGTGCACCTCCTTGATCCACTGCAACAAATTCAAGGACGGGCAGGGCAATATTTGTTCAGCGGCGACCGCCGCCCTATGCCAGCACGCGAACGGCCTAGTAAGGTCGCGTCCGGCAACGATGGAAAAGTTGGTGTCGGAGAGCACCCGCGCACCATGGGCTCTTCAGGCGAACCACGACTGGCCGGCGCCTCGGCTGCTCTGCCGCAAAAAGGCATCATCGCTGAATAGGGCCAGTTCTGCGCCGAGCACGAATGGTGATGCGTCGTGGAGTCGGGCGCTGCGCCATCCTGGGGTGACGACGCCGCCGGCGTCGTATTGTTTTCCCTCAATCCGGAGATGCCGGCCTCTCGCCGCCTGGTTGCAGATTCGAGAGACTCAAAGGAGCGAACGAGGTTATCGTCAGGTTGCGTGATGTTTGACACGGAGGGCCGGTATTCGAAGCGGTCTCCGGCCGCGAACAGAATTGTCACGGCGACCAATCCGAGCGCGCAAAGCGCCAGAGTCCCCGCCGTTGCAATCGTCAGGCGATACTCATAGGCCTGATCCTCGTATCGCGAAACGCTCATGCGTTTTTCATCAAAGGCCCAAGTAGCCAAGCTGATCCAGATCAATCGCGAACGCCGTGAGCAGTCAAACCTCATCGACGGTGGCGCGCATGGGAATTGTATCTAGCTCAGGCGGGCCAAATAGACGACGGCCAAGCTGAACGCCGCAGCAATCGACCATAGCGCGGGATCCCAGGACTCTTCGGGCAGAGCGCGGACTTTTGTTGTTGCTCGCATGGCATGCCCTCCGGTTATCGAATGAGCTGGTGATCTGAGCTGCTTGTAGCGATCGGTTTGCCGGCTTTGACTATGGCCGCCGTCGAAACGGACGCGCTGTCGGAAGCGACGTGGGATGCCGTTACAAGGCCGAGAACAGCAATAGCGGCCACTAATGCAACGGCCACGATCTTGAGGTGGGTCGTACGGTCTGCACTGTAAATCGAGTGGTTCATCGAAGCCTCCGAAGAGTGCCGTTAACTCCTTCGTAAGAGAAATCTGACCGGTCCGTAATCTCGCGTCTTATCTTAGGGTGGTCCCCGTAAGTAGTTTTACGGAAGACGGAGACGCAGGATGGCCAGTCGAATTGCCTGACGGCCGCATGGCTGATCTTCGGGACCCGGGGTGCCGCGCGTTCCATCAAAGGCGGATGCGATCGGCACATTGTGGCTGGTGGGGCGTCAGATGGGTCATTTCAACAGCGTATCCGCGGATGATGGACAAGCTGGGTGCTTTCGCCGGCCTGGCCGTGCGGAACATCCTCGAATAGTTTCGCCCCGAACCTGCCACGGCTCAGAGCGTCTGGACGGCCCAAGCGATCATGTTCTTGGCGATCCGACCGAACGCTGCACTGAACGCCTCGGCAGCCTGAGGCGGCTCGACCTTATCCAGCCCTTCGCTCTCCTCAAACAGCTTTGAGGCTATGGTCTTCCCGTTCTTGGCGACGATTCTCTCCGACAACCCGATTTCGGCAAT
>Ga0207701_10008442_pt1 | contig 10175 bp, 9 predicted proteins | sample KBSSwiSSwithPhiX_FD_184294 | JGI IMG/M metagenome (GOLD analysis project Ga0207701, IMG submission 184294) | Switchgrass rhizosphere bulk soil microbial communities from Kellogg Biological Station, Michigan, USA, with PhiX - S5 (SPAdes) (version 2) | ecosystem: Environmental > Terrestrial > Soil...
GGGAATCAGCCGGCACGGTCAGGCCTGATTCGACGTTCGTCGAGACCTCGATGTGCTTGTCTTCGGCCACGACCTCGTAGAGCTCCACGACGTCCTCGACGATCGATGCCACGGCAACATCACTCATCTCCAAACGCATGGTGCCGGTCTCGGCTTCGGAGATGTCCATCAACGTATCGAGCATCGCGAGGATGCGGTCCGATTCCTCGAGACTGGTGACCAGCGCCTCGCGCTGTTCCTGCACGTCGTCGGACTGCAGTGCGCGTTCGGCCACACCACGCAGGCGTGTCATCGGCGTGCGCAAATCATGCGCGACATTGTCGAGGGCGTGCTCCATGCCGCGAATCAGCGTCGTGATGCGATCGAGCATCTCGTTGAACAGCGCACTGAGCTCGTCGATGGCATCACGCTCGGGACGCACGGGCACTCGCGCGTTAATCCGCCCGGTGCGAATGATGTCTCGCACGGCCGTGATCAGCTGACGGATCGGCTTCAGCGTCGAGCGCGTCACGATCGCGCCGCCAGCCAGGCCCACCGCCACGATGACGAGCGAGACGATGGTGAGTACGTAGCGAAAACGTGCCAGCAGTGCTTCGCGATTCTCGGTGCTCTTGCCAACCTGGAGCAGCGTGCCATCCGTCAGGCGCGCGGACGCCACCTCGAGTCGCGCCGTACCCGAGTGCGACAGGATCTGCTCGAGACCGCTCAGGCCGCGCAGGCGACTGACATCGAAGTCGTTGAACGCGTCAGGCGCGCTCAGAAAGAACCTCTCTGACTGGCCTCGCACCACGCGGACAAACAGGCGTTCCTGCCGGCCCGATCGCTGCTCGATATCCACCGCTTCTGCGAGCGAGTTCAGTCCACCCTCTGCGTATCGCTGCGAGTACTCACGCAGCGTGGAGACCACGAGTTGCTGATCGCGCTCCACGAGCGACGCCTCGAGCAGACGGTAGGTCAGCAGGATGATGGCCAGCGACGTGACGACGAAGACGACCGCGTACCAGGAAGCGAGACGCAGACCCAGCCGGCCGCTCGGCCCTGTGTCCGCCACCGCCGGTGGAGTCTCGGCCATCAGCTTGCCTTGAGGACGTAGCCGACGCCGCGAACCGTCTGAAGCAACTTCGGCTCGAAGTCGCGATCGATCTTTTCGCGCAGGCGTGAGACGAGCACGTCGACGACGTTGGTGCCGGGATCGAAGTTGTAGCCCCAGACGTGCGACAGGATCATCGTCTTGGTCAGCACGCGCCCCTGATTACGCAGCAGGTACTCCAGCAACCCGTACTCGCGAGGGCGCAGGTCGATCGGCGTCCCTGCCCGCTCGGCTCGCCGACTGAGGAGGTCGAGCGACAGATCGGCCAGTGAGAGCCGGGTTGGCTCGGTCTGACCTGTGGATCGCCTGATGAGGGCCTGGAGACGCGCCAGCAGCTCCGCGAACGCGAACGGCTTGGTCAGGTAATCGTCGCCGCCCGCCTGAAGCCCTTTGACCCGGTCGTCTACGGTTCGGCGCGCGCTCAGGATGAGGACCGGCGTACCAACGCCGCGCGCGCGGATGCGATCGATCAGCGTCAGGCCGTCGAGACGCGGCAGCATGACGTCGACGATCGCGGCATCGTAGCCGCCTTTGAGGGCCAGCTCGACTCCCCGCTCGCCGTCGGTCGCGACGTCTACCGCGTAACCGCTTTCTGCCAGTCCCTTGCTGACAAAGTCCGCAATCGTCGCATCGTCTTCCACCATGAGCACTCGCACAGTACTGCGAGTGTACGGCACACGCCCGATACGTGAGTACGTCGCCTACTTCGTATCCGCCGGCACCGGAGGGATGACCTCGTTCGGATACCAGTATTGTTTGTGACAGTTCTCGCAGGCCTCTTCGATCTTCTCGCCGAGCTCGAACACCTTGTTGCCGTCCCTGGCATCGATCGCCCCAATCACGTCGATCGCAGCGTCGTGAAGGTGCGTCGCGCGCTCGTGCCACGCCGCGCGATCCTTTGCGATGAGGACATCCATCTCTTCGGGTTCGAGCTCGACGCCCGGAGTGTCTGACTTTTCACCCGGCTGCGCCACTCGCCGGCCGGGCATCTTCAGAAGGTTCGCCGCCTCCGCGAGCGCGATCGCGCCGTGGCGAATCTTCTTCCACTCTTCGTCGGTCTTGGGCATCGTCTCCTTGAGCCCCTTCTCATCCACGATCGTCGTGACCGACAGCCACACCACGTCGGCCGAAGGATCCACCATGGACAGCATCAGGTCCTTGATCGTCGCCGTCGGCAGATACGTCGGCTCCGCTGGCGCGGATGGGGCGGCTGGTGCCTGAGGCTGGGTCTGGCACGCACCGATCAGCGCCAGGCAGAACACGAGCATTGAAAGACCGATCGACATCCGGATGGTTCGCATCAGGGCACTCCTGCGCAGCACGCCTCAGTTGAACTTGAACCGAATCGTGCTGTTCACGTTAATCGGCTGACCCGGGAACGCATTGTTGCTGAAGTGTCCCGGGAGGAAGTAGTCCGTCTTATTGAACAGGTTTTCGGCGTTCAACGTCCACTCCCAGCGGTCGGTACGATAGCCGATTGCGCCTGAGAAAATCGTATAGGCGTCCAGGTGGACCGAGTTGTCGTCGGTGACGAACTGCTCGCCGACGAAGCGCGCGCCAAACGCCGCGTTGAAGCCGCGCTGAAAGTCTTTACGGACCCACAGGTTCAGCTGATTGCGTGGAACGAATCGCGGGCGCAAACCGCTCAGTTCCTCGGCATCGTCGTAACGGGGCGTCGAGAAGCCGTAGTTGAAGATCAAATACGTCCGCCCGCCCAGATCCGTGTTGATGTCCACGTCGAGCCCTGACGCCGTCTGCTCGCCAACCTGACGGAACGTCGTGACCGACTCCTGCACCGTCACGTTGTTGCGGGTGATGTGATACACGGCGAGGCTCGTGTCCACGCGGCCGTTCCACCCCTGCCAGCGATGACCCACCTCGTAGTTGCGCGCGGTGCTGGGATCGAGTTGGGAACCGTCGGGTGGCACGGTGTTGACCGGGGTAAACGAGCTCGACGTCGCGAAATAGATCTGCTGGTCGTAGCGCGGCGCGTACACGATGCCGGCGCGATACGAAAATGCCGTCTGGTCGCGGTGAACAGGCGTGAACGGGTTCCCACCCACTCGATCCACATTGCGCTCGTAGTCATCGACGCGGCCCGCGATGTTGAGCTTCACCTGCGGCAAGAGGTCGATCTGGTCCTGCCCGTAGAACGAGTTGATCTGGTCGTTGACGAAGGTCGTGCGCTCGATCGTCTCGATGTCGAGCGGCGTCTGCGTTTCTTCCAGCGTCGAGATGTTCATGGGCGCAATCGTCAGCCACCAGTAGCCGCACAGACAGTCGGGATCGTCACCAGCGGTGACCTCCGTGCGGTACTTGTCGCGCTGATACTCGTATCCGAACAGAAGATTGTGACCGCCGAGACGGCCAACCAGTTCTGACTGGTTCTGGATCGGCCGCCGGATGTGATGGAAGTCGAGCGGCTCGCGGAAGACCGCGTCGGCGTCCGGGTCGCCGTAGACTCCCTCGGTGACGAAGTACTTGTCGCTGGTGCGTTGAATCATCAGCGAATTGCGAAACTCCCACTTTGGTGACAGGTTGCCGTTGAAGAGCACTTGCGTCTGAGAGTCCTCGACGAGTACGCGATCCTGCGGCAGGCTGAACCGCAGCTCCGGCTTGAAGCTGGCCAGGTCGATGATGTTGAGCGGCACGCCGCCATCACCATCGAAGCGGTCGCGATTGAATGTCTGGTGCACGGTCAGCCGCGCCGTGTCTGTCATCAGCCAGGTCAGTGCGGGAGACAAGTTGAACCTGTCGGCTCCCGCATCACGCCAGCCGTCGCTGTGTTCGAGACTCGAATCCAGTCGATACAGGAATGTCTCGCTGCCACCGACGGCGCCCGTCGCTCCACCGGCAATCTGATGCGTGTTGAATCGTCCTCCGCGATAGCTGAAGTCGTACGCGCGCACAGCCTGCGGCTTCTTTCTGACGATGTTGATGGTGCCGCCCACCGCGCCACGACCATAGAGCACGGAGCTCGGTCCCTTCAGAACTTCGACGCTCTGAATGTTGTTGGTCTGCGTGGCATAGCGGTTGCCGCCCATGCGCATGCCGTCGAGCAGAACGACGTTGAAGGAGTCGCGATCGGGATCGCTGAACCCACGAATGGTGTATTGCTCGTATGCTCCGTACCACCGGACAGCCTGGACACCAGACGCGTTCTGCAGCGCCTCGCCGACGGTATTGAAGCCCTGCTGCCGAATGAGTTCCTGCGGAATCGAGCTTACCTGCGCCGGGACTTCGTCGTTGGCGACGGGCAGTCGAGTTGCGGTTGCCTTTCCGCCCGACGCGGTCACCGTCAGTGTCGTCGACACACGCCCCACTGACATGACGACATCGATTGCCGGCGTGTCGCTCGTCAGCGTGACTGTGCGAGAGATCGTCTCGAACCCGCGCATCGAGAACGTCAGCTCGAAACTGCCCGCCATCAACGCCGGAAAACGATAGCTGCCGCCCTCGTCGGTGGTCACCGTGGACACCTGACTTCCGCCCGAACTCAGGACCACGGTCGCACCGGGAATCACGCCTGCGTTGTCGCGAACAGTACCGGATAAAGAAAGCTGCTGTGCGGCGCTCTGTGTCGCGAACACACACAGGATGATGACTGGTAGAACGAACCTGGCACGCAGTGCCCTCATTCCCTGCACCTCCATTGAGAAATCCCAACTCCCAAGAGTCCAACTCCCAAACAAAAGACTCGACTCTATAGGGAGGCACTCAGGCTCCTACCTGAAGATTTTCTGAATTTTGCGCGGCGATCTCCTGACAAACAATTCAGGATCGATTCAGACTCGGAGCGGCTCGTGATAGTCTCCGGCGCCGGAGGCATCGATGAGAATGTCCGCGCTCGCGGTCATCGTGGCCACGGCATGGAGTGCGCTCGCGATGCCGCTGGCCGCCCAGTGGATCCGTTACCCGACGGCCGCCGTTCCGCGGACGCGCGACGGCAAGCCCGATCTGGCGGCGCGAACTCCCCGCACTGCCGATGGCAGGCCTGATCTCTCAGGGGTCTGGCAGAACGATGGCTACGGTCCCCCGGGCGGTGAAGGGGTTGGTGCCACACCGAAGACCGTGTTCTTCGATCTCGTACACGGAATGAATGGCGCGCCTCCCTTTCAACCGTGGGCGGCCACGCTTGCCGCCCAGCGACGGCACGACGAGGCGAAGGACAATCCCGATGCGCGCTGCCTTCCACTGGGACCGCTACAGATGCTGGCGCATCCGCTGCCGAAGAAGATTCTCCAGTCGCGCGGTCTGGTTGTGATCCTTCACGAGCGCAACATGGAGTTCCGTCAGATCTTCACCGACGGACGACGGTTGCCTGAGGATCCGCAGCCATCCTGGTATGGCTATTCGTCCGGACGGTGGGACGGAGACACGCTGGTCGTGGAAACGATCGGACTGCGCGACGGGCTGTGGGCCGATTTCTACGGAAGCCCGTTGACCGATCGGGCGCGAATGACCGAGCGGCTTCGCCGGCCCAACTACGGCACGCTGGAGATTCAGGTGACGATCGACGATCCGAAGGCGTATACGAAGCCCTGGACCGTCAATGTCAATCAACACATCGCGCTCGACACAGACCTCCTCGAGTACGCGTGCCTCGAGAACGAAAAAGACGTGCCGCACCTCGTCGGCAAATAGGCATTCATGGAGCGAGTGCTCGAACCCGAGCTCATGGACGATGAGCGGCAGTCGATTGCGTATGCCAGGGCGGACTTCAGCTCGTCGAACCAGTTCTTCGTCGATGGAGTGATCAACGAGTTTCCACGGCCCCTGCGTACGGCGGTGGATATCGGGTGCGGGCCAGGCGACGTCATGATCAGGCTCGCCCGTGCGCTGCCCGATCTTCGTATCACCGCAATCGACGCCTCCGCACCGATGATCGCGCTGGCGCGTGCAGCGGTGATGACGGAGGGACTGCGCGACCGCATCGAGCTGGTGCAGGGATATGTGCCTGGCGTGGCGTTGAACGCGCAGCGCTTCGACGCAGTGCTGTCGAAGGATCTCCTGCATCACGTCCCGGATCCGTCAGTGCTGTGGAAGGAGATCGCACGACTCGCCAGGCCTCGCGCTGTGATCTACGTGATGGACCTGGTTCGCCCATCGACGCCCGAAGAGGCCCGTCTAATCGTGGACCGTGTTGCGGCCCGCGAGGATCCGATCCTGCGCGAGGACTTCTACAATTCGCTGTGCGCCGCGTTTACCGTCGACGAGCTTCGCGAACAGGTCGCCGCTGCCGGACTCGACCTCGAGGTCAGGCAGGCGGGCGACCGGCATGCGATCATCAGCGGAGTTACTTCACCTTAGCTCTGGCCTTCCGCCGTTCGGCCCAGTACTTCCTCATGCGCTCGGACACCGCCTTGCGCTCTGCCGCGCTCATCGTCCGCACCCGCCTACGCACTTTCTGAAGCGCCTCACGAACGGCCTTGCGCTTCTGCTGTATTGCCAGTTCAGGAAACGTTCGCTCGATGGCAATGATTTCTGCGCGAAGTTGTTTGAGCATGTTCTCGGCACCGCTGCGCGCCAGGTCGCGGAGCCGTTCTGCAGTCAGTCCACCTGATCCTCTTGCCACTTGCCTCTCCTTATGACTATCGGTTGTCTACGTAGGAATCGCTTGTAGTTGCTTCAAATGGTGAATGTCGTGGCCGGCCATCTGCGCCATGATCCAGCCGACCGTCAGTTCACCATATTCAGGATGAAAGAACATGGAATCGACCTGCTCCTTTGTCAGCCGTGTCCACAACGCAAGGTTCAGGCCGCGGAGCGACGTGTATGCGGCGAGCGCGGTGCGGGGATCGGCGCCGTGATCGACAAGCATCCAATCATCCTGCGAGAACGCCTGAGCCGTGTAGCCTGGCTGGGCGAGCGCGAAGCGTGCACGAGTGCTGAGCGCCAGTTCGGTCTGTGCCAGATGCACGAGGATTAGACGCGCACTCCACTTGCCTGGCGCGTAGCTTTTCTCGAACCGGTCGTTACTCCATGGCATGACTAACTGACGAATACGTTCTGCGGTGTCTCCGAGGGCTTCGAGCGGTGTGCGGTTTCCCAGATCCTCGGCATATGGATTAGCGACGGGCATAATCGATCAGTGATCGAAAGTCACATCCCGTCAAGAGCTACTATCCGTGTCAGCCCTTACGGAAGGAGGGCAACTGCGCGAAGAGGAGCTCCACTGCCGCCACCTATCTTCATAGGCAGGGCAATGACATAGGCTCCTGTAACCGGCAAACGATCGAGGGCAGTCAGGTTCTCGAATGCGGGTATATCGTGCTCATAGAGGGCGCGATGAGACTCGAAAAGGGTCGAAGGGCCGTAATCGATGCTGGCGGTATCGATCCCAATGGCGCGAATGGGTCTATTTGCGACAATCCAACTCGCCGCATCCGGATGAAGTCCCGGAAAATGCAGGCTGCGTGCGCCTTCCTCCCCGCGCAGCGTCGTACCTAGATATCGCTGCGTACCCGGCCAACGAGTGGAGAACCCGGTTCTCAGCAGGACGATCGCGTCTTTCGGAATCGCGCCGTGCTCCTGCTCGAATCGCTGAAAGTCGGCAACGGAGACCTGATAGTCGGCGTCACCCGCGCTCTGCTGGGTCACATCCACGATGACGGCCGGGCCCATGAGGCGATCCAGCGGGATCTTATCGACAGTTTGATGGCCTTCGGCAAAGTGCACGGGCGCATCGATATGCGTGCCGCCGTGCTCCGAGGTGAAGAAGCTATTGGCCGCGTAGTAATAGCCGGCGGGGGTGACGCCGTCCGCATCTCGGCGGAGTTGAAATCCTTCCGCGGTGGGCCAATAGATCGTTTGTGAGTCGTAGGTATGTGAAAGATCGACGATTTCACCGGTCGGGAACGTCACCGTCGGCCTCGAACCCGAGCACGCGGCAATTGAGAGGGTGAGAAGCAGCAGCACGGATCTCATGCCGCCACATTAGCAGGTTCCGCCGATGGAATCTTCCCGACCACTGAACCGGGACTATCGCTTCGCTGGGTTCTCGAACATCGCTTGCCTGATCCACACGCCACGAACGTGCTCCTCGCTCGGCGCGAGTGGCGTCGAAAACTCGGGAAGCATTCGCAACTGGCGATCACCGCGCGCAGGCGATACCGACAGTCCGCCGACACTGCGTAAGAGGCCAAGACCCTCGTTTGACAACTTCACTGCCGGCTTACCAAAGCTCGGCAGCGGTAACGAGGCGAACATCTCCTCAAACTCGCGCGAACGCTGAGGGCTTGCGACGATGAGAAAGTGTTCAGTGCCACCAACGCTGGTCACCTGCCAGGACACCGACTCTCGATCCCACATGCCAGGAAGGCGATGACGCTGCCCCGGCGGCAGTGGATTTCTCAATGCCAACCCGGGAATCGGAAAGAGAAGATATGACTCCCCTTTTTCGTCTTCGTTGACGACGTACACGTACGCAGGCGCCGAGAGCTCCACCTGAAGTGAGAGCGCTTCATCTGGAAGGAGCTTCGCTCCAGGAGCGAGCCGTTCGACTGCCCCGGTACGTTCACGATAGAACGCGGCTTCGATGCGGTACTCGGAGGTCGGGCTCGCGGCAGATGGAGTTGTTGACGACGCTTGTGTGGCTGGGGGTGTCTCGGCTCGTCCAGATGCACCCGGCCCGGATGTCGGTGATGGGTCCCTGAGTTGCGACACCGTGAGAGATCCAACCGCCAGCACCAGAAGTGCAAACGCCGCCAGCAGCAGTTTGAGCGAAAGAGTTGAAGTCCGTGAAGGCTCCGTCACTGGTCCCAGCAGTTGGGCCAGCGCGGCCTCCATGGCACCCGCGCTCGCGAATCGTTGCGAGGGGTCTTCGGCCAGAGCACGGACGATGACACGAATGAACGGATCGGGCAGGTCCGGCCTCACATCGCGAAGCGGCGTCGGCGGACTATGCCTGTCGTGTAATTTCCCGATCGCTGTACGCGTCTCTCCTTCAAACGGATATGCACCCGTGACCAGGAAGTACAGAAGCACACCGACGCTATAAATCTCCGACTGCATCGTTCGGTTGCTTCCGGTAAAGACTTCGGGGGCCAGGTACAGCGGCGTACCTGCGAAGTCGCCACCCGGACCTGGCGGCTGACGATTGAGATCCCGGCTCGTACCGAAATCCATCAACACGGTCCGGCCACCATCCTCGCGCATCACGTTGTGCGCTTTGATGTCGCCGTGGAGGATCCCGGCGCTGTGTACGGCTGCCAACGCGCGACAGAGGTCGATGCCAATGACTGCGGCCTCGTTGGCGCTGAACGGCGCCCGTCGCCTGACGATCTCGTCGAGTGTGTGCCCCTTGACGAGTTCCATGGACAAGCCGATTTCGTCGCCAACACGTTCGGCGCCGAATGCCCTGACCACGTTGGGATGCTTGACCTTGACCAACTGGCGCGCTTCCTCGAGGGCCTTCTCCTGTTCGCCAGCCAGTTCAGGATGACGAGGCCGCGTGATCTTGAGCGCCACTTCGATCTGCAAGGTGGGCTCGATGGCACGATAGACAACTCCGAACGTGCCGACACCGATTTGCTCAACGATCTGGAAGCGGCCCCACGAGGCAGGGACTGCCTCATTGACGCGCGCATAGCGCTCGAGCGAACGAAGCTCCTCGGCAACCGCGGCCTGGTCGGGTGTTGCGATTTGATCCTGCAGCTCTCTCCAGTCGACGGGGACGCCGTTCGAAATCTTGCCGGCGACTGACAGCAACGGATCGTCAGCGTTTCCGCTCATGTGCCATCTCCTCCGCCAGCCTGACAAGCGCACGGCTGAGCGCCATGTGCACGGACGCAACGCTCGGCTTGTCGAACATCACGGCGATTTCCGCGTGAGGGAGGCCCATCTCGATGCGCGCGATGATCAGTTCCTTCTCCTCAGGGCGAAGACGATCGAGTGCAGCTTCGTAGCGTTCGAGCGTTTCGTGTCCGATGGCAAGATCGAGCGGTGAATCCTCTTTGCCAGCAATTTCCGGATCCAACGGGTCTGGCGGCCCTGTCCGTTGATACTGCCGCGCAATATCTCGAATGCGGTTCCACAAGGCTGTCCGCACATATCCTTGAAAGGCGCCTTCGTGGCGGGGCTCGAG
>Ga0207701_10008443_pt1 | contig 10174 bp, 13 predicted proteins | sample KBSSwiSSwithPhiX_FD_184294 | JGI IMG/M metagenome (GOLD analysis project Ga0207701, IMG submission 184294) | Switchgrass rhizosphere bulk soil microbial communities from Kellogg Biological Station, Michigan, USA, with PhiX - S5 (SPAdes) (version 2) | ecosystem: Environmental > Terrestrial >...
CCTGCCGACCCAACTGTCGTCTGCGGTCGGATTGTTTCCAATCGAAGACTTGAAGGGCAGCGGCGGGGTATCGATCCCGAGATAGAAGCCGACGGCGCCGCCCAGCATCATCAGCAGCAGGAACGCCTGGTTGGTGAGGGCGGCGTGGCTCGTTCCCACCAGTGCAGCCACAAACAACCCGCTCGCCGCGCCTGCCATGGCAAGCCCAAGGCGCTCCAGGACGTGGGCGAACTTTCTAACGCGGGTTCTCATGGGCTTGCCCCGCTCAATGCCGCTAAAGACTAGGACGGTTTTGGAAGACGTGAAAGCAACCTAACGGTGCAGCCGGTGTGCCGATTTGATCCAGCGCAGGCGCGAACGTATTGTGCCGCAAGTATCTGCCGGGAGAGACGACCGACATGAGCCTGTTGAATATGCCATTCGATCCCGCGCGCGAGGCCGCCCTCGTCACCGGTGCGGGCAACGGCATCGGCCGCGCGATCGCGCAGGCGCTTGTGGGTGAGGGCGTGCGTACGGTGTTCGCCGATGTGAACCGGGAGACGGTTACCGCCGCAGCCAAATCCTCGACCCGGCCGGAACTGGCGGTGGCCTGGGTCGGCGATCTCGCCGATCCCGCGGCGCGCGGCGCGCTGCTGGCCGAGGCACAGTCCGCGGTCGGGCGAGTGACGCATTTCGTGCACAGCGCCTCGCCGCCGCGGCGCGAGGCTGATCATGTGATGGCCGTCACCACCGAGAGGTGGGCGCAAATGCATGCGGTCAATCTCGAGGCCGGATTCCACCTTTCGCGCGAGCTGGCGCGTAAGCTGATCGCGGACAAGGAGCCCGGCTCGTTCCTGCTGCTGACGTCGCTGCATTCGGGTACGCCGCGCAACCTGCCGCATTATTCGACGTCGAAGGCCGGGCTTTCGATGCTGGTGAAGGAATTGGCCAAGACTTTTGGCCGTTTCAACATTCGCGTCAACGCGCTGGTGCCCGGCGCGATCGCCGCCGGCGGCTTCGTTGCCGATCCGAAGCTTGCCAGACACATCCCGCTCGGCCGGCTCGGCCAGGCGGAGGACCTCGCGCCGCTGGCGCTCGCGGTGCTGTCAAACCGGATCTCGGCCTATGTCACGGGCGCCGCGATCGTGATCGACGGCGGGTTGTCGCTGACGAACTGGTTCGATCCGCCTGACATCGGGGTTCTGTAGGATGGGTAGAGCGAAGCGAAACCCATCACGCCACCTCCGCGCAAGTATTGATGGGTTTCGCTTCGCTCTACCCATCCTACGAATTTCAGGAACTGGCATCAAATGTGACTGCGAAGCAAGGGAACGCGCGTTCAGGATCGGCGGTTGTAGGATATCGATCGGGACTCGGGAGGGAGAGCGCCATGATATCCGAGATTCAAATCCACACGATCGCGCGCCAGATGCTGGAGAAGCACGGCCTTACCGCGATCGCGCAGGCCGCGCGCAATGCGGTGGCCTGCGAGAGCAAGGGCGATGACGAGGAAGCCAGGGAGTGGCGTCACGTCGAGGACGCCATCAAGATGATGCGTGGTCCGCACCAGAGCTGATGTGTGTCGGCACGCGAAACCCGGGTGAGGCCTTGAGCAGTCCCGGGGTTTTCGCTTCGCTACGGAACTACGGAACGACTACCGCAAGGGCATTGGCGGCCGCACCACCGGTGCGCCGTCGTCCGCCAGTGGTGGAGGCGCTGGTTGTGCCTGCACGGGCGCGGGAGGCGGCGGCAATGGCTGGACGGGCGGGATGTACGCGGCCTGTGCCGGCGGCGGCTTGCGCGCGGGCGGTGCGGCTGCTCGAGGGGGAGGTACTGAAGGTACTGCCGCTACCCGGGGGCGCGCGGCTTGTTCGGGAGGTCGGGCTTCCGAGGCTCTTGCATCGGTAGCTTTCGCAACTTCACGCGCCATCTGGGCGTGGCTCGTCCTGAGCTGCGCGATGCTGGCTTTCAGTTCCTCGACCTGCCTGGTCATCGCGGCGAGATCCTGCGCCATCGACTGCAACTGTCCCGATTCCGCCGAAGGAACGGTCGCCGGTGCGGCGGCCTGTTCCGACGTGGCCGGCTGCTCGGTTGTCGCGGTCTGATCTGGTACCGCGGCTTGAATGACAGGGGCGCTCGCCGGCTGGGCGGCGGGAGGCGTTTCCGAAGGAGAAAGGGCCGCGACCACGGATTGCGGCGTCCAACTCACAGCCATCGCCTTGGCGTGATCGCCATAGTGCTGCCACGCGGCAGCAGCGATGGCGCCACACAGGCCGAGCAAGCCCATGACAATACGCTTCATCCATTTGGGCGTGAGCTTTTCGCCTGGAGGCTTGAGGTCATCGACCCTGATTTCATCGGACTTGATGCTGTCAACCTGGATATTTCTGACATCGGTGGCGTGAAACACCGGCTCGACCTGTGGGGCCGCGGCGACCGAAATCTCGGGCGCGACGTGCACCTGCGGTGCAGCAGGCTGGCTTGCTGGATCGTGCGCGAGCGGCGGCGCCCGGTGATCGGCGCGCGCAGCAAGGATGGACTCGATCGCAAACACGTCGTGCGGATCGGCCTCTTTCAGCGGTGGCGTGGATTTCGGCGGTTGCGTGGATTGCATTGGCGGGGTCCCTTACTCCAATGTCATCCGCATCTGACGATGCGTAGGTGCTGCGGTTAAAGATCTTCTGCCCACGACGGCAGACGGCCAGCGAGGTTTGACCAAAGCAAGGCCATGTCGTGGAGAGGTTGGGGCCGCTGGCCGCCATTTGTTCCGGTTTCGGAACCCTGAGCCCGCCGTGTACGAGGACCAGACGACCATGAACAGGATGACGTTCAGCACCGTGGCATCATCGGGCTCTTCGCGGGCGAGAACGGCGCGATCCTGATTTCGCACGAAGGCGGGGGTGTTCGACAAAGGCCAGCAGGCCGGTTGAGGCCTCTCTATGGCGTTTTCGAGCGAAGTCGGCGCCGGTTCGCGTTTAGAAAACGCGTCAAAACGAAAGATTAGAGCCCGGTTCTGATTCAATCAGAACCGATAAGGTTCTAGAGGGCAGCGATTTCGGCGCGCTGCTTGGCGTACCATTTCGGACCCGGCCCGCGCATGTAATGACGCTCGGGCCGGTAACCGTCGCAGGCGCGCGCGACCAGGCGGTGCCACCTCGTCACGAACCGATCGAGGCGGCGGAGCAGTGGCATCAAGGAGGTTGTCGCGGCGATCATGGCGACCTCAATGCGGCTTGCCAAGGACGGAGGAGAAGGAGACCTCGAAGATCTCGTCATCGAAAGCGTCGCTGACATGCACGACCCAGTCGCGCCAGTCTTCCGCACTGCTTTCCCTGATCATTGATTGAACGACGCAGGCCGCGTGGTCGCGCGCCTCGGTCAGGTCGCTCACCAAGACGCCGGATTGATCAATCCGGATTTCCCGGGAGTTCGAGCAGTGGAAATAGACCTGGGCCATTTTTGGTGTCCTCGCGAGCCTTGCGAATCCGCGCTTTGCAAAATAGCAGCAGCGGAATCCGCTCGATATCCCGGTAGATTCCTGACGGGAGAATTACGGGCAATGTTGCCGTCAGGTGACTCCAAACTAGCCGGACGAATCACGCCCTTCCGTGATGGATCTCACGCCCAACTTGTTAGGATTTCGTTAACCGTATGATGGTCAAACTTTAGGCATGGAATCGCAACGGAACCGGACACCGGGAGCCGGCAGTTGCAAGAGAAGGCCGGCGGCGTAATGCCCGCCGGCCTTTTCTCTTGGCTGAAGCTGAAAGCTTGGTCGCAGGGCGCGATGGCGCAAGCGGCGGTGTTGATGTGATCGCGGATGTCGCGAAGCTTGTCATTACTGTGGGAGCGCAATTGCGCTTGTCGCAGGCCGCGCATTCGCGCGAGCCGTGGCTCATCCGGCTACTTGCCCTCAGTGCCCCTTGCCGAGCACGAATGCGAATGGGAGAACGAAGAGCTCGTCATCGAAATCGTCGCTGACATGCACAATCCAGTCGCGCCAGTCTTCAGCGCCGCGTTCCATGATGAGCGATCGGACGATGCAGGCCGCGCGGTCGCGCGCCTCGGCGAGGTCGCTCACCGCTTCACCGGATCGATCGATCCGGACTCCCCGGGAGCTTGAGCAGTGGAAGTAGACCCGGGTCATGTTCGGTCTCCTGCGAAGGCAATCTGTAGTAGCAAGTTAGCCGATCAGGTTCTGACCATCAGTGATGCGGCTCACATTCGCATCGAAGGTTTTGATTATGTTTGGGTCAGACTTTGAGGCATGGAAACGCAGCGGAACCGGACTTACGGGAGCCGGCAGTTGCAAGAGAAGGCCGGCGGCGTAATGCCCGCCGGCCTTTTCTCTTGGGCAGGCTACAGGCGATCTCTCACAGCGCTGTGAACCCTGCTCCGGAACGGCATTCAGCGTGGCCCGTTCGCTTGTCATACCAAACGGAGGACGGCGATGATGAAGCTAAAATTACTTGGCGCGGCCGCGATTCTTTCGACGGCGCTCGTGACCCCGCTGATGGCGCAGGAAGCAACGCAGGAGCCCGGGATGATCGGGCTCAACTATCCAAATTCCGACTATCTGCGTGGCGGATACGGCGTTCGCTTGCCGAACCAGTGGGAACGCCACAGCTTTGGCTATTATGCCCCCCGGGCGTACTACGGCCCTGGCTATGTTGGCGGCCCGGCGGGGCTGGCGGCCGGAGTGGTCGGTGGCGCCGTCGTAACGGCGCCGTACAGCCCATATGATTCGTACGGCTATTACGGTGGCGATCCGGCCGATTGGTAGGCCGGAATTTCCATCCGCCTGAGAAGCGGCCGCGCGACCGCTTCTCTTACTGGTTGAAGCGAGAGCCATTCGAACGCGCCGCATCTTTGGACTGCGCCGGCCGGGACGTGCTGTGCTAGGCTGGTTCCATCATGAGCAACCGCATTCTCGTCCTTTACGGCTCCTACCGCTCCGACCGCATGGGGATCCGGCTCGCGCAATTCATCGTCGAGGGGTTTCGCGCCCGCGGCGACGATGTCGAGTTGATCGACGCCAAGGCGATCGGCCTGCCGATGCTGGACCGGATGTACAAGGAACATCCGAAAGGCGCGGCGCCCGCGCCGCTGGAAAAACTCGCCGGCCAGATCCGCGACGCCGATGGCTTCGTGTTCGTCACCGGCGAATACAATTGGGGCATGCAGCCGGGACTGAAAAACCTCACTGATCATTTCCTCGAGGAATGGTTCTGGCGCCCGGCTGCGATTGCCAGCTATTCGGCCGGGCGGTTCTCCGGCGTGCGCGCCGCGCTCGCGTGGCACGGCACGCTCTCCGAGATGGGCATGGTGGTGATTTCGAGTTCGATCGCGGCCGGGCCAATTTCGCAGACGCTGTCCGAAGACGCGAAGCCGACCGGCGAAGGTGGCAAGGCGCTGGCGCACGCATTCCCGCGCTTTGCGGATGATCTGGCGTGGTGGATGGAGGCGGCGAAGGCGCAGCGGGAGCGGAAGAAGCCGCCCTATTGAGCGGGGTTACTTGCTAATTGCTGCCTAACGACAGGCGCAACGCGGCCCACTTTTCGCCACCGCTGCGCGGCAGATATGTTCTGCACTCGCTCCGCGACCGACGGTGGACAGGTCGCGCATCCGCTCCACGCACCGGGAATAATGATGTCGCCAAAGAAATTGGCCAGCGGTCTGCTTGTTTTTGCCGTCGCTGCCTTCCTGACCGGCTCAGCGGCCGAAGCCCAGAATCTCGATCAGGGCAAACCGGCGCCAAAGCTGTTTTCGGAGAGTTGCGTGTCCTGCCATCGCAGCCCGCGCGGCCTCGCCAAGGGCCGCTTCAGGCTCACGCTCTATCTGTTCCTGCAAAAACATTACGTCAGCGGTTCCAGTTCGGCCTGGGCGCTCGCGTCCTATCTGGAATCCGTCGAGAGCGCGAAGCGCGGCCAATCGCGCGTCGCGGCGAAGCCGCCGGCTGCCACGACAGGCCAGTCACGGTCGTCCTTCCGTCCGCCGGCGTCGGTGCCGGCGCGGTAGGCCCGCGCGGTTACGCCACGGCTTGCTCACGGCGACGCTGCGAAATCTCCTCGCCGCGGACATCTTTTCGACTTTTGCGGGGCTACCGTGAGGAGTTGTGCGCGCGTGGCGGGGAGTAATGGTTATGACCATGCTGGTGGCTGACCTTCAGACCAAGGTGGAGAAGTACGAGAGCCGGGCCTCCCGGTGCCAAGAGCAGGCACGGGAGGCAACTGACAAGGCCCAGCAGAGCTTTTACGAGGTGCTGGCCGGTTACTACAGCAGCCTGGCGACCGACTTCCGGAAGATCATGGAGAAGCGAAGCGTCGCGTAGGCGGCTTCGCTCATCCGGGCCACGGCTCTTCCATATGGGCCGGCGATGCCTACCTCATGCCCGGCGCACTGTGCCGGGGCCTGGGGATGTCCCATGCCGTTTGCCGTTCATCGCGGACGACGAATTCATTACACGGTAGAGGGCGAGGGGCAGCTGGTCGTGCTGCAGCACGGCATGCTGATGGATGGCAGGGCCTGGAAGCAGGCCGGCTTCGTCGGCGCGCTGAGCGAGCGATACCGCGTCGCGTGCATTGACTCGCTCGGCCACGGGCTGAGCGACAAGCCGTACGATCCCGCTTCCTACCATCAGGAGCCACGGTCCGGCGACATCATAGCCGTGATCGATGATCTCGATTGCGAGCGCGCCCATCTGGTCGGACACTCGATGGGGGCATGGCTCAGCGTCGGCGTTGCGAAATATCATCCAAAGCGGCTGGCTTCGCTGATCCTCGGCGGCTGGGACGTCGTCAACGGCCTCCCGCCGACCGGCCAGGGGACGCTCCAGTTTGACTCATGAAATTCGCGCGGCTGACCGCGCCTCATTTGACTGGATGGGTCACAGCCGAGGAAGAGCCCGCCGTGCGCGCCTGCTTCGAAGCGCTGGCCCAGGTCGATGGCGCGGGGAAAGCCGTGGCGGACGCTGGCGTCCCCGTGATGATCTGGGAGGGCGAGGGCGACCCCGTGCATGACCGGCGAAAGGCATTCGCCGACGCCAACGGGATTCGTTTCCTCTCGACGGGAGGAGACCATCTCGGAATGGTGTTTGCCCATGGCGCGCAGAGTGCGACGGGAATACGGGCGTTTGTGGATGAGGTGGCGGCGCAAGCGTAGCCCAGGGGCTGCGAACGACGCGCGCGGGAATGGGGTTAGCGGGTGTTCGCGCCGGCTTCTTTCAGGTAGCATTGTCGCATGAGCGAAACCGAGACCTTGTTTGCGGCCCTGCGTCAGTCGTCCGACGAAGCCGTTGTGGATATGCTCGAGCGTATGGTGCGGGATGCCCCGGATCATGCCTTGAACAAGATGAACGCGCTTGATCTCGCAGACACCGAGGGCCTCGACGAAGAGCGGGTCATCGCCGCACTCCTGAATGCGGTGGGGCTCGGCATCTTCGAGATGACATGGAACGTGATGTGCCCGAGCTGTGCCGGGGTTCTTTCCGCCAACAAGAGCCTGAAGACCCTCGATAGCACGCAGTATAATTGCGCGTTCTGCGCCGCGGGCTATGAGACGACGCTCGACAATCTGGTCGAGGTGACTTTTACGGTAAGCCCGCGCGTGCGGAAGATCGCGGCCCATAGTCCCGACGAACTGTCCGCGGCCGAATATTATCGCCAGATATTCTGGAGTTCGGCGATCGATCTTCCGGACGATCTGGCGAAGCTGCTGGACGACGTCACGCTCGAAATCGTCGACTTGCCGGCAGGCGAAAGGGCGATCCTTTCCCTGCAGGTGCCGAAGGGCACGTTGATCGTGTTCGATCCCGTGACGCATACGGCCCAGTTCCTGGAAGTCAGCGGCGAAGAGACCGGCGAGCGGCAGAACCTGTCGGTGATCTTCAACAAGGTCCAGGTTCCCGTCGACAATCTTGCCTTGCGCCCCGGGCCGCTGCGCCTGGCGTTGGACAACCGCACCGACGCACGCGTGTTGCCGGCGGTATGGGTGGCTAATCAGGCGCTGGACGACCTTCTCAAGCGACGAAAGCCGGTTCTCACGGCAACGCGGCTCCTCAGCAATCAGACTTTTCGCGATATCTACCGGACCGATACGCTCGCCATCGGCCAGCGCCTCAAGATCCTGAGCCTGACTTTCCTGTTCAGCGATCTCAAGGACTCCACCGAGCTCTATGAGCGCGTCGGTGACCTCACAGCTTTCGATCTCGTCAACGAGCATTTCAGGCTGTTGCAGGAGATCATCGCCTCCGAAAGGGGGGCTGTGGTGAAGACCATCGGCGATGCCGTGATGGCGACCTTCGAGACGCCCGATCGCGCGATTGCGGCTGCGATCCGCATGCGCGAGGCGATGAGCGATCTTGGCGCCGAGCGCCAGCACCAGAGCCTGCGGCTGAAGATGGGCATCCATGAAGGCTCGTGCCTCGCGGTCACGCTCAACGGCCAGCAGGATTATTTCGGCCAGACGGTCAACATCGCCTCGCGCGTCCAGGGCCTTGCGGCGTCGCGCTCGATCGTGGTGACGGAATCGGTGGTGGAGAACACCCATGCCCGCGCCCTGCTCGAGACCAACGGGCTGAAGCCGACGCCGAGAAGCGTGACGCTGAGCGGCATTGCGGACAAGGTGTCGGTCTACGAGATTTCCTGAGCCTGGATTCTTGTTTTGACGCGTTTTCTTCACGCGAACCGGTATCCACTTCGCTCGAAAACGCTATAGCTACGTCTGCCCACCGGACAACTCCTTGCCCCGTTGCGCCAGCTTCACCATCACCTGCAGGGCATGATTGGTCGGTGTGGGAATGCCCAATTCTGCGCCCTTGCGCACTACGTAGCCGTTGAGGAAGTCGATCTCGCTGGGCTTGCCGCGGACGAGATCCTGCGCGGTGGACGACTTCTGCGCCGGCATCATGGTCGGGATGTTCAGGATATTCGCGAGCAAATCATCGGGCATCCCTACGCCGCAGGCGCGGGCGACCGTTATCGCTTCCTGCACCGCGCGCGTGACGACATCTTTTGTGCCTTCGACTTCCAGCATCGGTCCGTAGGAAATATCAGCCACGGCGGAAAGTGCGTTGAAGGCGCAGTTGATGACCAGCTTGCTCCACAGCGTGACCTCGATGTCGTCGGCGATGGTGGTGTGGACGCCGGCGGCCTCAAGCGTTTGCGCCAGCGCCTCGCTCGCGGCCGAGGCGCCGATGGCGAGGTCGCCGCCTCCGTGATGCCTGACATGGCCGGGCCCGGCCATCTCGCTGCCGACATAGACGACTACGGGAATGACAGCGTGGGCGGTGACCGCGCGCAGACGCTGTGCATTGTCGACGCCGTTCTGCAGGCTGAGAACCGATGTTTCCGGCCGCAAGTGTCCGGCGAGCGAGCGGCCGGCTTGCTCGGTATCGGCTGACTTCACGCAAAAGAGCACCAGATCAGGCGGGGCGAGGGCGGTCGTGTCGGTGGCGGCCCTGGCGGGCAAGTGTCCTTTGAACGATTTGGTGTCGAGCAGCAGTCCATGCGCGTTGATGGCATCGACATGCGGCTGCCTGCCGATAAACGTCACGGCATGCCCGGCCCGCAGCAGCAGTCCTCCATAGTAGCAGCCGACCGCTCCGGCACCGATGACCGCGACTTGCATGCGTTTCTCCCTTACCGGGCGTAGGGCGGATTAGCCGAAGGCGTAATCCGCCGCGTTGGTTCAAACTCTATGGCGGATTACGCTACGCCAATCCGCCCTACTTGCTGGTGCCCAGGATGTCCGACAGGGCCGACAACAGCCGGTCGATCTGTTCGTCGGTGCCCACGGTGATCCGCAGATAGTCGGAGATGCGCGGCGCAGAAAAATGGCGGACGATCACCGCCCGTTGGCGCAGCGCGGTGGCGAGCGCCCCGCCTTCGTGCGCGGGATGCCGCGCGAAGACGAAGTTGGCGGAGGAGGGTAGCACTTCGAAGCCAAGCTGGATGAGACCGCGGTTCAGCCGCCCCCGGCCTTCGATGACGCGCGCGCGGCTCTGTTGAAAATAGGCTTCGTCCTCCAGTGAGGCGATGGCGCCGGCCTGGGCGGGCCGGCCGAGGGGATAGGAGTTGAAGCTGTCCTTCACCCGAGTGACCGCCTCGATCAGCTCGGCATCGCCGATCGCATAGCCGACCCTCAAGCCGGCCAGGGCGCGCGACTTGGACATGGTCTGAACGACCAGAAGATTTGG
>Ga0207701_10008444_pt1 | contig 10173 bp, 6 predicted proteins | sample KBSSwiSSwithPhiX_FD_184294 | JGI IMG/M metagenome (GOLD analysis project Ga0207701, IMG submission 184294) | Switchgrass rhizosphere bulk soil microbial communities from Kellogg Biological Station, Michigan, USA, with PhiX - S5 (SPAdes) (version 2) | ecosystem: Environmental > Terrestrial > Soil...
AAAATCTTTAGTATTTTTACCCTAAAATTATTAGCCCATGTCTACTGCCGGAAAAAACTTAAAATATTTACGTAAGCTCAGGGGCTTGACGCAGGAAGAATTTGCCGCAAAACTCCAGATCAAGCGTTCGCTGCTTGGCGCATATGAAGAAGAACGTGCTGAACCCCGCATTGAAGTTCTTGAATCAGTAGGTGAGATTTTTAAATTGACCCTCGATGAGCTGTTGCTTACCGAACTGGGTGAAACAAAGGGGAATTATCTCGCCAAACGAAGGGCACAAAAACTCGCCGCAGGCAGCAATGAAATTACTTTCGTTCCTGTTAAAGCGGCAGCTGGTTATCTCGCGGGTTATTCTGACCCCGAATACATTGATGAGCTGAACACCTTCACACTTCCGATGCTCTCCCCCGGCACTTACAGGGCATTTGAGATTGTGGGTGATTCGATGCTTCCTACCCCGAGCGGCTCAATTATTATTGGGGAAATGACCGGGAATTTCGAAGATGTAAAAAGCAACCAGACCTATATTATTATATCAAGAAATGAAGGGATCGTTTACAAAAGGGTGATGAAAACCGGTAAATCAAAAGGTAAGCTTACCCTGGTTAGTGATAACACCGCTTATCAGCCATATACAGTCAATACCAATGATATACTCGAGATATGGAAGGCGAACATGGTGATCAGCAAAGCGAACGTACAACCCCGATGGGATGTGAACCAGTTAGCTAATGTTGTAAGCAGCCTGCAAGACCAGGTGGCTACGCTTAAAAATAAAATGAATTAGGAGGTTTCCCGCATTTAATGAAAAAGAACATTTCCTCAATGGAATTATTCAAAATTTGCAGTTATCAATTTTATAAATTGCAAAAATGAAATTAGACCTCTCTACAAAGGAAGAAACAACACAAAATTTTGAAACAGTTAATGGAAATGGACGCAGGGTAACAGGATATACGATCTATAATGCGGAACAGCAAAGAAGATCGAAAAAGAATGATTTACCCAATCTATATCCCGATTTGCCCAATAAGCAATTTGATATAATTTATGCGGATCCGCCGTGGGATTATAACGGGAAGATGCAGTTTGACAATAGTGGGAAAGCTGAGAATTTTCACATCAGCAAAAAGATTTTTATCAGTTCGGCAACTTTCAAATATCCCACCCTGAAAGTAAAGGAGATGATGAAAATCCCTATTATTGAAATTGCAAAAGATGATTGCCTTTTGTTTATGTGGGCTACAAATCCACATTTACAGCAAGCTATAGAGTTGGGAGCCGCGTGGGGGTTTCAGTACAGAACGGTAGCTTTTATATGGGATAAGATGAGTCACAATCCCGGGCAATACACAATGTCTAACTGTGAATTATGCTTGGTTTTTAAGAGGGGTAGAATCCCATCTCCGAGAGGTGCAAGAAATATCCAGCAATTAATACGGTCACCGAGGAAAAATCATAGTGAAAAGCCAACAGAAGTGATAAAGGCTATCGAAAAAATGTTTCCAGCGCAAGCCCGGATTGAATTGTTTGCGCGAAGAAAGCCTAAAGGCTGGTCTGTTTGGGGTTTAGATGTTCGAGAAGAGTTTCTATAGGGGTTTAGGCCTTATCCCATACCCGGTAGCTTCAAAATGAATTTTAACGCCAATCAACCATAACTCCTTGACCCCTATCAATAAAAAATGCATTTAAGCGTTAATATTTATGGCGTGAAGTCCCGACAAGAAAATGAATTCGTCTATTTTTGCACGCGCCAGAAAACATGCTTAGATCTCTGATTTCCATACATATTTTACTTTGTTTGTGGTGTGCCGGATATGCACAGCCGAAAAAAAACCACGCTGTAAAAATCACTCATACACCGAAGATTGATGGTGTTCTTGATGATGAAGTATGGCGTAATGCCCCTGCAGCCACCGATTTTATTACAAATACCCCGATTTTTGGTAAAAAAGCTACCGACAGTACTTCAGTTAAAGTCCTTTACGACAACACGGCCGTTTACATCGGGGCCATCCTTTATGGTGACCCTAAGCAAATCAGAAAACAGTTTACCTCCCGCGACCAGGAACGTCTTGCCGATGTTGACAACTTCGGCGTTTTTATCGACTCCTATCACGACCGGCAGAATGCTTTTCAATTCCTTGTAACCTCCCGGAATGTTCAGAGTGATGCAAGAGTGTCTGCTAATGTAATACCCCAGAACGGCATATTCGGCGAACTGAGCTGGGATGCGGTTTGGGAAAGCAAAGTGAGCATGTTGGAGTACGGCTGGTCTGTTGAAATATTAATCCCTCTTTCTTCACTCCGCTTTTCAAAGAAAAAAATAGGAGAGTGGGGCATTCAATTCAGGCGATTCAGCAGGAAAGACAATGAGGCATCATTCTGGAACCCCGTAGATCCGAATATCAGCGGTTTCGTTAACCAGTTCGGTGTTATCGATGGCTTTGATAATATTGCACCGCCTCTTCGCCTTAGCTTTTCACCATATGTAAGTGGAGGCTACCGGGAAACGCCGAGCATTTCAAGCGGAACGGAAAACGAATGGTTAAAAAGCGGAGGCATGGATGTGAAATATGGTATCAGTGAAAGTTATACGCTTGATGCTACCCTTATACCCGATTTCGGGCAGGTGATATCTGATAATGTGGTCAACAACATTTCACCTTTCGAGATCCAGTTCCGGGAAAACAGGCCATTCTTTACAGAAGGAACCGAGTTGTTCAATAAAGCAGATATGTTTTATTCGAGAAGAGTGGGAAGGACACCAACCGGATACCAGGATGTGATTGATTCCGTTGGAACCGGATCGTTTACGAATTATGATATTATTAAAAACCCAACGCTCACCAGGTTATATAACGCCATAAAGTTTTCAGGAAGAACAAGTAATAATCTTGGCATAGGTGTGTTTAATGCAGTAGCCCGTACGGAGAAAGCAAAGATCAGGAATACCATTAGCGGGAATGATTCATTAATAACAACTGAAGAGCTTACCAATTATAATGTTTTCGTTCTCGACCAGGCTTTGAAGAACAGGTCTTACATAACACTTACCAACACGAATGTTCTTCGTAATGGTTCAGCCAGGGATGCGAATGTTACAGGATTAGACCTGGCATTATATGACAGACAGAATAAGTACGGAATTATTCTGCAGCCACGTTACAGTAAAATATTCCAGAATAATGGCGACTACGATGGATTCAAAAATTTCGTTGAGATTGGTAAGGTTAGCGGAAAACTTCAGTACTCATTGAGTAATGATCTGATAACTGATCAATACGATCCTAATGATCTTGGATTTTTATTGTCGCCCAATGAAGTGAATACAACAGGTAACGTCAGATACAATATTTATCAGCCCACTGAAATATTTCTGAACCAGCAGTACAGCTTTTCTGCATCACAATCATATTTATACAAACCTTTTGAGTATCGGAATACGGAGTTGATCGGTATGGCGACATGGACTTTTCATAATTTCTGGACATTTAATCTTGAAACCGGAGCAATTCCGTTTTGGCAAAACGATTTTTTTGAATTGCAAACGCCGGAAAACATTTTGAGTACACCCCGTCAGAAATTAAAAAGGGCGCCCTATTATTACCTGTTTTTAAATGGGACCACTGATAACAGGAAAAGATTATTTATTACCTGGAGTCTTGGTGGCGCGGAGGGCGAATTGCCGGATAATCCATTTTATAAATTATCACTTGAAACACGTTACCGTTTCAGCGACAGGTTCACCCTTACCGCTGGTTATTACAGGCAGCATGATCATGGTCAGTTTGGATATTCATTTCTTCGGGATGATATTACCAACGCACCTATTCTTGCAAGAAGACAATACACTGATGTTACTACAATATTGAGCGGCATTTATAATTTTACACCGCGAATGAATCTCACATTCCGCGCGCGTCATTTCTGGAACAGGATACTGAATACAAACCTTTACGACGTAAGGCCTGATGGATACTGGGATGAACGGTTGAGCATGGTTGCTTCCGATTATAATGTGAACTATAATGTTTTCAATGTTGATGCTTTCTTTACGTGGGACTTCAGGCTGGGTAGCAGGATCATTTTTGCGTGGAAAAACTCATTGGGTCCCGATTATGAGGATTACGTGAAGGGATCTGATTTTAAATCTTATACCAGCAACGCGGGGCAGATCATGCAGATTCCTCATGGCAACGAGTTCACCATAAGGTTCATTTATTTCCTCGATTACCAGCAGATAAAAAAAGCATTTTAATTAACCCGCAGGATTGTATTATTCACGATTGCAAATGTAATGTCGTCATCTTTGGGGCGTATGCTTACCATTCCTGTGAACCTGCTGAATGCCGGAAGTATGCAATAGGTATCAGTGAAATAGAAGCATGGAAATTTCAAAGATTGTTTTCCTGCACCGTGGATGGTGATCCCCGGATGAATATGACCGGAAAAAACATAATGATCTTTACCGTCCTCTTCTTTTCCACATTCCCCGGGATCATGCTGGAAACAGAATCCTGCAATTTTTAAAGTGGAGTCGAAAAGTTCTATGCTTGATTCGGTATACCAGTTTTTGCGGAGTATGTCGTGATTGCCTTTTACAAGTTTGATATCAAGGCCTTCAAAGTCGGCGCGCCATTTAGTAAATAATTCGAGCTCCTTATTAGCAGTGCTGTGAAACATGTCGCCTACTACAATGAGCTTTAATGGTTTAAAATACTGAATCAGCGAAATAAGCCTTTGCAGGTCTTCCTTAAAAACAGATTGGGGAACAGCAATGCCTGCTTTACGGAAATGACCTGTTTTGCCAATGTGGAGATCAGACACAACAAGCGCTTTTTCCTGTTCCCAGTAAATACTTCTGTCGGATGAAAGGCAAAGGTCCTGGTTTTTTATTGTGAGCTGCTGAAACGCGTGCATAGTAGGGATGCAAATATACAACGCGGGCGTTACCTGTTGAGTTGATCCTGCATTCTTCTAACACGATCTTCCAGTTTTTCTGAAGATAAATTTTCGCGCATGCTGTCTACCTTTAGCGGGAAGCTGAAAGGTGTCAATCTTTCAGGAAATGTGATGACAATTTTTGAATTGTTGATCCTCGATAGCGTATCCCGGAGTCTTGCCTCTTCCATCTGCTGTTCCATTACTTCATTAAAAGCCTGCCGTAACAATAAATTGTCTTTATCATATTCGTTGAATACCTGGAACAGGAGCGAAGCAGATGATTGAAGATGTCTTGCTTTTTTGTGTTCTCCGGGGTACCCCTGGAAAATTAATCCGCCGATCACTGCTATATCCCTGAATTTACGTTTTGCCATTTCAGCTGAATTAACACTGCGCTGTATATCTTCCAGTAAATTTTCATCTGAAAAAAGTTCCTCCGCATTTGAATCATCTACAGGAATAGGCTGATCGCTGAGCAATTCAAAACCGTAGTCATTCATCGCGAAAGAAAAAGTAATGGGTGTGATGCGGCTGATCCTGTAAGAAAGTAAAGCACCGAGCGCTTCGTGAACCAGCCTCCCCTCAAAAGGATATACGAACAAATGATAACCATCCTTTGTTTCGATATGCTCGATGAGTAATTCATTTTCTTTTGGAATGTGCGACAATTTCTGCTGCAGCGAAAATAAAGGTTCAAGAACCTTTATTTCCACATCGGTATCGGTTGTTTTATTATTAATGACCGCATATGCTTCATTGAATTTTTTTCTCAACATGATTCCGAGGTTCGCGGATAAAGGCATTCGGCCACCCTGCCAGCTCGGAACAATTGATCTTTTTGCCGATGATCTTCTTACGAGCACTGTCATTTCTTTGATCATCACAAACTCAAGCGTTCTTCCTGCAAGCGTAAACACATCTCCTGCCTCCAATCGTGAAATGAAATATTCTTCTATCATCCCGATATATCCTCCTCCGATAAACCTCACCTTAAGCATCGGATCGCTAACAATGGTTCCGATATGAAGCCGATGGCGCATTGCTATACGCCGGCTGTTTATTTTATACAGGCCGTCTATCACTTCTACTTTTTTAAATTCATCATACTGCTGCAGCGCTGTACCACCCGACGTTATGAAATAGATCAACTCCATAAATTCATCATTGGTGATGTCGCTATAGCAATAAGTGGCCCGTACTTCCGGCAAAATATCTTCCGGCCTGAAGCCATCGGAAACAGCCAGCGTGCATAGATATTGAATCAGCACATCAAAGCACAAAACCCGCGGATCGCGGCTTTCAATGAAATTGATATCCTTGGCAGCCTTAAGCGCGGCTGCTTCAACCAGTTCAAGTGAATGAGTGGGAAGAAAATAAATCCTGCTTACTTCTCCCGGCTGATGTCCGCTTCTTCCCGCGCGCTGCAGAAATCTCGCGACTCCCTTTGGCGACCCCACCTGTATTACGGTTTCGACGGGACGAAAGTCTACACCAAGATCAAGACTCGCTGTGCATACAACAGCTTTTAACAAACCGGTATGCAGGGATTCTTCCACCCACGTGCGCATCTCCATGTCGATGGAACCATGATGCAGGGCGATAGCTCCCGCAAGGTCGGGGCACTCGTTCAGTAAAGTCTGGTACCAGGTTTCACTCATGCCGCGCGTGTTGATGAATATGAGCGTGGTGCGGCTGTTATTGATGATTTCGATTACTTTATGAACAAGCTTTAATCCCAGGTGACCCGACCATGGATACTTTTCAATTTCATCGGGGAATACAGAAATTACATCGATGGGTTTTGGTATGTTGGCGCGAACAAGAACACCTTTATAATTTTTATTGATAAGTTTTAATGGAGATAATAATACATCCTGTGCCTGTTCGAGATTGCCGATAGTTGCACTGATGCCCCAAAGCGATATAGCAGCGTTTTGCGTATTGCGTTTTGCCAACCCAATTATCCTTGAAACCGCAAGCTCTACCTGAACCCCGCGTTTAGATCCAAGTAACTCATGCCATTCATCTACGGCGATTATTTTTAAAGAAGCAAAAAGTTCCGCATAATCTTTTTGTGCCATCAGCAGATGCATGCTCTCAGGTGTGATGATGAGCACTTCAGGCATCTGCCGCTTTTGTTTTTGCCGTTCACTGATCGGAGTGTCACCATTCCTGCTACCGATCTGCCATTGCATACCGAGACTTGTAATCACTTCTTCCATCGCGCGGCCAATGTCCTTTGCCAATGCTCGCAATGGAGTTACCCATAACAACTGTAAACCATTCTTTTTATTTTTAGAATAGTCATCAGGGTTAGCATTTATAAAATCGATGATGGCACCAAAGAAAACTGAAAAGGTTTTTCCGCACCCCGTAGGAGCATTCACAAGCCCGGATCTTTTATTGATAATATGTTCCCATGCCTCTTCTTGGAATGCAAAAGGTTTCATGTTCCGGGACGCGAACCATTTAAGTATAATTTTATAGCCTGGTGTGTCTTGAAGCATTATCGTGGATGGAAGATTATTTTCCATATATCTCCAGCATCTTTTTCAAATCTTCAAGAGTGTTGATCTCGGCCACAGGTTTGTCGTGCCGCCACCTGGAGATACGGGGAAAACGTAAAGCCACGCCCGACTTATGCCGTCCTGATGCAGCAATGCCTTCGAAAGCTATTTCAAATACCAGTTCTGGTTTAACAGTACGCACAGGTCCGAATTTCTCCAATGAATTTCTTTTTACAAAGTTATCGACCTGCACGAATTCTTTATCGGTTAATCCAGAATAAGCTTTTGTGAAGGGAACGAGCTTATCCACGTCTTTTACAGCGAAAGTATAATCTGTATAGAGGTTGCTTCTTCTTCCGGCACCCTTCTGGGCATAGATCATCACCGCATCTATTGTCAGCGGATCTATCTTCCATTTCCACCAATCACCTCTTTTTCTTCCTACCTGGTATGGTGAAGATTTTCTTTTCAGCATTATCCCTTCACTGTTTTTTTCCCGGGATGTAAGTCTTAATGCGGTGAGCTGCTCCCATGAATCAAAATCAATGACCGGCGACAGAATAAGTTGGGGAAGATTGATATCTGCTACAATAGCTGCGAGCTTTCTTCTTCTTTCCAGCAGGGGAATGTGACGTATATCCTGTCCTTCATCCTCGAGAAGGTCATACGCGAAGATTCCTGCAGGGGCTTCCTCCAATTGTTTCTTTGTAATATTCTTTCTCCCGATTCGTGTTTGGAGTACGTTGAAATTTAACACCTTCCCGTTCTTTACCGGTAATATTTCTCCGTCAATCACTGTTCCTTCCGGCAGCTTCTCAGTAAGGAGCTGGTATTCAGGAAATTTTTCTGTGATAAGATCTTCACCACGGCTCCACACGAATAATATGCCATTCCTTTTGATGACCTGTCCCCGGATGCCATCCCATTTCCACTCTGCCTGCCAATCTTCAGGGATCCCTAACGAATCTGGTCCTTCTTCGAGTGCATAGGCCAGGTAAAAGGGATATAGCTTTGAATGATCTGCTGCTGATGATCCTTCGCTGAGCAATTCATTAAAAGGAGTCGTCGCAGGATCCCAGTTTCCGCTGATCCGGTGAGCGATGACACTCGGATCGAGTTTCACCAGCTTCGACAGCGCGTTCACCATCATGTTTTGTGAAACACCCACGCGAAAAGTGCTAGACAATAATTTATTAAAAACGAATTTTTCTTTGCTGTTGAGTTCCTTCCATGAGTGTACAATGAAGTTCTTTTTCTCCTGTTCGCCAGATTTTTCGAGATCTAGAAACTTTTCAACGTACCATGATAATGATCGCGATGGCGAACTATGTAATACTTCGGCGTCATCAGGGATCAGCAAAGCGATAGTTTCAGAAAGATCGCCTACTGTGTGATAGCTTTCAGAAAAAAGCCATAATGGCAATCCCACAAGTTCAGCGCACCATTCAGCAAGTTTAGCAGGACTTATTGTCCTTCTTGGTCTTCGTCCGCTGAACAATGCGATCATCCAAACCTTGTCTTTATCGGTAGCGGTTGTGAAATATTTTACGAGCGCATCCAGTTTCTCATTTGTTTTGGTGTGTGTGCCCAACTGATGTACCAGTGTTGCAAACATGCGCATGCCCGCAGTATCTTCTTTAATATGTGCGGCTGCTTCATTCATCGGTTGCTACCTGTTCGGCGGTGTCGTTGGTTAATTCCTGCGTTGTTTCTTCTTCATCATTTCCGTATTCTGTTTTGATCTCTGCGGCTTCAATGCCGGCTTCATTCAGATAACGGCTGAATACAGATTGAAATCCATGTGTTACAAATACTTTTTGCGCGCCTGTTGCTTCGACAGACTGAAGTAATCCTTTCCAGTCGCAATGATCACTCAGTACAAATCCTTCATCAGCATTTTTTCTTCGCTGGTTTCCCCGAACCTGCATCCAGCCACTGCAGATGCCGAGACTGTAGGGTACAAACCTCTTCATCCATGTCGAAGATTCTGCTGAAGGCGGCGCAATGATCACTGAATTGCGGAAGGCGTCTTTAGGCATTTCCGGGGTAACACGCGTAATGCCGGGTAAAGTGCCTGCGGGTATAATATCTGCGTTTATTAATGTTTGATGCATGTTATATACCGCACCATGCGCATAAATATTTTCGGTTACATTTTTTATTGCCTGCAAAACGCGTTGCGCTTTACCTAATGAGTAAGCGATAAGCACTGATGCCTTTCCGTTAGACTCATTGGTGTGCACCCAGTTCTGGATATCAGCGTAAATTTCAGATTGTTTCTTCCAGTTATAGATCGGTAAGCCAAATGTTGATTCGGTAACGAATGTGTGGCACTTTACCGGTTCATATGCGCCGCTGATACCATCGTTTTCAGTTTTATAGTCCCCGCTTATAACCCAGACCTCTCCTTTGTATTCAACTCTTACCTGCGAAGAACCGATGATATGTCCAGCGGGGTGAAGTGAAACTTTTACTCCATTGATGTCAACGGGTTCATTCCATCCGAGGGTTTGATAATCGTTGTTGCCGAGCCGGAGCTGAAGGATGGGTTTAGTGAAATGGTGGCAGAGGTATGATTTGTTTCCCCACCGTGCATGGTCGCTGTGGCCATGGGTGATGATGGCTTTATCTACCGGCTTCCATGGGTCAATGTAGAAGTTGCCTGCAGAGCAGAAAAGTCCCTTATCGGTGAAGTCTATCAGCAAGAGATTATTTTTTT
>Ga0207701_10008445_pt1 | contig 10171 bp, 9 predicted proteins | sample KBSSwiSSwithPhiX_FD_184294 | JGI IMG/M metagenome (GOLD analysis project Ga0207701, IMG submission 184294) | Switchgrass rhizosphere bulk soil microbial communities from Kellogg Biological Station, Michigan, USA, with PhiX - S5 (SPAdes) (version 2) | ecosystem: Environmental > Terrestrial > Soil...
TTCGGCGAACCGCGGCTGGGAATGCATCGGCGTTCTTGGTGGCTACCAAGGTTTGCTCGAGCCACGACGAACGATTCCGCTCGATTACAAGACACTCAGCGGATTATTGCCCCGCGGTGGAACAATCCTCGGCACCGCAAACCGCGGGAAATTCTCCGCAAAAGTTGGTCACGGCGAGAGTCGGGCGTTGCCGAAGGAGTTGCTCGAGGGCGTTAAAACTGGAATGGACGCGCTGGGTTTATTTGCGCTCGTCTGCATTGGCGGTGACGGCTCGTTGAGCATCGCGCAGCAACTGTTCGAACACGGCATTCCAATAGTCGGCGTGCCGAAGACCATTGATAACGACCTTGAAGGAACGCTGTTCACATTTGGATTTGATTCCGCCGTGTCCTGCGCCACCGACGCGCTGGATCGTCTTCACTCGACTGCTGAAAGTCACAACCGCGTCATGGTTCTCGAAGTAATGGGCCGTTACGCCGGCTGGATTGCGGTCTACTCCGGTGTGGCCGGCGGTGCAGATGTGATTTTGATTCCCGAGATTCCGTTCAGCTATAAAAGCATCTGCGCGAAAATTCAGGAACGCGAGAAACTCGGCAAAAAATTTACCATGGTGATTGTCGCGGAAGGCGCGAGAGAGAAAGACGGCGGGTTCGTGACATCCGGCGCGCACACCAAGACTGGCGAGGCGCGACTAGGTGGGATTGGCGCGATAGTGAGCGCGGAAATCGAAAAGTGCACCGGCCAAGAATCGCGCGTGTGCGTTCTCGGCCACCTTCAGCGCGGGGGCTCCCCGACCACTTTTGATCGGGCGCTTTGCTCGATGTTTGGAGCGACGGCTATAGAATTAGTTGCCGCCGGGGAGTTCGGAACAATGGTTGCGTTCACCGGGCCGCAGATCGGCGCGATCAAAATCAGTGACGCCGTAGGCAAGCTGAAAACCGTGCATCCCGACGGCAATCTGCTTCGCACCGCCCGTGCACTCGGGATTTGTTTTGGCGATTAGACCGGCCGAAGAAATCCAACCGTTGTAGCCACGGCGCTGTGCGCCATCTTGCAGGCGCCAAACTCCAGGAGAAACTTAGAACCGGCCATAGGCCGGTGGCTACAGGAAATCAGCCGCCTATAATCCTCAACCCAGTAAAGCTCACTGCTGTGGTGGGTTCATCGACCCTTGCACGTTGCCGGATGAGTGTGTGCGTTTCGATCAAAATCCTGTGATCTGAGATAGGTCTTCTTTTCTGCGTGATGGATTGCTGGATCCGCCAGCGCGTCCTGAATTTCTCAGGCGATTCATACCAGCGTCTGTCCCGAGCCAACTGTCATTACAAGTCTTCGAACCACTCCGCCGCGGCCCTGATCCTGGTGAGTTAGTGAACCAAAAATCGCTACCGCTCTTTCCGTAGAAGAAAATAGGAGAGCGGAATTCCGAGGAGCGCCGCGACAAGGCACAGGAGAAAGATCTCAGGCGCATGTCTAACGAGAAAAAAGGGTGAATAGCGCTCATAAAGCACAAAGCCGGGAACGAATCTGTTCCATGGCACGAACAGGACCAGCAAGAAACCGACCGCAGAACAAATCAGAATTCCTAATGCGCTTCGGTTTCGATTCTTCCAGTAATACGTGCTGCTGATCATAAGCGAAGTTAAAAACAACATCGAAAGGCATATTCCGGCTACACGACGAAATTTCAGGCCGCCAATAGCAGTTGCGTGGCGATGAAAATCCTTCTCGAGCAGTCTCGATAAGGCCTCGACTTTTTCGGCAGACCCGCCGTTGACTGATACGCGGCGTAACGAATCGCCCAAATCGATTGTGACCGACGAAATTGGTCTATCGGCTTGGCGGTAAATGTAAGAGAAGCCGAAAACTTCGTTTGGAAACGCCACGCTGCTCGCAAGCGACAAGTGTGGGATCTCAATTTCCTGACCGTCAATATTAACCTTCACCATCTCCCAACCAGAATCATCAGAACCATTCGCCGCATCAATAAAGGCACGGCTCTCGAGCAAAATCGCGTCGAGATCAGGTGCTCCCATTTTTAGGGCCGGCAGATCCTGGACCTGCGAAAATTCCGCGGCGTCGGATGGCGAAGTTGTGACGAACGAGACACAAACGCTCAGAAAAACGGCGAACCGCATTTTAGTAGCCTAACAAATGAGTGCTTGTGTCCCGACCAGATGGGAGTAGCGATTTATCCTGGCCCTCTCCTTCTCGCGCGCATCGCGATTACTGCCACACCAAAACCAAGCAGAATCAACAACGGATAAAGAAATGCCGACTGCGGCGCTATTCGTTTAGGCGCTGGAGGCTTTGGCCGACTTGCAAACTCGATCGGAATCTTCACCTGCGAACCCGTGCCAGGTTGGAAACGCCACTGTGAATAGGCTTCAAGAGCAGCGCCATCGAGCTGTTTGTTTCCGGTGCTCTGCACCATTCGCACTCCGGTAACTTTGCCGGTCTGTTGATCAATCGTTACCAAAGCCACTCCTTTTCCTGCGAGCCCCTGTTTCGCCCATTCAGGTCGGTAAACAGGTTTCGGCGTGTAGATTGCTTTTGGAGGCTGTTGTACAGCCGGCGAAGCTCCGACTTGCGCGTGCAGCGAAGAAACTGAGAGAAACGCAAACAAAAAAACAAGCGCGAGGGGCGAAACACTCTTCGTTCGCGAACGTCCAGCGACATTGCCGCTCAAACCGGAAGCTGCTGCGCGCACTTGCGGGTCCGACATTCGATAGACGCTTCGATCAAGCAAGTAATGGATGAATCCTGTCGCGAATCCGAGTGCTAGCAACGCAGGTAGCCATGTTGAGGTTCGCAATTGTACCGCAAGCGAACCGAAGATCCGGTCCCCGTAATAAGTTCCAGTCTCGCGATTTGCTTCCACCTCAAAAATGGGCAGCAACACGAGCGACAACAACATGAGGAAGAGCACCACAGCCCATGGCCGCACATTCAACCTATGTAGAAATTGGCGGACCATGCCGCTTGTTGGGGCTGACTCCGCCGACGGCGTCTGCGACGCCAGGCCGGTAGCGAGTATCCAGTGTTGCGATGTCCAGATCACAAAAAAGAGAAACAAACTTCGCGGCCGAAGCGCCAACCCTACCATTACCGCAAGCCCAACGATGTACAAGACACGCGGCAACGACCATTGCGGCGTGCGCAGTTCGGCAATTAACATGATCGTCGTGATGGCAAAAAGCGCCAGAGTCGCGCCGCCGCGGATTCCATTTTCAGCCGACACAATCCACGCCGGAAACCAGCGATCGACCCATTGGTCTTGGTACGCGACTGCTCCAGCCAGGATATCCGCGACAAACACAAGCACCCCTCCAGCAGTCAGTGCAAAAAAGCGATCCAGTCGACGCGTGCGAATACACAAACTGCGCTCTGCTCGCGAACGATATAGTGAAAGCGCACCAAAATGTTGCGCGGCGAAATGGTACGTCACGCAAGCGTAATCGATAATTGCCAGGCCAATCAGTCGTTCCTCACGTGTCCATAGCAACGCTGAGTCTGCCGGAAGAAACAGCGCAAAACATCCTGCTGTTATTAGTAGCGGTAGCGCGATGAACCGGACCGGCTGTTTGCGCAGGAGCGGCCGGTACGCTTCCGTGCAATAAGCGAGGTAGGTGCTCGATAATCGGTGACCAATCCAAAAGAGGGCCGTCAAACCGAAGTAAAGCAGATCGAGCGGACTCGACTCGGGATCAGAATAGCCATGGGCCAGCAACAGCACGATCGGCGCGAGCCAAAGTGCGCTGAGAATCCAGAACCCGTCCCAAAGTGGTCCCCGGATCCAGGGCAATGACGACGATTTCCTCACCCATGGGGCTGCCGCTCCGATTTCAAGTACGGCGGCGGGTGAAGAAAGCTCGGCCATTCGAGCAATTACTGAGTGCGCCATTGGCGGCGCACTCAGATCTATTTATCAGGCACCCCGTTATCTCTGGATTTGCATATCAACGCCGCCACCAGTGGCGTTGACATCAAGGCCTTGTTGCGTGGCGGAAACCCGGACGATCACCCCGGCCTGATTTGACATGATGGTCCCAGTTTTCCCAGCGCCAAGAGTTACTCCCCGCGTTCCCGCACCACCGACATTATAATGACCGTTGAAATCTTGAAGATGCTTCAGGTTGAAAACCTCGCCATACGCGGAACTGCCCGTGATCCCGACTTTGCCTACCGATAGTCCGTTCACCTTGACCGGATACTGTTTGCCCTTGTAGGTCAGCGTCCCTGACCCCCACCTGAAACCGATTCCAAGGGCGAATGAACCCCCGCTTAGCCGTAGAGTTGCGTCTGCCCCGGAGTGATGATGACTAGCCGCTTGCGTGAAACCCGTCATCACTGCGAGGACGAGGGATAGAATTGCGATTGTCTTGACGTTATTCATATGAATTTCTTCCATTTGGTTTGCTGAAACTACGGTTTATATCCGATCGATCTATTGGACGAAAGTCCTATGTTGCCGGTCGGCAGCGTTCATCTATCCTTGTTGGGCAACATTTGAAAAGAGAAAATTTATGAAGTCACCAAGCCACAAATTAATTCCTGGCATGATCGCCATCGTCGGTCTCGCGTTGACCTCCACGGCATTGGCGCAGCAAGCGCAATCGCAAGAGATGACGACGACCACAACGAACGATCAACAGACAACTACACTTGCACCGCAGGAGCTGGATTCTCTCGTCGCTCCGATCGCGTTGTACCCCGACCCACTGCTGGCGCAAACGCTCGCCGCTTCGACCTACCCACTGGAAGTAATTCAGCTTCAACAGTGGATGAACAACAATAAGAGTTTGCAAGGTAAAGCGCTCGCGGACGCTGTGGCAAAGCAGCCGTGGGACCCGAGCATCCAGTCACTCGTCGAATTTCCAGACGTGGTGCAGCGGATGGCTGGCAATATTCAATGGACGACAGATCTGGGAAACGCATTCCTGGCGCAGCAATCTGACGTGATGGACGCAGTGCAGCGCATGCGTGCGAAAGCTCAAGGCACCGGAAATCTAAAAACCAGCGCCCAATCGGTAGTGAAGACCGAGACAGTTTCCAGCGGCAAGCAGGTAATCGAGATTCAGCAAGCGAACCCGGAGGTCGTTTACGTACCCTCGTACGATCCGACTGTGGTGTACGGGCCTGCTCCGCCTGCATATCCCTATTATCCCTATACCTATCCCGGCTATGTGCCGGGGACGGCTTTGGCGTGGGGAGCGGGAATTGCGCTCGGCGCGGCCGCTTGGGGCGCTTGGGGTGGTCACTGGGGCAATTGCGATTGGAACGGCGGCAACGTCAACATTAACAACAACAATAATTTTAACCGGAACAACAATTTCAATCAGAACAATTTCAACCGTAATAATGTAAACCGGGGACAAGGCCAGGGTAATTGGCAGCACAACCCGCAACATCGCGGAAATGCGCCGTATGGTGATAGAGGAACTGCGAACAAATTCGGCGGCAATGCGCGACAACAACCGGGCCGCGGTGCTGGCGGTCGCGGTGGCGCCGGTGGTCCGGGCGGAATTGGCGGAGCTGGCGGCGCAGGGCGCCCGGGAGGCGTTGGCGGTGCCGGTGGTCTAGGCGGAGCTGGTCGTCCTGGTGGCCCGGGAGGCGCTGGCGGAGCCGGTCGGCCCGGTGGTGCTGGCGGTCCGGGTGGCGCTGGTGGTGCCGGAAGACCCGGCGGTCCGGGTGGCGCTGGCGGTGCCGGAAGACCCGGCGGTCCGGGTGGCGCTGGCGGTGCCGGAAGACCCGGCGGAGCCGGCGGTGCTGGAAAACCCGGTGGTGCCGGCGGAGCTGGAAGACCCGGCGGTGCTGGCGGTGCTGGAACTCGTCCAGGTGGCGGCGGAGCGGGAACTCGCCCGGGCGGTGGCGGAGCTGGAACACGGCCCGGTGGCGGCGGAGCGGGAGCCCGACCAAGTGGCGGTACCGCTAAGAATCAAGTTGGTAATCGCAGTGCGTCCTCGCGACCTAGTTCCGCGTCTCGTGGCGGCGGAGGATTTAGCGGCGGCAGTGGAAACTACGCGCGATCCAGCAGCAACAGAGGCGGCCACAGCATGGGTGGCGGCGGTATGAGCCGTGGCGGCGGTTCTTCAATGAGCCGTGGTGGCGGTGGTCGCGGTGGTGGTGGAATGAGCCGCGGTGGCGGTGGTGGCGGTCGCGGCGGCGGCGGCAGAGGAGGAGGCGGAGGAGGGCGCCGAAGATAAGGCAACTGTCGATGTGGAGAAAACCAATGAAATCAAAAATGAATATTATGACTTCCTCGAAATTTTCGCTGATCGCTTCTGCAATTGCTAGCTTTTGCTTGTTAGGCCCAGGCTTGCACGCCGCACCGCCGTCGAAATCCGATGCAGCTTCGGCGCCGCAGCCAACTCAAAAACAATTCGACACACCGAAACAGGCGGCCGACGCCCTCATTCAGGTCGCGGCGAATTTTGACGTTGCCGCGGCGAAGGAAATTCTGGGGCCGGATGCCGAGGATATAGTCGCTTCCGAAGACCCGGTGCAGGACAAGAACCGTGCAGCGGAATTTGCAGCGAAGGCAAAAGAGAAAATGTCCGTCCAGACAGACAAGAAAAATCCGAATCAGGCCATTGTTTTGGTAGGTAACGATGACTTTCCGCTTCCGATTCCGCTCGTGAAGCAAAAGGGAAAGTGGTTCTTCGATACGAAGGTTGGCCGCGAAGAAATATTAAACCGGCGCGTGGGTGCGAACGAACTGAACGCCATTGCGATTTGTCGTGGCTTCGTTGACGCGCAACATGAGTATGCGGCGGAAAAACATGATGGTTCGAAGGTGAACCAATACGCGCAGCGCGTCATCAGCACGCCCGGGAAACATGATGGTCTGGCGTGGCAAAACCCGGATGGAACATGGGGAGGCCCGGTCGGAGAAGAAGTGGCCAAAGCGCTTCAGGAAGGTTATTCCGCGCAGGGAGGCAAGCCTTATCACGGTTACTACTTCAAGGTGCTGAAGGGGCAGGGATCCGCGGCGCCGATGGGAGAGATGGACTTCATGGTTGGCGGCGCAATGATCGGCGGATTCGCTCTCGCAGCTGCGCCCGCTGAATATCGGGTGACTGGAGTCATGACATTCATGGTCGGTCCAGACGGAGTCGTGTACGAAAAAGACCTCGGCGCCGATACGCTGAAGACGTTCCAGAGCATGGACAAGTACAATCCGGATAAAACTTGGAAGGTGACCGAGGACGACGTGGAAGACGATTCGCAAGATTGACACGGAGATCACCGAGGCGCACAAGATTTGGAGTAACAAGGAAACGTCGGTTTTTATCACCTTCGGATTCGAAGTCGTTGGTTGAGGCCAGCGCACGAAATATCGACTCAGGATCAATTACCAGAGCGGCCGTAAATCCGGCACTGAGCCCGTCCGGGATGGGGCGCACCCATTGGCAAAAATAGAATCCTATGAGTTCAGTGGGCTCTCAATCGGTATTTCGGTATTCACCGTTTCGTATTCCCATTGTTTTTCTTTCCGTGTTATCGCTGCCAATCGGCGTGCCGGTGCTTTCCGCGCAGCAGCCGGAGTCGATTCCAAATGAAAAACTGGATTCGTTGGTGGCGCCAATCGCTCTTTATCCGGATCCACTTCTTGCTCAGACCCTCGCCGCTTCCACCTATCCATTGGAAGTGATTCAGCTTCAACAATGGATCGCAAGTAACAGATATTTGAAAGATCAGGCGCTGGCCGACGCAGTGGAAATGCAGCCGTGGGATCCTAGCGTTCAAGCGATGGCCGCGTTTCCCGATGTCGTTAAATTGCTCAGCGACAACATCGCATGGATGACAGACCTGGGAAACGCCTTCCTCGCACAACAAGCCGATGTCATGGATGCAGTTCAGCGGATGCGCGCAAGGGCTCAGAGGAACGGCAACTTAAATACCACTCCAGAGCAGACGGTACAGATGCAGACCGGAAATGGCGAACAAGCTATTGTCATTGAGCCAGCGAACTCCGAGATGGTCTACGTTCCCTCGTACGATTCAACGGTGGTTTATGGCGATTCCGCTTACGCTTATCCCACATTGTACTATGCGTCCCCGGTATATTACCGCACGGGGGGAGCCTTGGCCTTCGGCGCTGGTGTTGCGCTGGGCGCCGCCTGGGGTGGCAACTGGGGTTACGGATGCAAATGGTCGAACGGCGATATCAACATCAACAACAACAACAAATACGTAAGCAATTCGAACAGGAATAAGAACGTCAACTACGGCAACCGGCCTTCACAGCAACCCGCCGGCGGCTTATGGGAGCATAGCCCGCAACATCGCGGAGGTGCTCCTTACGCAGATAGAAGAACCGCAAACAAGTATGCTTCGCGGTCCGGCATTCAGCCAGCCGCCATGGCAAATAACCGTTCTTTGGGTGCAGGCGGACTCAGTGCAGGTAATGCGGGGATAAACCGTACCGGTGCCGGTACGGATTTTTCACGTGGAGTCGGCGCCAGTGCGAGTGCAGGTATTCGGCCGAGCGGCGTAGGTGGAGATCGAATAGGTAACCGCGGGGTTTCAGCGAATTTGGGCTCCACTAATGCTTTTGGCAACGCTGGATTCAGCGGTAACGCCGTGCGTGCCAGCGGCAATCGAGGAAACAGCAGCTTTGGGGGCGCAGGTGCAGGAAGTTTTAGCGCCGGGCACGGAAGAGGTGGAGGCGCTCGTGCTGGAGGCGGTGGCGGGCGCCGACGATAAAAAGGCACTCGGTCGAGAAAACAATGAACACCAACTCAGTCTTCAGCCGGTCCTCAAGAATTTCTGCGATCGGTTTTACAATCGTTGCTTTTGGATTTCTAGGATTGCCCTCGCAAGCCGCCTCCGAAAAGAAATCCGATACAGCCGCGAACTCGGTCCCGAAAAAGCAAAAAGAATTTAGCTCTGCAAAAGATGCCGCCGACAGCCTTATTCGCGCAGCAGAGGTATTCGATGTTGCTACTTTGGGAGAAATTCTGGGGCCGGATGCAGCCGATCTGATTACTTCAGCAGATCCTGTGGCCGACAAAAAACGCGCGACCGATTTTGCAGCCAAGGCAAAAGAAAAGACGTCGCTAAATGTAGATCCGAAGAATTCCAAACGCACCATTCTCTCAGTCGGAAACGATAATTTCCCGTTGGCGATTCCGATCGTGCAGCCCAAGGGAAGGTGGATCTTTGATACCAGGGCCGGCCGCAATGAAATTTTAATGCGACGAATCGGTGCGAACGAACTCGATACGATCGAGATCTGCCGTGGATTTGTTGAAGCACAGCACGACTATGCGCAGGAAAAACACGATGATTCCCAAGTGAATCAGTACGCCCAGAAGATTATCAGCACGTCGGGCAAGCACGATGGACTTGCCTGGCAAAACGCGGATGGAACATGGGGAGGACCAGTCGGTGAGAATGTTGCGAAAGCTGTAGCCGAAGGTTATTCGGATAAAACTCAGCCTTATCACGGCTACTTCTTCAAAGTATTAAAGGCGCAGGGTCCGAATGCGCCACTGGGACAAATGGACTTTGTCGTGAAAGGCGTAATGATTGGCGGATTCGCTCTAGCTGCGGCGCCCGCTCAATATCGGGTCACAGGCGTGAAGACATTTATCGTTGGTTCCAACGGCATTGTTTACCAGAAAGATCTCGGCCCGGATACACTGAAGACGTTTGCGAGCCTGGATCGTTTCAATCCCGACAAGACTTGGAAGGCTACTGACGATGGATGGCCTGCCGAAGCCGTGTCTTCACAATAACGCGTAGCGAAACGGCCTTTCACCCTGTTTCGCACGCGTGTAATCAAATACATAGGCTGGACTTTCGCGTGGATGGTTGCACTCGTTTGTGCAACATGGGCGTTTGGCGCGCTCTATTTTGATTTTCCAGAGGCGAGCACTTTCATAGCAATTTTGTTCGTAATCGCGCTGCTCGCGGTCGTCATATTCGTTCGCGGAAAACTGCTGAAGCTTGCGATCGTCTTTGGCGCATTTGCGATTGTGGTCTTGTGGTGGCTTACCTTGAAGCCGAGCAATAATCGTCCGTGGCAGCCGGATGTACAGAATCCAGATTTCTCTCGCGTCATCCCCGAGGGTTTGCCGCGGAGGGATTAGCAAATCGCGAAAACGAACGGGCATCTTCAAGGTTCAGGATCAGATCAACCAAAAAACGCCAATTGCCGGGGATC
>Ga0207701_10008446_pt1 | contig 10170 bp, 9 predicted proteins | sample KBSSwiSSwithPhiX_FD_184294 | JGI IMG/M metagenome (GOLD analysis project Ga0207701, IMG submission 184294) | Switchgrass rhizosphere bulk soil microbial communities from Kellogg Biological Station, Michigan, USA, with PhiX - S5 (SPAdes) (version 2) | ecosystem: Environmental > Terrestrial > Soil...
CAGGCTGCGTGGTGGTGAAAGTGAGTAAGCCGCAGCAAGATCTGCGCTTCGATGTGCCCGCTGTCGGCGTCGACACCGTGCATCGTCTACATGAAATCGGCGGAACGGTTTTGGCGGTCGAAGCCGGCAAGACAATTTTACTGGAGAAACAAAGTTTGTTGAGCCAAGCCGACGCCTATGGGATTTCCATCGTCGGCGTCAGCGGTGAGGAATAGATGGCTATGGCGGAGAACGGAATCGCAAGCGGTGTCGTCGGCGTCGGCTACCTTGGCAAATTTCACGCCGAAAAATACGTCGCATCGACTAAGGCGAGGCTTGTCGCTGTGGCCGATATTGATGCGGCGCGAGCGGCGGCGGTCGGCGCGACGGTTGACGCCGCAGCGCTGACGGACTATCGGGAAATGTTTGGCCGGGTGCGTTGCGTCAGCATCGCCGTGCCGACGCGCCTGCATTTTCAGGTGGCGCGCGATTTTATCGAAGCCGGCATCGACGTACTGGTTGAAAAACCGCTTACGGCGGATATCGCCGAGGCACGCGAGCTTGTGCAATTGGCGCAGGCAAAAAACGTCATTCTTCAGGTCGGTCATCTCGAGCGCTTCAATCCGGCGATCCGCCGTCTCGAAGGAGTAATTCGTGAGCCCAAGTTTGTCGAGTGCCACCGGCTGGCGCCATTCATTGAGCGCGGCACTGATGTCGACGTGGTCCTGGACCTGATGATTCACGATATCGACGTGATCGCGAGTTTGGTCCGTGCCCCGGTCGAACGGGTCGAGGCGGTCGGGGTCCCGGTCTTGACCGATAAACCGGATATCGCCAATGCGCGGATCAATTTTACCAATGGTTGTATTGCCAATGTGACCTCGAGCCGGGTTTCGCTCAAACGCGAGCGCAAGATTCGCTTTTTTCAGCCCGATGCCTATATCTCGATCGATTATGATCAGCGCCGCGCGCAGATTTTCTACAAGCCCGCGCCAGGCGCGGGATGGCTCGACATCCGCACGGAATCCATCGAAATCAAAGAAGGTGACGCGCTTGCGGACGAAGTCGACTCTTTTCTGGATTGCGTGGCCAGCAGGAATCTCCCTTTGGTCGGCGGCGCGGAGGGTTTGCGCGCTCTCGAGATCGCCTCGCTGATCAGCGCGCAGCTGTGACCGTCCGTTCTGGTAACTCATGGCATCACAGCGCAGAGAAATCATGTTGGTAGTCGGCGAAGCCTCCGGCGACGCGCACGGCGCCCAATTGGTCGACGCCTTGCACGAAAAAGAGCCCGCGCTGAAAGTCTACGGGGTCGGCGGTGAACAATTGCAACGAACCCGGTTCGAGACGCTTTTCAGCGTCGCCAAATTGACCGGCATGGGTCTCGTCGAACTGGCCGGCAACTTGAAAAACCTCTGGCGCGCTTACTCGATCCTCAAACAGGCGCTGCGAGAGCGGCGGCCCAACTTGTTGGTGCTGATCGACTTCCCTGAATTCAATTTGCGCTTGGCCCGTTATGCCAAGTCGTTGCGCATTCCAGTTCTCTATTACGTGAGCCCGCAAATCTGGGCGTGGCGTAAAGGACGCGTACGCCAAATCGCCCGTTGGGTTGATCGCATGGCGGTGATCTTTCCGTTCGAGGCACCCTTTTACCAACGCCACGGCATCAATGCAACGTTCGTCGGCCATCCGCTTTTGGAAACCGTCAAAGCCGACAAAAGCCGGGAGGAAACTCTGGCTAAACTTGGGCTCGATCCCCAACAACCGGTCATCGCCTTGTTGCCGGGCAGCCGGCTTGCCGAGATCAGTCAGCATTTGCCGGTCATGCGCGACGCGGCGGTGCGGCTCCGCCGCGAACGGCGGGTACAATTTTTTTGCGTGCGCGCGACCACGATCGCTGCGGCGGAGGTCCTCTCGATACTCGACGGGTCGGCGCCGTCCATTTCCGTTGTTGACAGCGATCGCTACAATGCCGTGCACGCCGCCGACTTGGTCTGGACGGCTTCGGGGACGGCCACACTGGAAACGGCTTTGCTCGGCCGGCCGATGATTATTGTTTATCGTGTATCCTGGTTAACTTATTGGATCGCGCGCTGGCTCGTGCGCGTCGACCACATCGGCATGGTCAATTTGATCGCCGAGGAACGGCTGATGCCGGAACTCATCCAAAGCGATATGAATTCAGAGCGGCTCGCCGCGGAGACGCGCCTCTTGCTCGACGACACCAAGGCACGCACCGGCATGGTTGAAAAGCTTGCCAAGCTGCGCGAGCGCTTGGGCACGCCGGGAGCGGCGCAACGGGTGGCGGACCTTGCTCTTGGGATGATGCGCTAAAAAAGGCGGTACGTGAGTGAAGTATTACATTCGACTCTTGGGTTATTTGAAGCCCTATGTTTGGCCCTATTTCATTTTGGGAATGGTCTGCATGCTCGCCTTCGGCGCCACCGATGGCGCGATCCCATTTTTGGTCCAGCACATCATGGACGATGTTTTTGCGCGCAAGGATCAGACGGTTTTATCCTATTTGCCCCTGGTGGTGATCGGTATCTTTGCCTTCCGCGGTTTCATGAACTTCGGTCAAAGCTATCTCAACGATTATGTGGGACTGCGCATCATCAACGACGTCAGAAATCAGCTCAATCGCCATTTTCAATCCCTGTCGTTGTCGTTTTTTCTCCGAAATCCGACCGGCACACTACTCACGCGGGTCAACAGCGATGTCCAGCTCGTGCGCTACGCGATCACCGACGCGCTCGCATCCTTCTTGAAGGACGCGACCTCGCTCGTGGTGTTGATGGTTGTGGCTTTTCTGAAGGACTGGGTGCTCGCGTCCATCGCATTCTTTGTCTTTCCGGCTTCTGTCCTGCCGATCATGCGGTTGAGTAAACGCATTAAACGGCTGACCCGGCGCGGTCAGATCAGCACCGGCACGCTTACCTCGCTCCTGCAAGAGAGCATTCAGGGCAATCGCATCGTCAAGGCGTTCGGCATGGAAAGCTATGAAGACCAGCGCTTTGTCCAAGAAAATTGGAAACTCTTCAAGCAGTCGCTCAGGGCCAGCCGCATCAAGGCGATCGTTTCACCGTCGATGGAACTGCTCGCGTCCTTCGCGATCGGCGGCGTGGTTTGGTATGGCGGTTGGAGCGTGATCGCCGGCGGCCGCACCCAAGGCGAGTTCATGGCGTTTATGGCCGCGATGTTTTTAATGTACGGACCATTTAAAGGGCTGAGCCGAACCTACACCAGTGTTCATCAGGGTCTCGCCGGAGCGGAGCGCGTTTTCGAAATGTTGGATGAAAAGCCGGCCATCGATGACAAGCCGGATGCTAGAGAGGCGAAGCTGTTTGCGGACAAAGTCGAGTTTCGTGGCGTTGATTTTGCTTACGCCGACGCGCCGATCTTGAAGCGCATCAATTTGATCATCGAAGCCGGGCAGATGGTGGCGTTGGTCGGCATGAGCGGCGTCGGCAAGAGCACGTTGGTCGATCTCATTCCACGCTTCTATGACGTCGATGCCGGTTCGTTAACGCTCGATGGCGTCGACGTGCGCGATTTGACCGTGCGCTCCTTGCGCGCACAGATCGGCATCGTCACCCAGCACACCTTTCTATTTAACGATACAGTGCGGAATAATATTGCCTATGGTTCTCTGGATCGCGACATAGAGGCCGTGATCGCGGCGTCGAAGGCGGCGCACGCGCACGACTTTATCATGGCGATGCCCAACGGCTACGATTCGATGATCGGCGAAATGGGAATGCAATTATCGGGAGGGCAGCGCCAACGCCTAGCCATCGCCCGAGCGCTGCTCAAGAACGCGCCAATTTTGATTCTTGACGAAGCCACCTCGGCGCTCGATACGGATTCCGAGCGTCTGGTGCAAGATGCCCTCGAGCATCTTATAGCGACTCGCACGACAATTGTGATCGCGCACCGCTTGTCGACGGTGCGCCGCGCTGATCGGATTGTGGTGATGGTCGATGGCGCGATCGCGGAAGAGGGAAGCCATGAAGAATTGCTCGCGAAAAACGGCGAATACAGTCGGTTGTATTCCATTCAGGCGTTAGAAGACCGTGAACCGGAACAGCGGGAAGTATTGCATTAAAGGTCGGGCCCGGCGTGTGGTATTTGCTTTACAATATTACCTTGACGATCGGCTTTTTGGCCGTGTTGCCGTTTGTGCCGTTGATTTACTTGCTCGGCCCGCGCTATCGAGACGGTCTTGGGCAACGTTTTGGGATTTATCCGCCGACCGTCGACGCGGTTTTGCGCGCTGCCCGGCCGGTGTGGATCCATGCAGCCTCGGTAGGCGAGGTTCGCGCCGCGGCTCCGCTCGTGCGCGCGCTCAAGACGAGCGCTCCCGCGCGAAAAGTTTTGCTATCCACGTTCACCGCCACGGGCCATCGGATCGCGGCGCAAACGGCAGGCGTCGACGCGGCGATTTTCCTGCCCTTAGATTTTTCCTGGACGGTCCGCCGTGCGTTGACAAGAATTCATCCGGTGCTGCTGGTGTTCATCGAAACCGAGATTTGGCCCAATCTCTTGCGTGAATCGTTTCGCCGCGGTATCCCAACGCTGCTCTTGAGCGGGCGGCTGTCGGCCAAGGCATTTGCGCGATATGCGCGCTGGCGTCCCTTTTTCCGCCGGGTTCTTGGATGTTTCACATTTTTTGGCATGCAGTCGACCGAGGACGCGGCGCGGCTCCAAGGGCTTGGCGCGGATGAAAAAAAAATCTCGGTAGTTGGTAGCTTGAAGTTTGCCGCCGGCCCGACTGAAGAGCAGTTGGGGACCTTGAGCGCGGCGCGCGATCCGGATCGGTATTTACTAGTCGCCGGCAGCACCCATCGCGGCGAGGAAGAGATTTTACTCGAGGCGCTCGCGCTCTCTCGCGCCAGCTTTCCATCGCTTTCGCTGGTGATCGCGCCGCGCCATCCCGAACGTTTCGACGATGTGGAGAAGTTGTTGCGCAGCAGCCCGTTCGATTTTCAGCGAAGGTGTGGAATCGAGCCGGACCGATACTTTGAAAAAGACATCCTGCTGCTCGATACCGTCGGCGAATTGCCGGACTTTTTTGCCGCCGCCGATATTGCCTTCGTCGGCGGCAGTCTGGTCGATGCCGGAGGGCACAACGTTTTAGAGCCCGCGCGTTTGCAAAAGCCGGTGCTGTTTGGCCCGTACATGAGTAATTTTGCGCGTATTGCTGGCGAAATGAAGCAAGGAGGAGGCGCCATCGAAGTCCACGGTGCGGCCGACCTGGCGCATAGATTGATCGAGCTATTGAACGATGCAGAGGCGCGGCTCCGCATGGGCAAACTCGCGTCCCAATTCGCCGGGGCCCATCAGGAGGCCTTCACGCGCAATTTGGTTTTGGCGCAACGCTATCTATGAAATTGTTAGTGCTACGAACCGTCCGTTAAGCGTCTATGAGGACGGTGTCGGTTCGTGAGGTATGGGAGCGCACGGGGGCGCGCGGAAAGTTTTTGTGGTTATTGTTGCTGCCAGTATCGCTTTTCTACAGTGTCGCCGTGCAACTACGCAATTCGCTTTACACCTTGGGCTGGGTGAAATCGGCGCGCCTACCTAGACCGGTGATCAGCATCGGGAATCTCACCGTCGGCGGCACCGGCAAGACGCCGACTTGCTTATGGCTCGCGGAGGAGCTGAAAAGTCACGGATTGAGCGTCGGAATTTTGAGCCGCGGATATCGTCGTGAAGAAACTCGACCGCTCGTTTTACAACCGCAAAGCGCGGATGTTTCGACCCTGGACAACCATGCGGAGATAGCCAAGTCAGGCGATGAGCCGTTGATGATGGCACGTCTTTATGGCCAGACTATCGGCATCAGCAAGAACCGGAGTGCCGCCGCCGCTGAGCTGTTGCGGCAGAGCGACGTGGATGTTTTTATTCTCGACGATGGTTTTCAGCACCGTCGTGTTAAGAGGGACGTCGACCTATTATTGATGGGCTCCGAATTTTCCGGCTGGACTCTTCCCGCCGGACCCTTTCGCGAGCCGCGGCGAAACTATCATCGCGCCGATTTTTTTCTGGTTACCGGCGCGCACGAAGATTGGCGCACGGTCATTCCCGCTAACCGCGCGGAAACTAGTTTCGCCGCTTCTTTGCAACCGGTTTCTCTATTGAGTTTGGACTCGCGACGCCGTAAAGAATTTCCCTTGACACTACTTTACCGCAGTAAAATTTTGACCGTTACCGGAGTCGCTGATCCTAGGGGATTGTATCGGATGATCCACGAATGGGAGGGCGAAATTGTCGAGACCCTCGAGTTCCCGGACCACCACTCCTATACCGCTCGAGACTGGCAGCAAATCAATCGGGTCGGCCGCCTCGTCGATTTGATCGTTACGACTGAGAAGGATATTTTGAAGCTAGTGCGTTTTCCATTTGCAAAAGATAAACTGTTGGCGCTACGGGTAGCTATGAACGTGGAAAACGGTTCAGCGCTCGTGCAATCGATTGTCGCTAGAATTAATCAAGCGCGGACCTGCGCTCAGGCATGAAAAGAGCCGAGGTGGAATTTCCGTGGCAGTTTACGAGACGTGATTTGGCGTTATGGTGAAAGAAGGGTATCCATGAAGTCGCTGATCACAGGTGTTGCCGGTTTTATCGGTTCGCATCTCGCCGAACGGCTCCTCGCGGCTGGGCACGAGGTTACGGGCATCGACAATTTCCTCGATAATTATCCGCGCCCATTCAAAGAAAAGAATCTCGCGGCGTTTTCCCGCCACGACAAGTTTAGGTTCCTTAACCAAGATCTGTTGCAAAGCGATTTGGCAAAACTCTTACACGACGTTTCCTACGTGTTTCATCTCGCCGGCCAACCCGGCGTTCGTTCCAGTTGGGGACGTGAATTCACCCGATATACGGAAAATAATATCACGGCGACGCAATTGCTCTTGGAAGCGTCGAAGGGTCTGTCGCTCGCGAAATTCGTCTATGCGTCGACCTCATCGGTCTATGGCGATACCGACGATTTGCCCATGCGCGAAGAAGGGCTAACTCGACCGGTGTCTCCTTACGGTGCGACTAAGCTTGCCGCCGAACATTTGTGCCATCTGTACTGGAAAGCTTTTGCCGTGCCGACCGTTTCGCTGCGCTTTTTTACCGTTTACGGTCCGCGCCAGCGACCGGACATGTTCTTTCATCTGTTTATGCGCGCTTTGCAACGCGGCGACGAAGTGCCGCTCTTCGATGACGGCGAGCAGACTCGCGATTTTACATTTTGCCAGGATATCGTCGACGGCGTCGTGGCCGCGGCCACTTATCCGGGAAAAGGAGAAGTCTTCAACCTGGGCGGTGGATCGGAAGTGAGTTTGCTGAACGCTATTTCGTTGGCGGAGAAAATCGCTGGCCGAACGTCCAAGCTCAAGCGTTTCGATCGTCAGAAGGGCGACGTGCGTCACACTAGGGCGCGTCTCGATCAGGCGAAAAATAAGCTTGCTTACCAGCCAAAAGTTGGTTTGGAAGAAGGATTAGCGAGTGAGTGGAACTGGATTTGTGCTAATTCGGACTAGCATTTTGTGAGTTTAAATTTCGGCTTGAAAAGTAAACTGTCGCTGCGGATTTTTAAAGAACTTCGAGGTGAACCATGGGCGAATATTCAGAAGAAGACATCGGCAATATCGTAAGTCTCGAGCATATTAACGTGCAGATTCCCGACCAGTCGCTCGCAACGCTTTTTTATGTCGTCGGCATGGGCTTTACGCGCGATCCCTATTTGAACGTTGGCCTGAACAACATGTGGGCGAATGTCGGCGAGCAGCAGTTTCATTTACCCACCCGCAGCCCGCAAGTGATCGATGGTCATATCGGCGTCGTCGTGCCGAACCTCGATGCTTTGGAAGCGCGTCTAAAAACCATCGGCGAAGGACTGAAAGGCAGCAAGTTTGCTTATAGTCGGAGCGACGATTCTATTTCTGTTACCTGTCCTTGGGGCAATCGCTATCAATGCTATTCGAGCCAGCCCTCTTTCGGCGACATGACGCTGGGAATTCCTTACGTCGAATTCAGGGTCTCGCCCGGCGCGCTGCAAGGGATTTTACGGTTTTACCAAACCGCGCTCGGGGCGCCGACGGTACTGGAGAGCGATCGGCAAGGTCGCTTCGGCCGGGTGAAGATCGGCCGTCATCAGTCGTTGTTATTTCGCGAAGCGGCCGATTCACCGGCGCCCTACGACGGCCATCATATTGCTATTTACGTCGCTAACTTTTCCGGGCCTTTTGCCTACCTCAAGAGCCGCAGCCTGATTTCCGAGGACGTGCGCAATCATCAATTTCGCTTTAAAGACATCGTCGACCCCGAGGACGGCGCCAAGAAATTCACCTTGGAACATGAAGTGCGAAGCCTCAAACATCCGATGTATCACCGGCCGTTTGTCAATCGTGACGCGGCGCAGTCACAGCGCGCTTACCGGCGTGGCTGGGACGCGCTGATTCCGTTTCATCACTGATATCTCGACTACTTTTTATCATGCTTCGAAGGAGCTGAACCCATGGCAATTAGCAAAGACCTTTTGGATATCCTCGCATGCCCGAAGTGCAAGGGGGATATTCACCTCAACCCGACAAACGACGGCCTGATCTGCGAGGCCTGCCGGCTGATGTATCCGATCAAAGACGACATCCCGATCATGTTGATCGATGAGGCGATCCAGTTATAGCGCCGATGGCTGCACTCAGTTGGGATAACGTCCTACTGCTTCAAACTAGCTTCCTCGGCGATACCGTATTGACTTTGCCGCTGGTCGCCGAGCTCAGGCGTCGCTTTCCCGTAAGAAAACTGACCATCGTCTGTCAGCCCGCGAGCCGGGACCTTTTACAGGATCATCCGGCTATCGATGAACTGATCGTCGACGATAAGAAGCGCACGGATCGCGGATGGGCTGGGTTGCGTGCTAAAGCGGCCAGCTTAAAAGCCAAACGGTTTACGCTGGCGATCACGCCGCATAAATCCCTACGTAGCGCACTCTTGTTGTGTTTGGCCGGAATACCTTGCCGGATCGGCTTTCGCCAGAGTGCCGGCTGGTTTTTGTACCATCGCCGGGTTGCGCGCGACCCGCGGCGTCACGACGTCGAAAGGAATCTTTCGGTTTTGCAAGCATTCGGCGTGCGCATCGAAGACTGCGAGCGCGCTCTCGATTTGCCGGTTAGCGCAGCGCTGCAAGAAACGGTTGATCACAAGCTGCGCGCGCTTGGCATCGCCGATGATCACATGGTTGTTGGCGTGAACCCCGGTTCCGTGTGGCCGACCAAGCGGTGGTCCGCCGCCGGGTTTGCCGAGTTGATCCTCATGCTAAAGGAAAAGCTCGATTGCCAGATCTTGCTTTTCGGCGGCAGCGAAGACGCTGCGGTCGTTCAAGATGTGCTGGCTCGCTGTCACGCGGCGGCCGTAAATTTAGTAGGTCAGATCAGTCTGCGCGAACTCGCCGCGGCCATCAGCCGGTGCGCGGTGTTTGTCACCAATGATAGCGGGCCCATGCATGTGGCGGTGGCCCGAAGAGTGCCGATCATAGCGATATTTTGCGCCACGACGCCTGACCTCGGCTTTTCCCCCTATACGGCGGACGCGATCGTGGTGGGCCGCGAGCTGTTTTGCCGGCCTTGTGCGGCGCACGGCGGGCGGCGCTGTCCGTTGGGCCATGCGAATTGTATCCACCAGATCGGTCCTGAAAAAATATTGGAGAGCGTGCAACAGTTGTTGAGCCGCGACCGTCGCGGACTTGGCTCATCCGTCACGCCTTTTCAGCCGGAATTCGTGACCGTTTGAAATCCCCTTTCGAACAATCGGAACTTGTTCAACCGGCAACCCGACGCCCGAGGAATTACGGCATCTTTAGTGAGACGTTGACGTGGGGTACACTTCCCGACAGCTTCAACAAGATTGTCGACGAACGCGGTCATCGCCTCGTGGTCCGGCAAGATCAGGCGGCGCACATCGATTTTTCGTTGTGCGAAAATGATCGCGCCGGTGCTTCGGAGAACTCCGGTTACCACGGCCGCGGTGCGCTGCGCTCGATTGTGCTGCCCGGCGGAGATACCGTCTTGATCCGCGCCTATCGCCATGGAGGCTTCTTTCGAAACGTTGCCACCACCTGGTTTTTTACCTGGCCACCGCGGCCCTTTCGCGAGCTCGTCCTCACAGAGGAGTTGCGCCGGCGCGGCTTGCGCACGGTCGAGG
>Ga0207701_10008447_pt1 | contig 10170 bp, 8 predicted proteins | sample KBSSwiSSwithPhiX_FD_184294 | JGI IMG/M metagenome (GOLD analysis project Ga0207701, IMG submission 184294) | Switchgrass rhizosphere bulk soil microbial communities from Kellogg Biological Station, Michigan, USA, with PhiX - S5 (SPAdes) (version 2) | ecosystem: Environmental > Terrestrial > Soil...
CGTGTCAAGTTCGCCAAACGCATAAGTGACAGCGCGGCCGTCGAAGCTGGCTACAAGCTCCCCGCCTTCGAGATCGACCTCATCAACGTATCCGATGTCGCCGTTGTAGACCTCCTTGTCGTAGTCGTTTTGAATTTGCATCACCTTGTCGCCTGGCGCGAAAATCCACCCGAAGCGTCCTACCTTCTGCTCGCCGGCTGGGTTTAATGCGGCTTGCAGCTCTATATTGAGGGAGCGAGCACCCACCCCGCCCCTATTCATTGGGCAGAGAACCTGAATGTCGCGGATCGGATCAAAGCCGAAGCGCTTGGGGTCCGAATTTTCACCAACTCGAAAGTGCGCTGCACGGCGATTTCGGGATCTTCCGCTTGGACGAAGTAGAAGTCGGTATCGATCCCGGGCGGGCTGAGATCGGGGATAAGACCCTGATTGATGCGGTGGGCGGTGGTGATAATGCGGCTTTGCGCGACCTGCCGGAACACCTCGGTCAATCGCACCACTGGTATGGCACCAGAAGAGATTAGATCCGCGAGCACCTGCCCTGGTCCCACGGAGGGAAGTTGGTCGATATCGCCAACGATCAACAGAGCAGCAGTGCTGGGCACCGCCTTTATGAGCGCCTGCATCAGCATGACGTCGACCATGGAGGCTTCGTCGATAACAAGCAGGTCGCACTCGAGTGGATTGTCATCGCCGCGCTTGAACCCGCCCGTCTTGGGGTCGACTTCAAGCAGCCGGTGAGTGGTTTTGGCTTCGAAGCCGGTCGCCTCGGTCATGCGCTTGGCGGCGCGGCCGGTTGGCGCGCATAGCAGGAGCCGCACGCTTTTTGCTGCAAGAATGCGCAAGATACCTTTGACAATGGTGGTTTTGCCGACCCCGGGCCCGCCGGTCATCACCAGGGTTTTGGACGTGAGCGCGAGCCGGATCGCGGCCACCTGGCTTTCGGCAAGAACAAGCCCGATCCGATCCTCGACCCATGTCAGGGCCTTGTCTGGATCGATCCACGTCCATGGGAGCTTGCCGTTGGCAAGTTGAACCAGGCGCTCAGCGATGGTGCGCTCGGCCCGGTGCAGTCCTGCTAGAAACACACAGCGTGTTTCGCCGACACTATCGGCAATGACGGTGCCCTCCGATGTTTCGAGATCAAGCGCCGCTCGAACGAGGTCAATCGGAACCTCGAGCAGCTTCTCGGCCAGCGGCATCAATTCGTCCGTCGGCAGTCCACAGTGCCCGTCGTCCATGGCCTCGGTGAGTGCGAACGAGATACCGGCCCGGACCCGGATCATGGCAGTCTTCTCGATCCCGAGCTTCATCGCGATTGCGTCGGCGGTCTTGAACCCGATGCCACGGATGTCCCGTGCCAGTCGATATGGGTTCTCCGACATGACCTGCACGGCCTCGGCGCCATAGGTCTTGAAGATCCGCACCGCCCGCGCTGTGCCGACGCCGTTACTGTGCAGGAAGACCATAATCTCGCGAATGATCTTCTGCTCCGCCCAGGCGGTAGTGATGCGGCTGGCTCGGACAGCGCCGATGCCAGTGACCTCACGCAGGCGCTCAGGTTCTGCCTCGATCGTATCGAACACCTTTTCACCGAAGGCACGCACCAGCTTTTTGGCGTAGACTGGTCCAATGCCGCGTATCATGCCCGAGCCGAGGTATTTCTCGATGCCGTCGAGCGACGTCGGCTCCGAGGTCTTCAGAAACTTCGCCTTAAATTGTTGGCCGTGGGTGCGATCGTTGATCCACTCGCCAGACGCCGTAATCCACTCACCGGCGGAGATGACTGCAGCGTGCCCGATCACCGTAACCAATTCCCGATGCCCGCGCGCCTTGATCCGCAGGACGCAAAAGCCGGAGTCATCGTTGTGAAACGTCACGCGCTCGACCGGGCCGGCCAAAACTTCTTGGGTCGTTGGTTGAGGTTGAGATTTCATCTAAATAGTCACGTCATCCTGCGTGCCGCTAACTGCTAACCAGCCGAGGCTGATATTTTGGCCTAGACATGCAGCCCGACTACAATAATCCAAGGGCAAATACGGCCCACCGACCCTTACCCCGATGCCTTATGGGTCGGCAACGATTTTTGCTTTGGGGGCCTTGGGGCCGTCGTGGCGTCGTAAAGACAGCGGTCGGCTTCAGCAGTTAGCTCTACTGACAGGGATCGTTGTAATTATCCGCGAGGGGCGTGATTCCGTTGATCCCCTGAAGTCGAACTTTCGCTCCCCAAGGAAAGGTGGCTATTCGAGAAAGCCGGCCAGCCTCGGCAGCCACAGACTGATGCCCGGGAAATAAATGCACAGCATCAAGCCGAGCACCTGGAGCGCAACGAACGGATACATGGCCGTGAACACGTCGCTCATGGTGACGCCCGGTGGCGCCGTGCCCTTCATGTAGAACAGCGTCGCCCCGAACGGCGGCGTCATGAACGCGGTCTGCAGATTGACCGCAACCAGCGTGCCGAACCAGGTCATCAGGGCAGCGTTGCTGCCGATGTGGTCGGAGAAGTCGTACTTCAACAGGATCGGCCCGAACACCGGCAAGACGATCAGACAGATCTCGATCCATTCGAACGGGAAGCCGAGCAGGAAGATCAGAACCATCACGAAAGCGAGCATTTCCCACTTGGTGTCGATGCCGAAATGGGTGAGCGTCGAGATCATCAGGTCGTCGCCGCCGAGCACGCGGAACACGTAGGAGAAGCCGGTCGCGCCGAGGAAGATCAGGAACACGAGGCAGTTGGCGCGGCAGGAGGATTAGATCGCCTCGTTCATCATCTTGAACGTCATACGCCGGTTCAGCGCGGCGATGAACATGGAGCCGAGCACGCCGACAGCACCGCTCTCCGTGGGCGTGGCCCAGCCGGCGAAGATCGAGCCGAGCACGATCACCAGCAGCGCCGTCATGGGGAACAGGCCCCGCCAGAGGGCGTACCAAAACGCACTGCGGGTCTGCGGCCCGTAGCCGGGCGGCAGCTTGGGCGCGGCGCCCGGCTTGAACATGGCGATGAGCACGATATAGACGAGGTAGAGGCCGGAAAGCAGGAAGCCCGGCATAATGGCGGCGAGAAACAGGTTGCCTGCCGAGGTCGACAGCATCTCCGCCATCACCACCAGCATGATGGCCGGCGGAATCAGGATGCCGAGCGTTCCGGCCGAGGCGATGGTGCCGATGGCAAGCCGCTTGTCGTAGCCCGCGGCCAGCATCTGCGGCAGGGCGATCACCGACAGCGTGATCACCGCCGCGCCGACCACGCCGATCGGCGCCGCCAGGATCGTGCCCATCACCATCACGGAAACCGCCAGCGCGCCCGGGCACCACTTGAGCAGGACCTCGGTTGCGTCCAGCATGTCCTTGGCGGAGCCCGATCGCTCCAGGATCGCGCCCATGAAGATGAACATGGGGATCGACGCCAGGACCGGATCGTTGGCGACCCCGCCCCACATGCGCAGTACGATATCGGACAGGCCGATCAGGTTGAACGTGCCGAGCCAGGCGCCGAAGACGGCAAAGACGAGCGCCAGTCCGCCCATGATGAAGGCGACCGGGTAGCCGATGAAAATGAAGAAGAACATCGACACGAACATGATCAGAGCGAGATTGTCGGCCAGCCAGTCGAGCACGTTAGAGTCCTCCCGGTTGGGTTAGACGTCCGTAATCACATGTCCGATTTGCAGATTGACTTCCCGCTCCGACTTATCACCGAACAGGAAGACGATCACGCGGAGCAGTACGCTGAGGATGCCGAGCACCACCATCCACAGCCCGGCGGCGTAGATGCCCTTAATGATCCAGCGGTGGGTCAACCCGACCGTGCTATCGGACTGCTCGCCGAGCCGATAGGACTGCGCAACGAAATCCAGGCTGTAGTAGGCGACCAGCGCCATGTAGGGCAGCGCCAGCAGGAGGCAGCCGGCGAGTTCGATCCATGCCCTGCCGCGATACGACATCATCTCGGTGAACGTATCGACCCGCGGATGCGCGTTGATCGTGTAGCAGTAGCCCATCCAAAGCGAGAAGATCGCGGCGTGGAAGTGCCATTCCAGCTCTTGCAGCCTGGTGTACGGCAGCTGCAAGCCAAACTTGCGCGCGACGACATCGAACGTGGTCACGCACGCCATGATGACGAGCAGCCAACCGGACGCCAGGGCAACAACCTCGAGCGCCCGCCGCATATTCTCGGCCAGCTTCAGCAATGCAGTCATCGCGACAAGGTCCTGCTGTGGCGCAATCCGCGGCAGTGCACCGTGCGCACCCGTTCTGCAGACACGTTCCCTCCGCCATTTTGCCTGCCCTGCCTCAGCAACTGCTGCGCCATCGGCAGACACGACACTCTCGCTCGCACACCGCATCAGGATTGAGATGCGCGAGCGGCCGATCGGCTACCGGGCTGTTCGGCTGATCTTATCGCCGCCCGGCGAGGCAACTTCCCCGGCAGGAGTGGCGCAGCCCGCGCCGCACCGGTGGCCTCCGCTCAATCCTTCTGATAGGTGGTTTTCATCGCCTGCGACGCGCCCCAAACCGTGAACTTCTTGCGGTAGTCCAGGTAGTGGTCGGCGACCTTCTTGAACAGCGGGTCCTTGGCCGATTCCTCCGCCAGCACTTCCAGCCAGGCCTTCTCCAGCGTGGCCAGGTCTTGGTCGCTCCAGCGCTTGATCTGAACCTTGTGCTTGTCGCGCATCTCGGCCATCGCCGCGAACTGGGCGTGGTCGCTCTCGACGTAGGTGTGCGTGATGGATTCGCCGAGGGCGATCTCGATGATCGCCTTGTTCTGATCCGACAGGGCGTCCCAGGCCGCCTTGTTCATCAGAAGCTCGCTCACCGAGGTCTGCTGATGCCAGCCTGGGAAATAGTTGAACTTGGCGATCTGATGGAAGCCCAACTTGGTGTCCATCGTCGGCATCGAGAACTCGGTCGCGTCGATCACGCCGCGTTCCAGCGCAGGATAGATGTCAGCCGCTGCCATCAACTGGGTGGAGACGCCGAGCTTCTGCATCACCTGCGCGCCAAGGCCGAAGAACCGCATCTTCAGCCCCTTCAGCTCCTCGATCGACTTGATCTCGTTGCGGAACCAGCCGGAGGTCTCGGGCGCGATGGCGAAGGAGTCGATCGCAAACAGGCCGTGCTTGGCGTAGATCTCATTTCGCAACTGGTTGCCGCCGCCGAACCACTTCCAGCCGAGGAACTCGCCGATGGGCGGGCCGAACGGCACGGTGGTGAAGAAGGCGAGCGCGGGGTACTTGCCGGTGTGGTAGCCGGGCGTCGTCCAGCACGATTCGATCGAACCCTTGGCCACCGCGTCGAAGCACTCCAGCGGCGGGATCAGCGCACCGGCGGTCTATGCGTTTGCGAACGGCTGCTTGGAGCATGGTGAGATCGAATGTGCGGCTTGCTCGGCAACTGCGCACATCACACATCTGGACAACCACTTCCGAAAGGTACGGCCTAACCAGGTTCGCTTTTTCCCTGGATGCAGACATCACGGTTGCCAAAGCCCGCGTGCTCCAAGAGTCAATGCAGACTTCAGGCTGGCCGAGATCCATCTCAACGCATGACGTTCGGAAGTCTGCCGCATCATGACCGCCAAATGTCAAAGCGGTACACCTGGAGCGATTGATCTTGGGCTCTCACCGAGCGACAGTATGGACATGGAGATGCGCCATCCGATCTGGAAAGATACTTCTTGGCTCCCCTATTGTTTGGCCATCTTGATATTTTTTTGTTCGCGGCTGGTGGTCGCACTCGGACTGGTATTCTCTCAAAAATATCTGCCCTCCGGGCCCGACATCTGGTCTGCGGGACCAATCTGGTACCACCAATTGCTGCAATGGGATTCGGAATGGTATTTCAAGATCGTCACAGATGGCTATCAGTATAACGGCGATCCGACTGTTCAACAGAACATCGTATTTTACCCACTGTATCCGATGCTCGCACGGGGCCTGGCGACGATTAGCGGTCTCACGCCTGCGGATGCATTGCTGTTGGTATCGAACGTCGCGGGATTGCTGGCGATCGTCGTCCTTTTCAAGCTGGTTCGCGAGGAATTTGGTGATCAACTGGCTCTCGCCACAACCGCGCTGCTCAGCTTTTTTCCCGCTTCGGTCTTGCTATCAGCCGGTTATACCGAACCCTTGGTACTGCTGCTAATCGTATCGTTTTTTCTTGCTTTGAAACGAAAACACTACTTGTTGGCAGCCCTGCTTGCAGGCCTGGCAGTTTCTACCCGATCGACGGGCATTGTCCTATTGCCTGTCCTTCTTTGGGAGATCTGGTCCAATCGCAATCAGACAAAGTTCCTTGTTGCCCTCCTGCCATGCGTCCTTCTTGCGACGTCGGGCATCTGGCTGTTCATGATCTACCTCTGGAGCGCTTTCGGAACTCCGTTTGCTTTTGCGGATGGGCAAGTGGCTTTCCATCAAGGAACAACGCTACCGACAAGATTAATTGCGGCACTAAAGTTTGAGCCGTTCACACGAATGATGCTCAATGATTGGAATCCATGGGGACAAGCTAGCTGGTTTACATTATTGTTCATTACCCTGATTGTTTTGGGCTGGTCTCGACTGCGTGCAAGCTGGACACTGTTCGCCATGGCTGTCCTGTTGCTGCCATATCTGACACTCAGCGGTGGGCCAGCAGGCTTCGTCTCAATGAGTCGATTTAATCTCGTTTCATTTCCCCTGTTTGTGACGTTGGCTGGTTTAGGATTGCGAGCAAAGTGGCTTTTGGCAGCAGTGATAGGACTCTTCGGCGCGTCCTTGTTCATGAACACCGCCTTGTTTGCTCGTAGAATTTGGATTGGTTGATCGCTACAAATACTCGCGATGACATGCTTGAGCAACGACCCAGTTTCACACTGGGTGTCCACCACTGATTTTTCAGATCGAATGTTCGCTTCGGTATCAAGGGCTCCACCAAGAGGGCAGAGTCTTGCAATCCATATCTAAGGTTCAGGGTCGCTATTATCTGGCAATCTTTGTGCTGGCGTTCGCGACGCTTTCCTACCAGATCCTGGTAACGCGCTTCTTCAGCGTTATGCTCCATCATCATTTCGCATTCGCGGCCATTTCACTTGCCATGCTAGGGCTCACCCGCGGAGCGATGGAGGTCTACGGCAAGCCCGACCGTTATGTCACGGAGCGGGTTGGCATCGAATTTGCCGGCCACGCGTCGTGGTTCGCCCTCAGCAGCGTTGGCGCGATGATCGTCTTCCTGTGCGTGCCGCTGCTGGTATCCGCAGCAAACGTGCCCCTCGCTCTGGCGCTGGCGACCATCGCCTTCGTGGCTCCGTTCACGGAAGGCGGGGTCTGTATCACGCTGTTGCTAACGCGTCTACCATATAGCGGCGGGTGGCTCTATACGGCCGACCTCCTCGGCGCCGCAGTGGGATGTCTTGGGGTGATCTTCGTACTGCTGGTAATTGACCCCGTGAGCGCCACGCTATGGATCGGAGCCTTCGCCGCCGGCGTTGGCTGGATCGTCGTGAGGAACAGCGGTGACGTCCGCAGTTTGCGTTTGAGCGGGGCTGTCGCGCTGACTCTGGCCATTGCGGCCACCGTGCATTCCGGCCTTGATCTGACCGGTCGAAGCCATCTCGGTGTATTCTGGGCCAAGGGCGCTGAGCAGACCGGCACGCTGTTCGAACGCTGGAATACCTATTCGCGGGTAAGGGTGCGCGAATTGGCCGAGAAGGTCCCGATTGGCTGGGGTCTGGTCCGCACGCCTGATGCCCGGGTCGACCAACACCACCTCGACATCGATGCCGATGCAGGCACGGTCATCACCAGGTATGATGGCGACATCGGAAAGCTCGGCTACCTGAAAGATGATGTAATCAATGCAGCCTACCTCGTGCAGCCGGCGGCCGACGTCGCTGTCGTTGGCGTCGGCGGCGGTCGTGACATCCTTTCCGGTCTGCTCTTCGGCGCCAGCCGGATTCGCGCAATTGAGATCAACCCGGCGATCTTCGAAGTGCTCACCGAAAAATTTGCCGATTTCTCCGGCCATCTCGATCGCCAGCCCGGCGTATCCTTGGTCAATGCCGAAGCGCGAAGCTACATCAACCACTCGTCCGAGCGGTACGACCTGGTGCAGATTTCGCTCATCGACACCTGGGCGGCGACGGTGGCCGGTGGCCTGACGCTCACCGAAAATCGTCTCTATACCGTGGAGGCTTGGGATGATTTTTACCGGGCGCTCAAGCCTGGCGGGCTGTTATCGGTATCACGCTGGTACGGTGCCGAGAAGCACCGTGGCGAGCTATACCGGCTGATTGCGATTGCCGCGAGAGCGCTGCAGCGCAAGGGAGTGTCGGCCGGGGAACTGCGGCATCACGTCGTCGCGGTCAACGTCGGCAACATCGTGACGGTAATTACCCGGCCTGACGCGTTCAGCAACGCAGAATGGCAAGGCGCGCGCGCGAGACTTCAGGCGCAGGGCTTCAAGATATTGTTGGGGCCGGACTTCACCTTCGATGCCGTCACTTCGACATTGCTGTCCGACAAGGCAGACCAGGCTTTCTTCGATTCGCTGCCGGAAAACATCGCTGCTTCGACGGACGACAATCCGTTCTTCTTCTATACGTCGCGCTTCAGCGATTTCGTGAGCATCCATAGTTGGGATATCATGAGCAACAATGTCGCGATTGGCATCACCGGCTTGCTCCTCATCGCAGCGCTCTGCGCTTGCGGATATTACATCGTGCTGCCCTTCCTCCGTCTTGCAAGGCGGATGCCAATGGCGACACTGACGCCGCCCGTGGCCTATTTCAGCGCGATCGGGATGGGCTTCATGCTGATCGAGATATCGCAGATGCAGCGACTGATGGTCTTTCTCGGACATCCCGTCTACGGGCTGAGCGTCGTGCTATTCACAATTCTTCTCTTTAGCGGGTTTGGCAGCGCCACGGTCGGTGCGGAAACCTCCTCCCGATCACGCGCCACCGTCTTCAGGATTGCCGCCCTCGTCACCACGCTCGTGGTGGCAGGGCTGCTGACGCCGCTAGTCACCACCTGGGCGCGGTCGCAGCCAACCGACATGCGTATTCTGGTGTCTGTCCTGCTACTGGCTCCTCCTGCATTCTGCATGGGGATGATGTTTCCGCTCGGCCTCGGTGTCTGGCGCCGTCACCAAGAACTACTTCCGTTCTTCTGGAGCACCAACGGAATTACGTCGATGTTCGCGTCGGTGCTGGGTGTGGCGTTGTCAATCCAGTTCGGCATCGCCAAGACCTATGCGCTGGGGGCGTGCTTCTATGTGGTATGCGCCATCGTGATCATTGCAAGCCGCTGGGCACAGTCCATCGACATGTCAGCCGAGAAGGCGGCCGTTAGCCCCGGGGCTTGTATCGCAGGAAAGGACCGCGCCACGATTCGGCAGCCACGTCAGTAAAAATGGAAGTTCGAATACCGCGTCTTCGGCGAGGCAAGACGGCAGTGGGCAGATGGCAGTCGCACCCAATGCAGGTGCGAATGGTGCATCGCAATCGCGGCATGCGGCGCAGGACGGCTATGTGTGCCTGCTTGCGCGGCTTGTGTCGCCGGCATTGCTGCCGCCCGACACAGGGGAGCGAAATTAACGCACAGGCGCTTCGCGCCGATCAGCGCAGACGGTTCTCGGCACAGGCCACCCCGCCGTCGCGACCAGTGGTAAGTTCAAAGCACGGAAATTTTGGTGGGGGGTTAAGCGTCCGCTGGCGCCAGTTCGATCGGGGGCAGCCAGGGGGCGGGTTGGCGCGCTCGAGCGCCGCGATATACAGCTGAGATAGTCGAATTGTCTGCTCGCCAAGACCTGCGCTTTATGCCGTAAGACGCGAAACCGTCCCGATACCCACTCTCTGCTCGCGTGCAATGGTCCGGATACTCTTGCCTGCGGCTCGGGCTGCGCGGATCGTTTGGACCTTGGCTGCGTCATCCGCGACGGCGGAATGGGCTGCCATGTATCGCGCCTGTGGCCTGCAGGTGATCCCGTGCTACGCACCGTCCGAGGTAGCCAAGGGGACCTCGTGGAAGCGCCCAAAGAACAGCGTGGCAGACCAGCCAATCGAAATCCAGAAAAGCACATCGTGTCGGTTCATCAGCGGTCCCCCGCCGGTGCACCGATCTACCCAATTGGTCTGCACCACTCACGCATTGATTTGCGTCAATAGCCTCCCGCCTCCTCCCGATG